>Ga0335069_10002127_pt1 | contig 30856 bp, 26 predicted proteins | sample Lox_Sample_11_FD_206714 | JGI IMG/M metagenome (GOLD analysis project Ga0335069, IMG submission 206714) | Soil microbial communities from Loxahatchee National Wildlife Refuge, Florida, United States - Lox_Sample_1.1 | ecosystem: Environmental > Terrestrial > Soil > Wetlands | place: USA...
CGCCGTTCTTCATCGATCGTGTAGAAGACGCGGTAGCGCCCGGTCCGCAGGCGCCGCAGATCCGGCGACCCGTAAGGGAACGACTCCGGCGGCCGCGGCTCATCGGCGAGTTGGCTAACAGCGTCCCAGAGTGCAGCGACACCGATGGGATCGTCGCGGAGGAAGCCCGCCGTCTGGTCCAGAGCTTGAATCTCCCAGTTGACCTGATAGCTCACCGGGACGGCAGGCCCAGGCGTCGGCCCGCTTCCTCATGCGACACGTAACGGATAGTCCCGGCCTCACGGCGGGCCAGGTACCTGGCCCGGGCAGCGTCGAACTCTTCGTTGACCTGCTGCTCTTGCATCGCCTGGCGTAGCTGCTGGTACTCCCCGATGGGCACGACCACCGCTACCACCTGGCCGCCATGGTGGATCACATCGTGGGTGTCACCGGCGGGCAGTTCACTCATAAGGATTATGGTAACGAAGCAGACCGACAGTTTGACGTCACAACACGGCGGCTCAGTGCGGATAGGTGCCCCTCGCTGAACTGGAGCCGGTGAGTGGTCTGGTCAGTCGCTGTAGTGATAACGAGCCTTGAGGATCTTCAGCTCCTTATCGTCGGCTCGGTAGACCAACCGGTGCTCGTCATCGATGCGGCGGGACCAGTAGCCGGACAGGCCACCTTTAAGAGGTTCAGGCTTGCCGATCCCGCCGAATGGGTCGCGCTGGATCTCACCGATCAGCCGTGTGATTCTCGTCGCCATTTTCCGGTCTGCGCCGAGCCAGTACAAGAAGTCTTCCCACGCGTCGGGATCGAAGTGGACGCTCCTCACTACTCGCCCGCCAGTTCCTCTAGCTCCTCGACTGTCTTGACGATGGCGGCCAGGCCTGACTTATCACGGGCGACGGCTTCCATCAGCCGGCGGGCATTGGCGGGAGACCGCAGCAGATAGATAGTCTCCTGCCAGGAGTCGAAGTCCTGGGCGGACATGAGCACGGCATCTCCCCCCTTGGAATTGATCCTCACCGGGACGTGGTCGTCATTGACCTGCTGAATGAGGGGGAACAGGCGCGAGCGGGCCTCGCTGGCACTGATAGCCATGGCCGCACACTCCCTTCTGTTTGGTACACCTTTATGGTGCCAAACATGTACGACAGTTCGGTACTGGAGCGCTCGGTCACGTTAGGAACGGAGATCCTGAAGCAGGGCGTCGAGCGTGAGTTCCTCCTCGATACGGACATTGCAGCGCTGCATGTCGGTGGCGAGTTCCGGGTCCCACGGCGTCGCCGTCGGCTCGCCGACGAGCCCGGCCAGTGGCGTCAGCGGATGCGCCGCCGACACCGCGACCTCGTAGGCCCGGCGGTCGTACCACCACGGCCGCCAGTTCACCCTGTGGTACACCGCGCGTGCGATCCGGACGCCGCCCCAGTCGAAGTCGTCGTGGTAGCTGAACTCCGCGCCGCCGGCCGCGAGCAGCTCCAGCAGTCGCCATCCGGCCACGGAGGGCTGGCCGCCAACGCAAACCAACGGCTGGCAGCCTGCACCCAGTTCATCGGCAGCGGCCGCTACTACGACCGGGTTCTCGCAGATACGCACCTGGGCGGCCGGCCGGAGCCCCAAGTTTAGAGCCTCCGTATGGCAGCGGAGCTGGCAGAGCGCGAGCACCGCCGGCTGTCCCGCCTCACGGCATGACGCCAGCGTCCGGCCCAGGGCTGGAAACGCTGGATCACGAACTCGTGCCACCTGCGGTAATCCAGCGCGCCGGCCAGGGCCTCGGCCCACCCGGCCGCGGGATTACTCGCGTGCTCAGTGGCGATGCGCTGCTGCAGGAACGATCCGGCCGTGGCCCGGTCATCGGCGGACCAGGCGTCGATCGTCTGCCGGAGCTTGTGCCGGACTTGATCCAGCCCGTCGGGCGCGTCCCGTGCCTGATGCCAGATCAGCTGCAGCTTCTGCCGGTCGACGTCGGCCGGGACTCCAGCTCGTCGTTCATGGCCCTCACCTCGGCTTCGGCCGCGAGGATCAGCTCGTGCAGCGTCCCTGCCACCTCGTTGATCAGGTGATTCTCCAGGATCTCCCGCTCCCTGGCGGACAGCAGCCTCGCCCGCCCTTACAGTCGAAGGCATTGGTACAGCAACGAGGCCTGGTCCAGGTCCGCTGCTGGACAGCTACCCGGCGGGGTAGCTGGCTCCCATGCAGCGGGCCGAACGTGACCTGGCCCACGCCCCCCTGGCCGCCGCCGATTCCAGGAGATGGTTTGCTAGGCACGATTTCACAAGCCGTTTCCGCGCATCTGCCCGCAGAGGGCGCAGGCACATCCTGTCATGCCGCGAATCGGCCTTCAGCCGGGTAACTGGGCGGGCGGTTATGGTCTATGGGTGATCGATCTGGACCGCGGCTGGCCTACTGAGCGGCTTGACCTTGAGCCACTGGCCGTGGCCCATGCCGGCGAACTCGCGTCGCGGCTGGACGATGTCTCCTTGCACGAGTTCACCGGCGGCGTGCCGTTGTCCGCGGCGGCCCTGGCCGCCCGCTATGCGCGCCTGGCAGCGCGCCGCTCCCCCGGAGGTGACCGGCTGTGGGGCAATTGGGTGCTCCGCGTCCGCGCGACCGGCGCGGCGGCCGGGATCGCGCAGGCGACATTGCCGGCAGGCGGTCCGGCGGCTGGCCCGGCTGAGGTCGCCTGGGTGGTGGTCCGGGCCGCGCAGGGCCGCGGCTATGCAAAGGAAGCCGCGCGCAGCCTCGTCGCGGTGCTGCAAGCGGCTGGATGGACCGTCGTAGCCCATATCCATCCCGGCCACCTGGCCTCCCAGCGGGTCGCCCGCGCCGCCGGGCTATCGCCCACCGGCGTGGTCCGTGACGGCGAAATACGCTGGGTCAGCTCACCAGCTGCGGCGCCCTGACCCAGGCATCCTGGTTCAGCTCACCACACCACGTCGACCGTCTACCGGCTCTGGCTCCCGCACGTCATCCGGCTTCGCACACCGGTTCGGTCGGACGCGGTAAGGCTGGCCTGGCTGAACCGGCGGCCCAGTCGCGGCCCCGGTCGAGCAGTTCGGACGGGGAGAGCACGCGGAATTCCGCGAGCTCCGCGCCCGGCCAGTACCGGCGTGTCTCCAGCAGGGACAGCAGCCGCAGGGTGCCGACGTTCGCCGTATTCCGATCCTCGCCGAATTCAGGCCAGGAACTGGCCGCTATGCATCGTAGCGTGGACATAGACCGAGAACACGATCCCTGAGAGGCAGACACCATGACGCCGGGAGAAACAGCCACCAGCAACCAGGCGCCCAGCGACCGGTCCCCCGACGGCGAGCGCGCCGACCTGCTGGCGGCGCTGGCCTCCAGTCGGCACTTCCTGCGCTTCACCACCCGGGACCTGACCGACGAGCAGGCCGGGCAGCGCACCACGGCGAGCGAGTTGTGCCTGGGCGGCCTGATCAAGCACGTGGCGGCCGTCGAGCAGGGCTGGGTGAACTTCATCCTGGAAGGGCCATCGGCCCTGGGCGACTTCTCCGCCATGACCAAGGACGACATGGCCCGGTGGGGTGATCAGTTCCGGCTGCTGCCCGGCGAGACGCTGGCCGGGGTGCTGGCCGGCTACGCTGAGGTGGCGCGCCGGACCGATGATCTGGTCGCCAGCCTCCCCGACCTCAACACCGCGCATCCGCTGCCGAAGGCTCCCTGGTTCCCGCCCGGCGAACGGCGGTCGGCCCGCCGGGTGTTCCTGCACATCATCGCCGAGACCGCGCAGCACGCCGGCCACGCCGACATCATCCGCGAGTCCCTGGACGGGGCCAAGTCCATGGGCTGATCCCGGTTTCCCGGCCTGGCGGTTCTCCGGCCCGGGTTGGCCCCAGTCGCCGCCGGTCAGCCAGCGTTCGGCGATGCCGGGGAACTGGAACAGCAGCAGGCATTGCCCACTCAGTCACCTGCCTGCGCCGGCCGCCAGAGGCAATCCGGGGGCGACGCGGGCGGGGAAGGCACGTAGGTTTCCGCGGAAGCGGCTTGTGCGGCCTTTCGCAAGGCGTCCGCGGAAACGGACGCGCCCGAGGCCGAGCTCCAGCGCCGCAGGGGCGCGCTGCGAGCTCCGGCCTCGTCGCACGAGCGCGGCTGGCTGTCCATCTACCAGCGCCTGGTCCGCCGCTCCCCGAGGGCGCCGTCCTGCGAGCGCCGGCCCAGCCGGGAAACTCAGAGCGGGAGGCCGGCCTCCAGCAGGGCTAGGGCCTGGTCGATGTGCTGGAACAGGTCCTCAATGGCCTGCCGGTCGCTGGACCAGCCTTCCCAGGGCATGGTGAGCGACATCATCACGCCGATGATCGCGCCGGCCGTGGTGCGGACGGCCAGGTCATCCGCCGGGCGCCCGGACCGCTTGGCCAGGGCCTCGGCGATGATCCCGATGGTGCGGGCGAACTCGTCCATGGCCCGCGCCCGGACTTCCGGCACGGTCAAGGTGAGTGCGGTGGTCTCGGTCAGTGTGTCCAGGTCGGCCTGGGTGTAGGAACCGAACATCTCACGGACCGCCGCGCGGACCGCGCCGAGCGGGCTGAGGTCGGACGGCTGCCGTCCGAACGCCTCGATCATCCGGGTGTCCATGTCGTCCTGCAGGACGAGGTCTTCCTTGGTGGGAAAGTAGCGGAAGAACGTGCTCGGCGATACCTCGGCCGCGGCGGCGATCTGCTCGACGGTGGTGCGCTGGTAGCCGTTCTCGCGGAAGAGCCGGAGCGCGTGCTGCCTGATGGCCGCACGCGTCCTGGCCTTCTTCCGCTCGCGCAAGCCCTCCGGCCGGTCCTGGCTTGTGCTGAGCATCTCCATCACGCTTCCTTCCGCCCGCGCGAGCCGTCTGGCCGGTCCTGGCTCACGCGGGAGTCCCTGTCACGCTCCCAATTCTGCCCGTTCCTGGCCGCTTTCATCGCCGGCGACGTCCGCCGCAGGCTCGGCCGCCCCCTCGGCCCGGCGCGGCAGGAACAGGAGCGCGAGGATGGCGCTGGCCAGCGCGATCCCGCCGCAGACCCAGAGCATCGTGTCCAGGCCCTGCACGAACGCGTGCCGCACCGAGTCCAGCAGCGCCGCCGAGCCGAGCTCGTGCGCCACCGCGACGCCCGCCACCACGCTGCTCTTGGCCGCCGCGGCCGCCGCCGCGGGCAGGCCGGTCACGTCCAGGTGACCGCGGTACACCGAGTTCAGCACGGTGCCGAGGACCGCGACCCCGATGGTGGCGCCGACCTGGCGCAGCGCCGAGATCAGGGCCGACCCGGAGCCGCTGCGCTCGGGGGACAGCGCGGACAGCGCCGCGTTCATCGCCTGCGGCATGGCCAGCCCCAGGCCGAGGCCGAACACCGCGAACCAGGCGGCGGCGAACCCGGTGCCGCTGGTGACCGTGGTGGTGGCGCCGACCCCGAGCGTGACCGCCATCATGGCGAATCCCGCCGTGACCAGCACCTTCGCGTTGGCCAGCGGCGGAAGCTCCACGCCTCCCGCCTTGCGGGGCGAGGAGAGCCGGGTGCCGCCGATCATGCCGATCACCATGCCGCCGATCATCGGCAGCAGCCGCAGCCCGCTGCCCAGGGCGTCCGCGCCGCGGACCTCCTGGAAGTACTGCGGCATCGCGAAGAAGATGCCGAACATCGCGAACGAGACCAGTGTCGCCAGCAGCGTGCCCCAGGTGAACCCGGCCGACCGGAACAGCCGGAGCTCGATCAGCGGACGGACCTTGCCCCCGCGAAGGTTTCCGCCGTCGCCGGACCGGCTGTGCCCGGTCAGCCAGCGCTCCCAGGCGACCAGGACGGCGAGCACCACGGTGCCGGCGGCGATGGCGGCCAGCGTGCCGGCGTCCGTCCAGCCGTCCTGCCCGGCCCTGATGAACCCGTAGGTCAGCCCGGCCAGGCCCGCGCTGGACAGGATCACGCCCAGGACGTCCACCTTCGCCCGCTCCGCGCTGCGCGACTCGGGCAGCAGCACCGCCACCGCGATCAGGGCCAGTGCCACCACCGGCACGTTGATCAGGAAGACCGAGCCCCACCAGAAGCGGTCGAGCAGGTAGCCGCCGACGATGGGGCCGATGGGGAAGCTGATGAAGGTCGCCGACGCCATGAGCGCGATCGCCTTCTGCCGCTCCTCCGGCGCGAACAGCACCGGGATCACCGAAAGCGACAGCGGGAAGATGGCCGCGGCGCCGACGCCGAGCGCCGCCCGGGCGGCGATCAGCTCGCCCGTGCTGGTCGCGTACGCGCACGCCGCCGAGGCGGCCCCGAACAGGACCAGCGCCGCGAGCAGCACCTTCTTGCGCCCGAGCCGGTCGCCCAGCAGGCCCGCGGGCAGCATCGCGGCCGCCAGCACCAGGCTGTACGCCGCCGAGATCCACTGCAGGTCGCTGATCGAGGCGTGCAGGTCGGTCGCGATCGTGGGCAGCGCCAGGTTGAGCACCGTCAGGTCGAGCCCGACGACGAGCACGCTCGCGGCGATCGCGATCAGCGCCCACCACTTGCGAGCCGGGTTCCCCGTCATGACATTCACACCTCTTAGACAGTCACATCTTTTTGAAAGTCACTATCAAAAGTATGCTCCCACCACTTGGCAGTGTCAACCACATCAACCCCCGCCCCGCCGCCCTAGCCCCGCCCGCCGCACCCCCGCCCGCTACTCACCCGCCCCGTCTCCCTCGAATGTGGCGCTCTGCGCAATAGGTGCGGCAGAGCGCCACATTCATGGAATCTCGCAAGCTTCACGCGAGACCGGTATGGGGTAAATGCCCGAATTTCACCCCCTGGAAGGCGGGCCAGGCGGAGCCGCTAGCGCGGCGGCCGGGATAGCGCTACCCCTGGAGCCTGGTGAGCAGGGCGGTGCCGTCGGGGCTGCCGAGGCCCGTGCAGGCGTCCCAGCCCGGTCCGGCCGCGTAGGCGCCGTTGTTTCCGCTGGTGATGTCGCGGAAGCCGGCCACATCGGTGCCGGGCGTCACGCCCGCGTACAGCGCCGGCTGGATCAGGCCGAACCGCTGGCCCGTGGCCTGCGCGAGCCGGCTGATCAGCGCCGACCAGAGCGGGGCGACCGCGCTGGTGCCGCCCACGACCTGGGCCTGTCCACCCGAGTAGATCTGATAGCCGGTCGTGGGGTCGGCGTTGCCCGCCACGTCGGGCACGCCTCGCCCGGCCGCGCCGCCACCCCCGGAACCGCTACCGCCGCCGGAACCGCCACCGCCGCCGGGCGGGTGGTGCCGGCGGTGGCCGGCGGCTGCGCCCTCGGACGCGGCGGGGGAAGCGACCGCGGAACTGGACGCCCGGGGCGGCACCCCGGCGTTCGCCTGCCAGGACGGCACGGCATACACGTCGCTGACCCCGCCGCCGCCCGCTCCCTCGCCGGACGCCGTCTCGTTCCACACGACCTCCGAGCTGATCACGCCGGTGGACGGGTTCGCGAGCAGCTTGGTCCCGCCGCAGCCCAGCGCGTTCGGGCTGGACGCCGGGAAGTCCACGTGCGGCCGGCCGTCGCTGACGCCGTCGCTGCTGCCGTTGTCGCCGGCCGCGGCGCACACGGTGATGCCCATCGCGGCCGCGTCGGCCATCGCCGAGTCCATGGCCGAACGTCCCTGCGAGGTCCAGGCGTCCTCGGACTGACCCCAGCTGATCGAGATGGCGATGGGAGCCGGGGTGGCCTGCGCGGCCTCGGCGATCGCGTCGACGAAGCCGTTGTCGGTGTTCGGCGCGAAGTACACGATCTGCGCCGCGCCCGGCGCGGCGGCGCCGATGACGTCGATGTCCAGCGCGACCTCCACGCTGGCGCCGCTGGTGTCCGCGGGGTTGTTGGACGCCCCGTCCACGCTGGCCGCGGTGATGGACGGAACCGGGATGCCGAGCCCGCCGAAGTAGGCGTCCAGGTCGCTGGTGGTGAAGCCGCCGCCGAGCTCGATGACGGCGACCGTCTGCCCGGCACCGGTGGTCCCCGCCGGGAACTGGTAGATGTCGGCCACCTGGTTCGGCGGGTACGAGGTGCCCTGGGCGGCGGCCGCGGCGGGCGCGGCAGGCGCAGTCCGGTAGTGCGGCCGGGCCTGCGGCCGGGTGTCGAGGCCGAGCACCGCGGTCACCACGCCGTCCAGCGGGGCCGGCACGTACAGCGGGCCCTCGCGGTAGCGGTGCGTGACCGTGCCGTGCCCTTTCGGGGCCGGGCTGCTGACCTGCTGCAGCCTGGCGCCGAACGCGCGGGCCAGGTCGCCGATGGGGCCTGCCACCTTGACCCGGCGGGTGGCCGGGTGGACGGCGGTGATCTCCAGGCCCAGGCCGGTGAGCGTCTGCCGCACGAGGTCCACGTCGGCCGGGTCGGCCCCGTACCGTTCCGCCAGCTCGTCGCTGGTCAGCACGGTGGGGCCGGCCACGATCTCGGCGGGGATCTCGGCCCGGCGGCGCAGCACCAGCGTCAGCTCGGCCCGCTCGGAGGTGTCCAGCTCGCCGGCCGGGACGGCTTCCGCCAGCGGCGCGCGCTCACTGCCGGGTAGTTCTACCAGAGGATGTGGTTCGTCAGGCATTGTCAGCTCCCGCTCAGGTAGGCACCGGGGACAGCAGGCATTCCGCCCCCGCCGGGCGAATCGCCGTACGCCAAGCGCGCGCCGTCGCCCGTTCGGCATAATTATTCATCCGAACGGGCGCAGATGGCAGCCTCGCGGATTGCTGGAACTCATCCATGGCATACTTTAGGGGCAAATGTACGATATTCCGGGGAAAGTTATTCCCGTGTTCTTCCGGGTCAGAAAAAGGCGTGCACGGCATCGGTCACCCGGCCGTCGTCGCCGACCACCGGGATCACCCGCCATTTGTCCAGCGTGGTGCACGGATGTGAGATGCCCAGGCACACCAGGTCGCCGGGCCCGAGGGCCGTCTCCTCCGCCAGCCGCAGGTAGGCGTGCTGGTCGTTCAGTTCGGTCACCTCGCCGCTGAGCCGGCTCCCCGTGCTCTGGGGCCCGGTGCTCTGGGGCACTCCGCCCTGGCGCACCACGCGCAGCGGTACCGGCAGTCCCTTGTCGAAGCCGGCGTCGCGGCGGCCCACGCCGAGCAGGGCCAGGCCCGGCTCGGGCCGGGACAGCACGTGGGCCCACAGCTCCAGCGCGGGCCGCAGCGCGGGCGCGTCCGCCGCGTCCCTGGCGGCGGGGGAGACGGTGCCGTAGTACCCGTGGTCGTGGGTGAGGTACGCGCCGCTGCGCAGGATCACCGTCAGCCCGGCCGGGCTGTCCGCCGTCAGCTCGCGGGCCACCACGTCGAAGTACGCGCTGCCGCCGGCCGTGACGATGAGCCCGGAGCCGGGATCGGCGGCCAGCATCCCGGCCAGGCCCCGCAGCCGCCGGCAGAACGCGGTGACCAGACTGAGTGCCTCGGCCTCGCTCCCGGCGCCGATGCTTCCCTCGTACCCGGCCACGCCCGCCACCCGGAGCGTGCCGGTGGCGGCCGCCGCCTTGGCCACCGCGAGCGCCTGGGCGTCGGTCCGGCAGCCGGTGCGGCCGCGCGCGTGGCCGATCTCCACCAGGACCGGGAGCCTGCGCACCGCTGACTGCCGGCTGAGCACCCGGTCCAGGATGGTCACGCCCTCGGGGCTGTCGACGTAGCAGTACGCCTCGAAGCCGGGATCGGCGGCGAGTTCGGCGGCCAGCCAGGCGATGCCCGCCTCGTCCACCAGCTCGTTGGCGAGCAGCAGCCGGGGGAAGCCGAACGCGCGGTACGTCCGCAGCTGCCCGATGGTGGCCACGGTGATGCCCCAGGCGCCCCGGGCCAGCTGGCGGGCGGCGAGCTCGGGGGACATGGCGGTCTTGCCGTGCGGGGCCAGCGCCACGCCGGCCCGGTCGCAGTAGGCCGCCATCGCCTCGATGTTGCCCGCCAGCGCCGACTCGCGCAGGGTGAGCAGCGGGTAGGTGAATCCCGCCGCGTGCAGGGCCGGCCGGGCGGCCGCCAGGCCCGCCGCGGTCACGCCCTGCGCGGTCACGCCCGCCACAGTCACGCCCTGCGCGGTCACGCCTGCCACGGTCATGCCCGCGGCGTCGCCCTGGCCCGCCGTGACCAGCGGCCCGAAACCCTTCTCGACGGGCTCGATCGGGCGCTCGCGGAGCGCGCGGAGCCGCTCCGCCACCAGCGGCGGCAGTGGATTCCTCACCCGGTCTCCCACGCTTCCGGCCCGGGCGGGCGCCGGGCGGCCGATATAAGGCTTTTGTTCAGATATAGCAGAAAGCCGCGTCCGCCGCAAAATACGCGGGCGCTTACCGGTTCAGCTCAATCCCTATTTGTCAGAGAATTGTAAGAGCTTCTCAAATTCTGCTATTTTCCCTGATTTCCTTGGCTATCCCGGGTCGTATCTCTAATCTATAACCGGGACGCCGATCGCCAGCTCAGGAGGCCCAGTGGAGACCAGCCTGAAGATAGAGAGGAATCCCAGGTCATGTACCACCCGAATATCCGCGGCCGCCGCGTAAAGCGCACGCCGCGTCGTCTCGCGCGGCGGGATCTCGGCTGGCTGATCGCGCTCGGCGCGGCTGTTCCCGTTCTCGTCGCCGGCTATTACCTGGCTTCGCCGGGTGCCAGGTCCGCGGTGTCCGCCGCGGACGTGCGCGACGTCCTCACCGGGGCGACCCGGGCGGGGACGACGCCCCCGGGCCCGCCGGACGTCGGAGGCTGGGGCGAGGGCGGCTATCCCATGGTGGCCGGACCCGCGGGCCAGGCCGGGAACGGGCCGGGCGGGGGCGCCGCGCCCGTCACCAATACCGTGACCAACGTGGTCAGCGCGAACTGGGCCGGCTACGCGGCCACCGGCGCGGCGGGCTCCTTCACCAGCGTCTCGGCGTCGTGGGCGCAGCCGGCCGTCACCTGCGGCGCGGCCAGTACCTTCTCCTCCTTCTGGGTGGGCCTCGACGGGGACGGCACGCCGACGGTGGAGCAGACCGGGACGGAGGCGGACTGTGCCCACGGTGCCGCCTCGTACCAGGGCTGGTACGAGATCTTCCCGAACGCGCCGGTGTTCTTCCCCGGCCCGGTGCAACCGGGCGACGCCATGTCGGCGTCCGTGGTGTCCAGCGGCGGCGGGACCTTCACGCTGACCCTCAGCGACGCCACCCAGGGCTGGACGCAGACGACCCTGCAGGCCGAGGCGACGGCCCAGCTTGGTTCGGCCGAGGTCATCGCCGAGGCGCCGAGCAACGGCACGGTGCTGCCGCTGGCGGACTTCGGCACGGTCGACTTCACCGGCGCCGCGGTCGACAACGCCCCCATCGGCGACAGCGCGAGCCTGAGCGAGCTCACCATGGAATCCGCCGGAGGCGCCGCGCTGGCCGCCCCGTCGGCGCTGGCCGGCGGCGGCAGCGCCTTCTCGGTCACCGCGGACACCGGCGCCCCGGTCATGGGTACCGCCCCGGTGCCCGGGGCCGGCCCGGCCGGCCTGGGGTCAGCAGGTGGTGGCGGCGGCGCCGGCGACGGCGGTGGCCGGCGCCACCACCACCACGTTCTTGGGTTCTAGGCGCTGACGGCGCCCCTGGATCCTGCGGGGGAAGTCGTGGAGCCCATCTGACCCGCTCTCCCGGTGGGCCCTCTCCCCGTGGCCCGGCGCCGGGAGAGCCGGGTCCCGGCGATGATGAGGCACGCCAGGATCAGCGGCGGGAGGTAGAGCAGGGGGAGCGAGGACGGGATGATGGGCGAGGCGCCGGGCGGCCCGAACAGGTCGCTGGCCAGTTTCTCCTGCCACAGGACCGCGTAGGGGATGACCGGGATGGCCAGCAGCGCGAGGACCCGGCGGCTGACCGGGGCGCGCAGGCAGCCGACGGCCACGGCGGCCAGGACGCCGGCGATCAGCAGGTCAGCGGGCAGCCCGGCCACCTCGCCGCCGAAACCGGTGAACCCGGGTGACGCGGCGGACGGGTAGCCCAGCCACGCGCTGCCGCCCACGCTGAACCCGCCGAGGATCAGGGCGCCCGCGCCGACCAGCACGGTGCCCTCGCGGGTGAGCAGGGCCAGGCCGCGGTCCGGTCCCGGCGAGAGCAGCAACGCCGCCGCGGCCGTGCAGGCGAGCAGGACGATGAACGCGACGGCCGGGCTCGCGTACCCGTTGAAGGCCGGGACGGATCCGAAGACCCCGGCGGCGATCTGGCCGATCGCGGTGGCCAGCGCGCCGATCCCCGCCAGCCACCGCAGCCGCAGGAACGCCAGCAGGGCGACCGCCGGCGCGCCGGCCGCCAGCGGCAGGTCGGCCAGGCCGAGGGTCGCGGTGACCCGCCAGTCCGGGTGCCTGGTGACGCTGCTCGCCACGGCCTGCGGGATGTGGAACTCGGCCAGCGCGGCCACCAGCAGCAGCAGCGGCGCGACCACGCTGACCACGGCCAGGGCATCGCTCCAGCGCTGATCGCGCACCGTCCAGGAGAACCAGCGCATCCGCCGGATGCGGTTCAGCGCCATCCGGCCGCGGATCCGGAGCGCGCCGGCGATGAGGTCCGCGCTGTCGGCCGTGTGCTGGCCGAAGCGCAGCGCCCAGGCCGCCGGCTCCGGCGCCCGGACCCGCGTGTCATCGGCGGCCGCGGCGAGCAGCACGCCGACCATCTCCTCGGCGTGCTCGCGCCGGTGGTCCTTCGGGTACAGGGCCAGCAGCCGCCGGTACCGCTTCTCCATCCGCTTGCGCCGGTGCTCGAGCCGCAGCCGCACGTGCCGGCCTGCGCGGCCGTCCCTGGCTTGCGCGTTGTTCATGCGGTGCCCCCGGCCAGGCCTAGCCGGCTGGCGGCGACGGCGGCGTTGGCGCGTATCCTGCGCACCTCGGCCGCAAGTTCCTGGGTGCCCTCCTCGGTGATCCGGTAGTAGCGGCGCAGCCGCCCGTCCACGATCTCCTCTTTGTCGCTCGTGACCAGGCCGTCCGCCTTCAGCCGGTCCAGCGCCGCGTACAAGGTGCCCGCCCGGAGCCTGACCCGGCCGTCGGAGATCCGCGCCACGTCGGTCATGATCCCGTAACCGTGCTGGGCCCCCGCAGCCAGCGCGGTCAAGATCAGGAACGTCGGCTCCTGCATGGACTGCTTGCTCACAGCCCTTGTATATGCCGATGAACGGCACATATCAACTCGGCTGAGGATAACGAACCATGGGTGACCGGAGCCGTACTACTTGTTGCGATTTACGGCCTGGCTGGGTCATGATGAGGGTAAGTGACCATCTCGGACCGCGGACAATGGGGCCTGAAACAGAAGGGTCACCGCGAAAGGGTGCCGTGCCGCCGCGTGCCACGTTCCGCGACGTGTTCGCGGTCGCCGAGTTCCGGGCCCTGTGGTTCTCTGAGGTCCTTTCCGTGGCGGGCGATCGTCTCGCCCTGGTCGCGCTTACCCTGCTCGTCTTCCAGCACACGGGATCGCCGCTGCTCACGGCCGTGGCCTATGCGGCCGGGTACGTGCCGTGGGTGGTCGGCGGCCTGTTCCTGGCCGAAGTGGCGGACCGGCGGCCGCGGCGCTCGGTGATGGTCGTCTGCGACGTCGTCCGGTTCTTCCTGGTCGCGGCCATGGCGATCCCGCACATGCCCATCTGGGTGCTGGTGGCGCTGCTGTTCGCGACCACGATGTTCGCGCCGCCGTTCGAATCGGCCCGGGCCGCGATCACGCCCGACATCCTGCAGGGCGAGCTCTATGCGCTGGGCACGGCGGTGATCCAGACCACGTTCCTGGCGGGCCAGGTGCTCGGCGCGGTCGGCGGCGGACTCGCGGTCGCCTTCGTCGGCGTCCGGCCCGCGCTGATGATCGACGCGGTGACGTTCGTGATTTCCGCGTTGTTCATCGGGCTGGGCATCCGGTCCCGGCCCGCGGCCTCCCGGTCCGATGCCGCCGAGCCCGAGGCCGCCCGGCCGTCGGTGCTGGCCCGGATGCGGGACGGCTTCCGGCTGCTGTTCGGCAACCAGGCGCTGCGCACCCTGCTGCTGCTCGGCTGGCTGGTGGCGTTCTACACGATTCCGGAGGGAGTGGCGGCCCCGTACGCGGCGAAGCTCGGGGGAGGGCCGGTCGCCACCGGCCTGGTCCTGGCGTCCACGGTGTTCAGCACGATGATTGTCACGCCACTGTTCACCCGGCTGGTTCGCCCGCGCCGGCGGCTCGCCTGGATGGGGCCGCTGGCCGTGCTCACCTGCGCGACGCTGGTCCTGACCGCCCTCCACCCGGGTCTTGCTGCCTCGCTGGTGATCTTCTCATTGTCGGCCGCGTTTGGTGTCTATCAGATCGCGGCCAACACCGCGTTCGTCGTCAGGGTGCCGAGCGAACGGCGGGCTCAAGCCTTCGGCATCGCCAACATGGGTGTGATCGTTGGCCAGGGGGCCGCTTTCGTCGCGGCCGGCGCCGCCGCGGAGGTGGTCTCTCCAGCGGTGGTCATCGCCGTCGGGGGCGGGATAGGAGCGATAATCGGTGTCGTTCTGACGCTCAGGTGGCGCCACGTGTCACCACCCGGCGGGCGTCATGCGGCGGGTCGGCGTCCCGGTCACGCCGCGGCGAGAAGTAGAAGTTCGGTGCCGCTGCGCGGGTCTTCGTAGGCGGTGCTTCTCGACAGCGCCATCCCGGCGGTGCGTTCTCAGCAGCGGCGGCGGACTGGAGACTCAAGTCCAGGTGTCGCGCATTGCGAATTCCCCTCTCCTGTCATGCTCCCGGATGCGGTGCCAAGCTCAGGACCAGGTGACGCGCATGGTCTGCCCTCCCCTCCGCAGCGGTATGAAGCTGTGTCCAAGCCGCCCCCGCGGCAAGTACGCGGGGTAATCGTGGCTTGTCAATCACCATTTAGCCCCTCTTCGGAGCGCGATTCATGCGAATCGGAAGCAATAGTGCCCAAGATGGCTTAGATGAGCTAAGGTAGCTATACGGAGCTAGTCCTTTACGGTGAGCTGCCGACTAGACAGGTGTCTGTCGCGTCCCATCAGAAACGGTGGAGCATGAGAGTCTCTCCCGTGTCACGCCGCCTCATGGCGTACGTGAGGGTCCGGAACTGGGCCTGGTGGGATCTCCCGCTGCCGCTCCGCTGCTACGTGGGTGCCGTGGTGCTGGTCGCGGCCGGGTTCACCTGCTTCGCGGCCTCCCAGACCACCTGGTACGCATCGGACGTGTGGCGGTTCGCCCTGCTGCTCGGCTGCGGCCTGGTCTCGGTGGCGGCAACGCCGCGGATGGCCTACCTGCAGGGCGGCATGACCAGGGACTTCCTCACCGTCTGGGTGCTGCCGATCGCCATCTTGCTGCCGCCCATCTACGCCATGGTGACGCCGATCCCGCTGTACATCCTGACCCAGTGGCGGGTCCACCGGGGCGTGGTTTACCGCCGGGTGTTCAGCGGCGCGGCCATCAGCCTGGGGTACGGGGTCGCGTCGCTGGTCTTCCGGGCCATCCCCGATTCCTTCGCCGGCCCGGTGATCGGCACCGGCCTGCACGCCCTCACCTGGACCGCGGCGGTCGCCCTCTGCGAGATCATCGGCGGCCGGGGGCACCACTTCCTCATCGTGGGCGCGATCAAGCTCACCGACCCCAGCATCAAGGTGGCCGAGCTCGAGCTGAACCGGGAGGCCCTGCAGGGCGACTTCGCCGAGTTCGACCTGGGCATCCTGATCACCCTGGTGGTGGCGGTCAACGTGGTGCTGGCCGTCTTCGCGGTGCCCACCGTCCTGCTGGCCCGGCGCTTCATCATGCACGCCCAGCTGGTCGCCCAGACCCGCATCGACACCAAGACCGGGCTGCTCAACGCGTCGACCTGGGAACGGGAGGCAGCGGTCGAGATCGACCGTGCCGTCCGCACCGGCAGCCCGGTGGCGCTCGCGCTGGTGGACATCGATCACTTCAAGGTGGTCAACGACACCTACGGTCACCTGGCCGGGGACAAGGCACTGCGGGCGGTCACCGACGCGCTGCGCAGCCAGCTGCGCGCCTACGACCTGGCCGGGCGGTTCGGCGGTGAGGAGTTCGTGGTCCTGCTGCCGCAGGCCCGCGAGGTGGACGCCATCCACGTGGCCGAGCGGCTGCGCCGGCACATAGCCGCCATGTCCATCCCGGTCGGGGACGACATCGAGACAGGACCGTTTATCAAGCTCACCATCTCGGTCGGGGTCGCGGCCCTGGACGGCGTGGTCGGCGTCAGCCGCGAGCTGACCGACCTGATGGCCGCCGCCGACGCGGCCCTGTACTACGCCAAGGAAACCGGCCGCAACAAGACCCACGTCATCACCTCAGCCGCCCCGGCCTCCTAGCCCTCCCGGCCCCTGGCCCTCCCGGCCCCTGGCCCTCCCGGCCCCTGGCATCAGCAGTCCGAGCCGGGCCGGCTATCGCGAACGACCGAGGCCTCGTGGAGGATCTGGTGGCCGCCGGGGCTCTGCCGGATGTGCCGGGCGACGGCGGCAACGGGCGCCCGCGCCTCCGGCAGGTCCAGGCGACGCCTGCCTAGCCCGAACCGCGGCGCTGCTTCTGCCGAGCGGCACCGGCCTGATACCACTTTCCACGGTTCACGCGAGGTAATCTCCGCCGATGAGGTGTTTTCTGCCCGTTTCCTGCCCGGAATCGGGCAGAAATGTTGCCTAAACTGCCGATCGGCTTGTAAGAAGTAGGCATGCCTGAACCCGGAAACCCCGGAGAGCCTTTCCCGCAGGACCTCGCGCGCTACCTGGCGGCCTCCACGGGCCTGCCGCAGCCTACCGCGGTCCGGGTCATCGCCGACGTGGCGACGTACTTCGACGAGACGATCGAGCAGTTCGTCCGCAGGCGCCATACCGAGCTGCGGCAGCGACAGCGCAAGAACGACGAGATCTGGCCGCTGATCGCGGCCGAGCTCGGGCAGCGCAGGTTTGCCGCGCCGGGTCTTTCCGAGCGCCAGCTCCGGCGCATCGTCTACGGATAGCGGATAGCGGATAGCCGGCAACGGACCGCACGAATAGCACGGATAGCCGGGGAACCCGGCCAGACCAGGGGAGCTGAAGATGTGCGGAATCGTGGGATACATCGGCCGCAGGGACGCGGTCCCTGTCCTGCTGGAGGGGCTCAGGAGCCTGGAGTACCGCGGCTACGACTCGGCCGGCCTGGCGGTCATTCACCGGAACCGGCTGCAGGTCACCAAGACCGCGGGCCGGGTCCAGGACCTCAGGGACCGGGTCGGCGACCGCACCAGGGCCGCCAGCACCAGCACCAGGGCCACTAGCACCAGCACCAGGGCCACCAGCGCCGGGGCGACCATCGGCATCGGCCACACCAGATGGGCCACGCACGGTGAGCCGAACGACGTGAACGCCCACCCGCACACCGACGCCGAGGGCCGCATCGCCGTCGTGCACAACGGCATCATCGAGAACGCCGAGCAGCTCAGGGACGCGCTCACCGGCCGGGGCGTCAAGCTGGTCAGCGACACCGACACCGAGGCGCTCGCCCACATGATCGCCGCGGAAGCGACGGACGGCACCAGCCTGGAGGACGCGGTCCGGCGCGTGCTGCGGCACGTGGAGGGGACGTACGGCCTGGTGGTGCTGGACATCAGGCATCCGAACGAGCTGGTGGTGGCCCGCAACGGCAGCCCCATCGTGCTTGGTATCGGGGAGTCCGAGATGTTCGTCGCCTCCGACGTGGCGGCGCTGGTGCGCTACACCAAGCAGGTCGTCTACCTGGACGACGCCGAGGTGGCGACGGTGCACGCCGCCGACTACCGCACCGCGGCCCTGGATGAGCGGGACCGGCGCGGCGCCGGCAAGGCGCCCGCCACCAAAGAGCCCACCACCGTGGAGGCCGAGGCCGGGGACTACGAGCTCGGCTCGTACGAGGATTACATGCGCAAGGAGATCCACGAGCAGCCGGAGGCGCTGCGCCGGGCGCTGCGCGGCCGGCTCGACGAGCGGTTCGCCACGGCCAAGCTGGGCGGGATCAACCTGGATGCGCGCCAGCTCAGGTCCATCAGGCAGGTGAAGTTCCTCGGCTGCGGCTCGGCCTACTACGCCGGCCAGATGGGCGCGGTGCTGATCGAGGAACTGGCCCGCATCCCTTCCGACGCCGAGCCCGCGTCGGAGTTCAGGTACCGGAACCCGGTCGTGGACCCCGACACGCTGTACGTGGCGGTCAGCCAGTCGGGCGAGACGCTGGACACGCTGATGGCCGTGCAGGAGCTACGCCGCAAGGGCGGCCAGGTCATCGGCACGGTCAACGTCGTGGGCAGCGCGATCGGGCGCGAGTGCGGCCACGGGGTCTTCCTGCACGCGGGCCCGGAGATCGCCGTCGCGTCCACCAAGGCGCTGACGAACATGGCGGCGACGTTCGCCATGCTCGCCCTGCTGCTCGGCCGGGTCCGTGACCTGTCCGCCGCCTCGGGCCAGCGGATCGTGGCCGGGCTGCGCGTGCTGCCCGGGCAGATCGAGCAGATCCTGGCTGCCGAGGAGGAGATCGCCGAGATCGCGCGCCGGTTCGCCGCGGCTGAGCACATGTTCTTCATCGGGCGCGTCCGCGGCTGGCCGGTGGCCCGCGAGGGCGCGCAGAAGCTGAAAGAGGTCTCCTATGTCCACGCTGAGGCCTACCAGGCGGCCGAACTGAAGCACGGCCCGCTCGCCCTCATCAACTCCTCGATGCCGAGCGTAGTCGTGGTGCCCGCGGACGACCTGCTGTCGAAGAACATCTCCACGATCGAGCAGATCAAGGCCCGCGGCGGCCCGGTCATCGCGGTGACCAGCGCCGACCTGCCCGCCGGCCTCGCCGACGCGGTCATCGGCGTCCCGCGGGGCGAACCGGAGCTCGACCCCCTCCTGCTGAACGTTCCGCTGCAGATGCTGGCCTACCACGTGGCGTCCAAGCTGGGCCGGGATATCGACAAGCCCCGCAACCTGGCCAAGAGCGTCACGGTCGAGTAACGCCCGGACCTCGAGGTCTTCGTGATGGCCGCAGGCCCGTAAAACCCGTGAACCTCATAAGGCCCGCAAGGCTCAGAAATGTTCACGCTACTCGACGTCCCCCGGCCGGCTCCACCGCGGAGCCGACCCGGGACGTCGTGTTCATGGCCGCCATTTTGCGCCCATAGGCGAGCAGTGCCGCTAAGCAGGCGAGCGGTGCCGCTAAGCGGCCTGCATGACGCTAAGCAGGCTTGCTTATGGCGCCTATTGCGGACTCCGCTTCAGTCCGCGCGGCGCGCCCGGCGAGTTCCCCCTCCATGATCGTGCTGGCTGGATCGGTAGCGGATCGGGAGCGGATCGGGAGCGGATCGGGAGCGGATCGGTAGAGCTCAGCCCCAGGTGGTCAGCATGGTTGCCGCTCCTCTCGCACTGTGGCGTGCCGAGGCGACAGCCTTTCTCCATAAGCACGCCGGGTAATCATGGCTAGTCAGTCACCATTTAGCTCCTCCTTAGTGCCGCGATGTAGTGGAACCTGCCCTAATGGTTAACCGAATAGGCACAGATGGGTTAAGGTAGCTATGCGGAACTAGTTCTTTACGGTGAGCTTCCGACTAAGCTCCAGTTTCGTCGCGCCTCATCCAGAACGGTGGAACATGCGAGTCTCGTCCGTCACACGCCGCTTGCGTGCGACCGTCGCGATCCGCCAGTGGGGCTGGTGGCGGCTGTCCCCGCTGCTGCGCTTCTACGTCGGCGTCGTGCCCGCGGTCGCCGTGCTGGCCATCGGCGTGGCGGCGTCGCAGACGGTATGGCGGCCGGATGACCTGGTGAAGTTCGCCCTGCTGCTGGGCTGCGGCATGATCTCGGTCGTGGCGACCCCGCGGATCGCCTACGGGCAGGGCGCCATGGTGCGGGACTTCCTCACGGTGTGGGTGCTGCCGGTCGCGGTCCTGCTGCCGCCCGTCTACGCGATGGTGACGCCGGCGCCGCTGCTGGTGATGACCCAGTGGCGGGTGCACCGGGGCGTCGTCTACCGCCGCGTGTTCACCGCCGCCGCCATCGGCCTGGCTTACGGGGTGGCCTCGCTGGTGTTCCACGCCATGCCCGCGTCGTTCGCCGGAGACACGCTGGGCACCGGCGTGCACGCACTCACCTGGACCGCGGCCGTCGCCGCCTGCGAGGTCATCGGCTGGCTCGGCCATCATGTCCTGCTGGTGACCGCGGTCAAGCTCTCCGACCCCACGGCCCGGCTGGCTGACCTGGTGCTGAACCGCGAGGCGCTGCAGGCCGACTTCGCCCAGATCGACCTGGGCATCGTGGTCACCCTGGTGGTGGCCATCCACCCGGTGCTGGCGGTGTTCGCCGTGCCCACCGTGCTGCTGGCCCGGCGGTTCATGATGCACGCCCAGCTGCTCGCCAAGTCCCGCATCGACCCCAAGACGGGGCTGCTGAACGCCGCGACCTGGGAGAGCGAGGCCACGGCGGAGATCGCCCGGGCCATCAGGACCCGCAGCCCGCTGTCGGTGGCGCTGATCGATATCGACCACTTCAAGGCGGTCAACGACACCCACGGCCATCTGGCCGGGGACGCGGTGCTGCGGGCGCTGAGCGACGTGCTGCGCGAGCAGCTGCGAGGCTACGACGTGGTGGGCCGGTTCGGCGGCGAGGAGTTCGTCGTCCTGCTGCCCCAGACCGGCGAGGCGGACGCGCTGCTCATCGCCGAGCGGCTGCGGACGCACGTCGCCGCGATGTCCATCCCCACCGGGCCGGGGACCAGCCCGGAGGCATGCGTCCGGCTCACCGTCTCCATCGGCGTGACCGCGCTGGACGCCGCCGGCGGCGAGCTGACCGACCTGCTGACCGCCGCCGACGCCGCCCTGTACTACGCCAAGCAAACCGGCCGCAACAAGACGCACGCGGCCGCTGATGTGCCGCTAGCTCACATCGTCCCGCACGCCAGGCCAGCGCCCGCCGATTAGTCCGGGCCAGCGCCGGTTAATGCAGTGCCCGCCGGTTAGTGCAGGGGCTGTATGTCGTCCAGGGCGTTCTCGCTGCCGGGCAGCGGCTGCTCGCACCAGACGACCTTGCCGGTCGCGGTCCGCCGGGCGCCCCAGCGCTTGGAGAGCTGGCGCACCACCTGCAGGCCGCGGCCGCTCTCATCGTCGCCGTTCGGCTGGCGGAGCCTCGGCAGCGCGCCGGAGTTGTCGAGGACCTCGCAGACCAGCGCCTTCTCGTTGACGAGCCGGAGCGTGACGTCGCCGCGCGAGTACTTGACCGCGTTGGTCACGAGCTCGGAGACGAGCAGCTCGGTCGTGGGAATCAGGTCCTCCAGGTCCCAGCGCTTCATCGGCTCGGCCAGCACCGAACGTGCCTCCCGCACCGAGGTCAGCTTCGGCGCGAGCGTCCATGAGGCGTAGTTATCTTCCGGCAGCCGGCGCAGCCGGGCGATGAGCACCGCGATGTCGTCGCGCTGGTGATCGGAGTAGACCCCGTCCAGCGTGGCCTTGCACAGGTCCTCGAGCGGCCGCGTCGGCGAGCCCGGGCCGAAGATGCCGCGCAGCCGGGCCAGGCCGTCGCTGATGTCCTGCCCCTTGTTCTCCACCAGGCCGTCGGTGTACAGGACGAACAGGCTGCCGTCCTCGATCTTGAACTGGCGGCTCTCCACCTCGCCGTCGCCGATGCCCAGCGGCGGCGCGGGCGGCACGTCGAGCAGCTCGTTGGTGCCGTCCGGGTGCACGAGCAGCGGCGGCAGGTGGCCGGCCACGGCCACCTCGCATTCGCCGCTCACCGCGTCGTAGACGGCGTACGCGCAGGTGGCGAAGTGCGGCTCGCGCTCGCCGAGCGTGTGCATGAGCTCGTCGAGCTGCAGCAGCGAGTCGGCGGGCGGCAGCTCGAGCATGGCCAGGGTGTGGATGGCGGTGCGCAGCCGGCCCATGGTGACGGCGGCGCGCACGCCGTGCCCGGCCACGTCGCCGACCACCAGTGCGACCCGGCCGCCCGGCAGCGCGATGGACTCGTACCAGTCGCCGCCGACCTCGATCATCTTGCTGCCCGGCAGGTACCGGTGCCGGACCTCGACCGAGGAGGGATAGGAGAGCCCGGTCGGCAGCATGCTCCGCTGCAGCGTCAGCGCGGTGGCGTGCTCCCGGCTGTACCGGCGGGCGTTGTCGATGAACATGGCGGCGCGGGACGCGAAGTCCATGCCGATCTCGACGTCGTACCGGTCGAACCGCCGGAACCCCTCCTGCCGGGTGCAGGCGAAGAAGCCCAGCATGGTGCCGCGCGCGATGAGCGGCAGCAGTGCCATGGAGGCGCCCGACAGCAGCTTGGCGACGGGCTTGCGCCGCCAGAGCTTGGCGATCTCGCCCGCCTGGCTCTTGCTGATCGTCGCCTCGAGCACCGGCGCGGCGTTCTCCAAGCACTGGTAGTACGGCGTGCCCGCCGGGTAGCGCAGGATCTCGCCCGTGGGGAAGACCGCCTCCCAGGCGGGATCCTTCCGGTCGTGCAGCAGCGCGATCCGGCGTACCGGCAGCGACCCCTCGGGCCCGTGCGCGGGCAGCTCGTCGTCCCCGGCCAGGCTCTCGAACAGCATCAGGCCGGCCACGTTGCAGAAATGCGGGACGAGCGCGTCCAGCAGCTCGCGGGCCACGTCGTCGATGTCGAGCGTGTCGCCGATCCTGGTGAGGGCGCCGTCGAGCATCTGCCTGCGCATGAGGGCGGGATCGACGAACCGCTCGGAGTTGGGGGCGGGGATGCGCAGCAGGGCCAGCGCGGCCAGGCTCGTCCCGCCGGCCCGCATCGGGTGGACGGTCACGACGGCCTCGGCCGGGTGACCGTCCCGGGTCTCGATCGTCAGCATGGCGCTGCCCTCGCGATCCGAACGGATCGCCTCCAGCAGCCCGGCCACCGCGGCGGCGCCGTCAGCCTGCCGGCCGCCGTGGGAGTTCCCCTGCGAGCCGCCCGAGGTGAGCTCGGTGAGCTGCGCGCCGAGCAGATCCTCTGGCTTGCACGCGAGGATCTGGGCCGCGTTCCTGTCGTGCTGCACGATGCGGCCGTCGTAGTCGATCCCGAGGATCAGCGTCCGTACGGACGAGGACAGGGCCAGCGGGGAGGTCTCCGGGGCCTCCGGCGTCTCCGGGGTGGCGGCGACCCCGGTCTCCAGGGCATCCGCGCCGGTCTTGGATTCGCGGCCCCGCCTGGTTCCGTTGCCAGCAGCCCGCGGCACCGGGGCGCGGCTGGGCGGGACAGCGCCCTCGGTAGCGCCAGCCCCGAGAGCGCTGCCCTTCGCCGACATGCCGGACGTCATGTTCGGTCTCCTGATTGGCATCGCAGGCTGCGCTCCTGTCAATTATGGGCCACGGACGGCACGTTCAGACAGGAGTTCCGATGACTCACCTTTCTCCAGAAATGTACCTTTCGTCACCCAGTGGTGGATTTCCGGTAAAGAGCTGAGTCTCCAGTGACTCCGCTAACCGTATGCACTGCCGATCATTCCGTCTCCGGGCGCTCGCGATCAGGTCAGCCGGGCTACGGCCAGCGCGGCGGCGAGCAGGATGATGGCCCAGGAAGACGCTCGCAGCGCCCGCTCGAGCGGCTGGAGGAGGGTGTCCGCGGTGACCGGCGCGATGCGGCCGTCGCCGAAGGTGATGCTGCCCTCGACCCGCTGCGCCCGGCGCCGGATGTTCCTGGCCGGGGTGCTCAGCTGGCGCTGGGCCGCGGACAGCGCGAAGGCCCCGACGGCCGCGATGACGGGAGCCAGGGCCAGCGTGCCGGTCTGCGCCGTGTAAGCGGTCAGCACCGGGAAGGCCCCCCACGCCGCCGCGAAGCCGAAGTCCGTGTGCATCAGCCCGCCGAACAGCTCCGCGTTGTACGCGATCACCAGCACCGGGCCCGCCACCATGTACGGGATCAGCGCCCACCCCACCCGGATCACCCCGAGCACGCCCAGTACCAGCGCGCCCGCCAGGCCCACCACGACCACGGCGACCAGCGCGGCGGACGGGATCGCCGTCCGCAGCGGGCGGCCGCGCAGCTCGTCGAGCGCGTGCGCGGCCAGCCCGACCGCGAGGAAGAACGCCAGCACGGTCGCGATCAGGTTGCTGAGCTTTACCACGGGCGCGAGCGAGGCGCCGATGACCGCGTACGACAGGTGCCAGGCGGTGTACGGCGGATGCAGCAGCGTCCACCAGTCCCGCCACCGGCCGGGCCGGGCCGCGTAGTAAGCGGGCCGCGCCGCCGCCCCGTCCTCGGTCTCACTGGCCGGCACGGGTACCCCACATGACCAGGCCGCCGCCCAGGCTCATGATCCGGGTCCCGACGTCGGTCAGCCCGGCCTTCTCCCAGGCCTGCACCGTCCAGGGGACCGGGTACCTGCGGTAGTGGGCGGAGATGTTGGGGCCGAGGAAGCGGCCCACCCGGTACCACTCGGGGCCGCCGAGCAGCAGGCCCCCGGCGGGCAGCACCACCCGGGTGTACGCCCACCAGGCCGGATGCCAGAACGGCCCGGCCGGCACGCAGAACTCCAGGCTGGCCATGAGCCCGCCTGGCTTGAGCACCCGGGCCAGCTCGGCCAGCGTGGCCTGCGGGTCCCGCACGTACCGCAGCAGGTAGGTGAACGTCAGCGCGTCGAAGCTGGCGTCGGGGAAGGGCAGCTGCTCGGCCCGCCCGGCCGCGAGCCCGATCCGGTCCCGCTGGCCGGCCGCCGTCACCCGGCGCCGTCCCTCGCGCAGCATCTGCTCGGTCAGGTCCACGCCCACGACCCGGGCCCGGCTGCGCGCGGCCAGCTGCAGCGCGACGCCCGCGGTGCCTGACGCGACGTCGAGGATGATGCCGTCCGCCGGGACGACGTGGCCGGTCATCTCGGCCCGCCACTGCCCGTTCTGCCCGAAGGAGAGCAGCTCGGCGAGCCGGTCATAGTGCGCGGGCAACCCGTCGAACAGGTCACGCGCGAAGCGGTTGGGGTCGTCGGGCATGGGGGTCTCCCGGGTTCTCCTGGGGCTCCAGCGTGACACGGTGCCTGCCTATCCACCGTAACGCCACGACCCCGGCCCGCGGTTCAGGCCTGCGGCAGCGCCGCCCTGATCTTCTCCGCGTAAGCCGCCGCCGGGTGGGCGTCGTCGTAGGGATGCCGCGGCCCGAGCCAGAACCGCAGGCCGTCGCCTTTGTTCCGGGGGATCACGTGCAGGTGCAGGTGCGGGACGGACTGGCTCACCACGTTGTTGATCAGGATCATCGAGCCGTCGGCGCCCAGGCCGTCCTCGACCGCGCGCTCCAGGCGCTGCGCCGTGGCGAAGAACTCGGGCACCTGGTCGGCCGGCAGGTCGCTGAGCAGCCGTACGTGCTGCTTCGGCACGAGCAGCGTGTGCCCGTGGAAGAGCGGCCGGTGGTCCAGGAACGCGATCAGCCGCCCGGTCTCCAGGATGGTCACCGCCTGCTGCTCGCCGCGGATAATGGCGCAGAAGGAACAGGTTGCTGGCATCAGCGCGAGCCTATCTCCGGCGCCGCGGACCCGCCGCAGCCGGCCGACCCGCCGTCCCCGGGTTCACGGCCCCGTCCCGCGGCTGACCCGCCGTCCCAGGTTCCCCGCCTGTAATTTCCCGAACGGACCGGCCTCCCGCCCCGCGATGCCCCGTCACCATCCCGGCGGGACGTCAGCCCGCGTCTCCGCGGAGACGTAGCGCAATTGCGCCGGCCGCCTGGTCCCGGGCGCGGACCCCGCCAGCCAGCCGGCGGCGCTGCCCGTTACCGGCTCAGGGTGACGTTCTGGCCGGTGACGGTGATCCGGAGCCCCTGCTGCGTGACGCTGATGCTCTGAATCGACACTCCGGCCGGGAGCTTCGGGATCTTGACGGTGAAGTTCAGGTTGCCGAGGATCGCGGACGTTATCCCGCTCGCGCGGACGACCTTGATGTTGATCTGGCCGGGCCCGGTCTTGGTGATCTGGGCGGTGGCCGATTCGCTGAGCGGGCCGAGGTCGAGGCTCGCCTTGATCCCGTTCGGGCCGTCGGGGGACAGCGTGATGCCCTGCGGGATGCCGCCCGCGCTGGCCAGCGCGGTGAACGTGACCAGCGCCGAGGCGTTGAACTGGTCGACCGTGGCGCTATTGGTCCCGTGGATGTGCATCCCGTGCAGCGTGGCGGTCAGGCTGGCGATCTCGAGCTGGCCGCCCGGGCCGGCGGTCTCGTTGCTCGCGTTGATGTTCACGGTGCGGAAATCACGGGCCGCGGCTTGGGTCAGGAACGGGAACCCCTCGATGCTCACGTGCGGCTTGCCGGACAGGGCCAGGGACGACTGTATCTGGCTGGCCATCTGGTCCTCGGCGTACGCGTTGGCGGCCCGGTCGCCGACCACGAGCACCACGAGGATCACGATCAACGTGATGAGCGGCCATCTCCTGCGCCGCCGCCGCGTCCGGGGGGCCGGCCCCTGGTAGCCCTGAGCCACCGGGAATCCCTGGTTTGCCGGATGCCGCTGTGTCCCCTGAGATCCTTGGGCTCCTTGATAGCCCTGGTTCCCCGGGTAGTCCTGCTCTGCCTGGTATCCCTGGCCAGCCGGGAACCCCTGGCTCGCCGGGAACCCCTGGCCGGCCTGGTATCCCTGGCTGGCGGGAAAGCCCTGGCTGGCCGGGAACCCCTGGTCAGCGGGGAGCCGCTGCGTCACCTGAGGCTCCTGGTCGGCCTGGTACCCCTGGTTCGCCTGGTATCCCTGGCCGGCCGGGAACCCCTGGCTCGCGGGAAAATCCTGCGTCCTCTGGTAGTCCTGGTCCCCCTGGTTCCCTTGATAACCTTGGGCCCCCTGGTATCCCTGGCCTCCCTGAGGCCCCTGGTTCCCCTGCTCTTCTTGATTCCCCTGGTCCTTCTGGTTCCTCTTGGGATCCTGAGGCTGCTTCCACCACTCGGGAACGGGCTGGGTCTGATCGGAGCTCATGCCGTCCCCCCCAAGGTCCGGGCCACGGTGACCCTATCCCCACAATACGTACCTACGGCAATCATGTCCCACCTCTGAGGTGTCGCTTAGTCACGGGGGATAGCTGTGAGTCACATTTAGCGTCTGCACCGGCGTGGCTCGGGTTCCGGGCGTCAGGTTTCAGCGCTCGTTGGAGACGCAGTTTCCGGCTGCTCCAGTATCAGGGTGTCCGCCCCCTAATATGTCAAAACGCGCCGCCAGCCTGAATGGTTCTCCCGATTCCCGTTTACGCTTGGTGGCCCTACACTTTGTAAACATGCCACCCGAGCGTTTCGACTGGTCTGATCGCCGTCCACCGCAGGCCAGTCCTGCCCCAGCCGGACACGCGCCCGCCGGGCTCGCCGAGGCAGCGCCCCCGCGGGGCGGAGCCCCGGGCCCATCGGCAGCGCCGGATCTCGTGGTCCGGACCCGGCGCTCGGATCACCAGCTGCAGGCCGGGACCACCTACAGCATCGGCCGTGATCCGAAGTCCGACATCGTCATGACCGACTCGCGCGTCTCGTGGCGGCACGGGCAACTGCGCGTCGACGGGGCCGGCTGGGTCATCGAGGACCTCGGCAGCACCAACGGGACGTTCCTCGGGCTGGAGCGGCTGGACCGGATCGAGATCAGCGCCGACTGCGTGGTGCGGCTGGGGAACCCGGACGACGGGCCGGTACTGCGCTGCATGCCCCAGGCGCCCGCGCCCGCCGCCAGCCAGCACGCCGCGCCCGCGGCCGCGGCCGATCACCCGGGCACCGCCCTGCCGGTCCCGCCCGCCCCGCCCGCGCCCGAGGCCGCTCCGGAAGCCGAGCCGGGCCGCGATCCCGAGTCCTGGTGGCGCCCGGCCCCGGAGGCCGGACCCGTGCCGCCTCCCGGCGACGTCTCGGCCCGTCCGATCGCTCCTGAGCCCACGCCCACCCCGCCCGAGCCGGTGGCGCCGCGCGACCCGGTGGCTCCGCCCCAGCGCCCCGCGCCGCGCGAGTACGCCCCGCAGCACGCCGTGCCCGCCCAGCCCGCAGCAGCAGCCGCTGAGCCCGCCCCGGCTGTCCCGGCGGACCTGCTGCCGAGCGTGGACCGCAGGCCCACGGCGCGGATGCCGCTGCCGGCCAAGGCCATGCGCATCGGCCGCGTTCCCGAATCTAATGACCTGGTCCTTTCTGATCTAAACGTTTCGCGGCACCATGCGGAATTGCGCAAATCGCCCACTGGCAGCTACGAGATCGTCGACCTCGGCAGCCATAATGGGACCTTCGTCAACGGCCAGCGAGTTTCCAGCCAAGTGCTGACCGAACAGGACATCGTCAGCATCGGCAGCTCCACCTTCCGGCTCAAGGGCGGCGAGCTCAGTCAGTTCGTCGACGACGGCCTCATCACCTTTACCGCGCAGGACCTGGTGGTGAAGGTCGCGGGCGGCAAGGTGCTGCTCGACCACGTGACGTTCCCGATCCCGGAGAAGTGCCTGCTCGGCGTCATCGGCCCCAGCGGCGCGGGCAAGTCCACGCTGCTCGGCGCGCTGACCGGGATGCGCCCCGCGGACACCGGCACGGTGCTCTACGACAACCGTGACCTGTACCAGAACTACAACGAGCTCCGGTACCGCATCGGCCTGGTCCCGCAGCAGAGCGTGCTGCACACCCAGCTGACCGCGCGCCGCGCGCTGCAGTACTCGGCCGAGCTCCGCTTCCCCGCCGACACCAAGCCGGCCGAGCGGGACGGCCGGATCGACGAGGTGATGGACGAGCTCGGCCTGACCAAGCACGCCAACACGCGCGCGGACCGGCTGTCCGGCGGCCAGCTCAAGCGGGTCAACGTGGCCCAGGAGCTGCTGACCAAGCCGTCCCTGCTGTTCCTGGACGAGCCCACCTCCGGCCTGGACCCCGGCCTGGACAAGTCGGTCATGGAGCAGATGCGGGACCTGGCCCACGACGGCCGGACGGTCATCGTCGTCACGCACAGCGTGGACAACCTGGACACCTGCGACCGGCTGCTCGTGCTGGTCCCCGGCGGCCGGATCGCCTACTACGGCCCGCCCGACGAGGGACTCGCCTACTTCGGCCAGGCCCGCTGGGCCGAGGTGTTCCAGGCCTTCGAGCGGTACCCGGACCGGGACTGGGCGGCCGAGTTCGCCGCCTCCCCCGCCTACGCCCAGTACGTGCTGGGCCGGCCGAAGCCGCCGCCGGCGCCCAGCGGCCAGGAGCAGCCGGCCGCTCCGCCGCCGCAGCCACGCGGCGGATTCCGCCAGATGACCACGCTGACCCGGCGGTACGTGCGAGTGATCGCGTCGGACCGCGGTTACCTGGCCTTCATGGGCGTGCTGCCCGTCATCCTCGGCGTGCTGATCTACTTCGTCGGCAACGAGCAGGGCCTGCAGGGCCCGCCGGGCCTCAAGTCGAACGGGAGCACGGTGCTCCTGATGCTGGTCATCTGCGACTGCCTGTCCGGAGCCGCACTCTCGGTCAGGGAGCTGGTCAAGGAACGCGCGATCTACGTCAGGGAACGGGCGGCAGGCCTGTCTTCTGGCGCCTACCTGTCCTCCAAGCTGCTGGTGCTCGGCGTCATCAGCATCGTGCAGGCGTTCATCCTGGTCCTGCTGGGCGTGGCGACCCGGAAACTGCCACTGTCCGGGTCCTTCCTGACCCACGCGCCGCTGGCTGAGTTGCTGCTCGGCATCGCCGTGCTCTGTCTCACCTCGATGTGCCTCGGGCTGCTGGTGTCGGCTTTGGTGAGCACGTCGGAGAAGGCGATGCCCTTCCTGGTCTTGCTCACCATGGTCCAGGTCATCTTGTCCGGCGGCGTCCCGGTGTCGCTGCCGTTCGGCCTCACCGCGATCGCGCCGGCCCGCTGGGGGTTCGGCGCGGTCGCCTCGACCGCGGACCTCAACAACACCAGCCCGATCCCGGGCAACTCACCGGACCGGCTGTGGGTCCATACCCCATCGCAGTGGCTGACCAACATGGCGATCATGATCGGGCTGGGGCTGCTCTTCGTGCTGCTCACCTGGATCTCCCTGCGCCGTCTCGGCCCGCGCCGCCGCAAGGGGTAGCGGCCGGGGCTGACGGCGCAGGACAAAGCCGGACGAGAGCGGAAGAGAAGCTAACGGCACCGGCTCCGGCGGGACCAGGTCGCCGAGCATGGCCCGCCGGAGCCCGGCCAGCATCGCCTCGTTCACCTCGAGGCCGTAGGCCAGGAACCGGCCGAACGACCCGTAACGCCGGTCCGCCTCCTCGAACGCGGCGCCCAGGTAGGTGGCGCTCTGCTCGAGGATGGGCCGCAGCAGCTCGGGATCGGCCACCACCCCGGTCTTGACCAGGTCGTAGCGGAGCTTCTGGTAGTCCGTGCGGTGGAAGTCGTTGGACAGCAGGTAGTCACGGAGCACCAGTTCGCGCGGCACGCCGAGGGCGGTCAGCACGATGGCGGTCATCCACCCGGCCCGGTCCTTGCCGCCCGTGCAGTGGTAGAGCAGGGGCAGCCGCCCGGGCGCGCACAGCAGCCGCAGCGCGGCGCCGAACGCCTCCCGCTGCCTGGCGTCGGACACGAACCCGCGGTTCATCTCGGCCATGAACGAGGCGGCCCGCCCGTCGCCGAGCTCGCGCCGCTGGCGCTCGTGGTCGCCGCTGGCGACGAGCTCGTAGATGGCCTCGAGGTCGCCCCCGCTGACCGCCAGGTGGGCGAATTCGACGCCGTAGGGCAGCCGGTCGTCGCCGCCGATCAGGACCTCGCCGGGGGTCCTGAAGTCGATCACGGTGCGCAGCCCCAGGCGGTCGAGCCGGGTCACGTCGCCGTTGGTCAGCCGGCTGAGCGAGTCGCCGCGGAACAGCCGCCCGCGCGCCACCTCCGGCCCGTGGGCGCTGCGATAGCCGCCGATGTCCCGCACGTTGACCGCGCCCTCGAGGGCGACTTGACGCGACGAGGCCCGCTCTTCGGTCATCTGACCAGGCTCATAGCACACCGCCTATCGTGCCCCCCAGTCACCATAAGAGTAACTCCGTTACGCCGCTTCACCAGCGTGAACGCCGGCTATTCGAGATCACCCGGGCGGCCCGGCCCCGGCGGGAGCCAACGGCGGGCCGGCCAGCGGGAACAACCAGGGGCGCCGGCCGCCTTGACGAGTCGTGACGTCACG
>Ga0335069_10002128_pt1 | contig 30846 bp, 31 predicted proteins | sample Lox_Sample_11_FD_206714 | JGI IMG/M metagenome (GOLD analysis project Ga0335069, IMG submission 206714) | Soil microbial communities from Loxahatchee National Wildlife Refuge, Florida, United States - Lox_Sample_1.1 | ecosystem: Environmental > Terrestrial > Soil > Wetlands | place: USA...
CGGATTTGACGCTGTCTCGACGGCGGCCCAGGAAGCCAAGCATCCGCAGAAAGACATGCCGATCGGCATACTTGGCTCGCTGGTGATCTGCACGATTCTCTACATCATGGTATCGACCGTCCTGACCGGCCTGGTGAACTACACGCAGCTCAATGTCGCCGACCCTGTAGCGCTCGGGATCGATGCAACCGGAGTCACGTGGGGATCGCTCCTGGTAAAGATTGGTGCGGTATTTGGCCTTGGAACCGTGATGCTTGTGATGTTGCTCGGTCAGTCGCGGGTCTTCTACTCCATGTCCCGCGATGGACTCCTCCCGAAGTGGGCTTCGGACATTCATCCGCGCTTCCGCACGCCATGGATTTCGACGATTGCAGTCGGCGCAACAGTCGCAATTCTTCCGGCGTTCCTGCCTGTCGAGCGGCTCGCCGAACTCGTAAACATCGGAACGCTTCTGGCATTCACGATCGTTTGCGCCGGGGTTTGGGTATTGCGCGTCAGACACCCGGAGATGGAGCGTCCTTTCCGCACCCCGTTGGTTCCATTGGTTCCGATTCTGGGAATGGTGACCGCGCTCTACCTGATGGCCAACCTTCCGTTGATAACATGGGAAGTGATGATCGGCTGGCTTCTGGTGGGTCTGGTGATTTACTTCGGGTACTCCATCAAGCACAGCAAAGTGCAGGCACTTCCGAAGAGTGTTGAAGCCGATTAACACTCGATCTGGCGTGACATGCCAAGACGGCCTCCCGAGCGGGAGGCCGTGCTTTTGTTGCTGTCTGCTTCGCTTTATGCTGTCGTCTTTGCGCAGAATTCGTCGAAGGCGCGAATCAGTTCGCCTGCAATCTGCTGTGCTGTCGCCTGCTCGATGATATAACGCTGCATCAAATAGACCAGCTTTCCATCGCGCAAGATGGCAACCGCTGGAGAAGTCGGCGGATTGCCCTCAAAGTAGCTGCGCGCTCGCTCAGTGGCTTCGCGGTCCTGGCCCGCGAAGACCGTGATCTTCTGGTCGGGCTGGTTCCCTGCGTTTGCCAGTGCCAGCCGCACGCCAGGGCGCATCTTCCCGGCTGCGCAACCGCATATGGAATTCACCACAACAAGAGTCGTGCCCGGCCGAGCCAGAGCAGCATCAACCTCTTCAGCCGTTTTTGTTTCACTGATCCCGGCGCGCACGAGTTCCTCGCGCATAGGAATCACCATTAGTTCTGGATACATTTTTGCCTCCGGCAGGGGATGCTGCCTTTCCCATTCTACCGAACATCCTTGGTGTAGCCTTAAACCGATGCTCCTCGAAGAAAACAAGCTTCTTGCGCCCCTTACAACCTTTCAGATTGGAGGTCCGGCGCGCTGGTTTGCGACAGCGAGAACCGAGGAGGAGGTTGTCGAGGCGGTTGAATGGGCCCGCAAGAGGGGAGTGGCGCTCTTTGTGCTTGGCGGCGGTAGCAACCTGCTTGTTTCCGATGCGGGCTATGAAGGACTGGTTCTCCGCATCGGCCTCAGTGGCGTGGAAGCAAACGGCTCGCAGGGTCAGATCGTCTACCGTGTCGGCGCGGGCGAGGATTGGGACTGCTTCGTCTCGCGCGCCGTGAATGACAAGTGCGCCGGCATTGAATGCCTAGCCGGGATTCCCGGCACGGTTGGCGGAACGCCCGTTCAGAATGTCGGCGCTTACGGACAGGAGGTTGCCACGGCGATCGACCTTGTGAGGGCCTTCGACCTGAAGCAAGAGAGATTCGTCGACTTCACTTCATCTGAATGCAGCTTTGCGTATCGTCGCAGCCGGTTCAATACCACTGATCGCGATCGGTTTGTGGTTACGCGTGTCGACTATCGACTCGCAACAGGAGGTGCGCCGACACTCCGCTATGCGGAGTTGCAGCGGGCGTTTTCCGAGGGTGCAAGGCCAACCCTAAAGGACGTCTCTGCAATGGTCCGGCAGATCCGGCGCTCAAAAGGAATGCTGATTGAGGAAGGCTTGGCGGAGTACCGAAGCGCCGGAAGCTTTTTCAAGAATCCAACCGTAAGCGAGGAGCAAGTGGCACGTATCGAATCGGAAAGCGGAAAGTTGCCGCCCAGGTTTCCTGCCCGAACAGAGCCTGAAGATGCGGGTTGCGTGAAGGTGCCCGCTGCGTGGCTCATCGAGCAGGCTGGATTCGCAAAGGGATTTGCAATGGGCGCCGCCGGCGTTTCGACGCTGCACACGCTTGCGCTGGTCAATCGCGGAGGCGCTACGGCACATGACATCCTTGCCCTCGCCGACAGGATCCGGTCCTCCGTTGAAGTGCGATTTGGGATTCGCCTGGAGATTGAGCCCGTGCTAGTGGGGTTCTAGTTTGTAATTGCTCTACTCTTCGTTAGTCACAACTCAAGTGGAGCGCTTCCGGTAGAATCTCCGTGGCTCTGAATGCCGCCCGGGTGATTGTGTGAACCTCAATCGAGCATGGCTCAGCCAGTTTATTCAGGAGCAGACCCGCTATCTTTCCGCTGCTGCGGTGGTTGCCGCAGTCTTCTGGGCAAATGGTCAAGAGGTCAATCCCGCGATAATCATCGTATATTCTCTGATGCTCGGAAACCTGACGGGTTTTTCGATGCAGCTTTTGTTTCCGGTCTTCTGGAATAGACCGTTTCCATGGAACTGGCTGGTCTTTGCGGCAATACTGCTCCTCCTTTTGCCGCCCATCTACACTGCTTCAGCGACGGTCGTCTGGCTGCTGGCGCCGCTTGCTCCACAGTCGCTGTGGCACTATATCGTGAACGGGTGGAGATTTCCGGTACTCGTAGTCTGTGTCTATAGCCTCCTCGTATTTGCGTACCGTCGAGCCAGCGAAATCCTCAAGCTGCGCAACCTCGAATTGGAACGCACCGTCGAACTGGGCAGCGCAAAGCTCGAAATGCAGGAGCAGGAACTGAAACGCGCGAGAGAGATCCAGCAGTCGCTGCTGCCGAAGGAGATCCCTCAGCTTGCAGGATTTGAAATCGCTGCAGCCTGGCATCCTGCGCTCGCGGTAAGTGGAGACTACTTCGATGTGTTCAAGCTGGGAGAGCACAAGCTTGGCATCTGCATTGCCGACGTCGCTGGAAAGGGCGTTTCCGCTGCACTTCTCATGGCCAATGTGCAAGCCGCCGTGCGAGCCTTTGCCAGCGAGACTGAACACCCTGCGGATCTCTGCAGCAAAGTGAATCAGCTCTTGTGCGGGAACATCGCGAGCGGAAAATTTGTCACGCTCCTCTATGGCCTGCTCGACCGAGAGGAGCGGACCTTTCAGTACTGCAACGCCGGCCACCTCCCCCCGATTCTCGTTGCTCCCGGGAGGTCGCGGACGATTGACGGAGGCGGGGCCGTGCTCGGAGTCTTCTCGTCCTGGCAGTACGAACAATCACAATTCGAACTGAAGCCGGGAGATCGGATGTTGTTGTTCACCGATGGCATCAGCGAAGCTTTTGATGCGCAGGAACGCGAATTTGGCGAAGCTCAGTTGGCCACATGCGCACGGGGGAACAGTTCAGCCAGCGCAAAAGAACTAAACGCCGCTGTCATGGCAGAGGTAGATGCATTCTGCGGCTCTCACTTCCGCGACGATGCCACACTGCTTGTTGTCGCGGCAAAATAAGGGAGCCATGCTAGGCTGTTCCGTCGAGTCTCTTGATCATGCGCTCGCGCTCGTGGCCGAGCACCTCCACTGCTGGACCCTGGGCATATAGAGAGCCCTCACGTACGAGAGCGATCTCCGCCCCGGCGGCAAAGGCATCGGTTGCATCGTGCGTGACGAGGATCGTTTGGATTTGGTGGCCGCGGGTCCATTGCTGAAGCCGCGAGAGAAGGGAATCGCTGGCGGCCCCGTCGAGCGCCGAGAATGGCTCGTCAAGCAACAAAAGCCGTGGCAACGGGGCTAGAGAACGCGCCAATGCCACCCGTTGCGCCTCGCCGCCAGAGAGATCACGAGGAAGCCGATTGGCGAGGTCTCTTGCACCGACCAATTCCAGCATTTCGTATACGCGGTTGGCACGCGCTCGTGAGCCCAGGTTCGCAAGTCCGTATGCTACGTTCGAAGCCGCGGTCAAATGAGGAAAGAGCGCGGGGTGTTGCGCCACGAGCGCGGTACGACGGCGGCCAGGCTTGACATTGCGATTCGTCGCGGAATCCGTAAGGGTCTCTTCGTCAAAGACGATGCGGCCTTCGTCTGGAATCTCAAGTCCGGCAAGAATACGCAGAATGGTGCTCTTGCCCGCTCCCGATGGGCCGAAGATTACCGTCCAGTCGGATCTGAATGTGGAATTCACCTCGAGACGGAAGCGACCTCGCTGCGCCTTGATGCGGAACTCAAGCACTGTGCCCTCCACGCCAACGACCGCCGATGTAAATCGCAGCGAGTGCAACGATGCTCAAGCCAAGCAAGAGCGCGGCCGTGTGACTGGCCGCCGCATAATCGAAGCTTTCAACCTGATTATAGAGAACGATGGAGAGGGTCCGCGTGGCTCCGGGAATGTCGCCGCCGAGCATCAGAACCACTCCGAATTCGCCGACAGTATGCAGAAACCCGAGCACCGCCGCCGCGAGTATAGAGCGCCTCGCGAGCGGAACAAGCAGACTCCAGACGAGCCGCGCACGCCCGGCGCCAAGCACACGTGCTGCGTCGATCAAAGCTGGCTCAATTGAAGAGAAGCCAGCCACCACGGGCTGGACCGCGAACGGCAGGCTGTAAATCACCGAGCCCACCACCAGTCCTTGAAACGAGAACGCGAGGGGGTGTCCGAGAATCGCCGCGACCGCCCTTCCCACCGGTGTGCGCAGGCCGAGCAGAACCAATAGGAAGAATCCCAGTACCGTCGGAGGCAACACGAGCGGAAGGACGGTGAAGGCCTCGAGGAGCGCCAGCCATCGGCTCCTTCCCAGAACGAGCAGCGCAGACAGTGGCACGGCGATCACAAGCAGAATCGCAGTCGTGATGGTCGCGAGCTTGATGGTCAGGGCGAACGCTTGCCAGTCGATCATTTGTCGTGAACCGGAGTAAGACCAGCTTCAGAAAGCTGGTTCTGCACGGGAAGTGAAAGCAGGTAATCGAGGAGCTTGTGCACCGCGGCTCGCTTCGTCGTGCGAGTGACGATTACCGCTCCCTGTTCGATTGGCGGATACAGGTCATGGGGAATGATGAAGTATCTTCCGCTTGCGGAAAGCCGAGCCGTCAGGGCAGAGGTCAATGAGATCAGCCCTGCGTCGGCATTGCCGGAGTCAACAAACTGTGCGGCCTGTGCAATGTTCTCAGCGGTGACGAGCCGGGCGCGCAGGGAGTCATAAAGCTTCAGGTTGGTCATTGTTGCGACAGCGGCACGCCCATATGGGGCGCGTTCGGGATTCGCGATTGATAGTCGCTGAAGACCCGGGTCACGGAGAAGTTCGAGAGAAGGCGGAGTGAGCTTTGAATCCTTCCGCGCCCAAAGCACCAGAGTTCCTTTCGCGTAAGTGACGGGAGTCGTGGAATCAGGACTCCCGGCGGTGTCTGCCAATCCTGCATCGATAAGCCGCTTGGGATAGCTGAGGTCTGCGGACAGAAAAAGATCGAATGGCGCGCCATTTTCAATCTGCGCGGCAAGCGCTGCTGATGCCTGAAAGGTCGCGCCAGCATGGATTCCGGTGGACTGCTCGAATTGTGCGAGGATGCGCGGCAACACCGGCTCAAGATCTGAGGCGGCGGCCACTCGGAGCGGTTCCTGAGCGAAAGATGCCTGATTCGAGATCAGCCCAAGCAAGATGGTGAGAACCGGCTTCAGCATGGTGGATTCGGTCGCTCGTTAAACAAAAGGCACCCTACGCTGGTAGGCTAACACCAAGGATGAACGACAACCTGCACACATTACGCTGTTTCGGGTGCGGAGCGCGAAGCTCTGGAACAGAAGCGCGACCTGACTTCAGATGCGCGGCCTGCGGTGACCTTTTTGAGGTGGAGTATGCGGGGTGGAGCCAGCGCCATGGTCACGATCGCCCCAATCCAGGAGCTCTGAAATGGCTCTGGCGTGAACGCCGCGCCTCCAGCGAAGCCCTGGACCAATCGGGAGTCTGGCGCTTTCGCGAGCTTTTGCCGATCCTCGACAACTTTGGCAACGTCGTCACGCTTCGCGAGGGCAACACCCCCCTTTATTTACTGAAGCGCATATCGAAATCCCTGGACATCGATCGACTCTACGCAAAGCACCAGGGGATGAATCCAACCGGATCATTCAAGGACACAGGAATGACGGCGGCTCTGAGTGTCGCCAGGGAGCGCGGTTTCGAGTGGGTTGCGTGCGCATCCACGGGGAACACCTCTGCGGCAATGGCGGCCTATGCTGCGCGCGCCGGGATGCGCAGCCTCGTGCTCATCCCTGAAGGCAAGATCGCATGGGGAAAGCTCTCGCAGGCGATGGACTACGGCGCCGTCACCTGCCAATTGAAGACGGATTTTGACGGCTGCGTCCGTGTGTTGACCCAGACAGTCAAGCAGGCTCCGATCTATCTCTTGAATTCCGTGAACCCCTATCGCCTTGAAGGTCAGAAGACCCCTGCCTTTGAAATCGCCGAAGCGTTCGATTGGAATGTGCCGGATCATCTCATCGTTCCGGGGGGAAACCTCGCCAATAGTTCGGCGCTCGGCAAAGGCTTCAAAGAACTGCGCGATTTGGGGCTCGTGGCGAGGCTGCCGCGCATCTCCGTAATTCAGGCGGAAGGAGCGAATCCGCTGGTGCGGAGCTTTGCAAAAAGCAACGCCACAGTGTTCGAGCCGGTGGAGGCTCACACACGGGCCACAGCAATCCGCATTGGAAATCCTGCATCCTGGCGAAAGGCCGCACGCGTGATTCAGGATACCGGCGGGTGGTGCATCGACGTGAGTGAAAGGGAGATTGCGATCGCGAAGGCAGAGATTGGTGCGGAAGGTCTGGGATGCGAACCTGCGTCAGCCGTAACACTGGCCGGGCTGAAGAAACTGCGTACAGAAGGCAAGGTGGCTTCATCGGACATCGTTGTCCTCGTGCTCACAGGGCACACACTCAAGGACGCCGAATACACCATCGGCTTTCACACCGGAACACTGCTGACCGAGCAGGAAACAGCCGATCACGAACACGAAGTCGAAGCTCTTCGACGCAATGCCGTGGTCGTCGACGCTTCTCCGGCCGCGGTCCTCGATGTTCTAAAGGCAAGTGCCCGATGAAGGCACCCTCTCAAGAAAAATCCGAGCGGTTTCACATGCGGTTCCCGGCCACTTCCGCGAATCTCGGCGCTGGCTTCGACGCTGCCGCAGTTGCGCTCAATTTCTTCCTCGAGGTGGAGGCCGAAGCTGCTTCCGAGTTCTCGATCAATGCGAGCGGACGCGATGCATACATGTGCAGGGAACTCGACGACAACCTGATCCTTGGCGTCTACAACAAATTGCTCACGGAAAACGGAAAGCCTGTGGTCCCCCTGGCAATTCGCATGCACAATGAGATTCCGCTGGGCATGGGATGCGGCTCGTCGGCCGCAGGAAGACTGGCTGGAATTGCCCTGGCGGTGCACTTTGGTCAGCTTGGATGGAGTGCAGATCGGATATTTGAGGAAGCCTGTGTATTGGAGGGCCATCCGGACAATGCAGCGGCCTGCTGGCTTGGTGGATTCGTTGCTGCAGCAAGTGAAGGCCACGAGGTGCATCTGGCGCAGGTTGAACCACCTCCCGAGTGGCGCGCAATCCTCGTGCTTCCACCCGATTCACTTGCAACGAGCAAAGCACGGGCGGTCCTCCCCGATAGCTATTCAAGGGCGGATGTGGTTGTGAATATTCAGGCCGTTTCTCTGCTTGGTCTGGCATTTTCGCAAGGTCGGGGCGACCTCTTGCGCGCGGCAATGAGGGACCGAATCCACCAGCCTTATCGTTCTCCAATCTGCCCAATGCTGCAGCGGCTGCTACCGCTCGCGGGCACTCACGGGGTCCTCGGTGTCGCGCTGAGCGGTGCCGGTCCGGCAGTGCTTGTGATTGTTGGCGGAGAAGGCGATCTGCAAGGGGCGTCCGCTGCCATGCGATTGGGGTTGAATGGGTTACCGGAGCCGGAATTCCTCATTTGCCGATTCGAAAAAAACGGAGCAAAGCAGACATTTTGTTCGAAGTTCGGCGGGATCTCCAATCACTAGATCGCATACCTGGAATGATAAATGGCGAGTGGCCAAGTTAACTAAGGAGTACATAGATAATTGCGTCTATTGCTAGAAAATTAATCACTTTTTATCGATTACCTGGTGGATTACCTAAGTTTCCTTGCCTTAAAGGAAAAGAGCCCCTAAATTCGCTGCGTGGGCAGTTCTGGGGGAGGGCTGCTCTAGCGCCCGTGATCCTATCCCGGATCCGGGCGCTTCTCTTTGCCCCTATTAAACCGTTTGAATTGCGACCATGGCCCCTCATGAAGCATCCTATAAAGGCGCGGTTGCCAGAAAAGGGGAGGCGCCGCAAGGAGAGACATGGCAGGATTGGGAATTCTTGAAGTAAACGATGCAACATTCGAGCAGGAAGTGCTGAAGAGTGAGCAGCCAGTTCTGGTCGACTTTTGGGCTGTTTGGTGCGGACCCTGCAAAGCGATCGCACCGATCGTCGATGGGGTGGCCAGAAGCTACGCTGGAAAGCTGAAGGTAGCGAAAGTGGATGTGGATCAGAATGCAGCGACGCCTTCGCGCTATGGGATCCGCGGCATTCCTGCACTGCTTTTCTTCAAGGGAGGCAAAGTGGCAGACCAGGTCGTCGGCTATGTGCCGCAGAACGTGATCGAAGAGAAGATCGAGCGATTGCTCACATAAACTCCGCCGCAGCGGCGTTCAGTAGAAAAGGCCCAGCGGTTCCCGCCGGGCCTTTTCCGCAAGAAACGGGACAGCTCTATCTATACTTCCGGAGAATTCCGAGCACCCTCCCCTGAATTGCAACCTGGGAGGCTGGCACATAGATTGGCTCCATCTCGATGTTGGCTGGCTGCAGTCGGACCAATTGGCCCTCCGAGTAGAACCGCTTGAGCGTCGTTTCCGACCCATGTACGAGGGCAACCACAATCTCTCCCTGTCGCGCCGTACGTGTCCGCTCCACAAGCACGTAGTCTCCGTTGATGATGTGTTCGTCCCGCATAGAATCGCCTCGGACTTCAAGAGCAAATACGTCTCGATTTCCAACTACATCGTGCAGGGAAATGCTCTCTGGGTTTTCTGAAGTCTCCACAGGCAGGCCCGCTGCGATTCGTCCGACAAGGGGGAGCTTTTCACTGGTGCGAGTTCGTGTACCTGGCGCCACTACATCAATCGATCGGCTCCGGTTATGAACGCGGTCGAGCATGCCCTTCTTCTCAAGATTCGTGATGTGCTTATGGACGGTGGCAAGGCTCTTTAAACCCATGCCCCTGGCAATCTCCTCAAACGAAGGGGAGTAACCATTGCGGGCGACGAATGACTCAAGGAAATCCAGAATCTCTTTTTGTCTTCGCGTGACGGCCATGCGCGGATTATAGCGAACAAAAAGCGAATCATGGCAAGAGATTTTTGCCTGATTTTCTCCGGGGAGCCCCAAATCTAAACAGCATTCGGCTTCGGACCGTTGAATTCATCGATGGGCTCAGGCTCCCGACCAGCGCCGTAGTTCGTCAGATTCCAGAGGCTTCGTCTCGTTCAGGTTGCTTTGATCCTGACACTTCATACTTTTCGCGCCGCAAGGTAATCGCCGTCACGTAAGCTTGTTCGTTCGTTCCATTCCGGGACTCACCCAATGCGCGTCCCTCTTTGGTCCTTCGGTAGCACCTTTGCCCCATTCCATCCTTGAGTTCGTTCCAATGTCAGGCGAACGTGGAAGAGTGCCTGGGCCGGATAAGCCTTCAACACTCCCGCCCGCAGCACGGCATGGCAGTCAGCGAAGTCCCTATTCGGGACCCGGGAGAGGGTAGAGATGAGGTTGTTGATCGCCGAAGACGAAAGCGCCTTGGCGCTGTTTCTCAGGCGAGCCTTCGAAGCTGATGGTTACATCGTGCACCTGGCCGGCGACGGAGCATCTGCGGTGGACGCCTTTCGAGAACTGTCGCCCGATCTGACCATCCTCGATCTATGTCTGCCGGTCAAGGATGGCGAGCAGGTGATCGACGAGCTCCGTCGGGTGGACGCAGATCTTCCGGTACTGGTGCTCACGGCGCGCGACGAAGTCGAGGTACGCGTTCGCTGTCTCGATCGGGGCGTTGACGACTTTGTGCTGAAGCCTTTCAGCCTCCACGAGCTTCGCGCACGCGCACGCGCTTTGCTTCGGCGAAAGCGTGATGTCCGGCTCTCGCTCCGTGCGGGAGACCTCGAGCTCAACAGGATTGATCACATCGCCCGCCGCGGCGGGAATCCTGTCGCGTTGACCAACAAGGAGTTTTCACTCCTCGAACATCTGATGCTCAACCGCGGCCAGGCTGTTTCGCGCACCGAACTTCTGGACTTGGTTTGGAAGACAGATTCGGCCCAGACCACGAACATCGTGGATGTCTACGTAAACTACCTTCGCCGCAAATTGCGTGACCGCCCACCGGGCAGCCTCATCCGGACGGTCCGCGGTCGAGGCTACATGATCCCTTTTGACAAAGGGGTTGCTTGCCGATCAGTGCCTTGCCCATGCCTCCGCGAAAACGAGGGTTCCAACCGGGTGCATTGAGAAGGATACGTTGCTAATTCAGCTGAGAGGAGAGACATGACCCAAGCCAGTCCGGTCCAGATTCTCCCAGATCGCGCGCGCGCCCGCTCGCGAACGGCTCTGGTCACAAGCGCAGATCCAGGCTTTCGACAGCGCGTGAGCGATGTTCTCACGAGCCTTCGCTGGCAGGTGCGCGAGGCAGACGGCGGTGCCAGGGCATGGGCGGAAGCGGGCGTTACTGCGCCTGAGGCGGTAATCGTCGACTCGTGGCTGCCCGATCTCAATCTTGAAGAATTTCTCAAAGATTTCCGCACCGCGTTTCCCGCCGCAGATGTTGTGACTGCCGACAGCTCGTCGAACCTCGGAAGCCCCCGGGGTCCTTATCGGCAGGAGTTGATGATCGCTTTGCGCAAAGCCGATGAAACGGATACCGCATCCTGGAACAATGCGCCGGAGCTCATCGAACGGGACGCGTTGGCGTGGTATTCCCGACAGTTGCCCCGATCCGACGCACCCTTGTCCAACCTGAGACTGCGCACGGACGGGTCCGGCACTCACCCGAATCCAGGTGAGCGCCTTCCCGAACTGATCGGCGAAGCGAAATGCATGCTCCAACTCAGTCGCAGGATTCGACTGGTTGCGCCTCGTTCCACACCGGTCCTGATCGAAGGACCGACAGGCTCGGGAAAGGAACTCGTCGCGAAAGCGCTTCACCGTCTCTCTACACGCAATCGCAGGCCCTTCGTGGCGATTAACTGCGCCGCTATTCCCGAAGCTTTGCTGGAAGCCGAACTCTTCGGCCACACGCGGGGCGCATTCACCGGCGCCGTGCAGGGGCGCACAGGACGCATCGAGGCCGCCGATGGCGGAACTCTCTTTCTCGATGAGATAGGCGAGATGCCGCTGGCGCTGCAATCTAAACTTCTTCGCTTTGTAGAGAGCGGTGAGCTGCAGCGTATCGGCGACAACGACACCGTCAAGGTGGACGTGCGCATCCTTGCCGCGACGCACCAGCCGCTTTCGAGCCACGCACAGAATGGCCTGTTTCGAGCTGATCTCTATTACCGCCTTGCAGTATTTCTGATTCGCACGCCGGCGCTCGCAGATCACCTCGAGGATCTGACGCTGCTGGTCGACCATTTCCTCGAAAGGCTGGGGCGCGAGCAGCCGGCCAAACGGATCGACGCCGGTGCGCGGGCCAAACTGTGCCTACACGCCTGGCAGGGAAATGTGCGCGAGCTTGAGCACGTGCTCGAAAGAGCGGTGATCCTTGCAGGCGACGAACCGATCGTGACTGTCGACGAAATTGACTTCGGAGTGACGGTACATTGATGGCCCGCCAGGGAGCGGAGAAGGAGTGAACATGATGAATCTCCAAGTCGAAACCAGACTCAGCAATCAGCTTGAACGATTCCTGGATCTCACGGTGAGCGCCACGAAGCTTACGGCAGCCAACATGGCAAACATCGATACGCCGGGCTATCAGGCGCTCGGCCTGGATTTCGGAGCCGAGATGCGCGATGCGATGCAGCGGATGGACGCGGGAGCTTCGACCCGGCCGGCACGGATCCGAGCGGTTGAAGGCTTGATTGCGAGGCCGGACGGCAACAACGTCTCGATGGATCGTGAAGGTCTGCAGCTCGCCGAAGAACAATTGAAGTTCAAGACCGGCGTGGCGCTGATACGCCTCGAGAACCAGCGCGTCCTCGATGCGATCCACGCCGACAAGTAGCCGGCTTCAAATCGAGATGGATCAAGGGAGGAAGTGCAATGAATCTCTTTGGATTGATGGAGACCTCCGGCTCAGCGATGCAGGCCGAAAGGATGCGCGCCGAGGTCGTGGCAGCGAATATGGCGAACGCGGAGACGACGCGAACTGAATCGGGCGGCCCCTATCGGCGTCAGCACGTGGTCTTCGCGGCAAACTCGGGAGATGCCGATTTCCTGAACACCTTCGGTGGCGCAGCAGAGCCTGACATGGCGGCAGGCGACATCTCATCGCGCGGCGCAGTCTCGTTCACCGGTGGTCCAGCGGCCCCGGGCGTACGTATTGAACAGGTGGTACAGGACGCCGCACCTCCACTGAAGCGGTACGACCCCGGCCATCCCGACGCCGGACCGGATGGATATGTCGCCTATCCGGACATTAATCCCCTTACAGAGATGGTGGATTTGATGGGCGCGACACGTGCTTACGGACTAAACAGCTCCGCTGTCCAGGCAGAAAAGACCATGATCGCCTCAGCTCTGGAGATTGCGAAGTCCTAGGACAAGAAAGCGTGGATGCTGAATCCGCGAGCAAACAGCGGACGAATGGAGTGAAGGAGGATCCATGTTATCAGCAATGAGCGCGATTGCAGAGATTGCAGGAAGCGCTGATCCCGGTGCGGTGAAGGTTGATTCGTCTGGCAAAGGTCTCGACGCTCTCGCTTCAGTGCGAACTGGCTCCACGGAAAGAACTCCATTCGGCGCCCTTCTGACCGATGCCGTTGGGCAGATAGGCCAATTGGAGAGCCAAGCACGTGCTGCCGTCGACGGCCTGATTACAGGCTCGGGTGTGGATGTGCATCAGGCAATGATTGCCACAGAGAAAGCAGACATGGCCTTTGAGCTTGCGTTGGCGGTCCGCAACAAAGCCGTGCAGGCCTATCAAAGCGTGATGGCGATGCAGTTCTAGATCAGTATTCAAAACAGTATTCGGCGGAGATCCATTCAGGAAAGGCATTTGTAAAATGGGCGGCGGGATTTGGCAGCTATGACATCGCCAGGAGCACAACTAGACCGGAAGACAACCGTGGGTACGAGTGCCCAGATTGCTTCCGGCGCCTCCGCCCTTTGGACCCGCGCGAGAGTCCAGTGGGCGTCAATGACCGCTGTGCAGCGAAAGTGGTCCATGGTGGCAGCCCTCCTGCTAGGCGCTCTTTTGGGACTGACTCTGTGGTACGGGCTGCGAACCGAATGGCGCACATTGTATGCGGGTCTCGATCCGGACGAAGCGCGACAGACCGGGCTGATCCTGACCCAGGCGCAGATCCCTTTTGACGTGGCAGACAATGGCACTGCGATCCGCGTCCCTGCGCAGCAGCTCGACAAAGCGCGGCTGGCCACAGCAGCACGCGGAACTCTGAAGAGCGGCCGCATGGGGTTTGAGCTCTTCGACAAGCCCAATTGGGTCGGCTCGGAGTTTGACGAGCGCGTGAACTACCAGCGTGCGCTGGAAGGCGAACTGGAACATACGGTAAGCTCTCTCGCCGATATTGAATCCGCGCGCGTCCATCTGGTTCTCCCGCACGACTCCCTGTTTCGCGAAGAAGAACGCGCTGCAAAGGCATCGGTCGTGCTCAAGCTTCGGCATGGAACGCTCGCCGATGGCGAAGCGGATGCAATCCGCAATCTCGTAGCCTCTGCGGTGGACGGCCTCGCCGCCGACCGCGTGGTTCTTGTGGACGCCGCAGGGCGTCTCTCGCTGGGGCCAAAAACTCCGGCGGCCTTGCAGTTGACTGCCGAACAGACCCTTGAAGAAAAGCTGATCTCTACACTCGAGCCCGTCACAGGGCCGGGCAACGTGCGCGCCTCCGTAACGCTTGACTACGACACTTCCTCGGCCGAAGAAACAAGGGAGACCTACGACCCTTCGCAGTCGGTAACGTTATCGATGCAGAGAACGGAGCAAGCCACCGGGCCGGAGCCTGTTGCGGCTGGCGTCCCTGGTGCAGCGTCGAATGCCCCCAATGCCCAGTCTCTTCCTGTGTATCCGCGGCCGGTGAGTCTGCCCCAGACCGCAAAGACAGAGTCGGGGACCTATGGAGTCTCGAAGACGGTGCGGCGCGTGGTCGAGAACTCCGGCAAGGTGCGCAGGCTCACAGCCGCAATTGTCGTCAACGACAGGCTGATCAAACCCGTTTCGGGAAAGGTACCGGCACAGTGGCAACCGCGATCCGTCGACGAATTACGCAATCTGACTTTGCTTGCCCAGGCCGCAGTTGGATTCGACGCCGCACGAGGCGACGCCCTCACCGTGCAGGACCTTGCCTTCGAGGACAATCACGCGAAAGCGCCGACATCGGTCCCGGCACAGATGTTGTCCTCTCTTGAGCGATCACCCGTTGTCATAAAGTATCTGGCGATGATCGCATGTTTGTTGGTTATCCTCGCGTTTGGCGTGCGTCCGGCTCTGCGACGCGCTGCAACGTCCGCCCACGCGGACCGGAACGGCCATGCAGTGCCACCGGTGCTGCCGGCAGGCGTGTCTCCCCACGCGTCGTTGAATGCTCCCGAGCCCGCGACGCCTGATCCTGAACGAAAGAGAGCACAAGAGATCCTGGAACAGGTCAGCAGCCAGTTGAAACGCGAGCCGGCTCAGAGCTCGCAACTATTGCAGAGCTGGATTCATTCGGAGTGATTTGACGCATCACCGGAGCCCGAATCTTGATGGAGAATACTGGCGAACTCGCCGAATCCCGGCTGCGTACCCTGCCGCAACTCAGCGGCGCACGCAAGGCTGCAGTCCTCCTGGTAGCGGTCGGTGAGAAGCTTGCAAAGGAGATCCTGCGTGCGCTACCCGATGCAGACGTTCAACGGATAACCGAAGAGTTGACCGACCTCCGCGGTATCACGCCAGAGCTTTCTGCGCACGTTCTCGAGGAGTTCTGGGAGATGCTCGAGACCCACAACTTCATGGTGCATGGCGGCCAGGACTACGCCCGCAAGCTTCTCGTCGAGACGTTTGGAAAGCAGCGGGCCGAGGATCTGATGACTCTAGTGCGGCGATCGCAGGAGGCATCCCAGGGCAACCTCACAAAACTGCAGCGTACCGACCCGCAGCAACTGGGCAAGCTGCTTGACGCTGAGCATCCTCAGACCATTGCGCTGGTTCTGGCGCATCTTGATCCGAAACGCGCTTCCCAGGTACTCGAGAACCTCAGCGACAGTCACAAGGTCGTCGTCATTCAAAGGCTGGCCGAAATGCGCCAGTTCTCACCCGAGATGGCGCAAAAGGTCGCCCAGATTCTTCATCGCCGGCTTGAGACTGTGGGTGACGCGGCGCGTAAGAGTTATTCCGGATTCAAGGCAGTGGCTGACCTGATGAACAGATTGAATGCCGAGGAATCCAAAAGGATCCTGGAATCGATTGAAGAAATGCAGCCCGAACTTGCTCTGGGTATCCGCAATCTGATGTTTACGTTTGAGGACCTGTTGACGGTGCCCCCGGCAACCGTTCGGGAGATTGTGGCAGGAGTGGACAAGCGCCAGCTTGCCCTGGCGCTTCGCGGAGCCGATGAAAAACTGCGTGCGCTGATCTTCAAGGCCATGAGTTCGCGCGCCGCCGACATGCTCAAGGAAGACATGGAAGTGCTTGGGCCGGTGCGGTCACGGGAGGTGGCCCAGGCGCAACAGGAGATTCTCAATCTTGCCCGCCGGTTGGAATCAGAGGGCAAGGTCGTTCTGAAACTGGAGACAGGAGACGAAATGCTGGCATGACGCAGATGTCAAACGCCTCTCTCGACCTGAGCGTAGCGGTTGGACGATAGGTAATGAAGATGGCCCAGGGAATGCGTGATGCGGAGGAGCATGCGATGGCAACGGTCGAGAGATTTGAATATCCGCCGATTCCCGACAGTCCTTCGCCGGCATGGGAGGGTGTCGGGTGCGCGTTTTCTAATTCGAATGAAGACCCCGTGTCTTCACCGCATTCTACGGCCGGCCGCTGCGCCGATGGGATTCCCGCGCCGGGCAGCGTGGCTTCTCCGCATGAAGCTGAGCACTCCGCGTTCGAGAACGGGCGCAAGCTGGGCATGCAGGAGGGCCGTCTGCTCGAGCGCGAGGCGCAAAGAGACGCGCGGGCTGCCGCCGACAGGCAGCTCTTCAAGCAGGCCGTGGCCCTGGCAGAGAAGTTTGCGCGGGAACGCCATGCATATTCCCTTCGCGTGGAGCCTGAAGTCGTCAAGCTGGCCCTTGCGATCGCCGAGCGCATTCTTCGGCGCGAGGTCCAGTTGGATCCCCTGATGCTCACGGGCGCCGTTCGCGTTGCACTCGGGCAGCTCTCGAATGCGGCCAGGGTGCGTTTGCGCGTGCCCTCCGCCGACCTGGCGCTCTGGTTGGAGGCCATGGCTCATGTGCCGAATCTTGCCGTAAGGCCTGAAGTGCAGGGCGTTGAGGGAATGAGCCCCGGCGATTGCATCGTCGAAGCCGAGGTCGGATCCGTAGACCTCGGGATTCGCTCTCAACTAGATGGGATCGAGCAGAGCTTTTTCGATCGCGCAATGGCAACCGCCCCCGGCACCCTCGCCGAAGAGCTGCAAGGAGATTGTCACGGAGAGAATTCATGACCCAGCTCCTCGATCGCTATTTCGCGCGATTGCGCCGCGGACACCCCTGGCAATGGTGCGGGCAGGTGGTTGAATCGGTGGGACAGACCGTGGAATCGGCCGGACCTCTCGCCTCCGTCGGAGAATGCTGCGTGATCTCCGATCAGTTCGGGAACTCGCACCCGGCAGAGGTCATCGGATTTCGCGGCCCGAATGTCCTCTCCATGCCGCTTGAATCCACCGAAGGAATCCGGTTTGGGGACGCGGTCCGCGCATGTGGACTTCGTCCCGAGCTCGAGGTGAGTTCGGCACTGGCCGGAAGGGTTCTGAACGGAATGGGCCTGCCGATTGACGGCGGGCCGTCGCTTAGAACCTCCCAATCGCTGTCACTGGACGGAACTGTGCGATCGCCTCTCGAAAGGGTCCCGATTCGTGTTCCCCTTGGGACCGGAGTCCGCGTAATCGATGGACTCCTGACCGTGGGCAGGGGTCAGCGCATAGGCATTTTTGGAGGATCCGGCGTGGGAAAAAGCACGCTGATCGGCATGATGACGCGGAATACCCAGGCCCACGTCACCGTCGTCGGGCTGATTGGGGAGCGGGGACGGGAGGTGAATGAATTTCTGGAGGAATCGCTCGGTCCTGTGGGTCGCGCCCGTTCCGTGGTCATCGTTTCGACCTCCGATCAGTCGCCGTTGATGAGAATGCGAGCTGCGCTTGCGGCAACCACCGTGGCCGAGCATTTTGCCGGGGAAGGCAGGCACGTGCTGCTTGTGCTTGATTCGCTCACTCGCTACGCGATGGCAGCCCGCGAGATCGGGCTTGCCGCCGGTGAGCCGCCCACAGCAAAGGGATACACTCCATCGGTCTTCACTCGGCTCGCGCGCCTGGTGGAAAGAGCCGGACAGTTTCGCCGTGGTTCCATCACCGCGTTCTACACCGTGCTGATGGAAGGAGACGACCAGCAGGACCCTGTCGTGGACGCTGTCAGGTCCCTGCTCGACGGGCATATTGTGCTCTCGCGTAGCCTGGCCGCCGAGGGCTGGTATCCTCCGGTCGGTCTGCTCGATTCCATCAGCCGGCTCATGCCCGCGGTGACCAGCCCCGGACATCGCGAGCAGATTGCGCTCCTGCGACGGCTGGCGGCCGTCTATGCTCGGTCTGAAGACCTGGTGAAGATTGGCGCATACAAGCACGGCTCGGATCCGGAACTCGACCGCGCTCTTCGGGCGCGTGGAGCGATACGCGAATTCATGATCCAGAACTCTGGCGAGCAGGTCGAGTTTCAAGCTTGCCTGAAAAGGCTTGCGACTCTCGCTGGGGAGATCTAGAGAGTGTCGGCCAACCGCGCGTTGCCACGGCTCCTCCAGGTGCGCCAGTTGGAAGAGGATCATCTGAAAGCGGTGCTCGAGTCTGCGCTGGGGAATCTCGAATGCCTCATTGAGGCAGAAAGAGCTGCGCTTCAGCGCGAGCGCACAGGTCGCCTGCTTTTGGTGGAGGCAATCCACTCTGGAAAACTGCAGGATCGTCTCGCTGGATCTGTGGAAATGAGCCTGGCGAAAGGAGCGCGCAGTGCACTGTCTCTGAAGATTGAAGAGGCAAGAGAAGTGGTTCGACAGGTCCGGGCACAGTGCATCGCGAAGCGCGCAGAGCGCCGTCAGCTCGAAACGCTTATTGAAAAAGAGCGAGCAGGAGAGGCACGCCAGGCATCGCAACGCCAGCAGGAAGCACTCGATGACCGATTCCGGTCGCGCAGATTCCGGGTGCGCAGGGCAGAGAAGCCTCTCACTCCTTCCCTCGACCGCACGCACGCGGGAGCCAAGCCGGAAGCATCTGGCGAGTAAAGGCGTCCCTCAGATCCGATCCCCTGTTCCTTTCTGACAATTCTCTAATCTCCCGATCGAAGACTGGCAAGGCACCTGCATTTCGCTTCTGCATGACCGCGAATGCCGGCTACGATCTCGTCAAACCGTCGCCGGAGATGGCACTTCGCGAGCTCGGCGGCAATTCGGCCAGACGGACCGAAAGAGTGCTGCAGCAATCTCGCCCCGTGCTCTTGACCGACGACTTCCGTGCAAGTTGTCAGGCTCTGTTCACGGCAGGCAGTGCATGCGAAAAGGACCCGGAAGCAGCAGAGACGGTGAGAGAAAGCGCGACCGGAAACTCCGGGATCATCGCCGGGATTATCGATGGCGGCTTCATGAACTGTCGCCATTCTCCGTGCATTTCCGAAAATGGCGTGGAGACCGAGCCGCAAACGACAGCAACGCTGGTTGCGCTGCCGATCCGTGCCTTGCAACGGCCAGGTGCGCAAATCGGTCCATTCGCCTCAGTGCCGGGGAATCGAAGCGGAAGGGAATCGCGCTGTATAGAGGCAACAAGGCAAGACGCTAAGTTGCCCGCCGCGCAAACAAAGTGGGCCGTAGAACCGGCTCCGGCGGCAGAGAGCCTCGTTTTGCCGGCCACCTCCGTCCTGCCGGAGATTACTGCACCGAGTAAAGCGACTTCGACTTTGACGGCAGACTCGTACCCGAACGGTTCGGAAGGGATGTCGCCCATCCGCGAGGCCGGGGATTCGTTCCGTCCATCCACAGATCGCACGACGGCTTCTCACATACGCCGGGCGCAGGCATCCGCCACAAAAGGTAACGCTTCGAGCAGACCGGCTCTCTCAGCGAACGACACTCCGCGCACTGATTTAGATATCGACGGCTGGACCTCGCCCGTTCGGACAACTCCGAAGGCATCCGTAAACCTCGACGCGCTTGCAAAGACAGACGCCAGTCTGCACCAAGGCAAGGAAGAAATCTCCGCTCAGACATTCGATATAGGCAAGAAATGTGAACAGGCGCGGGCCTTCTCGAACGACGGTCCCGACTCGGTTTCCGCGCAATCGAAAACATCGAAGGAAGCATACCCGGCCTCGCCCAGAAAGCAGCAAGACAGGGTAGAAGAGACTCGACCACATGCCTCCGAGCTTCATACGCAGACGCGACAGCCCGGGGAAAACAGTTTGATCCGGCTGCGGATACCGGAAAATCATCATTTCGGCGCGGAGATCATGCGCGAATCAGCTGCAATGCCCATCGGGCCGAACAACAGTCCCGGAGTTGGGAGCGCCTCTCAATCCAGCTATGCCGGCCTGGCAGACAGAGAGCTTGTCGCTACTCTCGATGCGAACAGGGACGAGTCAGTGCCCACATGGATTCGTGTCAACAAACACGCGGTCGAAGCCGGCTACCAGGATCCGGAACTCGGTTGGGTCACGGTGCGTGCGCATGCAGAGTCCAGTGGAATTCATGCGGCATTGGTGCCCGGTTCCATGGAGGCGACACTGCCGCTCAGTAATCATCTCGCCGGTCTGAATGCATATCTCGCAGATCACCACGCCGGCATCCATCCTGTGAGCATCTCTTCGCCCGAGATCGCCCGTGATGAGCTTTCGACCGGGCAGGGAATGAATCATGGATCGGCCCAAGGTGATGGCCGCGAGCAACCTTCCGGCTCTGGTACGGAAACCCGGCCAGACGCAGCTCGCGGGTCGCGGCAGGATTCAGCTATGAACAATCAACAGGGCGATGCAATTGAGCCTCTGGCCGATTTTACCCGGCCGGGCAGAACGATCTCCCTCGTCGTGTAATTGCGTGGCACGCAACTGAACTGGGAACAGAAAGGCGCAATTCGGAGGAATCATGGAAGCAGCAGCACACGGAATCTCCAATCACCTGCCTGCGGTGAGGCCCGAGCAGCAGAACGGGTCCGCCCCGCTGCGCAATGCCGCAAGCAACGCCGCTACAGGAACAGGCGCAAATGCAGCGACGATCACTTCGAACGATTTCCTCACGCTGCTCGTAACAGAGATGAAGAATCAGGATCCAACGGCGGCAACGGACCCCAACGAGTACATCAATCAGCTTGTTCAGGTGAACAGCCTCGAGCAATTGATCTCCATCAACCAGACTCTTCTTGCGGACTCACAGGGTCTTACTGCAAATCAGGCGGCGAGAGGCGCCGGCACGCCCTTACGCAGCCTGGCCTCTGCATCCCATGAGGCGCAGGGGGCGCTCGGCAGTTACACGATTTCCGAGCCGAGTCCAGCCGCCCTGAGCGTCGCACACGCGCTGAGCGGAGTCCACTCCCGCACATGATCGATTCGTCCCCCCAGGGGCCTCTTCAAAATTGCACAAACCCGATAAACATCCGAAGGAAGGGCAAATTCATGGCTAGTTTCTTCATTCCGCTTACAGGGCTCAATGCCGATTCCACGGCGCTCAACACCATCGCCAACAATCTTGCCAACATGAATACAACGGCATTCAAATCCCAGTCGGTAAACTTCTCCGACCTCTTCTACCAGCAACTGGGCACTGCGGGTTCGGGCGACCCGATCCAGCGCGGCTCCGGGGTCCAGGTGTCTTCCATTGAAACCGATTTCTCGAATGGCTCACCTAACACCACCGGCGTCGATACCGACGTCGCCCTTCAGGGAAGCGGCTTTTTCGTTGTCAACAACGGAGCAACAAGCCTTCTGACGCGCGCCGGGAACTTCTCGCTCGATTCGAGTGGAAATCTTGTTACGGCAAATGGGTTGAGCGTGATGGGCTTTCCCGCAACCAATGGCGTCATCGACACGAATGCGCCTCTCGCGCCAGTGCACATTCCGGTAGGTGAGGTTCAGTCGCCACGTGCAACGACGTCCTTCGGCATGACGGCCACGCTTGATTCCTCCGCCGCCGTGGGGAGCAGCGTCTCCGGCAAAGTGCAGGTATACGACTCGTTGGGGAGCAGCCACCTGGCAAACCTCACGTGCACCAAGACGGGAACGAACGCCTGGTCTTACGGCATCTCCATGCCGGACACTCTGCAGGCGAACTCTAGCAACGCTGCGGGAGTGACGACGATCCTTTACAACTTCGGATCCAGTGGCGGCGCGATCGCCACGGTCAATCCTGGAACCAACCTGACCATCACGGGGCCAAATGCGAGCAATGTCTCTACGACCATCACGGCGCCGGCAGTCAGCGCAGGCGAATCTCTGACTCAATACGCAGCAGACCTTCAGAACGCGCTCACTGCAGCCGGTATCACGACAACGGTTACGGCGACCGGCGGACAACTCTCCATCTCCGGTAACGGCATCACAACCACGGGCAGCGTGATTCAGGATCCGATTGGATCGGCAAACACGACAGGCGCTTTGACCTTTGATTCGAACGGAAACCTGGTGAGCCCCTCGGCAGATATCGCTGGGATCACCTTCTCCGGCCTCTCCGATGGCGCAGCAAACATGAACATGACGTGGGAACTGTTTGGCGCAAGCGGCTCCCCGGCGCTCTCCCAGGTCGATCAAACTTCGGCGGTGACATCGACAAGCCAGGACGGCTACGCGAGCGGAAACTACCAGAGTTTCTCAATCGGCTCAGATGGAACGGTCACCGCAACCTTCAACAACGGGCAGAAGCTCAATGTGGCCCAACTGGCGCTCGCAAACGTGGTGAACCTCCAGGGTCTGGAGCACATGGGCGACGGCGACTATGCAACGACCCTGGCCAGCGGCACCGCCACGATCGGTGTTTCGGGAACAGCGGGTCTGGGTACGGTGCAGGGAGGGGCGCTGGAAGCCTCGAATGTGAACATCTCTGAGGAGTTTGCGGCCCTTATCGTCGCGCAGCGCGCGTTTGAGGCCAATTCAAAGGCGGTCACAACCTTCGACACGGTTACCCAGGAAACGATCAACATGATCCACTAGTTCGACCGAAAGCGCTAGGGCTTTGATGTCGAGGTTGCGGGTCGCACCTCGACGAAGAGCCCTTTGCTGTGCGCCAGTGTTGCGCCCTCGTCGTCGAGAATCCACGCTTCAACCCAGTGCTTGCGGCCTTCGCTGCGGCCGATGCGGCCTTCCATCCGAATCGGAACTGCGGAAGGCACTGGCCTCCTGTAATCGATCTCCAGATGCCGCGTCATCGCAGTCAGTCCACGCGCGCGGACTGCCTTGCTCATCGTCTCGTCAAGGAGTGTCGCGATGATTCCCCCGTGCAGATAGCCTGGGTGTCCTTCGAAGCGAACCGGGACGCTCACCGGGCACACAACCGTACCATCCTGCGCCAGAAGGAAGCGCAATTGCAGCCCTGCCTCGTTTGCCTCGCCGCAGCCAAAGCATCGGTTCTGAGCAGCATGAGCCAGCGGCGTCAGGTTGTCGAAATGTGGTTTCATGATTGTCAGATTTCCCCAGGAAGCACCCTGGCGAATACCGCGGCGTCCACGTTTCCGCCAGTGAGCACGATCCCAATCCGCCGCCCCACATTCGATGTCTTCTCGCGAATCTGGGCCAGAGTGGGAAGCATCATGTTCTCAGCATACCGAATCGACACTGGCGACCCGCTGGTCCGGTTCACTACAATGGGTTCGTTCCCGCTCCTCGCCCTTTGAAGTTCAAACTTCCCAAATCGAAAAGCAAGGAGGTTCTCGCGGACTATGATGAACAGGCGATCTGCTCTCAAGCATCTTGGCGGCGCAGCAAGCGCTCTACTTCTCGTCGATTCGCTCCACGCAGACGGCGTGCCCTATGCACAGGCGACACCTGCACCGGCGCCGCCTGCCGGGCCCTTTTCGCTTCCGCCTCTGCCGTATGCCTATGACGCGCTCGAGCCGAGCATCGACGCGGAGACGATGCATCTGCACCACGACAAACACCATCAGGCCTACGTCAACAATCTGAACGCGGCGGTGGCGGCTCATCCTGAACTCGCAGGCAAAAGCATCAATGACCTGATCGCGAACCTGAATTCCTTGCCGGATTCAGTGCGCACCGCCGTACGCAACAGCGGGGGAGGCCATCTCAATCACTCTTTCTGGTGGCCTACGCTCGGCAAGGGTGGTTCTGCGCCGACAGGCGAGCTCGCAAAAGCAATTGACGCCAAATTCGGCACGCTCGCCTCGTTTCAGGACAAGCTGACCGCTGCCGCAATGAGCGTCTTCGGTTCCGGATGGGCATGGCTGGTCCAGGGCACAGATGGCGCGCTCGCCATTGAAACTACGCCAAACCAGGACAGTCCTGTCACGCAAGGTCATAAGCCCGTGCTTGGCGTTGACGTATGGGAGCATGCTTACTATCTCAAGTACCAGAACCGGCGTGTCGACTACGTGAAAGCGTTCTGGCTGGTCTTGAACTGGGACTACGTCAGCGGGCAGTTCGCTCAGAGAGCCAGGGCGTGATTTGAAGGAACAGGGCTGCCGGGTTCCGGCCACAACATGGTGGGCGATCGCAGCGGTGTCACTGATCCCCCTCATTGCATGCCATTCCGTTCCGGCGCTCACTGACCAGGAATTGGTCGGGAAGCATCTCTACGACGGGAGGTGCGCCCATTGCCATGAGGACAACGACCTTCAGTTAAAGAAGGCGCCTCCCGATCTGCATCGCCTTTTTGACCAGTCCAGACTACCCAGCGGCGTGTCCGCCGACGATGCTGAAGTGAAGCGCGTTGTCCTGGCCGGCAAGGGAATGATGCCGGCCTTTACCGGCCGCTTTGACGATGAACAGATGGCAGCTCTTCTCGCATATCTACACACGGGTCTGCGATAGATTCCTGATGGGCCTCGCGACACGCGCAGGAACTTCACTCGTACCGGATGGCTTTCATTGGATCGACACCCGCGGCTCGCCATGCCGGAATTGCGCACGCCAGTGTCGCGACCAGCGAAAGCACGCAGGTCGCGCCAAACAGGAGCAGGGGGTCGCGCGAACTCTCCGCCGCCCAGTTCGCCATCACTTTGTTCAGCGCCAGTGTGAGTGCCACTCCGGCAAGTATCCCGCCGCCGACGCTCACCACCGTCGAGCGAAAGACAAGGCCAAGCACATGGCCCCGGTTTGCGCCCAGCGCAACGCGAATCCCAAACTCATTCGTCCGCTGCACCACAGTATAGGAAACAACACTGAAAAGTCCCACCGCTGCCAGTGCCAGCGCAAGGGCCGCAAACGCTCCGAACAGCCAAGCCACCAGTTGGCCGCGGGCATACTCAGGAGTACGCGAAATCCAGTGTTCGAGGTCTCGAACATCGCCGTTGGTCTGCTGGTCGTGATCAATCGCATTCACCTTCGACCTAACCGCGTGAAGAAGTGTCAGAGGCGGAACCTCAGACCGAACCAGGATCTGCGTGTACATTCCCATTACCGCGGTATAGGGAGCGAAGACCTCGGGCTCGATCGGCTTTGACAGCCCATTGTCGAGTTTGTCCGCAACCACTCCGATAATCAGCATCCAGTCTTCGTTGCTGAGAGAGGCCAGCAGGTACGGTGGCTGCGGCTTCAACTCTGGAATTCGGACGGAGTGACCAACCGCGTCGCCGTTGGGAAAGTAGCGCCGGACAAACGTCTGATTCACCACCGTGACCGCCGCGCCCCGATGACTTTCAGCCTTGTCCCAGATGCGGCCTTGCACCACGGGAATTCTCAAGGCGGGGAAATACTCCGCGCTGACCATGTTGAAGCGGAAACTCTGCTCTTGAGAAGACGGCCTGCCAAGAATCTCGAATTTGGTTGTGAAGCCGTTGTCTGGTGGTGTCGCATTGCTCGAGATCGCGGCGATTGTCACACCAGGAACTTCTGCAACCTTGTCGTGCATTTGTTCGAAGTAGGCAGCACGTTCGGCCCAGGTCTTGTACGTGCCGTCGTGGATCGGGATACCCACCGACATGATGTTGTGCGGATCGTAACCGAGCGGAGTGTGCACGACGCGAAGGAAGCCTTCGATGGCTGCTCCCGCTCCTGCCATCATGATCAGGGTGAGTGCAATCTGGCCGGCGATGAGCGCACTGTGTGTTCTCCGCCCCTTGACATCGCCAGTCGTCTTTCGCGTACTCGATTGCATCACCTGGCTTACCTCGGGTCGGGATAGCTGCCATGCAGGCCAGAGGCCGAAGAGAATCCCGGTCCCGACCGCTACGACGATGCAGAAGATGAGAACCGGGAGATTCAGTCGAATGGCCGCTTCATGCGGGAAAGAGTACTCGGGCAGATTCGCGACGATGAATCCGATTGTCTTGTACGCGAGCATCAGGCCCAGCACAGCACCTGTGACCGAGAGCAGTAATGCCTCTGTGAGCAGTTGACGGATTACACGGCTGCGCGTCGCTCCGACGGCAGAACGAACGGCAAACTCCTGCTGGCGCGCCGTCGCTCGCGCGAGCAGCAGAATCGAGACATTTCCGCAGCCGATCAGCAGCAGCAATGCAACCGCACCGAAGAGAAGATCCAGTGTCCCACCGAGCTGTTTGACAAAGTCCTCGTTCAGTCCCACCACATGCAGTTTCAGGTGGTCGGGCGGGAAGTGCCTCGGCGTCTCTCGAGCAAACTGCTCGATGAGGGGCTGAAGCGCAGCATCAGCCTGTGCGTGGCTCACACCGGGCTTGAGCCGTACTCCCGCGTAGAAGCTCCTTACCTGGTCCTGGGTAACCTTGAGCGGGAGGTAGACGTCCCCGTCTCCCCACGTAAACCGCGGGGCCGCGACCCCGACAATCGTGTAGTTCTTGCGAACTAGCTGCATCGTCTTGCCCAGCACCGACGGATCACTGTTGAAATGGCGTCTCCAGAACTTGTTGCCAAGCACGACGACCGGCTGCGGATCCTGGCCATCGACTGCGTCGCTGGGCTGCAGTCCGCGACCGAGCCCGGCGGGTACACCCAGGAAATCGAATCCGTTCGAGCTTAGGTACACGCCTTGCACATCTTCAGGAAGATCCGCACCCGTAACCGTGAGGCTCCAGTCGTCCTCGAGAAAGGTGTCTTCCACAACCGGAGATTTGCGCAGCACCTGCCATTGCGACCCGGTTACGCCAAAGTAGCGCAGGTCGCCCGTGGGCGTGCTTAGCCGCATGTGAATCATGCGGTCCGGTGCCCGATACGGATACGGATCCATCAGGATGGCGAAAACGACGCTGAAGACGGCGGTCGTGGCCCCGACACCGAGAGCCAGCGACAAGACAGCGGTGAGAGTGAACCCCGGCATCTTGATCAATTGCCGGATGCCGTATCGAACATCCTGAAGCAGGGTTCCCATCATTGAGCAACCTCCGGGGTGAAGTCGTCATGTGGCTGTCGAGAACAGATGCGCATCGATTCGAGGCGTTGGGTTACACTGGTTCACTTCTTGCGTGCAACCCGGCGCACCTCGCGCACCGAAACCATCCGCGGTTTCAGACATGGAATCGCGAATGCCAGGAGCATGCAGACAACCTGGAAGAGCAGCCAAAGACCTGAAGTCTGCAATTGCATGTCGTTCACCTCCGGAACACCGGTTCGGATTACTGAAGAGCACGTCGGCTTCCATGCATGCTTGTACGCAAGTTGTTGATTCGATGTTGCAGATTGCTGGTGCAGGTCCCTGAAAATGTCCGATTCCGCCTTCTGCATGTCCGCAATCGGACGACTTTCACCTCGTCGGAATAATCCAGGCGTGGATTTTGATGAGAAGGATTGGCGCTCGAAATGCTCTATACTCAGGATTGCCATGGCAACCGAAAAGACCTTCTACCTCGAGACATTCGGGTGCCAGATGAATTCCCATGACTCCGAGAAGGTCATCGGCACGCTGCAGCATGAAGGCTACCGGCAGGTTGATTCCGAGGAACAGGCTGGCCTGATCCTCTACAACACCTGCTCCATCCGCGACAAAGCCGAACAAAAGGTCTTTCACCGCCTCAACGACTACAAGCAACTGCACAAGTCGGGCAAGCGTTTTGCCGTGCTCGGGTGCGTGGCCCAGCAGGAAGGCGAAAGGATCTTCGAACGGGCGCCCTTCGTGTCCCTCGTCTCAGGATCGGCCTCCTATCGCAAGCTGCCCGAGATGCTCCAGAGGCTCGAAGCGGGTGAACACCGCATCACTGGATTAGATGACCGGAAGACCGATCAGACATTTGAGACCGAATTCACCTCGCGCCAGAGCCCGTATCGGGGCTACATCACCATCATCGAGGGCTGCGACAAGTTCTGCGCCTATTGCGTCGTCCCGTACACCCGGGGCAAAGAGAGAAGCCGAACCTCCTCATCCGTCCTCGCTGAGGCTCGACGCATCGCCGGCCAGGGCTATACCGAGATTCAGTTGCTCGGCCAGAACGTAAACAGCTACCGCGATCCGGAAGGGAAGCGAAGCTTCGCCGAGTTACTTGCAGCTGTGGGCGAGGTCCCGGGCATACGGCGCGTGCGCTTCACAACGAGCCATCCGCGTGATTTCACACGCGACATAGTACAGGCCATCGACGCGGTTCCAACCCTCTGCGATCATGTTCATCTGCCGGTGCAATCCGGCTCCTCACGCGTTCTCAAACTTATGGCACGGGAATATACCGCCGATTGGTACCTCGAGCGCATTAGCTGGATCAGGAGCGCAACGCGCACCATTTCGCTTTCGACAGATATCATCGTGGGTTTCCCCGGCGAAACTGCCGGGGACTTTGTCGAAACCATGAATCTGTTGCAGAATGTCCAGTACGATTGCGTCTTTGGGTTCAAGTATTCCGCGCGCCCAAACACGCCCGCACTGACGATGATCGACACCGTTCCCGAAGCAGAGAAGTCGCAGCGCCTTCAGCTCCTGCTCGATAGGCAGCGCGAGATACAGAGATCCAACTATGCCAGGCATCTGGGTGAAACGATGGAAGTGATGGTCGAAGGCGCCAACCCCGCCCGCGGCCAGATCGCCGGCCGCAGTTCGCAGAACAAGCCCGTGAACTTCACAACCGACTCGCCGATTGCGCCCGCGCCCGGAACGTATGTAAACGTGAGAATCACTGGCACGCATCCAAACAGCCTGGTGGGTGAGGCCGTCTAACTTGCCAGGTAGACGAGGGAAGCCATGGATATCGAAGTCCGAATTCGCGGTCTCATGATGGATCCCGCCACGAACGTGCCCATCGTTGTTCTTAAGGACGTGGGCTCAGACACCGTCATGCCCATCTGGGTGGGCATCTTCGAAGCGAATGCAATCGCCATCGAGATCGAGAAGGTGGCCGCACCACGTCCCATGACGCATGACCTCACCAGAAATCTGATGCGTCACATGAATTCACAATTGGAACGTGTTGTTATTAATGAACTTAGGGATGACACATTCTTTGCCGTGCTGTGGGTGCGCCACGATGGGGAACTGATGACCGTCGATGCGCGTCCTTCAGACGCTATCGCCCTGGCGCTGCGCTCAGACTGCCCCATTTATGTCTCGGAGCAGGTGCTGCAAACGGCCAAACTGAACATGTCCGGTCCGCCGGAAGGCCCCACGGCAGATGAACTGCGAGGCTGGCTTGAGGGGCTCAACGACGAAGACCTCGGCCGTTACAAGATGTGAAGAGGCTGGCTCGCCGCTCCGGCGGATTGAGATAGAAAAGTACTGCGGACCAGTCATCGCAAATCGGCCTGCATACCGGTCGTCGAACGTTTCTTTCAATTTCCTGCAGGGAAGTGATCATGTGCGCTGCAGTGCTGGAATATAAGTGACTTGGATTGAATAAGTAATTGCTTGTACCTCAAGTCAGAGTTGCAGTATACAGAATATCTGTTATCAGACGTCTTGAATATCCAACCCTCTCCAGGCCCTTGGCGATCCTCACGATTCGTTCTCTTGCTCTCGGCGGTTCTGCTCTTGGTCTGCGCATCTGTCTCCTGACCGGATGTGAACTCCACAACTACACGCCTAGTGACCAAGACGGATGATGAGAAGGCCGATGTCTACGTCGGCTACCAGATTGCCCGTCGACCAGGAGAAAGAGTGGAACGCCTACGGAATGGGCGGAGGCGTTCGCTGGGGTGGGATGGCCTATGCAACGAGCTCAACCATTAATGTCGGCACCCTCGTCCTCGACATGTATGATCCGGCGTCCAAGCAACATGTCTGGACGGGAACCGCGACGAGACCATGGATCCCAGCGGAACCAGGAAAAGAACCAGAGGAACCTCAACAAGACGATGGAGAAACTGCTGAAGAACTACCCACCCAAGAAGTAACCGCACGGAGCGACACAGCCCATCAGGATATGGGAAAGGAGGACCCCCCTTCGATACCAGAGGCTTTGACGCGGCTGCGGGAGGGGCAGGTCCGTCCCGTTTGCGAGGCGCATCTTCCCTTCCCGGCCTGCTGGGCGGCCTCTATGGATGAATCGCTGTGTCTGCGGCCACGTAAGCCGTCAATGTCATGCCCGGTTCGATTGCGGCGGCGTTTCCGGGAGGTAGCGGCCCTGACGCCTGCACAAGCTCAGGATTCGAAATGCGTCTGATTTGTGCTCCTACATCCGGGGCTGCCAGTGTGAGAACTCCACTCATTGGAACCGTCGTGCCGCGAATCGTGCACGAACTGACCTTGAAGATGATCATGCCCGGCTTTCCGCCGCGGCCGGCGCGCTCAATCCAGACAATGGAAGCGTCGACCGACATCCCACGTTCCGCCGCAATCCTTCCCCCAACGAAGATGCTCTCGTCGAGCAGAACCGCGATCGGATCGCCGATATTTGCCGTTTCCGAGCTGGTCTTGGAGGCTGTGATCAGCCGCAGAGCGGTGCCCTTGGCCAATACGCTACCTTCGACCCGGAGTTCGGCCGGCAACGATGCGGTCGTGCCGTTCACGAGGTAGTCGGCTTCAGCCACCGGACTGGGAAGCTTCTGCGGCAGGATTGCTATGGCCTGAAGTCGCGTGTTCGCGTTGATCATTACGGGACCGGTGTAAAGTGTCGAGGCATTGGTTGGTGTCCAGCCGTCTGTCGTGTAATAGATGACAGCATCAGGCTCCGGGCTTCTGATCTCAACCTCGGTACCCGGAACAACATCGCTTGAATTCATCGAGAAGTAGGGTTGCCGGGCGCAATGGCAGTCGGTAGACGGGCGAGCAGAAGCCACAAAGTTCTGGGTGCTCCCT
>Ga0335069_10002129_pt1 | contig 30843 bp, 26 predicted proteins | sample Lox_Sample_11_FD_206714 | JGI IMG/M metagenome (GOLD analysis project Ga0335069, IMG submission 206714) | Soil microbial communities from Loxahatchee National Wildlife Refuge, Florida, United States - Lox_Sample_1.1 | ecosystem: Environmental > Terrestrial > Soil > Wetlands | place: USA...
GCGTGTCGCGAGGCGCTGGACGACGCGGGCCTGACGCCCGGCGATGTCGACGGGATCGCGACCTATCTCGGCGCGTACGAGCACGCGGAGTTGTCGCAGGTCATTCCCGGTGTCGGATTGATCGAGGATCGACTCAAACTGCGCGAGGATCTGATGGCGCTGGCCCCGGCGGCCATGACGAGCATCCACACCGCCGTCGAGGCGGTGCGCAACGGCCAATGCCACACGGTGCTGACGTACAAGGCGAACAAATGGAAACGCGGCGTGCCGCCGGGCGCGGGGAATGCCGCGCCGCTGGTCGGTGGCATTCAGCAGTTCACCGTGCCCTATGGTCACGCGATGACCGCGCAGTGGCTGGCGTTGTGGGCACAGCGCCACTTCTACGAGTATGGGACCACTTGCGAGCATCTCGGTAAATTGGTGGTGACGACGCGCAAGCACGCCGGGCTCAATCCGCGGGCGACCATGCGCGCACCGCTGACGCTCGACGACTACTATCGTTCACCGTGGATCAGCGAGCCGTTCCGAAAGCTCGATTGTGACTTTCCCATCGACGGCGCCGGGGCGCTGGTGATCACCACGGTCGAGCGCGCCCGCGACCTGAGGCAGCAGCCGATCTATGTTCTCGGCTGCGCTCGGCGGGACGGAATGATGGAAGAATGGGAGATGTGGCCGGACCTCACGACGATGGCATCGAAGGAAGTCTCGGACCATGTGTGGAGAGAGTCGGGGGTGTCGCCGCGCGATGTCGATGTCGCGGAGGTCTATGACGGTTTCTCGTTCCTCGCCCTGTGCTGGCTGGAGGACGCCGGCTTTTGCAAGAAAGGGGAGGGCGGACCGTTCATCGCGAGCGGTGCGCTCGAACTCGACGGTGTTCTCCCGACCAACACCCACGGCGGCAACCTCTCCGAAGGTCGCAGTCACGGCGTCGGCGCGGCGATTGAAGCCGTCCAACAATTGCGCGGCCGTTGTGGCGAGCGGCAAGTGCCCAACGCCCAAGTCGCCTTCGCCGCCAACGGCGGGGGCCCGATTGCGGGCGCGATGGTTTTGAGCGGCGACAGGACGTGAGCCCCGGCCATTCCCGCTGGTCTCCGGTTGTTTCGGTTCGCGGCGACGTCGATCCAGTCTACAAGGCGCTCGTAGCCTGCTCGTGAACTCTGTGCTCCAACAGCGCGACGGCCTGTGTCAGCCGGCGGATCGCGTCGCGTTGTGCCGAGAGCACCAGCGAGAAATGGAGGACGATGGCGAGCAGAAACACGAATGCGACCAGAAACAGTAAAGATGGCGGATAGGCGATGCGCAGGAGTCTCGCCATCGAGTGCAGCAACGGACGATAGACGGAGAGAATGAACAACGCACCGGCTGCGCCCAGCCAAAGTAAGGCGTAGCGTTCTTCGAGGTGGGTGCGCCGAATGGCCTCGATCACGAACGCCAGCAACGCTAGGCTGAACGCTGCGGCAAGGAGCTGCAACGTATACAACGGTTGATACGAGAACATGACTCCTCCTTCGCGACGCGGTGGACGTCGGCGCTTCAGCGCGTTCGCAACCGCTCGATCAGTACCGCCAGCATGACCTTGAGCATGTAGAAACCGGCGTGGAAGGCGCCCGAGATCGATGATTGGCCGGCGGCACGCGCCAACATCACCACCGGCACTTCTTCGGTGTGGAGACCGGCCCGCGCGGCTAGCACCAGGGCTTGGGTTTCCGGATAGTCGTCGGGGTGGAAGCGGGCGAGCAGCTCCAGCGCGCGGCGGTTCAGGGCCCAATAGCCCGAGGTGGGATCGGTGACGCGCGTTCCGACCACCGCGCTGAGAACGGCGAGAATCAGAATGCCGATCCGCCGGATCCAGGTGGACTGGTAGCCTTTGCGAGCAAGGAATCGTGATCCGACAACAATATCGGTGCGAGCAGTCAGCAACGGCTCGAGGAGCTGCGGAATGTACCTCGGATCATGCTGTCCGTCTCCGTCAATTCGCAATGCGGCGTCGTAACCGTGGGCGAGGGCGTAGATGAATCCGGTTTGCACCGTCGCCCCGATCCCGAGATTGCACGGGTGGTGCAACACGATTGCGCCGGCGCGACGTGCGCACGCAGCCGTGTCGTCGATCGAGCCGTCGTCGATTACCACGATATCGCCGTCGAAGACCCCACGAACGGCCGCAACTACGCCCGCAATGCTTGCCGCTTCGTTGAACGCCGGGACGACGACGAGGGTGCGCATGGTCAATCCTTGAGGGCGATTTCCCGCAGTGTCATGCGGTGGTTGGTGAACCAATGGATGAGCTGCGATGTCGAGATGCGCCGCCGCTGTTGGACCTCGCGGCGTTTACGCAGTGCCCGCGGCAAACCTGCCGTCGCGGCGAGCAACGCCTTGACGAGGATCAAGGCCAATTGCGATTCGGAGTGGCTTTGAGCGAACCGCCCGGCCGCACCACGGCCGGTGACCAGACTGATCACCTGCGCGCACAGCCGCGCCAGGGTGAACAACGGGCTCGCGACCAGCCACGGGAGCGGAAGGCACTTCGCTGCCACCCAGACACGATTGCGTTCAACCAGAAATGCCTTGGTCGGCGAATAGGTGTCCGTGGAGGCCGAATATTTATGATACACCACCGCGGCAGGAACGTAGCGCGAACGCCACCCCGCCAACTGGCCCCGCAGCCCCAGATCGGTGTCCTCGCAGTACGCAAACAAATCCTCGTCGAACAAGCCGATGTCGACCAGCATCTCGCGACGCAGCAAGACGGCGCAGCCGCTTGGGATCAGAATGTCCTCTTCGCGATCGTATTGGCCGTGATCGATTTCGAGCCGGCCGCGCCCTCGGCTCAGACCATCTGGATACAGCAGATGGCCGACGTTATCGATGACTCGACGATCGCTGAACGACAAGATCTTCGGCGCAAAGCTTCCGGCTTCAGGGTGCCGCTCGGCCGCGTCAAGCAGCGCGGCCAAGCACCCGGGGTGCACTTCCGTATCGTTGTTCAACGCAAACAGGTAATGCCCCTGGGCCCGGCGGATCCCGGCGTTGAGGGCCCGGCCGTACCCCCAATTCGCCTCGTTTGCCAGCACCTGCACAGTGCTGAACGTATCGCGCAGATATGCGACTGAACCGTCCGCGGACCCATTATCTACGACCAAGATTTCGACGCCCGACAGGGTTTGCCGCTGCAGGGAGTTCAGGCACGTATCAAGGTGCTCGCGACCGTTCCAGTTGACAATGACCACCGACACTAGAACGGTTGGATCATAACTGGCGAGCGAGGTCTCAACGACCCCAGCCACGTGCGGCGCGATCGCGGTCATTCCGTGTTTCACGAGCGCGCCAGTTAAATGCTGAGCCGGACGGGATTGCAAGCGCACGGCGCCAGGTCCGGTTGAGTCCGCGACGCTGTCGCGGTGACGATATGTGCCGCCGCGCAAACAGCTTTAGCGGTTACGACCAACGCAACAGTTGCGCAGCACCAGGCGCGAGGCGGAACACCAGCGAATCGGGTCGCGACCATGTTCGAGACGCCGGATCATAGGCCTCCGGCGCCGCGGCATCGGCACGCAAGCGCACCGCAGCGCTCACCTCGTAACGAAAGTCCCGGTTGACCAGCAGCACTGCCAACCGTCGCCCGGAATCGTCGAATAGTCCCGCCGTGACTGGTCCGCCTTCGATCCCGTCGATCGGTCCGATGGGAAAGGCAATCCCGATTTCCCCCGTCGAGTCGGCGACGCCGATGGATCGGAACGACCGAAGCTCCTCGGCTATGGCCGCCGTCACGCGGTTGAGCCGCGCAGCCTCGAAATAGTGGCGCGTCAACCGGCCACCCTCGACCAAGCCGTAGCGAAAATCCATTCGGTCGCTGCCGACCACATCGACCGGCGTCCAGTAGGCGAAATACGAAATGCCTCGGGCGCCATACGCGAGGGCATGGAATACCTGCCACGCCAGCTCGGTCTCCGTCGGGTCGCGATAGACGAAGTGAGGCATCGCTTGCACAATCAGCATAAACGGAACGCCGAATCGCAACGCCGCGTCGCGCACCGTGCCGAGGTTACGCAAGAAACCGCCGCGATCCTTCTCCTTGAGGAACGGATAGTAATCGAAGCTCAGCAGCCGCGGCCGAACGCGGGTCACGAATGTGTCGATGTATTCCTGATAGCTGGCCGTACCGAGCCCCTTGGCGTCGATGTATCCCGGCAGCAGGTTGACGTATGCGATGCGGGCGGGATCATGTGCGCGCAACCAGTCGGCGACCTGCGCCACGGCGTCGAAGTCGTCGGCGGAAGGTTCGTCGACGACGAGGTATCCGCCCAGGGCGGGATGAGCACCGTAGTCAGCCACGACCGCTGCCGCACCGGCTTCCCAGTCTGGGGACTTGGGTGCGTCTTGCGCAACTCGATCATCGATGATCCACATCTGGAGGCCGTGACGAGCGGCAACGTTAAGCGCGCGCAATTGATCTGCGCGGTCGCGTCCACCTTCACAAGGCGGTCCGACGACATTGAATCCGGCGGATGCAATTTGCTCAGCGCGCGAGTCGTCGAATTCCGCTAACGGCGGACCACACCAAAAGGTCAGGATGAATGGCGGGAGCGATGCCGACAGCCGTGGCACCGTCACCGGCTGGTGCAAGCTGCAGCCTGCATGCACAAGCAGCAGCAATAACGCGGATGCCGAGAACTTCACGCCGATCTCGCGCTGATATCGCTAGTACCCAGCCGGGAGGTCGCAAACAGCGCCATCCCAGCCACTAAGCCCTCGGCCGCAGACATGACACGGTAGTCGCGGCCAGTCTTCGCGTGGCGAAGTAGTGGCGTGAACGTCGGTGGGTCGAGCCAAAGAGAAACAGCGAGCAACGCGGCGAGCACCGCGACGACGCGCGGCGCGGACCAGCGGCGCGGATCGGTCGCGTGGCTGCTGACGGCGCGGACGAGCAGTACGACTGCCCAGCTTGCGCCGATCGCGTTGAGAACCATGTCGTTGAAGTCGAGATAGGTATCGGGAGTCCCGGCGTAGATTGCGACCTGTTGATAGATCTCGTCGATGACGCCAGCGGCGGTGGTGCCGAGCCAGGCGACGCTTGGTGTATTACCCCCCAGCAGCAAGACTGCGGCGATGAGTGCGTACTGCGGGAGGTGGATGAGTTCAACGTTGGCGACCAACATCCAGTGATAGGCCGACAACGTGGCGGCGCCGAGTAGCATCACCGCAGCGACGACTGGTGGTTGCCGCAGACGCTCCCGATTCCACCACAGCAGAGCGGCCACGATGCTGATCCACGAGCCCGCTACGATGACCAGCGTTGCCTGGTTGTAGGGCGTCCATCCGTAGCGGGTCACCAACGCATCGCACACGTCGGAGATCGGCTTGTGTAGGAAGAGATCCGCGATCAATAGGACACTCGCGGCCGCCCACGACCAACGCACCCGCATCGCACTGCGGGCTCACGCAGCGAAGCGACCGGCGCGCGCGAATGCGGCGCGCAGCTCCGCGTAAGTGCGGGTGACCGGAAATTGCGGGAACTCGCGGACGACGTTGTCGGGGGGGCGAAACAAGATGCCCGCATCCGCTTCTGCCAGCATGGTCGTGTCGTTGTACGAATCGCCCGCCGCGATCACCTCGAAGTTGAGCAGCTTGAACGCCATGATCGCTTTCCGCTTGCCGTCGCGCAGGCGGATACGGTAGTCGCGGATCGCGCCGTCGCCGTCGACGACCAATGAGTTGCAGAACAGCGTCGGGTGGCCGAGTTGGGCCATCAGCGGCGCGGCGAATTCATCAAACGTGTCGGATAGGATGATGACCTGAAAGCGCGCACGCAGCCAATCGAGAAACTCGCCGGCCCCGTCGAGCGGCGCCATGGTCGCGATGACCTGTTGAATGTCAGTCAGACACAAATGATGTTCGTCGAGAATCGCGAGCCGGCGCCGCATGAGCTTGTCGTAATCGGGTTCGTCGCGCGTGGTGACGCGAAGTTCGGCGATGCCGGTGCGCTCGGCGACGTTGATCCAGATCTCGGGGACCAGGACGCCTTCCAAATCAAGACATGCGAGCATGGCAGGCGGTTAACAACATTGCCGCGCCAGTTCAACCGCCGCGCGCGACTCAGAATGTTCGATCTTCCCACGACGCCGGGGGTGGTGTCGGTTCAGGCGGCTCGGGTAATGACGTCGACTCTCTGGTGGTGGTGTTGAGCAAGATCGACACGGTGCGCGAGCCGCGATTGACGACCGCGAGATCGGGCCGCCCGTCTCCATTGAAGTCGCCCGAGGCCACCGTCGTCGGATGGTGCCCCGTCGCAAACGGGATGGGGTCGCTGAAGCGGTTTGGCCCGGTCCCCAAGAGAATCGCCACTTGGTCATTGGCCTCGCGCGCAACGACGAGATCGAGCAATCCATCGCCGTTGAAGTCGTCGGATACCAGCGGCTGCACGGTCGTGCCCATATTGCCGGAAACTGCGCTCGCCAGTCCATGCGTCGTGCCGTGCAGAACGGCGACTTCTTGACTGCGTCCGTTGCCCGCGATCAAGTCGGGCCGGCCGTCACGGTTCAAATCACCCAAGAGTAGAAACGTCGGGTGCAAGTCGACGGCGTAGGACGTCGACGACGGGAATCTCCCGTGTCCATCGCCGAACAAGACGATCACGGTGTCGCCAAGTGAATTGGCCACAGCGATGTCGAGGTGGCCGTCGGCGTTGAAGTCACCGGCGACCAGAGCGGCGGGTGCGGCGCCGGCGCTGACAAGCAGCGGGCTGGCGAAGCCGCCGCGTCCGTCGCCCGCCAAGACGGCGACGTCGTCACTGTTGAAGTTTGCGACCGCGAGATCCGGATGGGAATCCTCGTCGAAGTCAGCGGCAATCAGCGCGCGCGGTTGCCGCCCGACGAGATATCTCCGGCCGCTGCCGAAGCCACCTCTCCCGTCTCCCAACAGCACTGCGACGCTGTTGCTGTTCTCGCTTGCCACAGCGAGATCGAGGCGACCGTCGCCGTCGAAGTCGCCGACGGTGACGGCTGACGGATCGTCGCCCGCAGCCAGCGTGGTTGAGCCGCGAAAATTCCCGTCGCCGTCGCCGAGCAGCACGGTGACCGAGTCGTCCGATTGGTTGACCGATACCAGGTCGACGAAGGTGTCGTTGTTGACGTCCTCCGCGAGGAGCGCGACCGGCCGGCGCCCGACACTGTAGGCCCCCGCGGCGCGAAAGGTTCCGTCGCCGTTGCCGAGGAACACCCCGACCGTGACCGACTGATCGTCGATAATGGCCGCATCGAGGTTCCCGTCCCGGTTGAAATCGCCGAGGGCCAACGCAGCCAGATTCCGTCCGCTTGTAAAGGGCAGTGGGGACTTGAAGCCGCCGGTGTTGTCATTCGCAAGCAGCGCGCCGCCGGTGCGATTGAGGACGATCAAGTCGGGATGCTGGCCGCCGGCCATACGTCCAGCCGCGACCACGCGTGGTTGCACCCCCGCACCGGTTGAGGGGGCCGGTGCAAAGCCGCCGGCGCAGTCGCCGCGCAGCATGATGATCGACCCGGCCTCCTCGTCGGGCATCGCCACATCCACGCAGCCACTCCCGGTGAAGTCCGCTACCGTCGGACTGGTCGGCAGCGGCACCTTGACCGGTGCGCCGGCGGTAAAAATTCCGTGGCCGTCACCCAGCAACGCTGTAACCCCCTCGTCGTGCGTAACGATCAGATCGAGCGCCGCATCGCGATTCACCGACGCGACCGTGAGGGAATTCGGTCGCGGGCCGACCACCACCGAATGACTTCCCGGTAAACAGCCGCCGTTGCCGTCTCCGCGTACAAACGTCACCGTCCCCTCATGTTCGTCGGGAAAGACGATGTCCACCTTGCCATCGCCGTCGAAGTCAGCGGCCGCCAGTTGCTTGACAAAGCCGCGCTCGCGAATGATGTGAGGTGACGAGAATGTTCCGCCACCTTTGCCGAGCAGTACGGCGATGCCGCGATCGTTCGCGACCAACAAATCGGGCCACCGGTCGCCATTGAAGCGAGCGACCGCGACGGCGGCCGGGCCGGGTCCGGCGGGATAGTCGACCCGCGTTTGAAATGAGAGTTCGGCGTCGGCGGCGCGGGCCGCCCCAAACGCAGCCAGTACGGCGAATCCGAGGGCCCCGCGACGCATTCGGGGTCGGCTAGCAGATCCGCACAGCAGCGTCTACCGCGACGCGCGCGCGCCGCCGGTATCTCGCTTAGTGGCGCCTGCGCGTACACAGGCGACCGGTCATGCGCACGTTCGGGCGCGCACGCGGCAACGCTTGCCGAGGGGAGAGCCGTTGATCCCGCAAACGGGCGAGCACGCGACGAACCGCATCGGGATTCAGGTTGAGCGTCTCGCACACGACCACGAACGAAAACGGTGAATGTCGGCGAGCGGACCGCACCCAGTGTTCTGCTTCTTGCGCCGCGCGCGACCCGGAGCCGAGGTAGCTACGAATCCCATCTTCGAGGACCGCCAGCATCAGTGCCTTGGTGCCGCTGAACTCGCCTTGGCGCGGCTCACCACCCGCCAACGTTGTGAATCCAGCCAGATCGAATTCATCTTCGATCACTTCCATAGCCCCCCGAATTTCTGCGTCCCGTGCCAGGCGCCCACGTGGTTTCTCCATGTCTTCCTGCCTTGCGCCGAGGGGGACACGTTCCTCGACGCTCGGTGAGCTGGCTGAGCAACGCATGTGCCCCAGCCGTCTCGCTGTCCGGGATTCGTGCAAGGTGCACGATGGGTGCAGCTCGGTCTGGCAGTCATGCCAGGCTGTCGCGACTTCGCGTCGACACATGTGCACCTCCCAACTTCCGGTGACGGCGGGGAGATGATAACGACGGTGTGTGTCGACCGTCTTGCTCACCAATGACGATGGCGTGAATTCGCCAACTCTCCCGCCGCTGGCGCACGCGCTCGAGCGCTTCGGCGAGGTGCGGACCGTGGTGCCGAGCACCGAGCGGAGTTGGATCGCGAAGGCGATCTCGCGTTTCGACCCGCTGGTGGTGCGAGCGGTCGAATGCGACGGGCTGTGGATGCACAGCGTCAGCGGGACGCCCGCCGATTGCGTCAACCTGGCGGTGCACTCGTTGCTGCCGCCACTGCGTCCGGACTTCGTTGTGTCCGGAGTCAATCTTGGACTGAATTATGGACTCGCGTTTCTGTTGTCCAGCGGCACGATCGGCGCCGCCGTCGAGGCACACCTCGCCGGGTTGCGCGCTGTTGCCATCTCGATGGCAATTCCCGCCGACGCCTACGGGTTGACCGGCGCCCATCGCGCCGAACTGATCGGCGAGCAGACCGGCGTGGTCGCCGAAGTCGCCGCCGATATCGTGTCCGACTTGATCGACGAATCGTTCCCGCCCGGCGTCGATCTGTTCTCGGTCAATTTGCCTGCCGGCGTAACGCTGTACACCCCGCGAGTGGTGACCTCAGTGACGCGCTGCCGCTACGGCCGCATCTTCGTTCCCGGGCCGGACGGTGAATATCTGCATCGCTTCAGCGCGCTCGAAGCGGTGGAGGCGGGAGGAGATATGGCTGTGGTTGACGCCGGGCAGGTTGCGATCACGCCGCTGTGTCTCGATGTGTCGACAACGGTGCCGGACCGCTTGCGCGCAAAATTGGAGCGCAGCGACCGATAAAGCCGGTCGGCGATCGCGATCAGCTCAGAGTTCCTCGACCAAAGCCGTGCTGAGGTAGCGCTCGGTGCTGCTGGCCAGCACGGTGACGATCAACTTGCCGGCGTTCTCGGGCCGGCGCGCGACTTCGAGCGCCGCCCACACCGCCGCGCCGCTGGAAATGCCGCACGGAATTCCTTCCTCGCGCCCGACCCGCCGCGCCATCGCCAGGGCGTCGAGGTCGTGGACCTGCAACACTTCGTCGATGATCTTGGTGTTGAGGATGTCCGGTACGAAACCGGCGCCGATGCCTTGGATGGCGTGGCGGCCGGGTTTGCCTCCCGACAACACCGGCGAGTTGGCCGGCTCGACCGCGATGGCGCGGAACGACGGCCTGCGCTGTTTGATGATCTCGGCGACCCCGGTGATGGTACCGCCGGTGCCGACGCCGGAAATGAGGATGTCGACCTTGCCGTCGGTATCGTTCCAGATCTCCTCGGCCGTGGTGCGGCGATGGATGTCCGGATTGTTCGAGTTTTTGAATTGCTGGGGAATGAACGCCTTCGCATGTGAGCGGGCGATCTCTTCGGCCTTGCGAATCGCACCGGTCATCCCCTCGGCCGCCGGCGTCAACACCAACTCGGCGCCGAGGAAGCGCAGCAACTTGCGGCGTTCTATGCTCATCGAGTCGGGCATCGTGAGAATCAACTTGTAGCCGCGCGCGGCACACACGAACGCGAGCGCGATCCCGGTGTTGCCGCTGGTCGGCTCCACGATCATGGTGTGGTGATCGATGGTGCCGGCGCGTTCGGCGGCGTTGATCATGTTGACGCCGATGCGGTCCTTCACGCTGCTGAGCGGATTGAAGAACTCGCACTTCGCGTACACCGTCGCCGCCGCACCGGCCGTGACCCGATTCAGTCGCACCAACGGCGTGTTGCCGACCGTCTCGGTGATGTCGTTGAATAGCCGCGCCATGTCAGTTCCTCTCTCAACCAGCGAGCTTCGCTTTCAGCAACTCGTTGACCTTCTGCGGATTGGCTTTGCCTTGGGTCAGCTTCATCACTTGCCCGACAAAGAAGCCGAAGAGTTTGTCCTTGCCGCCGCGATACTCAACGACCTTCGCGGCGTTGCCGGCCAAGACTGAATCGATCGCCGCGAGGATCGGCCCGTCGTCCGTCACTTGAGTCAAGCCTTGCTCAGCGACGATGCGTTCCGGCGGCACACCGGTCTTCACCATCTCCTCGAATATCGTCTTGGCGATCTTGCCGCTGATCTGACCGCCGTCGATCAGCGCGACCATCGCGGCGAGATGCGCCGGCGTCACCGGCCACTCGCGGATCATCAGCGCCTCGTCGAGCTTGCGTTCGCGGATGATGCGCAGCACTTCGCCCATCACCCAGTTGCTGATCGCTTTGGGATTGCGATGGGCACGGACCGCGGCCTCGTAGTAGTCAGCGACATCCTTGCGCGAAGTGAGCACGTCGGCGTCGTACGCGGGCAACGCGTAGTCGCGCACGAAACGATCGCGCCGCGCGTCGGGTAACTCGGGCAAATTCGCGCGTACGTCGTTGATCCACTGGTCCGAAACCCGCAAGGGCAACAGATCGGGATCGGGAAAGTAGCGATAGTCGTGTGCGAACTCCTTCGAGCGCGACGGGCGCGTCGCCTCGCGATCGGGATCCCAGTGTCGCGTCTCCTGCACCAAGCGGCCGCCGTTGTTGAGCACGTCGGCCTGACGCGCCAGCTCGTACTCGATCGCCTTCTCGACGGCGCGGAACGAGTTCATGTTCTTGACCTCGACCTTGGTACCCAGCTCGCTCGTGCCGCGCGGCCGGATCGAGACATTGGCGTCGCAACGGAAGCTGCCTTCCTCCATGTTGCCGTCGCAGACTTCGAGGTAGCGCAGGATCGAGCGCAGCTTGCGCAAGTAGGCGCCGGCTTCCGCCGCCGAGTGCATGTCGGGTTCGGTGACGATCTCCAGCAGCGGCACGCCGCAGCGATTGAAGTCGACCAGGCTCGCGTCGCCGTGCGCATCGTGGATGTTCTTGCCGGTGTCCTCTTCCATGTGAATTCGAGTAAGGTGGATCGCGCGCGGCTCGCCGTGCTCATTCGCGATCTCGATCGTTCCACCGGTGCACAGCGGCAGCTCGTACTGCGAAATCTGATAGCCCTTAGGCAAGTCGGGATAGAAGTAATTCTTGCGCGCCCAACGGCTCTCGTGCGCGATCGTGCAGTTGATCGCCAGCCCGGCCTTGATCGCGAACTCGACGACGCGCCGATTGAGCACCGGCAAGACGCCCGGCATGCCCAAACACAGCGGGCAGGTGTGCTCGTTCGGGGCGGCGCCGAACTTCGCCGAGCAGGCGCAGAAGATCTTCGACTCGGTGAGCAATTCGGCGTGTACTTCCAGACCGATGACGGCTTGGTAGTCCATGATTCAGTCGGCAGCAGGCACTAGGCGGAAGGCAGTGGGCAGTAGGCGGAAGGCAGACGGCAATAGGTGACAGGAGCAATCCCTCACCGCCCACTGCCTACTGCCTATCGCATACGGTCTACTGGTCTTCATTCGTCACTGCCAACTGCCTACTGCATGCTGCCTACTGGTTCTCCTCCACTCCGTCGCTTGCTGGTAGGCGTGGGCGACGTTGAGAACGGTCTCTTCTTCCAGGGGCCGGCCGATGATCTGCAGCCCGATCGGCAACCCGTGCTGGTCGAAGCCGCAGGGCAGCGACAAACCCGGCAACCCGGCGAGGTTGACCGACACGGTGAAAATGTCTTCGAGGTACATTTGCAGCGGATCGCTGGTCTTGTCGCCGATCGGAAACGCGGTAGTCGGCGCGGTCGGCGCCACGATCGCGTGGCAGCGCTCGAACACCGCAAGGAAGTCGTTCCGGATCAACGTGCGGACCTTTTGCGCCTTGAGATAGTAGGCGTCGTAGTAGCCGCTCGACAGCGCGTAGGTGCCGAGCATGATGCGGCGCTTCACTTCGGCACCGAAGCCTTCGGCACGCGTGCGCTTGTACATGTCGAGCAGCGCCTCGCCTTGGCCGCGATAGCCGTACTTGATGCCGTCGTAGCGCGACAAGTTCGAACTCGCCTCGGCCGTCGCGATCAAGTAGTACGCGGGAATTGCGTACTCCGTGTGCGGCAGCGAAACATCGTCGACCTCGGCGCCGAGCGCGTTGAGTTGGCTGACCGCATCGCGAATCGCGCGTTCGACTTCGGGCTGCATGCCCTCGACGAAGTATTCCTTCGGCAGCCCGAGCCGCAGTCCCTTCAGGTTGCCGGTCAGCGCCGCGCGATAGTCCGGCACCGGACGATTGACGCAGGTCGAATCCAACGGATCGTGTCCGGCGATCGTCGACAAGATGTGTGCGCAGTCGGCGACACTGCGCCCGAACGGTCCGACCTGATCGAGCGACGACGCGTACGCGACCACGCCGTAGCGGCTGACGCGGCCGTAGGTCGGCTTGATGCCGACGACGCCACAACACGCGGCCGGCTGCCGGATCGAGCCGCCGGTGTCGGTGCCGAGCGAACCGAGGCACTGGCCGGCGGCGACCGCTGCGGCCGATCCGCCCGACGAGCCGCCTGGCACCCGTTCGCCGTTCCACGGGTTGCGGGTGACCTGATACGCCGAATTCTCGGTCGACGAGCCCATCGCGAACTCGTCGCAATTGAGTTTGCCGACGCACACCGCGCCGGCGTCGAGCAGCTTCTGCGTGACCGTGGCGTTGTACGGCGGAACGAAGTTACCGAGAATTTTCGAGCCGGCCGTGCTGCGAATACCGCGCGTGAGGATGACGTCCTTGATGCCGATCGGGACCCCGCACAACGCCGGCGCGTCGCCGCGCGCCAACCGTTCATCGGCGACCCGCGCTTGCGCGAGCGCGGTGTCGGCCGACACGGTAATGAACGCGTGCAGATGCGGCTCGGTCGCCTCGATGCGGCGCAGCACGGCTTCGGTTAGCTCGACCGACAACAACTCGCGCTTGGCGAGCGCGTGGTGCGCCGCGTCGATAGTCAGCTCGTACAACTCAGCCATGGGCGTGATCGATCGTGTTCCGTGCGGGTGCTCGGGCGGTCACTCGATGATTTTCGGCACTTTGAAAAAGCGATTGTCGCGCTCCGGAGCATTGGCCAACAGACTGTCCACCGCCGGTCGATTGCGCACCACATCGTCGCGAAACGGGGTCTCGATCGCCAAGATGTGCGCCGTCGGCACCACCGACTCGGTGTCGAGCTGCTTCAGCCGCTCGAAGTGGGAAAGGATGTGATCGAGTTGCGAGGCGAACGCCGTCTCCTCCTCCGGCGTCAGCTCCAGACGCGCCAGCAGCGCGATGTGGCGCACATCATCCACACTCAACGGCATGCCGTCGAGTTACCACACGGGGCAGAGGGCTTCAACGCGAGTCCAGCATCCGCTTGCGTGCCTGCACGTTCAGCGCCAAAAGGCCGAATCAAATGATCACCGGCGACATCAAGAACCAGATCGATCGCATCTGGGATTCGTACTGTTCTCGGTGGACATGCTCGACAGCGGGATCGACATCCCGGAAGTGGTGATCTCGCCTTCTTCAAACTCGTGCGGTCCAAGACCAAATTCTGGCAGGTGATCGGGCGCGGCACGCGGTTGTGGCCGGATCTCTTCGGACCGCGGCAAGACAAGGAGCTCTTCTACCTCTTCGACTACTGCGCGAACCTGGAATACTTCAGCTAGGACATTCCGGGCACCGAGGGTTACGCCGCCGAGTCGCTCGGCCGAGACACGACACTAGTTTAGAGACGGAGTTAGGAATTTCCTCGCAACCTGCCCGTCGACTTGCTTACCCGGCGCGACGCCGAGCAGGTGCGTGACGGTGGGATGGAGGTCGATCGCGCGAATACTTTCGACCTCGTGCGCCGGTGCGATGCCAGAGCCCCAGACGTAGAAGATGCCAGCGACGCCCGGCGTGTCGGCCGGGTAGCCGTGTGTGGCTTTGAGGGCGAAGGTCGCAGGCAAGAACTCCGGGCCCCACGTGCCGAGCCAGTGCGCCCATTTCGGCCAGCGGCTGATGTCCTCGATGAAGTACGGCGGATGCGTGGAGAGAATCAGGTCAGCGACCCGCGGGCCCGTGCCAAGGTGCCAGTCCGCGGGCTGCGCATCTTTGCGCACCACGTCGAACTCCTTGTACCCCGACAGCTCCGTGAAGGCGCGGCCGATCTGGTTGTGATCGGCAAAATACAGAAATGAAGTTGTCCCGCTCGAACGATACTGCGCCTCGATGTTGTGGTTGAGCAGGATCTTGCTGATGTTCACGTCGTGCGTCACCGGGATCATGCCATGATCGGTGGTGACGATCAGCGTCACCCGATCGCGAAACGCCAGCGCGTCGATCCCCGCGAGAATCTTACCGACGCACGCGTCGCTCTCGATCACGGCCTGGCGGGTCTCATCCGAATCCATCCCTTTGAAGTGTTCGGCGCCGTCGGGTCCCTTGAAGTACGCGAGGATCAGGCGCGGCCGCTTGTCGTCCGCCAACCGCAGTTGCTCCAACACCTGCTCGGCACGTTCCGGGTCGGACGGAAACGCGGCGAAGTTGCGCTCGGACGACGCGTACGTTGCCAAGTCTCCGCGCGTCGACGAATAGCGTCCGACCCAACCGAGCGCTGCGGCGCGCACGCCCTGGCGCTCCGCCGCTTGGTGCAAGTGCTCGCAACCCGTGAGCCAATCGGCGTCGTGCGAGTGGTCGTACTCACCGCGGCTCGGATCGAGGAAGACGTTGGTGACGATGCCGTGATGCTCCGGCCAGCAGCCGGTCGAGATCGTCGTCTGATTGACGAGCGAGATGGTGGGAAACGCCGGCAGCATCTTGTGCGTCCACGCGCCTTCTCGACGCATGCGATCGAGCGCCGGCGCGGGAATGCTTTGGAGCAGCGACGGCGCCCAGCCGTCGAACAACAGCACCACCACTGTACGGTCCGCGCCGTCATCGGCACCCGCCGCAAACGGCAGAGCGAGACCGACAACGCCGGCCACGAACGCCACCAGCAGTCGAAGACGAACCGAGCCGTTCAGCATGGCCGTTCTTACAACGTCAGACGCGCGCGCAGCAACGATCGAGATTCCACGGTGGTGGGTCTCGCTTCAGAGGCCGTACCTTTTTCGTACGGAGTGCGATGCGCTGCACCGCAACTTGTGTGGCGGGCGGAACGGAAGTACAGGGCTCTCCATTGCCGGAGGAGCCCATGCCTCAACATCGCGATCGTCGCACTATCCAGAGTCTATTCGGACTGGTCGCCCTGCTCGTGGTCGGCTGTGGCGGCGAGATCGGTTCAGCGCCCCCGCCCGCAGCGGTGACGCAAACGATGATCAGCGTCGCAGGCGGGGTGCCCGCCTCCAACCCGACCTCCGGCAGTGCGACGCCGGCCGATTTGAATCGGTGTTACGCGATCGCCTATCGCATGGCGGGCGTGAGCGATTCCGAAGTCGACCGCGTTCTTATCTTGGTGCCGGGATTTCAGGGTGGCGCGGGAACCTTTCACTACCTCGCGCAACGCGTCGTCGGGCGCACGCGTGGCCGCACGATAGTATGGGCGGTCGATCGGCGTTCGAACGCGCTCGAAGATCAAACCGGTCTCGACGCCGCCGAGGCAGCACGTAACCCGGATCTCGCGAAGAACTACTACTTCCATCGCGCGGCGATTGACGGCAAGACGTTCGCCGGGTTCCTCGACAGCAGCGCGAATACGACCGACATCAGCTTCATGTCGGAATGGGGCATCAAGACCCACATCGAAGATCTCGACGCGCTGATCGCGGAAGCCGACCGCCGCTATCCATCGGCAGCGATCTTTCTCGGCGGCCACTCGCTGGGAGGCTCGATCGTGCCGATCTACGCCGCGTGGAATTTCGGCAGCCACAGCGGATTCGAGCGCCTGTCGGGTCTCTTGCTCTTCGAGGGCGCACCGCGACCGGTTCCGTCTGCGGCGATTCCCGATCAAGCGGTGTACGAAACCACGGGTACGTCAGGTGGTCTCGGCGGTCCGGTGAGTCTGCGGACGCTGCGCAGCGGTGATCCATTGTCGTCGATTCCATTCGTCACGCGCGATCTGTTCGTCACCTCGGAAATCTTGGCGATGCGCACCAGCCGGCGGCTTGGGAATCCGGCGGCGCTCAATGGCGATAGCGACTTGATCCGGCCGTTCTTCGCGTTGCTCTTCGCGCTGACCAAGATTCCGCCGATGACCAACCGCGCCGCGCTCGCGTTCGGCTTCGACAAGCACTACGAGCCGCTGTCGTTCACCCGCGCGTCATTGGGGCAGGCGATCGGTCCGATCGGGCCGAATCCACGTGCGAACCTGTTTGCCGGTGCACTCGGGATCGATCCCAGCGGCCTGTTGGCGCCGATCGACGGCAATGCGACGTACGATTGGCAACCCGCGTCGCAGCCGACCGACCTCGACAACTTTGCCGAGGGCCTCTTCGCCGGCCCGAGCAACTTCATCGAGTGGTACTTCCCGGCGCGCCTCACGCTCGACGTCGGCATCACGGCGACGCTCGACGTTCGGCCGACCGGCGATTGGCGCAAGGACGGCTATGGCCTCGCGGTTACCGAGAACGCGCGCGTCGATTTGCCCGTGTTTGCGGTCGCTGGCGGCGACGGTCTTGTGATCGACGCGGCACGTTTCGATCCGTACCGCGAGTCGATCGCCACAACCTTGCGCAACGGCATGGCGCGGAGCGCCGTCGCCGCGGGCTTCGAAGCCTTCACCGAACCCGGTTACGCGCATCTCGACGTGCTGACCGCGACCGACTCCGCTTCTCCCGACAGCGAGTTCAGCCGGCTCGCCGCGTGGATGGACGCCGCCGTCGAACTCGCTCCCCCGCCGCGATAGCCGGCAGCCCGGCGAGGCCTTGCGATGAGTGCGTCGATACGATACCCGTGTGGAAGTATATGGGAGCCCATGCATTGAAGCGGTCCGACGTGCGTGCGGTGCTGGATGCACTGCGGCGTATCGTGCAAGGTCTGCGGGTGTCGGCGCGTGCGGCCGAGCGATTGCACGGAATCAGTGGTGCGCAGTTGTTCGTGCTCCAGCAGTTGAGCGAAGACGGCCCGCACTCGGTCGGGTCGCTTGCGGCGCAGACCTTCACGCATCAAAGCTCGGTGTCGGTCGTTGTCGGTCGGCTCGCCAAGGGCGGTTTCGTACAACGCCTTCCCGGAAGAGCCGATGCGCGCAGGACCGAGGTGACGCTCACCGCGCGCGGCCGGGCGTTGTTGCGGCGCGCACCCGAGGCGGCCCAAGTGCGGTTGATCAATGGCTTGCAGCGGCTGGCACCGCGCCAGCGGCGCGCGATCGCGACCGGGCTGGCAGCTCTGGTGCGGGCGATGGATTTGCACGGTGACTCGCCGGCGCTGTTTTTCGAGGAGGGCGCGCGTCCAGCAGCGCGCGCGAAGCGGCGACGATGAGGGAGAAGGGCGACTTCACAGCCAGTCCGCGCCTGTTGTTCATCTCGGCGATTGCGATTGGGATCGGTGCGCTGTGCGCGTTCGTGGCGGTCGCGTTGACGTGGTTGATCGGTTTGTGCACCAACCTGTTCTTCTATCAGCGGTTTGCCGCGGTGTTTCGCTCACCCGCGGAGCATCAGCTCGGGTGGGCGGTGGTCGCGGTGCCGGTGATCGGCGGACTGATCATCGGGTGCATGGCACGCTTCGGTTCCGAACGGATCCGCGGGCACGGCATCCCCGAGGCCATGGAGGCGATCTTGATCGGCGAGAGCCGCATGCAGGCGAAGGTGGCCATTCTCAAGCCCATCTCGTCGGCAATCTCGATCGGCTCCGGCGGTCCGTTTGGTGCCGAGGGACCGATCATTCTGACCGGCGGCGCGTTCGGATCGCTGATCGCACAGGCGTTTCATTTGTCGGCCTCCGAACGAAAGACCTTGCTGGTCGCGGGCGCCGCCGGCGGCATGTCGGCGACGTTTGCCACACCGGTCGCGGCGGTGATGCTAGCGGTGGAACTGTTGCTGTTCGAATGGAAGCCGCGCAGTGTCGTCCCGGTCGCCCTGGCGAGCGCGATGGCGGCGGCGATTCGTCCGCATCTCGTCGGAGCCGGTCCGTTGTTTCCCGTGCCCACCCATCCGGCGGTCGGGGCGCTGGAGATGCTGTCTGCGCTGATCGTCGGGATCTTGGCCGGCGTCCTGTCCGCGGGACTGACCGCGGCAGTCTACGGCGCCGAAGATGCATTCCAGCGGCTGCCCATCCACTGGATGTGGTGGCCGGCAATCGGCGGCGCCGTCGTTGGCATCGGCGGCGCGCTGCAGCCGCACGCTCTGGGGGTTGGCTACGACACCATCGCCGAGTTGTTGCGGGGTGAGGTCCTTCCCAGTGCGTTGATCGGTCTCATCCTGGTCAAGGCCAGCATCTGGGCGATCGCATTGGGTTCGGGAACGTCGGGTGGCGTGTTGGCGCCGTTGTTGATCATGGGCAGTGCGCTGGGCGCATTGGAGGGCACGGTTCTGCCCGGCGGGGGCAAGGCGCTGTGGCCGCTCGTGAGCATGGCGGCGGTTCTCGGCGGCACGATGCGTTCGCCATTCACGAGCGTGATCTTCGCGCTCGAACTGACGTCTAACGTCAACGCGTTGCTGCCGTGTTTGGTCGCATCGATCGCGGCGCACGGGTTTACCGTACTGGTGATGAAGCGATCGATTCTCACCGAGAAGGTGGCGCGCCGCGGCTATCACGTGAGCCGTGAATACTCGGTCGATCCCCTCGAGCTGTTGGAGGTCAAGGACGTGATGACGACCGAGGTCGTCACGCTGCCGCTCGCGCTCCCGGTCAAGCGGTTGGTCGAGCAGTACTTCGGCCATCACAACTCGCACAAGCACCAGGGCTATCCGGTGCTCGACCAGCGCGGGCAATTGGTCGGCATCGTGACGCGTTCCAACCTGCTCGAACCGTCGGTGACGGAGGCCATGGAGGTGTTGGTCGTGGCCGATATATTGGAACGCGAGCCCCTGACGGTCTCCAGCGAGGAGTCGTGCCGGAGTGCGGCGGAGACCATGGCGCAGGCACGCGTGGGACGTTTGCCGGTGGTCGCCCCGGATGATCCGAGGCGACTGGTGGGTATCTTGACTCGCAGCGATCTGCTCAAGCCGCGGGCGCGAGCGGCGGCCGACGAATACCGTCGCGAGCGCTTCATCGATGTGAAGTGGAGGGCGACCCGCAGGCCGGCCGATGTGTCAGCGGGGTGATCGCGGCGCTCGCGGCTGGCGAACGGCTGACGCGATCGGCGCCGGTGTTGTCAGGGCATCGCGGAGCCAGATCAAGCCGGGCACGGTTGCCGCCCATACCAGCGCGAGCGCCGCAACGCTCAGGGTCGGGTGCGGAAACTCGATGACGCCGATGCGCACGGCGCAGTAGTAGCTGAACGGACCGCTGATCGCCCCGAGCGCCGTGGCGAGCAGATAGCGGCCGGCGAGCCAACTCATCGAACCATTGAGGGTGCTGGCGAAGATCAACCAGAGCGAGGTCAACCACGGCGGGCACAACCACGCGCCGGGAGCGCCCACGAACGCAAACACGCCGAGCGCGGCTTGCGACGTGTCGATCACTGATCCGATCGCGCCGACGACAAGAATCAACGTCAGTTCGCGACCGCGGTCGGTCTGCTGGACGAGGTGGAGAAGCACGAGGACGGCGACCACAACTGGACCGAATGCCGGCCAGCCGCGCGCCGCGCCGACGACACACGCGAACCACCCGAGATAGAACGCCGCGAAGTTGATCACGCGCGCCAGCATCGACGTGCACCGCTGGAGGTCAGCATCCGCACAATTATCCGGAACGCAAGCGTGCGGCCAGCGAGGCGTCGTCGCCGAAACGCGCGGCGATTTGGGCGCGACGAAAATCGAAGATCGCCTGAAGGTCGCGGGTGACCAGCGATCCCGCGACGATGCTGCCCAACGGGGCGAGGGGTAGGGCGTAGCACACACGATCGCGGATGATGGTGCCGTCCGCAAACGGCTCGAACTCGTGCGTGTGACGCCACAAGGCATACGGGCCGCGCGTTTGGCTGTCGACGAAGGCCCGATTCGGTTCCCAGCGATCGATGCGGCTCTGCCACCGCACCGGTAGGCCGTGCAGCCGCAGTTGATGGTCGATCAGCGTGCCCGTTTGCAACGCCGGAGTGCTGACGTGTTTCACGCTGAAGTGGAGAAACGCGGGTGTGATCTGCTCCAGATTGCGCGCGTCGGCGAAGAACGGGAAGACCTTCTCGGGTGGTTCCGGCACCCACTGCTCGGCTTCGAGACGCTCGGTCAAGTCGCTGCACAGATCGCGCAGCGCCGCCTGTAGCCTCGGATACTCGTACGTGAAGTCTAGTCGGCGGGCGGCGACTGCTTGAACGCGTTGGCCGGTGAGCAGCATCGAGGCCATCTCGCCCAGCGCTAGTTGCAAGACCACGCCTGGCACCGGAACGAGCGTGGGCCGGCCGAGCGCGCGGCCGAGTTCGCGAGTGAAGTCCGCGTTGATGACGGCTTCGGGTGACACGCCGTTGATGATCCCCGAGGCGGCATCGTGCTCGATCGCGAAGCGAAACATCCGGACGAGATCGTGGACATGGATCCAACTCATCCACTGCCGGCCGGAACCGAGGCGTCCGCCGAGACCCAGCCGAAACGGGGGAAGCATCTGCCCGAGCGCGCCGCCGTCCGAGCCGAGCACGATGCCGACTCGAATCACAGCGACACGCAGCCCATGCGCCTCGGCGCGCAACGCTTCCGCTTCCCAGGTGCGACAGACGTCCGCGAGAAAGCCGCTGCCAGGACCCGAGTCCTCGTCGACGCTGTCGTCGCGCCGATCACCATAGATGCCGATGGCCGACGCCGAAATCAGCGCCCGCGGCCGTTCCGCGGCGGGCAGCGTGGCGATCGAGTCGACCAGCAGCCGTGTTCCCACGACACGCGAGTCATGAATCGCCCGCTTGCGTTGCGCGGACCAACGCGCTTCCGCGACCCCTTCGCCCGCTAAGTGAACGATCACATCGGTGCCCCGCAGTGCGCCCGAGTCGAGTGCGTCGGCGCCGGGCCTCCACGCGAGGGCTTGGCAACGCACCGGCAACACGCGCTTGGCGCCGGCGACATTGCGAGTGAGCGCGGCGACGGTGTGTCCGCCGTCGATGAGATGGCGAACCAATCGCCGGCCGATGAAGCCGGTGGCGCCCGTGACGATGACTTTCATCGATGACTCCGCACGACGATCAAGGTTAGCCTGGAATGTCGGCTGGATCGATGCGGCCGGCGGCGATGGCGCGTGCGAGCCAACGACCGGACCGTTTCACTTCGCGAGCAAGGCTGACCGGGTCGAACCCGATCAACCCGAATCGCGCGTCGCCGAACCCGTGATGCCACTCGTAGTTATCGACGGCTGTCCAGTGGAAGTAGCCGCGAACATCGACGCCGGCGGTGCGGGCGTGCAGGGCGGCGGCCAGATGCGCCGCGACGTAGCGAATGCGAAAGGTCTCGTCGATGGTCGGGCATCCGTTCTCGGTGACGATGATCGGCACACCGGGAAGCGTTGCCGCGATGCGCTGCAAGCCGTGGGACATTTGTTCGGGACACACGCACCGCCCCATCGCGTCGATCGGCGCGTCAGGCTGATCGGCGTACGAGTGCACGCCGCTCGCTCCGATCGATGACGCCGAGTAGTAGTTGAATCCATACATGTCGACGGCGCCGCGCAAATTGGGAATCGTCTCGGGATCGCGCGACGGCAGGTCGACGACGCCGGTGGCGAGGCCGTGCAGGAGTGCGTGGTGGTACCAGTCGTCGAACCGTTTTGCCGCGGGTGCCGCCGATTCATCCTCTGGAATCAGCGGCAGATAGACCTCGATTGTCGCGACGGTCGCGTCGGCCACGGTTTCGTGGAGGATGGCGTAGGCGCGCGCATGCAATTCGAGAACATGCCGCGCCACCTCGAACGCGATCAGCGGATCGCGCACGTATGGTGGGTTCTCGCCGAGGAAGTAGGACGCGAGGACGTACACCATCGATTCGTTCTGCGTGTGGAAATGTCGGGCGTGGCCGGCGAGTGCACCGGCCGCGTGCTCGACGTAGCGCGCGTACGCGTCGCGATTGACCGGATTGCGAAAGCCGTCGGATTGCGCGACCCACTGCGGCAGGGTGAAGTGAAAGAGGTTCACCCACGGCGTCAGCCCCGCGGCCGTGGCGGCGTCGCAGATCGCGCGGTAGTGATCGAGCGCGGCGACGTCGAAATGTCCGCGGTCGGGTTCAACCCGGCTCCACTCGATCGACAGGCGATAGTGACGGATGCCGAGTGCAGCGACCAGCTTGAAATCTTCAGCATAGCGATCCCAAAACCCATTGCCCGGATTCTTCGGCACGCGACCAGCCTGCGCCGCCGCGACCCAGTCGTTGGCCACGTCGCCGCCTTCGGATTGGAATGCGGACGAAGCGACACCCCACAAAAAATCCGGCGGAATCGCCACCGGCTCGCGCGGCAAGAGGGGTTTCCAGGAAGCGTTGTCCATCAGAGAGAGTGGATCGCGATCCGATCACGCGACGAGCAGGGCTGCGATCACCAGCGCCAAGCCGGCGACATAGGTTCCGAGGGCGCCGACGAAGCGCAGCGGGTACGGCTGGGCCAAGGTCGAACACAAGATCATGCCGGCGGCGTGGCAGTAGCGGAAGAACGTCGCGGCACCGAACGTCCACACCATCCAGGTCGACGGCTGCCGCGCGCCGATGACGATGAACAGCACCGCCATCATCGGCGCATATTCGGTCGCGTTGCCGTGCGCCCGCACGAGTTTGTAGAGGCGGTCCGCCGGATCGGTGGTGTAGCCGATGTTGGTGCCGGTGGAACCGCGTATCAAGGAAACAGCCAGGCCGAGGCCGAACACAAGCAAACCGAGCAGAGCGGTACAGATGATGGCAACCGTCATGGTGTGACCTCCATGTGCGCTGGTGCGCCGTGTGTAGCGAAGGGCTGACGCAATTGAAAGCGCAGGGATGGCATCTTGACCGGTGCACCCGCGCCACATACGGTCCGCGCGCACCATGTCGCGCCCCTCACCGCATGATCGCTGCGCCGGCTTGATGGTGCCGCTGTTTTCGCTGCGCAGCGAGTACGACGTAGGAATCGGCGAAATTCTCGACCTCATTCCGCTCGCCCGATGGGCCGCGCGCGTGGGTCAGCGCGTCATCCAACTGTTGCCAATCAATGAGACGGCGCCCGGCGAGGCCAGCCCCTACAACGCCATGAGCGCGTTTGCGATCGATCCGGTCTACATCAGCCTGCGCGCCGTGCCGGACGCCGGATCAATCTCGCCGATGCCGGCCGACGGCGAGCGACTGCCCCGAGAAGCCATCCGCAGCGCTAAGATGCTGGCATTGGCGGCGGCGTTCGAATCGTTCCAACGCCGCCCACGCGATGAGCCACTGGCAGCATTCCGCGCCTTCGTTGAAGCCAATCGCGATTGGCTGGATGACTATGCGCTGTTCCACGCGATCAAGGAAGCCCGCGACTTCGCGCCGTGGGACACGTGGCCGATGCGGCTACGCGATCGCGATCGTGCGGCATTGCGAAGGGCAGCCCGACGGTTCGCGTCCCGGATCGAGTTTCTGCGCTACGTGCAATGGATCGCGGCGCTGCAGTGGGCGGAAGTGCGCCGCGCCGCAGCGGCAGTCGGTGCGTGGCTCAAAGGCGATCTGCCGTTCGTTCTCGGCCGTGACAGTGCCGACGTGTGGACGCGGCAGGATGAGTTCGACCCGCGCTACTCGGTCGGGGCACCGCCCGACGAATTCAGCGCCACGGGGCAGTCGTGGAACCTGCCGATGTACGAGTGGCCGCGCGTGCGTGCGTCGGACTTCGCCTGGTGGCGCCGCCGCGCACACCATGGGTCGACACTGTACGATCTGTTCCGTATCGACCACATCATCGGCTTCTTTCGCACTTGGGCGATGCCGGTCGATGCCGCCGACGCGCCTCGTTTCGTTCCGGGCGATGAAGCGGCGCAACGTGCGCAAGGCGAAGCCTTCCTCCGCGCGATCGGCGAGGCCGCCGGCGAGGCGCTGCCGATGGCGGAAGACCTCGGCACCGTCCCGCAATGGGTTCGCGCGGTGCTGCACGCCTTCGGGGTGCCGGGGTACAAGGTCTTTCGTTGGGAGCGCGATGACCACGAGTATCGCGATCCGCGACGGTTCGATCCGTTGTCGGTGGTGACCACCGGCACCCACGACACGGACACGCTGGTCGAGTGGTGGTTTGGTCTGTCGCCAACGGAGCGACGCAACGCGCTCCGCGTGCTCGACCTCGGAGCGGACGCGAGCGAACCGGTGTTGTCGCGACCGCTGCGCGAGCAGATGCTGGCGCGACTCTACGACGCCGGCTCGGCGTGGATCATCTTGCCAATACAGGACGTATTCGGCTGGACGGGACGTATCAATGTGCCGGCGACGCCGAGCGCGCAGAACTGGAACTGGCGCATGCCGGTTGCGGTGGATCGGCTCGATGCGGATCCCGTCATCCGCGAGTTGACGGCGTGGCTGCGGCCGGCGGCGGTCGCGAGCGCCCGCCTGCACGAGTGAACCACAGTGCGATCAAAACGTGTCGGGTCGAAGCAGCGCGTCGGTTCCGCCGTCGACGAAGAGAACACTCCCGCAACAGAACGAAGCCTCATCGCTGAGGAGAAACACGATCGCCGCCGCGATGTCATCCGGATCGCCGAAGCCGCCGGTGGGAATCGGAAAGTTGCGAATCGCCGGCCCGAACACCGGATGATCCAGGCCACCTTGCAGCAGCGGTGTGCTGACGGCGCCGGGCGCCACCGCGTTTAGTCGAATGCCGGCGCCCGCCCACTCCGGCGTCGGCGCCATGCGACGCACCCAGCGCGCCAAGGCGAGCTTGGAGCCGCCGTAGACGCGCGCGCTGTCGAGTGTCGCCGCAAGCGCGCGCGCGTCGGTTTCGTTGCCGGCGAGACACGCGGCCACCATCGGCGTCTCGGCGCCGGGCAATGTCGCGGAGTTGGACGAGACCGCGACGGCTGCCGCGGGCGTGGCCGCGGCCAGCGCCTCGCGCAGTCCGGCGAGGAGCGTGTGCGCGCCGAAGTAGTTCACCGAGACGATCAGCGAACAGTTCTCGACCTGCGGTCCGACGCCGGCGCAGACGACCAGGCCGTCAAGGCTGCCGCTGCTGACGCGCAGCACGCCGGCGATCGCGGCGGCGCGGCCCGCAGGTGTGGCGAGGTTGGCCACCACTTCCGCGTTGGCGAGATCGACACCGATCACGTCGTTGCCGGCTTCCTCCAGACGCGCGCGGGTCGCGGCGCCGATGCCCGATGCCGATCCGGTGATTGCGATGACTCCCATGACGTTCCTTTCCGTTGCCGTCGACGGATGGACCTATCGACTCAAAACGAAGATCGCGACATCCGCATTCCAATTGGGATTGTCGACGATCCACCGGCCGGTCGCGCTGTCCAGATAGAGTTGGCGATGCCGCCGGATGCCCTTGCGTTCGCAGAAATCTTCGAAGTCGGCGATCGAGGGGAAGCGACGGTTGGGCGTGTTGAACCATTCGAAATGGTACGGCCCCTCGGCCTTGGGCGAGCGGCCCTGCTGGTACAGCATCGCGCGCAGCTTGTGGTAGGCGAAGTTGGGAAAGCTAACGACGCACGAGCGACCGACCCGCAACATCTCGTCGATGATCCCTTCGGTGTCGATCACCGACTGTAACGTTTGCGACAGCACGACGACATCGAACTGATCGGACACGAAGGACGACAGGCCGCGCTCCAAGTCGCCTTGCACCACGACGAGCCCCGATTCGGTGCAGGCCAGCACCGCGCGCTCGTCGAGTTCGACGCCGACCAGTCGGCTATGGCCGCGCTCGCGCAAGCGCGACAGCAGCGCGCCGGTGCCGCAGCCGAGGTCCAACACGCTCGCGCCGCGCGGAATCAGCTCGAGGATCATCTCGTAGTCGAGGCGTCGATCGTGGAAGATGCTGGTCGGCTCGTCGATGGCGGCGACGCTGCGCGCGCCGGTCGATGCATCGGCCGGCATCGGCTCGCCGAGATGGTTGAGAAAGGCACGCACCATGCCGCCGTAGATCGACAGCTTTTCCTCCAAAAGGAACGAGTCGTGGCCGCCGGAGGTCTCGACGTTACAGTAGGTCACGGAGCGTTCGGCGCCGAGCAGGGCATCGACGATCTGCCGGCTCTGCTCGGGCGGGAAGAGCCAATCGCTGGCATAGCTGATCACGAGCCAGCGGCAGCGGCTGCGCGCGAACGTCGCGCGGAGATCGGCCGGCGTGTCGCCGAGATCGAAGAGATCCATCGCCATCGAGAGGGTGACGTAGCTGTTGGCATCGAAGCGCTCGACGAACTTGTGCCCCTGATACGCGAGATAGGAGCCGACGGAAAACTTCTTCTCGAAGAACGTCGGCACATCACGCGGACGCAAGCGACTCGCGTCGAACTTCGCGGTCATCGCTTCGCGCGAGAGGTAGGTGACGTGCGCGAGCATGCGCGCGAGCGCCAACCCGACTGCGGGACCGGCACCCCGCTCGTAATACTGGCCGCCGTGAAAGTCCGGGTCGTGCAGGATCGCGTTGCGGCCGACGACGTCGAAGGCGAGCGCTTGACTGGTCAGGCGCGCCGACGTCGCGAGCGCGATGCACCCGCGGACGCGGTCGGGATGGCGAATTGCCCACGTCGTTGCTTGGTGGCCGCCGAGGGAGCCGCCGACGACGGCGCGCAGCGCGGCGACGCCGAGATGGTCCACCAGCCGCCGTTGCACGTCGACCATGTCGCCGACGGTGATGGTCGGAAAGTCGGCGCCGTAGGGTCGTCCGGTGCGCGGGTTGATGCTGTTGGGTCCGGTCGTGCCGCGACAGCCGCCCAGAATGTTGGGGCAGATGACGAAGTAGCGATCGGTGTCGATCGATTTGCCCGGACCGACCACGATGTCCCACCAGCCCGGATCGTCGGCATCGTCGTGGCGCGCGACGTGGGAGTCGCCGCTGATCGCGTGACAGACCAACACCGCGTTGTCGCCGCGCGCATTCAAGCTGCCGTAGGTTTCGTACGTCACGCACACCTCAGCGAGCTCGCCGCCGAGTTCGAGCGTCAGCGGTTCGGCGAAGGTGACGGTCTTGGCGAACCGCAGCGATGCAGCGCTGCGGGTGCTGTCGCTGCTGTCAAAGGGCGGATCGACCATACGCACGGTCGCTGCGTGGTCAGCGCTGCGATGCGCGGAGGGCTTGGTCGATATCGGCGATGATGTCGCGCTCGTCCTCGATCCCGATCGACAGCCGCACGTATTCCGGGCTGACGCCGGTCTCGCGCTGCTCGGCTTCGGTGAGCTGCGAGTGCGTCGTCGACGCCGGGTGAATCACCAGCGTTTTCGCGTCGCCGATGTTCGCCAGGTGGCTGGCGAGCTTGACCGCGTTGATGAACTTGATCCCGGCCTCGCGGCCGCCTTTGATGCCAAAGCCGACGACCGCCCCGTGCCCGTTCGGGAGATAGCGCGTGGCGCGGTCGTGATCGGGATGGCTCGGCAGGCCGGGGTAGTTCACCCACTCGACGGCGGCATGCTTTTCGAGGAAGCGCGCCACCGCAAGGGCGTTGCCGCAATGGCGTGCCATCCGCAAATGCAGGGTTTCGAGACCGAGCAAGAACAAGAACGCTGCGAACGGGCTCATGCAGGCGCCGGTGTCGCGCAGCCAATGCGTGCGGATGTGAAGAATGTACGCGATGTTGCCGATCGGCCGCAGCGCTTCCTCGAACACCACGCCGTGATAGGCGGGATCGGGGGCGCAGAACTCGGGCCACTTCTGCGGATTTTTCGCCCAGGGGAACTTGCCGCTGTCGACGATCACGCCGCCGATGTGCGCGCCGTGGCCGCCGATGAACTTGGTCGTCGAGTAAATGACGACGTCGATGCCGTGCTCGATCGGTCGCAGCAGCATCGGCGTCAGCACCGTGCTGTCGCACAGCACCGGCAGATCGAGCGCGTGCGCCGCGTCTGCGAGGCGGCGGAAGTCGGGCACATCGTTCTTCGGATTGCCGAGGCTTTCGAGGTAGACGCAACGCGTGTTGGCGTCGGCGAGTTCGGCGATCTTCTCGGGATGGTGCGGATCGAAGAATCGGACCTCGATGCCGAGCTTCCGCAGGGTCTGGGTGAACAGCGTCCAGGTTCCGCCGTAGAGACTGGTGGCGGAGATGAAGTTCTGCCCGCTGTGACAGATCGTCAGGATGGCCGCCGTAATCGCCGCCTGACCCGATGCGAACGCGAGTGCCGCGGCGCCGCCGTCGAGCGCCGCCAAGCGCTTCTCGAGCACGTCGTTGGTCGGGTTCATCAACCGCGAGTAAATGTTTCCGAATTCCTTGAGCGCGAACAGGTTGGCGGCGTGATCGGTGTCGGTGAACACGTACGATGTCGTGGCGTAGATCGGAACGGCGCGCGCGCCGGTGGCGTCGACCGTCTGGCCGGCGTGCACCGCCAACGTGCCGAGTCCGGGTGATGGGGTGGTGTCGGTACTCATCGCAAGCTCCTCTTCACGATCCAGTCTGCCGCAATAGATCATTCACTGCGCAGCGACGCCAGCCCCTGCGGTCGCCGCGAGGTTTACCCCAACATCGCGCTCAGTCTATAAGCTGGGGCTGCGAGAGCTTGGATTGGAGGGAGGACGGTAGAATGGATTGTCGAGTCGTGTGCATTTCGCGCGCGCTTGCGGCTGGCGGCGAAGGGATCGGGCAAGCGGTCGCCCAGCGATTGAACTTTCGGTACGTCGACGAGCAGATCATCGCGCGCGCGGCGCAACAGGCGCAAGTCGATCCGAAGCTGGTCGAGGCCGCCGAGCACCGCAAGAACCTGATCGATCGGCTGCTGGACAAGTTGGCGGCGGCGCAGGAGTTGGCGGGCCCGGCCTCGCTAGCCACCGGTCTGCCGCTCGACGCGTTCGTCCCGATGGCGCCGTCCACCTACCGGGCGAACGAAGACGATATGCGCGTGCTGATTCGCGCCGCGATTCACGAAGTCGCCGGCATGGGCCAAGCCGTCATCGTCGCACACGCGGCATCGATGGCGTTGGCCGGTACCGACGGCGTGCTGCGGGTGCTGGTCACTGCATCTCCCGAGACGCGCAGCCAGCGGTTGGCGGCGGCGAGCCACGTGGACAGCACCAAGGCGGCGGGCGAGATCGCGAACTCCGATCGCGAGCGGCGCGACTACTTCCAGCGCTTTTATAACATCAAGACCGAGCTGCCGACCCATTACGATCTGGTCATCAACACCGATGCCCTTGGCGCGGCGCAGGCCGTCGAGATCATCGTCGCGGCGGCGCGAAGTGCATCGGCCTGATGGCGCCGGCGCCGATCAGAATCGACATTTCAAGATCGCCGTCCGCCCGCGTAAGAAACCAGTTGCGAACGTCGTTGGCGAGTCCGGCCGCAGAGTCCGCCGGGTTGGCGCGCGGACGAGTGTAGCCGCGCGCTCCAACCAGGACGATCCGATGGGCGTCGTCGGCCTGCCCCGAGCGGACGTCTCACGTCAACCGAGTGTGCCGCTCCGACGCAGCTCGCCGACGCGCGCGTCGTCGTAACCGAGCACCTCGCGCAGGACCGTTTCGGTGTCGCGGCCGGGCTCGACGGCCGCCTTGGACGGCACCGGCAGTTCTTCACCCAGCAACTTGATCGGTGACGGCATGAGATCGGTGCCGGCTTCGTGGTATGGGCGCAGCGGCAGACGCGCTTGGAATTGCGGATCGCGGGTGATCGATTTGGTGTCGTGCACCGGCGCAATCGGCGTGTTCACCTTCAGACCGAAGGCAAGCCATTCCTCGGTAGTACGAGTGGCGAAGATCGCCGCCAGTTCGCGCCGCAGCGGGAGGTTGCCGCGCGCGTGATCGGCGTATTTCGACCCGGGATTCTGTTCGAACAGCTCGGGCCGCCCCACGCCCTCGCAGAAGTTTTTCCAGAACTCGCGTTCCGAGGCCATGAACAGGATGAGCCCGTCCTTCGAGCGGTAGTATTGATAGCGGACGCCTTCGGTCATGCTGTTGTCGCCAACCGGGCGTCGCGGACCTTTGCCGTCGCCGTCGTTGCCCGTGACTTCGTCCTCCGGCCGCTCGTAGGCCTTGTTACCTTCGATGCCGTTCCAGTTGAACGCCGCCGCGGCGTCGCTCTGCGCCACCTCGAAGCGACACCCGTGCCCGGTTGCGCGTGCGCGAATGATCGCCGC
>Ga0335069_10002130_pt1 | contig 30843 bp, 21 predicted proteins | sample Lox_Sample_11_FD_206714 | JGI IMG/M metagenome (GOLD analysis project Ga0335069, IMG submission 206714) | Soil microbial communities from Loxahatchee National Wildlife Refuge, Florida, United States - Lox_Sample_1.1 | ecosystem: Environmental > Terrestrial > Soil > Wetlands | place: USA...
TGCGTCGGCCGACCGCGATGTCTGTAGCAGACGTTCCCGGCCGACGGCGAGAGTTGCGGGAATTTCCAGGCCATCGATACCCTGTAGCAGGCGGTGCAGCTTGTCGCGGTCGAGATTCCCGATCAGGCCTGGCGGATTCAGAAGCGGCCGCGGCCAGCGCGCCGACACCGCCTCGATCTTGCGCAGCGCTTCGCGGCAATCCTCGGAGTCCGAGGCAATGACGATGGCGAGGTCGTGATCCGGCAGCGGATCGGGCAGCTCCACGCCCGGAAGCAGGTACAGCGTCGTCAACTCGACGTCGGATTCTTCCAGAAGGAATTCGATCGGCGTGTTGCTGCCAAGGTCGGTTTCCGCGGCGAGCGCGAGAAGTTTCAGCCGCGGCTCCGGCGCATGACAGGGCGTACCGAACAGCTGATGCGCGCTGAGCACATCATTCTGAATGGCGAGCCCCGCCGGCTTGTCGCCGAGCAGTTGCGCGATCAAGGCGAGGTCAAGCCCCTCGCCCGCACTGGCCGTGCCATCGAGAAGTTTGCTGATCAGTTCGCGCCATTTTGGACGCAGATCCCTGCCATCGAACGCGGTCTTGGCAAGCCGTGCCAAGCCGATCTGCTCCGCGCGATCCGCGCGCGCAGCAACGCGTAGCTCCAGCGGCCTAGACTCCATGCGATAACTCCGTCGATCTCAACTCGTCCAAGCGATCAAGCAGCAATTCCAACTTTGCGATGACAGCCGCGATGCGATCCAGTTCGCCTTGCAGACGTTGCCGAGCGAGGTCTGCAGCAGGCGCCCAGGCCTCGATGACCTGCCGCGCACCGAGGCACAGCCGCAGCATGGCTGTCGACTGTGCGCCATCGATACGAACCGGCTGTCCCAGCAGGCAGCGGCGCCTTGCAATCTCCGCGTCGCCTGCGCCATCGTCAAACAGCGCGCCGACATCCCTCGCCAGCGCGCGATAGAGAAGCTGGCAGTCGTCGGCGGAGATCGGCATCCCGCGCCGGCGGATCATGACCGGAAAGATCGTCGGACGGGAAAACTCTTCGTCGTCGCTGCCGCATGCGGACCCGTTGGCCACGACCGGACCAAGCGATGGCGATCGCGCCATCAGGCTCTCGACGCCATCGTGCAACTGCTTCAGCGCGGATGTCCGAAACTCGGCTGGAACGCGGTAATACGCGCCGATCTCCTCGAGCGCCGCTTCCCAGCGCAGCCATTGGCCGAGATTGGGCCGGTTTGAAAAATGCGACCGCAACGTCCACGCTTTCGGCCAGTCGCTGCGGCCTGCATAGTCTCGCAGGCCATCGGCAAACGCTTCGCCGCCTGGACGCGGGATGCAGCCGGGAATGAGCAGCGTGCCGCTGAACGCCGGACCGCCAAAGAATTTTGAACCCGAGATCAGCACCATGGCGCCGCGAGCGAGATGGCTCCGCAGTCGCGCACGGGTGAGCCGCATCTGGCAGGCATCGACGACGACCTGAACCCGTTGCGGCCACCGCCGGCCGATGTCGACAAGGCAGGCCTCGCTCGGCGCGCGCCAGCCAAGCTTGGAGGAGTCCATGATGTGCAGCAGCACGTCCGATCCGCAGGCCACGGCAGCGTCGATCGCGCGCAACACGGCATCATCGGTATCCGCCCTCGCCGCGCAGCCGGCCGCTGCATCAAACAACGGCAATCCGGCGCTCTCGCAGGACAGGCCCGGAATCGGCACGTCCTTGCCGACGACGCTCCCCCGCGCCGTCAGATTGGCAAAGTGACGCCCCCGCGCGGTGTAGAATGTGCCGCTGCCGGTCTGATCACAGCCGACGATGATGGTCGTCGGAACAGTTTTCGAGCGGAAGCGCGCGAGGAACAACGCATGAAGCTGCGCATCGGTGCCCGACGCTGAGAAGACCACGCCGACGTCGTCGGGCAGTTGCAGACAGGCTTTCAACTCCGCGCGCATCGCCTCGATGCGCGCGTCGAATGCCTCATCCAGCCCGACATCGATCGCCGCGCACATCAGCGCTTCGCGCGCCAGGCCCGCGCGCGCATAGGCCCGCTCCGAGATTGCAGACGCGGTGCTGGAGGAAAAACTCCATGTGTCCGGCGATGGCGACGGCCCGCAGCCGTAAGCGTTGAGCCTCCCTCGATCGAGCGCCAGGCGTGGATCGCCGCCGCTGATCAAGAGATCGTCGAGCGGCGCAAACAGATCGCGCAGCCCACTCGTGACTCCCTCGGCGGGGCGAGCGCCGGGATTTTCGGCAACCTGCAACCGGGGCGAGGCGAAGGACATGGCGATCTCAGGCCGCGTCAGCCGCGGTCGGAGCGACCGGAGCGACCGCGAATTGCGAGGCAACATCGCCTTGGAAGACGGAGGGACCGACATGATCGAGGCGGCTGTCGAGATCGGCCCAGATCTCGCCGCCGAGATCGGTCCAGCGCTTGCAGAATGCGAAATCCTCGCTGAGATAGGTGCCGGTCGCAGGATCGATCATGCATTCGAACAGCGCGAAGCGGTTTTGGCTGCCGGCCAGCGCATCCTGCGAATGCTCGCGGAAGAACTGCAGCGACGCATAGCCGGGGTGACGGCACATCGTCTCCAGCACGTGGCGCCGGATCATCAGAAAGCCGGTGCCGGCGTAGCGGACGCGGGCAAAGCCGTTCACCACGACGACGCGGTCGGGATTGTCGATCTCGAGCACGTAATCGAGCGAAGCCGCCGGCAGGTTCGGCCGGTCGGCCTCCATAGCACGCCTCGCCTTGGTCCAGTTGACTCGCTTGATCGGATAGACGCCGGCCACCACGTCGGCCCCCGATTCGATCAGGCGGAACACCTGCTCCGGCGCAAAGCCGATGTCGGCGTCGACGAACAAGAGATGCGTCGCTGCGGGATCGTCGAGGAACAGCGTCACCAAATTGGCCCGGGCGCGCGTGATCAGCGCATCGCCGTCCCGCAGATGCACCTTGAGGTCAAGATTGGATTTCGTGCGAACCGCGCTCTGCAGCCGGAACACCGAGCTCGCGAAGATGCTGGAGACCTGCCCGCCGAAGCAAGGGGTCGCAACCACAAGGTGGATCTGCTCGGTCATGACGGCCTCCAGAACTGCGGTCGTGCGCCGCAAGTCTCACCAAAGCGTAAAGAGACGTGGTTAATGAAAGCCTAACCGGAGCCGCCGATCTGGAGCCCCTGACCTGGCTGGCCTCATCCGGCCGGCAGGAACTTGACCAGCGACAGCTGCGACAGCATCGAGGTGGTCTGGTAGGACGCCTGCAGGCTGGTCTGCAGCTGCAGGATCTGGCTCGCCACCTGGTCCTGCGAAATGCCCTCGGTCTGGTCGATCAGGGTCTGCAGGGCGTTCGTGGATTGCGTCTGCCGCGCCTGCGCGTCCTTCATCGTCGTCTGCGCGTCGGCAAAGTCGGTCTGGATGTCGGAAATCGTCTGCTGCCCTGCCTGCGGTGTCAGATTGGCCGCGATGCGCTGGCTGAGCGCCGAGACCTCGGCTCCCGAATTGGTGCCCGTCGGCGAGGTCGTCGAAGCCGCATAGACCGCCACGGACTGCAGCACCTGGCGGATCGCCTGCTCGTTGGCCTGGGCGCCAAACTGCACGGACTGCGCCTGATCGATGCGGATGGTTGCGGTCGAGCGCGCCGAGCCGGGCCCGGTATTGCCGGTGTACCAGGACACCGTGTTCGCCGAACCGTTGACGAGCGACGTCGCGCTGCCGAGCGGCGAGCCCGAAACGCGGAGCGGCGGCTGAGCCGCCGTCACCGGGCTGGTGGTGAAGCCGAGGGCGGCGAAAGCGGTGGCATTCGAGCTGCTGACCGACAGCGTCGACGCGTTGTCCGTGTGCAGCGTGATGACGCCGCCCGAAATCGTCGATGGCGTCGACGTGCCGCTCAGGGCGTCAATCTTCTGCAAGAGTGTCTGTACATTGTCGGTGACGTTGATCTGGTTGTTGCCGGTCGCGCCGGCGGCCACGAAGGTGAGCGTCTGACCGTTTACGGTGATCGTGTCGTTGGCGGCAAAGCTGGATGTCAGCGAGTCCGAGCCGGCGGCGCCCGACAGTGCCGTGGTACCGGTGATCGGCCCGGGCGTCGGCAGCACCTGATTCTGCCGGACCGCTCCGGTCGCGGTGCCATCGGTGTTGAAGAAATTGTCGCCCGCTTCGACCGCCGATGCCGCGACCAGAGAGGTATTGGCGAGCTTGCTGATCGCGCTGTTCAAGGCAGTGTTGAGGTTGGCGGCGGTCGCGGCAACATTGGCGGCCGTCGTCAAGGAAGGATCAGAGGATATCGCAAAGCTGTTGGCTGGCAGCGGCGTCGCGCTCGAGGCCGTCAACTGGATCGAATCGGTCGTGCCGTCCGGTTCATTGAAGGTGAATGTAATCTGATCCCCGGGATTGGGGTTGGTGGCACCGAGGGTAACCGAGACGGCCGCCGGCGAGCCGGCGGGACCCGCCACCGTCGCGCCGGTCAAGGTCGAAGAGACCGCGTTCAGCTTGAGCCCGAACGGAGAGCCGGCAACGTCCTCGGCGACCTGGACCTGGGTCGGGTTCGCGACCGTCGGGGCGGTGACGACAAGGCGTCCCATCCCGTTGGTGCCGAGATCGGCCTGCTGCCGCTCCGAGATCACCTGTTTCAGCCCGGCCTTGGTGCCGCTGCCGTTGAGGATGTCGTCGGCCGAGGCAACCGCCGGCGTATTGATGGCGGTGCCTGAGAAGATGTAACGGTCGCCGATCTGGGTGTTGAGAATCCCGACGATCGCGGAGAGTTCGGACGACGCATTCTGCTGGCCGATGGTCTGGCCGCTCGCAGTGATGTCCTGCGACGTCGAGGCGGCGTTGTTCTGCACCTGGCCTGAGATCGTCGACAGCGACTGCAGCGCCGTGTTGGCCCCGCTGATGATCGTGTTGACGTTGGTCATCGTCGTGCCGAAGGCGGAAAGATTGGCCATCTGGTTGCGGGCCGCGATCGCAAAGCCTTCGTTGACCCCCATGCCGGCGTAGTTGGTCGACTTGACCCCGGTCGAAAGCTGGGTCGAGAGGTCCGAGAGCTGGTTCTGGATGTTGCGAACCGACTGACCGAGAACCGAATTGCCGTAATTGATGCTGGAGATGGACATCGTTCAACGCCTTACCCTTGAGCCTGCAGCAACGACTGCATCATGCTTTGCACCACCGACATGACGTGGGCGTTGGCCGCGTAAGTGTTCTGCACCTGGATCAGGTTCGACATCTCGGTGTCGATGTTGACCGCCGAGGTCGAATCGAACTTCTGCTGCAGGGTGCTGACGACGACGCTCTGGCCCTGCTGCAGCTGTTTCGCCAGCGTCGCCGAATTGCTCTGCTGGCTGACGAACTGCTGCAGATAGTCCGAGACCGTGCTGGTGAACGGCTGCGCCGCCGAACCGAGCCCGGTCTGCGGCGAGAACGAGAAGGTCGCCGAGGTCAGCTGCGAAAACAGGAAATCCGAGCGCGTGTTGTCGCCGCTCGGGGTCGTCGGCGAGGTCGAGTAGACGCTGAGCGCAGAGCGGTTGGCGAGCACCGCGGGATTGACCGTGATGCGGCCGGCCAGCCCCAGCATTTGCGGGCCGCTCGACGTGATCTGCCCGGTGTAGAGCGCGCTGGCGTCGGTGAACAGCGGCAATTGCGGGCTGCCGCTGGCGAGCGACTGGCTCGTCGTGGTCGTCGAGGCCGCATTCACCGTCGCGGACGCCGATCCGACGATGTTCAAGGTGCTCCCGGACGGATTGGAGAACGCAAGGCCGGCGCTGCCGAGCGCCGTGTTCAATTGCGTCACCGCTGACGCCATGCCGAGCGAGAAATTGATCCCGATCCGCTGCGGGTTGGCGCCAGCGGCATTCTGCAGCGGCAGCGCCAGCGGATCCGTCACATTGACGATCTGGATCTGATGCTGCGCGTTGCTGCTGTCGGTGTAGGTCAGGTTGATCGTGTTGCCCGGCAGCACGTTCGACGTGTTGACGCCGAAGCCGGCCGGCGGCCCTGTGACCGCGGTGCCGGCCGTGGTGACATCAGACAGCGAGCTCGCAAGCGTTGCCGCCAGCTGGTCGACCTGGGTCTGCGCCTGCACCAGGGTCTGGTCGCGCAGCTTGATGTCGGCCGCGATCTGGCCCGAGCCGAAGGCGTTGCTGCCGACCGCATCGATCAGGGCGCCGCTCGGCAGGCGGATGTTGAGCGAAGACACCCCGCTCTGTGCCGGATTGGAATTGTAAAGCGAGCCTGCGGTCAGCGCCCCCGGCGAATTGACGATCAGCTGTGAGGCATATCCGCTGCCGACCAGCTGGATCCCCGAGGTGGTGAACACGCTCGCCTGGTTCGAGCCGTCGGTCACGACCTTGACGTCGACGAGCTTGGCCAGATCGCTGATCGCATTGTCTCGCTGATCCATCAGCGTCGCGGCCTGCGGATCGGTCGAACTCAGGCCTTGGATCTGGAGGTTGAGCTTGGCGATCTGGTTCAGGTCGGCGTTGGCCTGGGTCGCCGACGTGCCGATGTCCTGGTCGACATTGGTACGCAGCGACTGGATGCCCTGCGTCGTCGAATTGAGCTGCTGGGCCAGCGACTGCGCGGCCGACAGCGCGACCGATTGCGCCGAGCCGTTGCCCGGATTGCTCGACAGCGCCTGCAGCGCGCTGGTGAAATTGCTGAACGTGGTCTCGAGCGTGCCGCTGCCACCGGGCGTGCCATAGACGCTCTGCAGCTGCCCGAGGATGTTGTTGATCTGGTCGGCATAGGCTCCGCCGCCGATCTCGGTCCGCAATTGACCCTGCACGAACAGGTCGAGCTGGCGGTTGACGCCGGTCGTCTCGACCGATGCGCCATAGCCGCCGCTCGGGACCTCGATCTGGTTCGCAACCTGCGCGACGTAGCCCGGCGTCTGCGCGTTGCCGACGTTCGACGAAATGATCGAGAGCGACGCCTGCGTGGAGCGCAGTCCGGACATCGCAGTGGCAAGGGCTGAACTCAAACCCATGATGATTGCCTGCCTTGAGTTGTTACACTAGGCTCTCGCCGCTTCCTGATCAGCGCAGCACGTTCAACAGATCCTGCACCATGTTGTTGGCCGTGGTGATCACCTTGGTGTTCGCCGAATAGGCCTGCTGGGTGACGATCAATTTGGTGAACTCGTCGGCGATGTCGGTGTTGGATCCTTCGAGCGAGGAGCCAGAAATCTTGCCGGAGGCGCCGATGATCGCGGGGCCGGAGAGGTCGGTGACCTCATAGGCACCGCCGTCGAGCGCCTTGAGATAATTTGTCCCGTTGAAGTGCGAGAGCGTGACCTGGGCGAGATCGATGTTCTGGCCGTTGGAGAAGGTGCCGACCACGAGGCCCGAATTGTTGACGGCGACCGATTGCAGCTGGCCGGCGGCAAAGCCGTTCTGGGTGATGGTGTTGATGGTGGCGGCACCGCTCGAGCTCGCGAACTGCGTGAGCGCGCCGGAGCTCAGGTTGAAGGACAGGTTCCCGAGCGACAGACCGTTCACCGTCACGTTCGGAATCGAGATCGACGATCCGGTCGGCGAGGACAGCGACCCGTTCGCGGCGAACTGGAAGTTGGTGCCGGTGTTGACCCACGCCGTCTGCGTGCCCGTCGCGCTGGTGTTGGTCTGGTAGAACAGATTCCAGGTGTCCCTGTGTCCGGTGCCGAGCGAGGCCGAGTCGGTCTTGGCCCAGCGCAATTGCAGGTTGATCGGCGTGCCCGCCGAATCGTAGGTGGTCACGGCGCCGCCGCTAATGGATTCGTTGGTGAAGGTGGTGAGATCGTTGCCGATGACGGTGCCCGTACCGGATCCTGCGAGCGTGCGATTGATCGCCGTGCCGGAGGCGAATCCAATGTTGGCAGCAGTGAAAGGCGCGGGAACGCTCGAGGTGGTGCTGCTGATGGTATAATTCTCGGCAGTGCCGGAGTGCAAGGTGATCGCACCGCCGCTGATCGTGGCAGCGCCGCCGGTGAACGCGCTGATCTTGCCAAGCAACGTGCCGACGGTGTCGCCGACATTGATCTGGTTGCCGGTGGCCCCGGAGGCGACGAAGGTGAACGTGACGTTGTCGCCAGCGCTGCCGGTCAGCGTGATCGTATCGCCGGCGACGAAGTTGGTCACCAGCGAGTCGGAGCCCGCGGTGGGGGAATTGAGCAGCGTGTTTGCCGTGATGGGATTACCCGCCTTGTTGTTGACCGCAGCGCCGACGGCCGTCCCGTCGGTGTAGTAGCTCGTGCCCGATATCAGGGGGTTGGTGGCGAAGTCGGACGCGTTCATGCCGCCTGCCGCCGTCAGCGTGCCGGCCGTCGCACCGGAGCTTGCCGGTGTATTCGGCTGGGTCGGAAGGTTGGCGGCATACTGGATCGAGCTGGTGGCCTGGGCCGGAATGAAGTTGTTCTGGAATTGCAGCACCTGCGGCACGTTGCCTGTGGGGTTGCCGGTCTTCGGATCGACCGTGATGCCCATCAGGTAGTAGCCGGCGCCGTTGATCAGGTTGCCGTTGGCGTTGAGCTGGAAATCGCCGCGCCGCGTATAGTCCGTGCTGCCGGAAAACACCGGCACGTTGTCGGTGATGGAGGTCGCCTTCTGCACCGAGAAGAAGCCGTCGCCATTGATGGCCATGTTGGTGGCGACCGTCGAGGCCGTGACGGTGCCCTGGGTGGTGATGGTGGCTTGCGCGAAGGCCGTGACGCCGCCGGCAACCTGCCGGTCAGGCGTGGTGGCATCCGGAATCAGATCCTCGAAGCTGGTGCCGATTCCCTTGTAGCCGGTGGTCGAAGCGTTCGCGATGTTGCCTGAAATGTTCTGCAGCGCGAAGGATTGCGCCTGCAGACCGCCGACCGAAGTATTCAACGCGTCGAAGATACCCATACCCTTGTCTCCAATTCGATTCCTTCGGCCAGCGCGTAAAGCCATGCCGCAATCGAACGAGACCGTCGCAAGGGTTGTGCCAGTACGAAAAACGTCGCTATTTCAGTGAGCTAGGTGAAAATATCCGGCGCGGCAGCCGGGGCGGATTTGCCGGGCGGGCAACAATTGCCGGGCATTCGGCACGCCAACAGCCGCCCCAGAGCCCAGGTATCGGACTGGTTCGCCTGTCTTATACGGACGAGCCCGAAAATTCCGGCGGCGTTACGTCGCTCGCGGCGCGCCGGGCGACCGGCACGCCAAAACCCGCCCCAGAGCGCGTGATCGGACCGGTTCGCCCGACTTATACGAACGAGCCGAATGATTCCGGCGTCAGGTCGCCGATGGCGCGGCCGGGTGGAAGACCAGCGCCACACCGTCCATACAATAGCGCAGGCCGGTTGGCTTCGGCCCGTCATCGAAGACATGGCCGAGATGGCCGCCGCAGCGCCGGCAGTGCACTTCCGTCCGCGTCATACCGAAGGTGCGATCCTCGGTCTCGCCCACGGCATTGTCGAGCGGCTTGAAAAAGCTCGGCCAGCCGGTGCCGCTCTCGAATTTCGTCTCCGAGGCGAACAGCGGCAGGTCGCAACCGGCGCAGGCGAAGACGCCCTTGCGATGCTCCTTGAGCAGCGGGCTGGTCCAGGGCCGTTCGGTGCCCTCGTTGCGCAGGATCTCATATTGCTGCGGCGTCAGTTGCGCGCGCCATTCGGCATCGGTCTTCTCGACCTCGAATTTCTCCGCCGGCTTTTGCCCGGCCCGGGCCGGCGTGGCGCGCAGCCAGCGGAAGACGGCAAGGCCAGTGAGGCTGGCGACCGAGGTGATCAGAATGCGGCGGTCAAGCATGATGGTCTCCGTGCGGGCGAGATAGGGTCGCTCTGAAGTACGGACGGCACCGCCCGACGTTACACCGGGCGATCAGCGTTTTCCTCACTTTCCCGCGAGGGGGTCAGGCCCCCTCATTCTCGTGATCGGCCGGCTGGTCGGCGGGTTCGGCTGGCTGCGGAGGCGCCGGGCGGTTCATGCGTGGCAGCCGGCCGCTCGGCAATGGGCGCATGGCGGCCTGCCGATTGGCCTCGGCCAGACGAGCCTCGCGCAGGCGTTCCTGCGCCCGCGCACGCTCCCGATGCCGGGCGAGCGCACCGGCGGCCGCGGAACTGCCGCGTCCCCACAAGCCGACGGCATATCCGGCCACCCGCCCCGCCGTACCGCCGGCCCAGACCAGCTCGAAGGGCGAGAACAGCCGCCAGCGCTCATCGCCCCAGAGAATGCTGCGGGCGATCAGCTGCCCCGCCATCGCGGAGGTATTGAGACCCTGCCGGCCAAAACCGCTTGCGACCCAGAGGCCTTTGCGGAGCTGGCCGATCTGCGGCATGCCGTGCACGGTCTGTCCGACCACACCGCCCAAAACCTCCGCGATATCGACGCGGCCGAGTTCCGGAAAAATCGTCGCGATCCTGCGCTGGATCGAGCCGGCAAACCCCTGCGGCCGCGCCTCCCAGGTGGTCTCAGGACGGGCCCATATCAGACGGTCGCCATCGACCACGCGGAAATGATCGATCCCGTCGGCATCAAAAACCGATCCCTTGAAGCTGACGATATGACGCAGCCGTTCGCCGAGCGGCGCCGTCACCGCCGCGTAGCGCCAGACCGGCAGCAAGGTATCCGACAGCCGCTTCAGCGGCGCGCCGAGATGAACGTTGCCGGCGAGCACGATATGGGAGGCACGCATGCGTGCCGAAGGCGTCACGATGCGCTTGCGAATGCCGGAGGAATCGATGCTGACGACCGGCGTGTCCTCAAAGATCCGGGCGCCGGCGCGCCTGGCGAGCGCGGCGAGGCCATGGACATATTTGCGGCCATCGACCTGGAAAGCCCGGGGATAATAGACGCCGTGGAAGTAGCGGTTGGTCCGCAACTCGTTGCGCACCCGCTCGATCTGCCAGCCTTCGACCTCGGTATCGAAATCCTCGGCCAGCATCTGCAGCCGGCTGATCAGCTGGTCGCCGGCGTCGACATTGGAGACCTCCAGCGCGCCTTCGCTGAAACCGATCCCCGGCATCAATTCTTCGGTCGCGTTGGCCCGGATGGACTCGACCCCTTCCTTGGACAGCGCCCAGAGTTCGCGGGCGTCCTCGAATCCGACGCGTTCGATCAGTTCGCTCAGGGAAAGCGAATAGCCGGGGATTACGGTTCCAAGATTGTTGCCGGAGGCGTTCCAACCGACGTGCCGGCCCTCGAGGACGGCGACGCTGGCGCCGAGCCGCGCGGCTTCGAGCGCAACCGTCAGGCCAGCGAGACCGGCGCCGACCACGCAAATGTCGACGTCGAGGTCAAACGTCAGCCGCACGCGCTCTCGCAAGCTGGTGCCGGCGCCGTTGATCGCGCTTGTGGAAGTCTCGCTCATGGCGTTTTCTTACGAACCCTACGCCGGTTTGTCACCTTGGTCCTTGGTGACCTGAGGTACATGATTGAGGAAAGAACGAATCGAGATGCTGCCATGCGCCGTTTGATGCTGCTGCGACACGCCAAGACCGAGATCGATTCGCCCTCGGGCCGCGATCAGGACCGGCGCCTGGACGCGCGCGGCCGGAAAGATGCCGCCGAGATCGGCGATTGGATCGGACGTCATCCGCCGTTTCCGGAGGTCGTGATGGTGTCGCCCGCGGCGCGGGCCAAGGAGACCTGGGACATCGCATCAGAGGCGATCAAGGAACATGCTGCGCTGCCCGAAGTCGAGTGGGTGGCCGACCTTTACGGCGCCGATCCCGCGCAATTGCTGCAGATCATCCGCATGGCATCGGTATCCGACCCAAAGCGGCTGATGCTGGTCGGCCATAATCCCGGAATGCATGAATTGTCCCTGGCGCTCGCCGGCAGCGGCGAGGCCGGAAGCCGCCAGGCGCTCGCCGACAACCTGCCGACCTCCGGGCTCGCCGTATTCGATTTTGCGATCGACGACTGGAATGACGTGGCATTCCGCCGCGGCGCGCTGGCCGTTTTCGTCAGCCCCAAACTTTTGCGGCAGGGATGAGATAGGTCCCCCGGGGATGTGTTACGTTCTCGTCCAAACAGGGAGGCGCAGATGTTCAGATCCATCCTCGTGCCGATCGATCTCGCCGACACCGAACTCGCCAAGCCCGCGATCGCGACGGCCGCCACGCTGTCGAAGACCTGGGGTGGCAGCGTGCGCCTCCTGAACGTGCTGCCGCTGACGCCGGTGATGCTGGCGGAGTATGTTCCAGCCGATTTCGACACCCAGCAGCGCCAGACCGCCGAAGAGGCACTTGCGATCGTGGCGCAGGAATCCGGCATCGAGCCTGGCCATATTTCCTATGCCGTGCGCCAGGGCGGCATCTATCACGAGGTCCTGGAAGAGGCCGCCGCGGTCAAGGCCGAGTTGATCGTCATGACCTCGCATCGCCCGGCCATGCGAACCTATTTTCTCGGCTCCAACGCCGGCCATGTGGTGCGCTATGCGAAATGTTCGGTGCTGGTCGTGCGGCATTGACGCAGCAATCTTGCTTCAAGGCAGCAGGGCCTTCGGCAGATGGTCGAACGTGTAGATGCGGGGACGGTTGCGCCTGATGAAGCCGCCCACCTGCCAGGCAAACAGCGCGGCAAAGCCTGCGATGAACGAAGCGCCGGCGAACTCGCCCACGGCGAGTGAGCGCACGAACAGCCCGGCCATTGCGAGCCCAACGACCGCCAGGAACACAAGGCCGGCAGAATAGACAAGTGGCCCAAGCCCGCCGCTCAGGGTGGCTCGGCTGTCCGCCTCCGCCATCCGCGCATGCAGCGCGATGATGAAGTCACGATAGGAGGCATCCTGGGGCGCCATCAGGGCGGCGGTCTGCCAAGAGGTGGAGAGGATCGCAATGCGTCCGCCATCGACGTGGCGGAGATCGGCGCGAAACCGCCGCGCCTGCATCGATACCGGCCGAAACGACAGCCGGATCGCGGCAATGTCGCCGTAGCGCCAAAGGCCCCGCCTGCCCGCGATGCGCCACGACAATCCCGCATCGCTCAATTCAAATTGATGCGCGGCGCCGATCAGCGACGCCTTGTAGGCGTAGCACACCGCGGCCTCGCTCCCCGGAGCAAGCGCTGCATCATCCCGCAATGGCAGTTCGTTCAATCCCGATCCCGTTCCCGCAAGCTTGCCTAGCCGAACTGCTTTATCCTACAAGCCGATCATGGCAGAGACGACCCATTTTCCCCGCCGCCTCATCCATGCAGGCGCCATGGTCACCGGCGTGCTTCTTGCGCTGGCCGTTCATATGCTGGGCGCCCGCTATGGCTTGGACCTCGGCGGCCTTTGGCGGTCCGGCACGGGCGAGTTGATGCCCGCGGGAGCCGCGATCGCCTGGTGGTTGATTGCGACGGTCGGCTTCTCCGGCGGATATTTTGTCGCGACGCTGATGCACAGCGCGGTATCCGGACAGATCCCGCAGCGGATGCGGCAATTCCTGATCGTGGTCGGCGTCCTGGTCCTGGCCGGCGCTGGCCAGGCTGCCTCCGCGCCAAGCCCGGTGCCGACGATCTCGGGCGTGCTGGCCGGCGTCGCTGCACTTTGCCTGGGCGCCGTGATGGCGTTCTCGGGTGCCCATTTCGCGCTGCGGCGTGCTTAACCATTGCCGGATGCGTTGCGCGACTTTTTGTCTCAATTCATGATGTTACGACATAGAACCGGCTCGCAAATCGCATCAGGACCGATCAAAATGTCGCCGCGAAGACGTTGGAACCAGCGCCTCCGCGGAAAACCTGCCCCGGGCTCGAATCCTCGATCTGGGACCTTATGTAGGACGTTGCGACGATCGAGACCGACCGACAGACCGCCCACCATTGTCAAGGACTGCACAAGGTCGCCTTTTTGGCATAAGGAACTTTGGCATCCACGCCAATTGACACCACTTTTCCTTTAAGATGCGGGCTTGCCAGCCTTTGCCGCCCTGCCGGGAGGATGAATGCACGGACTGCTGACTGCGCTGAGGCGTGGTTTCAAGAAATGGATCGGCTGGAAACGGCTGGGTATTGCCGCAAGCCTGTTCATCATCGCTTTTGCGATTACCAGCCTGGTCCGCACGCTCAAGGGCGTCGACACGGACAAGATCAAGGCTGCGCTGACCGACATTCCTCCCAGCCACATCGCGCTCGCGGCGCTGTGCGTGGTTTGCGCGTTCTTCACGCTGACCTTTTATGACTTTTTCGCCCTGCGAACGATTGGCAAGAAGCACGTCCCTTACCGGATAGCGGCGCTGTCCAGCTTCACGAGCTATTCGATCGGGCACAATATCGGTGCCACCGTCTTCACCGGCGGCGCGATCCGGTTCCGGATCTATTCGGATTATGGCCTCAATGCGATCGATGTCGCCAAGATCTGCTTCATTTCGGGACTGACCTTCTGGCTCGGCAACACCTTCGTGCTGGGCATCGGGATGGCCCTGCATCCGTCGGCCGCGTCCGCCATGGACCAGTTGCCGGATGCCATCAACCGGCTGATCGGAGTTGGCGGCATCATCGCCATCTTCGCCTATCTCTGCTGGCTCTCGCTCGGCGACAACCGCCGCGAGCTTGGCCAGAACGGCTGGAAGGTCGTGCTGCCCTCGGCGCGGCTGACGCTGCTGCAAATCCTGATCGGCGTGGTCGATCTCGGCTTTTGCGCGCTGGCAATGTATCTGCTGATTCCCGCGGACCCGCCGATCGACTTCATGTCGCTGGCGGTCGTGTTCATCCTGGCGACGCTGCTCGGCTTCGCCAGCCACGCGCCCGGCAGCATCGGCGTGTTCGATGCGGCCATGCTGCTCGCGCTGCCGCAATTCGGCAGCGAACAGCTGCTCGCCACGCTCTTGGTGTTCCGTGTGCTCTATTTCGTGATTCCGTTCTCGACCGCGATTTCCATCATGGGTGCGCGTGAACTGTGGCTCAACGTGGTGATCCCCTGGCAGGAGCGCAGGCGCGCGACCGAGGCAAGCACCTTTGCGCGTCCGACCCCGCTCCCGCAGCCGGTGAAACGCCTGAAGTCGCAGCGATGAGACGCATGCCCGGAACTGTCTGGGCTCGACGCGCTTCCTTTGGGCCGATGTGTTGATCAGTAACGCCAAAGTCGTCATGATCCGAAACGCTCTTCGTGCCGTTCTCTCCGGCATCCTGCTTGCCGGGCCCCTCGCCGCAGTCCCGCTCCAGCGGGCGGCCGCACAATCCGCCTCCGACGCTCCGCTGCAGATCTCCTGGGAGGTCCGCAACCGCTTCCGCCTGTTCCGCGAGGAGCGCGACTTTCTGCTCCACGTCGAAAGCGAGCGTAGTCGCAGCATTCTCGCGTCCGAACAATCGCTCGAAGTGCAGAGCGAGGGCCGCGGCTGGGCCCGTAACATGGTCAATCGCCTGTGCATCGATCTGCAGGGACGCGTCAGCGAGCCCTGCACGCGCGACAACGTCAAGGAGAGCTACCTGACGCCGTCGGACCATGCGGTCATCGTCCGGCTGAACGGCGCGATCCCGGTCGGCGCCACCTGCGCCTGGACGTTCGAGGACGGCGACGCCCCGCAGCGCGCCACCATCGACTGCGCCGAGCCGCTCAGCCTGCGCGTCCGCTATGGCCGCCAGACGGTGGCCACGGTGGAGGTGTCGAGCGGATCGGAGCCGCAGCGGATCTCCACCGAGATCAAGGTGCGCGACGTCTTCATCGCGGGGCTCGGCGACAGCATCGCCTCGGGCGAAGGCAATCCGGACCGCGCGATTGCGCTGTCCGACGAGGGGTTTTGTTTCCGCTCCTACCTCGGCAGCGCCACGGCCCAGTATTATCGGCCGAGCCGCGCGGGCTACAAGGGCGGGCGCGCCTGCGAGGCGTCCGATCCATTGCCGGTGTGGCAGCGGCAAAGCGCGCTGTGGCTCAACTCCGCCTGCCATCGCTCGCTGTACAGCTACCAGACCCGCACGGCGCTGGCGCTGGCGGTGCAGTATCCGCACATCGCGGTGACCTATCTGCCGCTCGCCTGCACCGGCGCCACCATCCTGGACGGGCTCTTGGGCTACCAGCGCGCCCGCGAATGTCCGCCGTCGAAATCAGGCTCCTGTGCGGTGACGATCAACGCGCAGGTTTCCGAACTGCGCGATGCGCTCACGGCGGCGAAACGCCGCCAGCCGGACCGCAGGCTCGACCTTGTGCTGCTGTCGATCGGCGCCAATGACATCAATTTTTCAGGGCTCGTTGCCGATGTCATCGTGGACACGCCGACCGAACGCGCGCTGTTCCGGCGCACCGGGGTGATCGGCTCGATCGATGAATCGCATAGCGCCCTGACGCGCGAGCTGCCGCAAAGTTTTGGCAGGCTGCGCGAGGCGCTGAAGCCGCTGGTCGGCGACCTCTCGCATGTCGTCTACGTGTCCTATGCAAACCCCGCGCTCAACGAAGGTGGCGCGCCCTGCCCCGGCGGACGCGCCGGTTTCGACATCCATCCCTCCTTCAACGCCGATGCCGATCGTCTCTCCGCCGTCTCGGCCTATGTGCAGGGCGAGTTTCTGCCGCAATTGAAGGGGCTGGCGCTGTGTCAATCCGGCGTGCTGTGCCGCGATCCGCGCGCCGACCGCATGACCTTCGTCGATGCCCATCAGGCCGTCTTCACCGACCACGGGTTTTGCGCACGCGCAGCCAGCGATCCGGAATTCGACAGGGAGTGCTTTTCGCCCAAGGGCGAGAGCTTTGACCCCGACATCGTCACCGCGGCGAGCCAGCCTCTGCTGTGCGGCCGGGGCGCGAGCGAATACCGCGCCTATTTGCCGCGCGCACGCTGGATCCGCGACGCCAATGACAGCTACTTTGCCGCGATGACATACCCGCAAGGCCTGCCGTCCTCGATGCAGGCCTCCGATATCCACGACGCGACCTGGGGCGTGCTGTCAGCGGTCTATGGCGGCGCCGTGCATCCCTCGGCCGAAGGCCACGCCGCAATGGCCGATGCGGCGCTGCCGGCGGCTGCGGCCGTGCTGCAGCTCGACGCCGTCGTGCCCGAAGTGCAGGCAGAGCCGGCGCCGCCGCTGGTCGTCGCGCCGGAGCAGCACTGAACAACCAAAATCGTTGTTCGGTTGCCGCGCCTCAGTGGGCGGGTGCTGCGCCCTTCTTCGCCGGGAGCAGCGGCTTGACCGGCGCCGGCGGAGGCTTGACGGCGACTGCCTGAGCCGGAAGATATTTGGCGATGACGGCCGGATCGATATCCGCCATCGCCGTGTCCGGCAGCCGCTGCCAGGTCTCGTCCTTGCCGAGCAGCGAGAACCCGATATAGCCACGCAGTGTCAGTTCCTGACCATCGGGGCTCACCGTCATCTTCGCGCTGTAGATCTTGCCGCTGCGCGGGTCGAGCACATTGCCGTCCAGATATTTCAACCCGTCCCGCTTCATGTCGCGGATGAACGAAATACCGAGCCACGGCGCATTCTTCCGGTCGTCGGTGCAGCCCGAGCAGACCGGGTTCGGCGGGTCGGTCGGCCTCGGGAACAGCTTGGCCATGACCCCTTCGAAGATGCCGTTGTGATCGAGGACGAGGACATAGAGCACCGGCTTGCCGTCCTCCATCTTCTGCCACAGCCCCGCGGCCGACGGTTCATCCGCGTAGACTGGCGTCGCACCCGCCATTGCGCAGATGACAACGCTGCTCAGAACGCAACGCCGCAGCATCTGTGGCATCTGCCGAAATCCGGAGAGCACATTCTGCATCATCATTTCACCTGTCCTCGTGTGGAATGACCGCAGCACACGCTTGATCGAGGGCGCGTGCGAATGCGGCCGTTTCAAGAGTTTCCCGCGGGGAGAGCCTTCAAATGCGAAGCCGCGGGATTTCAGAAAGGCTGCGCGACAATGATAGCCTGCTCGTGCCGAGAACACATCTGTTGAGTGACGGTTTCGGTCACCAGCAACACACTGTAACAATGCCGTTCGATCAGCCGACCCCGAGCTTTTTCTGCAGGCTCGAGGACGATGTCGTGTATTGGAAGACCAGCCGCTTCTCCGGATAGACGTAACGATGCGCCTTCTGCGCCATCAAGGCGCCCTCGTGGAAGCCGCACAGGATCAGCTTCAGCTTGCCGGGATAGGTGTTGATATCGCCGATCGCAAAAATTCCGGGCACGCTGGTCTCGAATGCCGAGGTCTCGACCGGGATCAGATTGTTCTCCAGCGCGATGCCCCAGTTGGCGACCGGACCAAGCTTCATCGTCAGGCCGAAGAACGGCAGCATCGCGTCGCAGGCGATATTGGTGACGGCATTGTCGTTGCCCTTGATCGTGGCGCCGCGCAGTACGCCGCTGGCGCCCTCGAGCGCCGTGACCTGACCGATTCTGAGGTCCATCTTCCCCGCGGAGACCAGCGCGCGCATCTGCTCGACGCTGTGCGGAGCGGCGCGGAAGTCGTCGCGCCGGTGCACCAGCGTGATGCGCTTGGCGAGCGGATGCAGATTGATAGTCCAGTCGAGCGCGGAATCGCCGCCGCCGACGATCAGGATCTCCTTGTCGCGGAATTGCTCCATCTTGCGGACCGAGTAGAACACCGAGGTTCCTTCATAGGCCTCGACGCCCGGCACCGGCGCACGCTTGGGCTGGAACGACCCGCCGCCCGCGGCGATCACGACCACCCTGCACTCGAACACCTTGCCGGCATCGGTGGTAACGCGAAACGCCGGATCGCCGATCTTCTCGATCGTGTCGATCATTTCGCCGAGATGGAAGGTCGGATGGAACGGCTTGATCTGCTCCATCAGCTGCTCGGTGAGCCCCTGCCCCGTGACCATCGGAATGCCGGGGATATCGTAGATCGGCTTTTCCGGATAGAGCTCGGAGCACTGACCGCCGGCCTTGTCGAGAATGTCGACAAGGTGCGCCTTGATGTCGAGCAGGCCCAGTTCGAATACGGCAAACAGGCCGCACGGGCCGGCACCGATGATCAGCACGTCAGTCTTGATCGCTTCGCTCATATCGCTCTGTCGCTTCGTTGTTCGGTTGGTCCGCGCCGCGAGGGTCTCGGCGGCGCGAATGGGCTGGGCCTGTCTAGCCAAGGCGGAAGGGCGAGAAAAGCCATAAATGACCTCCACGCGCCCGGCCGGCCCCTTGCCGGAGAGGGTTAACTGGGCTGTAAGGGCATGAAAATGACGGAGATCAATCAGTGAACGCGCCGATGCAAGTCGAGACACAGGTCGAAGCTCCTGCCGCATCGACGCCTCGACTGGAGGACTTTCCCTACCGCCTGACCGACAACGTGCGCTTTGCCGATCTCGATCCCAACCAGCACGTCAATAACGCTGTTTACGCGACCTATTTCGAGACCGGCCGCGTGACTTTGATGAAGGATCCGAAGTACGGCCTGGTGCCCGGCGGGCTCGCCTGGATCATGGTGCGGCTCGACATCCATTTTCGCGCCGAGTTGCGCTGGCCGGGACGGATCGAGCTTGGCCTCGGCGTCGCCAGATTGGGACGAACCTCTGTCACATTCGATCAGGTCGTCTTTTCAGACGGCGAATGCGTCGCCTCGGCGCAGGCGGTGACGGTTCTGATCGACGACATGACCCGCAAGCCGACGCCGCTGACGCCGGAGATCATCGAAAAACTGCAACCCTGGCTCAGACGCGGCGTGAAACGAGCCGATGGAACTCACGAGGCTCCTGGCGAGGCGCAATAATCGCGCCAGAAGCGCCGGTAGTGAGCTTCCACGGCCGCCGTATAGCGGACAGCGTCGCCAGCCTCGGAGTTTGCGATTCGCGCGGGCAGGCTTGCGCGCAGCGCTGAAAGGGCCTCCGGCTGCGCGGCGAAGCGCGTCGCAATGGCGAGATAGTCGTCATCGCCTGACGCGACGAACTCCGTGAGGCCGACCGCGGTGAGGATCGAGGCCGACATCCGGGAGCCGACACAAGTTCCGGGCTTGGTCACCACGGGCACGCCCATGTAAAGCGATTCCCAGGTACTGACGCCGCCGTTCTGCGGGAACGTGTCCAGCGAGATATCCACCTCGTCCAGGGCGCGCAGATGCGCGGTGCGATCGGAGTTTCCGAGGAACGTGATGCGCTCGGCCGGAATGAGGTGCCGGGCAAATCGCGCCATCAGCCGCTGTCGTACCGACGGATCGTCGAGCGCGATGTGCTTGACGATCAGACGTGCATCGGGGATTGCGGCCAGGATGCGGCACCACAAGGCAACCGCATGGTCGGACAGCTTGTCGATCCGGTTGAACACACCGAAGGTGACATGGCCCCGGCTCAGCATCGGCAGCGGAGAGACCGGAAGGCCGATCGGCTCTCGCGTGATCAGGCAGGGCAGGTCGGCGAGCTGCTCTGTAAACAGAGGTCGCACCTCTTCGGGAATTGCGACCTTGTCGCTGAACAGATAGTCCATCACCGGCATGCCGGTCCCGGTCGGATGGCCCCACGCGCTGACCTGAACAGGCGCCGGCTTGCGCGCGAACACGGGCAGCCGCGATCCCTCGGTATGTCCCGAGCAGTCGACGAGAATGTCGATGCGGTCGGCCATGATACGGTCGGCGAGTTCGTCGGGCGACATCTGCGCGACGTCGCGCCAGTGCTCGACCAGCGCGCGGAACTCCTCGACGATGGCGTCGGGCTTCGCGTTGGTGCTGTAGGCAAAAACCTCGACCTCGGTCCGATCATGGCAACGCAGCACCGGCCGGATGATGAAGCCCGCCGAGTGATCGCGCAGGTCGCCCGACACATAGCCGATGCGCAGGCGTCGCTGCGGATCGGTATCGATGCCTTCGAGCCTGCGGCGCGGACGGGTCGAGCCGATCCGCTCCCACCACAGGCGGCGCGCCGCCTGCTGCTCCGCGACGTCGGCACCGTCGAGAAATTCGAGCGCGAAGATCTTGCCGGAGATCGCGGTGTGCTCTTCCGGAGCGAACGCGATGGCGCGGTCGTAGAGCGCGACCGCCTCGGCGATATCGCCCGCGGCCACGCGGCAGGTCGCAAGCAGGATGTAGGCACGCGCCGAGGCCGGCCAGTTGCGCAGCACGCGTTCGGCGAGCGAGACTGCAAGACCGGTGTCCTTCATCGCGAACGCGACATCGGCTCGCGCCATCAGCGGGAGATGCTGCTGCTCGGCAGGAGCCGCCGCGACCGCGGCTTCCGCATCGCGGAGTGCGCCCGGAAGATCGCCCAGCCTGAGCAGCAGGCTGGAGCGGTGATGCAGCGCCTCATGGTTCGCGGGCCGCAGCGCCAGTGCCTTGTCCAGCAGTTCGCGCCCGGCGGACAGGCGGGACAGAAGGATCAGCATCACCGCCTGTCCGACCATGGCGTCGACCTGGCGTGGATCCAGTCGCAGCGCCTGCTCATAACAGCGCAAGGCGTCGCTGATCCTGCCGCGCGCCGTCAGGGTCACGCCACGCTCGTACCAGATGTCCGCATCGTCAGGCGCAAGCGCCTGCGCCCGCTCGTAGATCTTCAGCGCCTCCTCATGCCGGTCGAGCCGGCGCAAGGCGACCGCAAGGTTCGTCAGGGCCACCATGTGCTTCGGATTCAGCACCAGCGCGGCCTGAAACAAATCACGCGCGTCGGCGAAACGTCCAAGCCGGAAAAGCGCCGCCCCGCGATTGCACAACAGTTCAGGCGAGCGCGATCCGGCTGCGATCGCCCGCCCAAGGGTGATCTCCGCCTCGCTCAGCTGCCCCGCCTCGAGCTGGGACAACCCGAGCAATCGCAGTGCTTCGGCATTGTCCGGAGCGAAGGTGAGGATCTGGCTGCAGATGAACTGCGCCTCGGTCAGACGGCGGCCGTCCAGGGCCTGGCGCGCGGCGGCCAAGAGCTCATCGATGGCCTTCTTCTGCTGCTTCTGCAGGCGAGCCCGCTGAAAGGCTCGTGATCCAGCATCGGCCATTACCTTTTCTCCGCCAGTTTCGACGCGGCGACCTGACTAGCACATTCGGATTGATTCGGGCCGGCCTCGCCGGCGACGAGCCAGAGCGGCAGCCTGCTCCAGCTCATGCCCGGGAAGCGCGTGCGCAATAGTCGCGCCAGAAGCGGCGATACCAGCCCTCCACCGCCCTTGTGTAGCGCACAGGATCGCCGGCCTCCGACATCGCGACACGGCCCGGCAGTGCGGCACGCAGCTCCGCAAGCGCGAGAGGCTCAGCTGCCGCGCGGCGGGCGATCTCGACATAGGCCTCATCATCAGGAGCGATGAACTCGGACAGCCCAACCGCGGCGAGGATCGAAGCCGCAGCCCGCGATGATGTCGTGGTGCCGAGCCTGGCGACGACCGGCACGCCCGTGTAGAGCGACTCCCAGGTGCTCACGCCGCCATTTTGCGGGAACGGATCCAGCGAGATATCGATCTCGTCGAAGGCACGCAAATGAAGGCTGCGATCCGACTTCCCCAGGCAGCTCACCTTGTCCAGAGCGACCCCGGCGGAGGCAAACCGGTTGAGCAGTGTGGTTCGGACATGCGGCTCGTCGAGCACGAGATGTTTGAGAACCAGCCGCGCCTCGGGGATCGCGCCGAGGATCCTCGCCCACACCGCGATCGCCTCGTCGGTGATCTTGTCGATGCGGTTGAAGACCCCGAAGGTCGGAAATCCCTTTCTGAGCATCGGCAAGGGACTGGCGGCAATGTCGGGCGGCGCAACGGTAATCAGGCACGGCAAATCGGCAATCCGCTCGGCGAATAGCGGCCGCGCGTCCTCTGGAACGGCAACCTTGTCGCTGAAGAGGTAATCGATGAGCGGAACGCCGGTCCCGGTGGCGTTGCCCCACGCGCTGACCTGGACCGGCGCGGGCTTGCGGGAGAACACGCCAAGCCGGTTGCCGGCCGTGTGCCCCGAGAGATCGACGAGGATGTCGATGCGGTCGGCCACGATGCGCGCGGCGAGTTCGTCGTCCGACATCTGGGCTGCATCGACCCATTCATCGACGCAGGCGCGGAACTCGTCCGTCACCATGTCGCTCGCAGGCCAGCAGTGATACGCGACGATCGCGAACTGCCGGTGTTCGTGCGCCTTGAACACCGGCAGCACCGTCAAGCCCGCGGAATGCTGCCGCAGGTCGGACGACACGTATCCGATGCGCAGTCGCCGTTCCGGATCGATGTCGATGTCATGAAGTTCACAACGCGAAACGAGCGAGCCAATCTCGGTCCACCAGACTCGCCGGGCCTGCTGCTGAACCGCAAAATCCGCGCCCGGGAGGAAATCGAGCGCGAAAATCTTCTGCGAGATCGCCACCTCGTCGTCGGGCCTGGCGGCCAGCGCCTCGTCGTATCTGGCGATGGCACCGGGAATGTCGCCCCAGGCGGCATGGCAGCTGCCGAGCACGGTCAGCGCGCGCGACTCGTTCGGGCTCTGCTGCAGCGCTTCCCGGGCGAGTTCGGCAGCACGCGTGGAAAAGCCGCAAAGCTTCGCCGCCTCGGCGCAGGCCACCAAGGCGGTCGTCCGCGTCGGCGCGAGCGCCACGGCCGCCTCGCAATCGCGGTAGCCGGCCGGGAAATCGCCGAGTTCGACCAGCAGGGAACCGCGCGCCACAAGTGCCTCGGGCGATTTCGGCCGCAGCGCCAGCGCCGTGTCGAGTCGGCTCCTGGCTGCGGCAAATTGCCGATGCATGACGTCGATCCTCGCCATCTCGACCAGCGCCTCGACATGGCGCGGCTGCAGACGCAAGGCCTCGGCAAAGCAGCGCCTGGCCTCGTCGATCTGCGACAGCATCAGATGCGCCGTCCCGCAATTGGTCCAGGCATCGGCGTAGCGCGGATCGAGCGCGATCGCCTGCTTGTAGAACGCGATCGCCTGCTCGGAATTTCCGAGATGCTTCCAGACGTTGCCGAGATTGTTGAGCGCGGTCAGATATTTCGGCTTCAGCGACAGCGCCCGCTGATAGGCGGCGCAGGCGTCCTCATAGCGCTTGAGCTCGAACAGCGCGACGCCATGGTTGCAGTGCGCCTCGGCCGAGCGCGGATCGACTGCGACGGCGCGCCGCAGCGTCGCCTCCGCCTCTTCCTTCTGCCCGGCGTCGAGCTGGCTGAGGCCGAGCAGCCCGAGCGCATCGAAATTGTCCGGCGCAAAGGTCAGCACCTGAGCGCAGATGAACTGCGCCTCGGCGAAGCGTCCTCCGTTATAGGCTTCCAGCGCTGCGGCGAGCAGGCCGCCGACCGCCTTCTTCTGCTGTTTTTGCAGGCGAGCCCGCTGAAAGGCCTTCGCTCCGGCGTCGCTCATCGGCTATCCCCAACCGCGTCAGATCGGGCGACACGACTAGCACAGCCGGATTGATTCGGGGGGTGGGCGGGATCTCGCGGCAAGCGCGCTTTCGCGCGGGAGCCTTAGGCCTGCCGCTCCGGCGTCGAGACCAGCAGGCCGTCGAGTTCGTCACTCACCTTGATCTGGCACGACAGGCGCGAATTCGGCCGAACGTCGAAACCGAAATCCAGCATGTCCTCTTCCATCGGCGAGGGAGGACCGACCTTCTCGCGCCAGGCTTCGTCGATATAGACATGGCAGGTCGCGCAGGCACAAGCGCCGCCACATTCGGCTTCGATGCCCGGAATAGCGTTGCGGATCGCAGCTTCCATCACGGTCGCGCCGTTCTCGACTTCAACAGTGCGCTTCTCGCCGGTATGGTCGACAAAGTGGATCTTGGCCATGTGAACTCGTATGCGGGGGTGGAAGGATAGTGCAGGAATGACGGAGGTTCGGGACGTCCTATAACGGACGGGTCGGCTGCGCGCTAGTGCGGTTCCCCCCGAAAACGGACACCGGGATAAGGACCAAAAATCCCGGGCACGCACATGGTATTGGCGCATGTCCTTGTCGGCGAACCGGATTCCACTTCGCCGCGACAGGCGCTAGCGAAGGATCGCTTCGACCGCTGCGCGCGCGGCTGTCACTGCGGCTTCGAGATCGGCAAGCGCCTGCGTGGGCGCCTGTCCTTCGCGGATCGCCAGTTCCAGGGCGGCCGCAGCATCCGCCACGGCGAACGCCCCGATTGCGCGCGCCGATCCCTTCAGCGTGTGCGCCAATGCGCTGGCGTCCGCCGGCACGGCCGCGAGCTGCCCTTGGACACGCGCCGCCTGGTCTGCAAACAGGCCGAGGACCTCGCGCGCAAGACTGGTGTTCCCCAGGGTGCTGTGACCGAGATGCTCGAGATCGATCGGGCCGCGGCCCGCGAGCGATGGCGAAGAGGACATCCGCAGCTTCCGTTCCCCCGAGCGAGCGGGCCGGCGGGAACTCAATTCCCCGTCCGTTCCCGCCATGAGTGGGCCGATTTAGCCACAGCCAATCACAGGGATCGTTAACGGAACGTTTTGCGTACCTGCCACGGATCGGCCTCTATTTGGACGAAAAGTCGCCCGAATTCAAAGCACCAGTGGAGAAAATCGAGAGCTGCGAAAGCGTTAATGCAATAAGCTGTTAACGATGAATAAGAATGATTAAGATTGTCTTAATCGCAGCCATTTCTTTCGCATCGCGCACCCAATAGGATGTGTCCCGGATGTGGCGGACAGGGCGATGGCGGACGGGCCTCGTTCCGGCGTCATGCGGAGCTGCTGCCGGTTTCCGGCCAGCGGCCGTGCTCGCGCATGGCGTCCGACCTGCGGAAAATCAGTATGAGGGCTGACTGAAGATGGCGAACAACCCCAAGAAGGTCAAAGACCCTACTGAAGTTGCGCTTTCTGCCATTCAGGAAGCCCTGAACATCAATGACGCGGCGGCTTCCGACACCGCCGCGCGCAATGATGCGCCCCCGCCGGTCCCGCCGCCCCCGCTGACATACGACGAACCGTCCTTCGACATCCGTCCGGTTGCCGATCGCCCGGTGTTCGAGCCGATGGACGAGCCGCAGCCGCCCCGCCGGCCGGCCAATGACGACCGCGAAACCATCGGACAACTGCTGCAGGCGATTCAAAAGGGCCGGCCGGCCCGCAGCTTCTATCGGCTTGCGACGATCTTCGCTGCGGTCTGGATTCTCGGCTGCGGTCTTCTGACGTTTGGGTTCCTGCCGTCGCTGCTGGCCGCCGTCGGCCAAGGAAGCGGTGTCCTGGTACTGGCGGGATTGGCCGCCCTGTTCTTCACACCGGTGCTGCTGTTCTATTTCGTGGCCAGCATCGCCTGGCGCGGCCAGGAACTGCGGATGATCGCGCAGGCCATGGCGCAGGTCGCGATCCGCTTTTCCGAGCCCGAAGGGGCAACGTCGGATTCCATGGTCACCGTCGGCCAGGCGATCCGCCGCGAGGTTGCGGCGATGGGCGACGGCGTCGAGCGCGCGATCGCACGCGCCGGCGAACTGGAGACGCTGGTCGCCAACGAGGTCGCGGCGCTGGAGCGCGCCTATACCGACAACGAGGTGCGCATCCGCGCGCTTTTGCAGGATATCGCGCACCAGCGCGACAATCTGGTCGGACAGGCCGAACAGGTCCGCAGCGCCATTTCCGGCGTGCAGATCGACCTGCGCCACGACATCGCGCTGATTTCTGATGCGATCGCCTCGCGGGTCGACGAGGTCGCCAAGAGCATCACCGGCGCCCTGGAAGAACGCGGCGCCCACATCACCGCGGCGCTCGGCAATGCCGGCGACAACATGATCCTGGCACTCGGCGAGCGCGGCGGCGAACTGCTCGACCGCCTCGAGGAAGCCAGCGCCGAGACCACGCGCTCCGTGCTGGACGCGAGCGAACGGCTCACCACCAGCCTCAATTTCAAGACCGGCCACGTCCATGACGAGTTCGCCGATCTCGCCGAGCGCGTCCACGACATGCTGAACGAGCGGATCGACCGCACCATCGCCGAGTTCGAACAGCGCTCCGCCGTCATCGTCGACGGCATCTCCGAACGCACCGAGCAGGTCCACGACATCCTGAAGAACTCCGGCGATTCGCTGCTGCTCGAACTCGAGCTGCGCTCGGGCGACCTCGTCAGCAAGATCGACGACGCCGGCCACAAGCTCTCCGAGCGCATCATGACGTCGGGCGAGAAGGCGAGCGACCAGCTCGATGCCACCGTCAACGCGCTGGTCACCAAGGTCGTCAGCCAGACCGAAAGCGCGCATGACACGCTGTCGGTGCAGATGAGCTCGTTCGACGAACTGGTGAAGAACCAGGGCGCCGAACTGGCCGAAAAATTCGCGCGCGACAGCGGCACGCTCGGCGCGCTGATCACGCGCCACATCTCGGAATTCGACCGCACCGTGAAGACCTTTGGCGGCGAGATCGTCGATCGCATGGGGCAGCGCACCCAGGAAATCGCCGACAGCCTGAAGAGCTATGTCGACAGCTTCGACAACCGCGTGAGCCTGAACGGCGGCGAGATCACGGCCGCCCTCGATCAGCGCCTGCTGCAATTCGAGACCACGCTCGGCGACAGGGTGACCAATCTGGACGTCTCGCTGGACGGCAAGCTCGCCTTCTTCGACGCCGCCATCGACGGCCGGGTCAAGTCGCTCGAGCAGACCTTCGACACCCGCGCGCGCTCGGTGACCGACACCATCGACCACCGGCTCAATACGCTCGCGGTGACGCTGACCGACGGCGCGGCCCAGGCGATCCACTCGATCGATTCGCGGCTGACCTACCTCACCTCCTCGCTGACCGGCGGTACCGCGCAGGCGATCGACGCGATCGAGCAGCGCGTGGCGACCGTCACCAAGACGATCAACGGCCGCAGCGCACAGCTGTCCGACACCATCGTCGCCCGCTTCCAGGAGATCCACCAGGGCCTCGAGGCCAAGGTCGACGCGGTCGCCAGCGACATCGACACGCGCGTGGCCCAGTTCGAGGACCTGCTCGGCTCCCGCGTCGAGGCGGTGGCCGGCCGCATCGAGAGCAGCGGACGCCAGGCCAGCGACGACCTGATGGCGCGCGCCGAGCTGTTGTCGTCGGGCATCAAGTCGCATGTCGAGGACGCCGAGCGCTCGCTGACCAATCTCGTGGTCAACACCTCTGAGACCATCCAGACCGGCGCGCGCGCCGCCCAGCAGGCGCTGCTGACCGTTTCGTCTGACGTCGGCGCGCAGTTGAAAATGACGTCCTCGGAGGTCGAGCGTGCGCTGACCGCGGTCGGCACCAACGCGGCCAATTCCGTGCTCAACAGCGCGCGCGACGCGCAGCTCAGCCTGGTGTCGACCTCAGGCGATACCGTGAGCCAGATCAAGACGCTGGCCGCCGATGTCGAGCGAACGCTGTCGGCCGCCGGTACGGCCACCGCCGAGGCCATCGTTGCGGGCGCGCGCGAGGCGCAGTCCACGCTGGTCAGTTCGTCCTCCGATGCCGCCGATCACGTCAAGGAGCTCGCCGCCGACGTGCAGCGGTCGTTGTCGATGGCCGGCACCTCGACGGCGGAAACGATCACGGCCGGCGCCCGCGAGGCGCAGAACACGCTGGTCGCCGCCTCCGCGGAAGCGGCCAAGAGCGTCAAGACGTTGGGGGCCGACATCCAGAGCTCGCTCTCGGTGGTCGGAACCGCCACGGCGGAAGCGATCACATCCGGCGCACGCGAGGCACAGAACACGCTGGTCGCCGCCTCCGCGGAAGCGGCCAAGCATGTCAAGACCCTGGCCGCCGACGTCCAGAGCTCCCTGTCGGTGGTCGGAACGGCCACGGCAGAGGCCATCACGTCGGGCGCGCGCGAGGCGCAGGCAACCCTCGTCAATGCGTCCTCGGAATCGACGAGCCAGGTCAAGACACTGGCCGCCGAGGTGCTGCGCTCGCTGACTGCGGCCGGAAACGCCACCGCGGAAGCCATCACGTCGGGCGCGCGCGAAGCGCAGCGGACGCTCGTCAACGCGTCCTCCGAGACGAGCAAGCACATCACCGCGCTGGCTGCCGATGTCGAGCGGGCGCTGACCACGGCCGGCGCCGACACCGCATCTTCGATTCTCACCAGCGCGCGCGAGGCGCATGGCTCGCTGACCGAGACCGGCGCGCAGGCGGTCGGCCAGATCAAGGCGATCTCGACCGAGATCGAACGCTCCCTCACCGCGGTCACCGCGAATACCACGGACAACATCCAGGCCAGCGCGCTCAATGCGCAGAACGCCCTCGTCTCGGCCTCCAACGAGGTCTCGACGCGGATGAAGTCGACCTCGGCGGAGATCGAGCGCTCGGTGCTCGCCGCCGGCAACTCGCTCGGCTCCACGGTGTCCGGCAAGACCGAGGAGATGGTCGGCTATGTCCAGCAGCAGACGGAGCGGCTGTCGCAACTGCTCGATGGCCGGCGCGGCCAGCTGGTGGAGGCGATCGGCGCCAAGACCGGCCAGCTCACCGTCGAGGTCGACCGCGTCACGGCGAATGCGCTGAAGTCGATCGAGAGCCGCGGCCAGGCGTTCGCCCAGTCGATGATGGGCAACGGCTCGGAGGTCGCGCGGACGATCACCTCGGCCGGCGAACTCGCCACCAGTGCGATCAACAAGTCGCTGCGGGACATGGAACAGGCCTCGCGCACCGCGATCGAGCAGTCGCGCCAGGTGTCGATCGCCGCCGTGACCGAGATGCAGGAAACCAGCAAGATCCTGCGCACCGACACGGTCGCGCTGTTCGAGCGCCTGCGCGAAGGCAACATCCTGCTGCAGGAGGTATTGACCGGAGCGCACGACAATCTCAACTCGCTGGAACGCGCGCTGGTCACCCGCGTGGCCGACTTCGTCTCGGCGATGAACGATGTCACCATGCGCAACGGCTCGGCGAGCGAAACGCTGGCGGACCAGCTCTCGGTGTTCAACACCAAAACCTCCAGGGTGCTCGAGGATCTCGGCGCGCTGTCGAGCCAGTTCGACGCCCATGGCCGCGCGCTGGCAGAGGCTGCGGCGGTCGTGGAGCAGAGCAACCGCGACGCCAATTCCTCGATCGCCGACCGCAAGGTGGCACTGGAATCGCTGATCACGACCATCGACCTGCGCACCACCGACCTCGACCAGCGGCTGTCGCGCTTCACGAGCCTGCTCGATGAATCGCTGGCCGCAGCCGAAGAGCGCGCGCGCGACATCGCCCGCGTGGTGGCGGAGACGGCCGGCGCCGGCTCGACCGCGATCAACCGGCAGTTCGAGGCGATCCGGGCCAATGCCGAGGAGGCACGGCAGGCGACCGGCGAACAGATGCAAAAGATCTATCAGCAGACGACGCGCGAAGCGGATGCGATGTTCAAGCAGTCCGCGGAAAAGTTCTCGACGCTGGTGACGAGCATGAAGCAGATGGCCGCCGAGATGCACACCGAGCTCGAGGCTACCCGCGAAGAGCTCCGCCGCGGCGTGCTGGAGATGCCGCAGGAGGCGGCCGAGAGCACCGCGCAGATGCGCAAGGTGATCGTCGACCAGATCGAGGCGCTCGCCGAACTGAACCGCATCGTGGCGCATCATGGCCGCGGGCTCGACGTGGTCGGCGCCAACCGCGCCCCTGCCCCGGTCAACGTCCAGCGTCAGGAAGAGCCTGTCCTGGCTGCCGTCGGCGCCCGCGGCGAGCCACAGCGCATGCGTGATACCGGCAGCGAGCCGCCGCGCATGCGCGACACCGGCAGCATCGAAGCGCCGCCGCCCCCCCGCATGCGCGATACCGGCAACATCGAGCCGCCGCCGCCCAGCCGCATGCGCGATGGCGTGAGCAGCGCCTCGAACCTGCCGCCGCCGGACCTCGGTATGGGCATGGCGCAGCCTTCGCGCCGCACCGAGGCCCCATCGGTGAGCCCCGCCGCCCCGGGCAACGACCAGGGACGCGACAGCTGGCTCTCCGACCTCTTGAACCGCGCCGACAACAATCGCGAGCTGCCACGCGGCCGCGGGCCGCAGCAGGGTCAAAATCCGCTGGAATCGCTGTCGCTCGACATCGGCCGGCTGATGGACCGCAACCTCGCGGCCGAGATGTGGGACCGCTACCAGCGCGGCGAGAGCAAGTCCTTCACCAAGCGCCTCTACACGCCGGCCGGCCAGAAGGCGTTCGACGAGGTCGCCCGCAAATATCGCGCCGACCGCGGCTTCAAGCAGACGGTCGACCGCTACATT
>Ga0335069_10002131_pt1 | contig 30842 bp, 30 predicted proteins | sample Lox_Sample_11_FD_206714 | JGI IMG/M metagenome (GOLD analysis project Ga0335069, IMG submission 206714) | Soil microbial communities from Loxahatchee National Wildlife Refuge, Florida, United States - Lox_Sample_1.1 | ecosystem: Environmental > Terrestrial > Soil > Wetlands | place: USA...
AAGAAGTTGTACCGTAAAGATTGCCCGCCGAGTCGAAAATTAGCCCAGCAAAGGGTAAGGCTCCATCCAGACAGAGAAAACCGGAATAGCTTGTGCAGAAGCTGTAGATGATCGTCTCGGTCCATGTGCCATCGTGCGTGGGACTCAACTCGAAAACTGTCCCGCATCCCAGACTGCCGCAGTCAGACGCGGGGCCTGTGCCACCGTATTCTGTGGTTCCGTAAAGGTTCCCATTTTTGTCAGCGACGAGCTTGTCGAGTGGTTGTGATCCATCACCGACGGCAGCTCCTCCGAAACTCCATAGAACCTTGTATTGTTGTCCAGACGAAATATTGCAACTCAGGACAACCAATGCTGCGCAGAGAACTGCGTTCTTCATGCATCCCTCTCTTGCGGACGCACAACAGTCTACCCGACGCTCGGAAAGACGCAATAGGGTCAAAAGTAGGTTTTCGAGTAGGAGACCAGAGAACGCCTCAAGGCAGCGCGACTGACTGAATGGTAAGTTTGTTCTGTTGAAGATAGATCCAAGGCTGGCCTAATTCTTTACCGCTTCGGTGAACGCCGGCGCGCTACTTTACGTGGGCTGCGAGACTTCAATACCACTTTCCGCTTCGCCCTGGCTTTCTTTTTCGCCTTCGCCTTCGGCCGCGGCGAGAGCTTCTTGATCATGTGAATCTCAGTTCCGTTCTTATGGAATTTAACGTCGTCCATCAGTTCGTTGATCAGGAAAATGCCGCGCCCATGGTTGGAAAAGATGTTCTGCCCACAGACTGGACTTGGCACGCAATTAGGATCGAAACCTTCGCCAGGATCGCGAACGATAATCAGCATGCCGTTATCTTGGTCGCAGGCGACGTCACACTCCACACATTTGGACGGATCCGATTTCGCGCCGTGCACAATGGCGTTGGCAAGGGCTTCGGCGAGTGCGAGTTCGATCTGGGCTTCCTTGCCGGCAACGCAATCGGTTTCGCGAATGATTTGCATGATCCGTTGCACCACCGGATCGACAGCGGCCGGATTCGCCGCCAACGAAACATTGAGCTTTAACGCCAGGTGTTCGCGGTCGAACTCGTGTTGGAAGCGTTCCTCGGGCACGGTCAGCGGCTCTCCTTCGCAACCAGGTTCTCGATTTGACGACGCCAGTCGAGTTCGTCGACAAAGGCGCGCGACTCGCGCCAGCCGGGCGTCACTTTGACGAACAGTTCGAGATAGACTCGGGTTCCGGTCATCTTCTCTATTTGCAGTCGGGCGGCGGTGCCAATTTTCTTGAGCATCTGCCCCTGCTTGCCCACCAGGATGCGCTTCTGCCCTTCGCGCTCGCAATAAATGGTAGCAGCAATCCGGGTCAGTCTGGCACCCTCTTCGAAAGCTTCCACAATCACGGTGGTGGCGTAGGGAATTTCTTCCGCCGTGGCCAGAAGAATTTGCTCGCGGACCGCCTCCGCGGCCATAAAACGCATTGGCTGATCGGTGATCTGATCCTCAGCGAAGTAGCGTGGGCCTTCGGGCAGCGCGGCAATCATTTTATCCAACAACAGGTCGAGCCCCTCACGCTTTCGCGCCGACAGCGGAATGATTTCCTTGAAGTCGTACATCGCCCGGTACGAATCGATGACCGGCAATAGCTTATCTTTTTTCTTCAGCAAGTCAATCTTATTGAGCAGCAGAAATACCGGGGTTCCGGCTTTGCGCGCCATGTCCAGGACGAACTCGTCGCCGGGGCCAAAGGGCTGGGTCACGTCGCTGATCAGCAGCAGCAGGTTGCAACCTTCCAGGCCTTCGCGAACCTCGGTCATCATCTTGCGGCCGAGAGAGCTGTCCGGTTTGTGAACGCCGGGCGTATCAATAAGGATGACTTGCGCTCCCGGCTTGTTCTTTTTCTTCGGAACCTGAACGATACCCAGAATGCGGTTGCGAGTAGTTTGCGGCTTAGGGCTGACAATGGCCAGTTTCTCGCCGACCAAAGCGTTCAGCAAAGTGGATTTGCCGGCGTTGGGCCGGCCGAGAATGCAGACGAATCCGGAACGAAAAGCCATGCGGGAGAGAAGTTGCCCCGATGGAAACTATATCAGCTTCATCTGGCGGGGTTGAACGGTGGTAACGCGCACGCGCTTCACCCGGCGCTCGGTCGAGTCCAAAATTTCGAAACGCAGGCCATCGTCTTCAATCACTTCGCCGCGCTGGGGAATGCGGCCAAGCACTTCGCTGACCAGGCCGGCGACCGTGGCCGCCTCTTTTCCTTCGGGCTTTGTGCCTAAGAGTTCGTCCAGGCGGTCAACGTCCATGTTGCCGGGCACGACATAGGAATGATCGTTCTCGCGCACGATCTCGACTTTCTCGTGTTCGTCGCCGATTTCGCCAACGATTTCTTCGACCAGATCTTCGATGGTGACCAGGCCGGCAACGCCGCCGTATTCGTCGACGACGATCGCCATGCGGATGTTATTCTTCTGCATCTCGCGCAGAAGATCGCTACCCAGCTTGCTCTCCGGCACGAAGTAAACATCCTTGCGCATGAGCGTGGCCACGGTACGTATACGGGCTTCGGAATCTGGAACCTGCAGGACGTCTTGCGCGTAGACGATTCCCTTAATGTTGTGGATCGAGCCCTCGTAGACCGGAACGCGAGAGAAAGGCTTGTCGCGCAACAGATCGATGAACTGCTCAACCGTGGTGTTCACCGGCACCGCAACGATATCGGGGCGCGCCTTCATCGCCTCGCGCACGGTCTTGCCGCCGAACTCGACGACCGATTGGATCAGGTCGCGATTGCTCTCGTCGAGAATGCCTTCTTCCTGTCCGGCTTCAATGAGCGCGTCGACGGCCTCGGCCTGGCTTTCCGGCTGCTGTTCGGCGTGTTCTTTGGTCAGAGCGGTGACCGAGCGCAGGAAACCGAGCACGAGCGTCGCCGGCAACGCGAGGTATATAAGGAGGCGAAGCGCCAGCGCCCAATGGGTCAGCCATTCTCCTTTGGTACGCAGAAAAAATACGAAAGGCAGGAAGCGGTTAAAGATGATGACAATCAGGATCAGGCTGAGCGTGGCTTGAAGGATCTCGTGGATGCTCCAGGCGCGATCGCGAAAGACTGTGAAGCCGACCAGCATCGCGATCGCGGCGGTGGTTAATTGCGCCAGCACCGCCATAGATAAAGATGCGCGCTCGCGGCTGACTTTCAGCCGAGGCTCGACGTGCTGCTCGAAGGCGTCAATGTTGTCCTGAAATTCGCGCGAGAGGAACTTCCCCAGTTCGGAGTACAGGCGGTCGACATACGAGACCAGCGTCAGAAGTCCGAACAGCAACAGCAGCGCAGCTGCGATAGCGTAGTTCATGGTGTGGCGGCGCGCCGGCGCGCTGGCTTTCGCCTGGCCGTCTCCGTCCGCTCAATCAGTCCCACAGGTAATTTTAGTCTTCGCCGGAGTTGCAGTTCTTTTCGGGCCATACGACCGTTATCTTTTTCGTGATCATACCCGGCCAGATGCAGGACGCCGTGCAGCAACAGTATCTTTACTTCTGCTGCGGTCGAATGGCCTAGAGGCTTTGCATTTCGCGCCGCCATCGCCACTGAAATCGCCAGGTCCCCGGCGAACGTTTCTCCTGCTACTTCCGCTGATGGAAACGAGAGCACATCCGTGCTCTTGTCCTTGCCGCGAAATTCGCGGTTCAGACGACGCAACTGTTCGTCCCCAGTCAGCAGGACATTCACCGGCATGGGCAAGCGGGCCACGCGCCGTACCTCGGCAACGAATCGTAACAGACTCGACTTGCTCAGGCCGGGCACGCGTTGCCGCATGATGATCTCGTCTTTCAGCTTCATTCCTGTCGCAAAAGCAAACAGGAGGGCGGCCGCGCCCTCCTGCAGAATTCTCTTCTTTCTATTCCTGGATCATGGCGTCCGATGATGCGCCGTTGCCCTCTTCCGGTGGCAGATTCTCTGCCGGATTTACTTTGCCATTGCCGCGCGGTTCGAGCAATGACATCTGTTGTTCCGCCACCCGGTTCTTGTGCTCGTCGTAGGCGCGGATAATGCGCTGCACCAGATGATGCCGCACCACGTCGCCCTCTTCGAAGTAGACAAAACTCAGCCCTTCGACCTGCTTCAGGACATCGACTGCCTCCAGCAATCCGCTGCGCCGCGCGTTGGGCAAGTCGATCTGGGTGATGTCGCCGGTGATGACTGCCTTGGAGTTGAAGCCCAGGCGTGTCACGAACATTTTCATCTGCTCGGAGGTCGTGTTCTGCGCCTCGTCAAGGATGACGAACGAATCGTTCAGGGTGCGCCCGCGCATAAAGGCAATGGGTGCAATCTCGATGACGCTCTTCTCCAGATAGCGATCCACCTTCTCGGGATCCATCATGTCGTACAAGGCGTCGTACAGCGGGCGGAGATAGGGATCGATCTTGTCCTGCAAAGTTCCAGGCAGGAAGCCGAGTCGTTCGCCGGCTTCAACCGCAGGACGCGCCAGGATGATGCGGTTCACGCGCTTCGCCAGCAGAGCCGAGATCGCCATAGCGACCGCAAGATAAGTCTTGCCGGTACCGGCCGGGCCGATGCCGAAGACCATGTCGTGATTCTCGATGGCTTCGAGATAGCGCCGCTGGTTCAGACTCTTGGGCTGCACAGTGCGGCGTCCAAACGATCGCTGCTTGCCGGCTTCGGCGAGTCCGCGCAGGGTAGCTTTGGGATCGGCAACCAGCACGCGCAGCATGCTGTTCAAGTCGCCATTCTGGAAGACGTGTCCGGCGCGGTGCAGCTGGTCGTAGTCGGCAAAAACCTGCTCGGCCCGGGCCACGTCGCGGGCAGAGCCATCGAGCTCAATGGAGTCGGAGCGCAGGTTGATGTCGATATTCAGGCCATCTTCTAGGACGTGCAGGTTTTCGTCTCTGGTGCCGAACAGCGCTTCAAGGTTGGGAGTAATTTCGATGCTTTTCTTCATTCAGTTCCGGGGACGGACCAAAAGCGACGGTGTATAGGATGGCGTTCGAGGACACGGAGTTCGCTGGCCAAAGCCTGCTTGGGCAAAAAGATATCCTTGAGTGTGGAAGTGAAACCGGCCGAGATGCTCGCGCTTAAGCTGCAAGCAACCACCATTGCAGATAGGGTACCCCGGTGGGGGGAGGGAGTCAACTGGGGGATGCGACGGGTGCCCCATTCAAGCCCGGGTTTGGCTTGAGTGGGGATGTTTCACTCGCCGCATCGGGCAAAGTCCGGGGGCTGACCACCCCGCTCCACTTACCCAACCCTACTTGCAGCGGTTGGCCCGTCCTTAACAGCGCGTCTTTTGCGCCGTTAGGACGGGGAGTGTCGAATCCTCGGACATATTCCCAATCGTTACTGTCAGTGACAGCTGAACAATCGCCGCCCTATTCGCAAAGAACGCGGATAAGGGCGGGCCAACCGTCGAGGTTTCAATGACTCGGGCTGCCGAGAATCCGGTGACAACTTTGCCGCACCGAGTTCGCGGAAAAGTGCGGGGCGCAAAGTATAATGCCGCAATGTTTGCAAAGCTATTGAGAATCTGCCGTCTTATTACTGTTGTTTTCTGCTCCGCCTCAGTGGCGTTTGCGCAGCCCGCGCCCAAGCTCTCCGAGCTCACCCAGAAGTATGTCCGCGTGAACTCCCCTCGCGTCGTGCTGACCCATGTTCGAGTCATCGATGGCACAGGCAAGCCGGGTGTGGACGACCAGAATGTGGTGGTCGAGAACGGCAGGATCGTCGCCGTGCAGCCGGGAGCCGATGTGGCTGCGAGTGGCGGCCTCACGGTGCTCGACCTGCGCGGCTACACCGTAATGCCCGGCATCGTCGGCATGCACAACCATCTCTTTTATCTTGAGCGGCCGAATCTGGACGCGAACTGGAATTACGATCACCCTCCGGTGGTTCCGCAGATGACGTTCTCCGCACCACGCCTGTATCTGGCCGGCGGCGTGACCACCATGCGTACGACTGGCAGCGTTCAAACCTACACGGACCTGAACCTGAAACACGACATCGACGCCGGCAATCTGCCTGGTCCCCATATCGACGTGACTGGACCATATCTGGAAGGCGCCACGAGTTTCTTCCTTGAGAGTCCGCTGCTGGCCAGCCCCGAGCAGGTGCGTGCCACCGTCAACTTTTGGGCCGATATGGGCGTGACTTCGTTCAAGGCCTACATGCACCTCACACGCGCGGAGTTGAAGGCCGCCATTGAAGAAGCCCACAAACGGGGATTGAAGATTACCGGACACCTGTGCGCCGTGACCTACAAGGAAGCCGCCGAACTGGGCATCGATAACCTGGAACACGGCTTTTTCGTGAATACCGAGTTCGATTCCGGCAAGAAGCCCGACGTCTGCACCGACAGCGACGGAGAAGAGACCATCGCGAACATGGATCCGAACGGGCCTGAAGCAAAGGACCTCATCCGGACGCTCGTCTCCCATCACGTCGCCGTCACCTCGACCCTACCTGTCTTCGAAAACGAGGCGGGCCCGGGCCGCCCGCCGTCGCGCCAGCAGATGCTGGACGCCATGACTCCGCAGGCGCGCGAAGATTTCTTTCTTTTGCGGCAGCGACCCGCGTCGCGGCCGGCGCCGAAGATTGATGGTGCAGTGGCATGGAAACATGAGCTCGCCATGGAGCGTGCTTTCGTAGCCGCTGGCGGCCTGTTGCTCTCCGGCCCTGATCCCACCGGAAACGGCGATGTGCTGCCGGGCTTCGGCGATCAGCGAGGGATCGAGTTGTTGGTCGAGGCCGGCTTCACTCCCGAGCAAGCAATCCAGATCGCGACATTGAACGGCGCAATCTATCTGGGCAGAGACAAAGAGATAGGCTCAATCGCTGCCGGGAAGAACGCCGACCTGGTGGTCATCAAGGGAGATCCTTCGAAACAGGTTTCCGAGGTCGAGAATGTCGAAATTGTCTTTAAGGACGGGATCGGCTACGACACCCAGAAACTGCTGGACTCGGTGCGCGGCAGGTACGGCCAGTACTGACGCGTTCATTCGGAGGGTTGTTTGCCTGCCCTGGCAGGCAGCAGCTTCAAGAATACGTACACCACGCTATTGCGGGAAAGGCAAGATCGTGAGCCGATCATCTGCGCCTCAAGGAAGTCACCGAATCGCCGATCAATATAGATGTGACCGCACCGCGCCGGTTTACTATGGCAAAAGTGACTGGGGACTTCTTGGAATCCGTGTGCCGCAGTGTAGCCGTCGCAGGCTTATGCTTGCTCGCTGGCATCCCAGCCCAGGCGCAGTGGATGGGCAAGCAGACTGGCTGCTACGCCGACGCGATCACCGCCAATCCCAACCGGCCCACGGTGGCCAATCCTGCGGACATCACGCAGTACGGCGTGCTCGAACTCGAGTACGGCGGAGATCATTTCTGGCCCGAGGGCGGCATCGAGCAAACTTCGTTTGCCGGCCTGCTGAAATTCGGCCTCTTGTGCGACGTCGAGCTGCGCTGGACCACCACGTCCTATCTGTCGCAAAGCGACAACAGCGGAACCCATCGCACGTTTGGCGACAACTGGTTCGGCTTCCAGGTGCGAATGCGCAAGCAAACCGCGCATGTGCCAACTTATCGTTCGGCTACGAGGCCAAGGTGCCGACCGCCAGCACAGACGCCGGCTTGGGATCGGGGCAGGTTGACCATGGGTTCACCTTTCTGGCCAGCAAGGACATTGCGAAAATCCATTTCGACTTCAACGTCACGCATTTCCTGATCGGCCAAGGCGCGGCGAACTTCGACAGCAACGATCAGCTGAACCTGGCCTTTTCGCGAGTCATTAGCGGCAAATGGCAATTCACCGGCGAGTTCTACGGCGAAACCGAGCTCAACCGCTCGAACCCGGGGTTTGCGTCATCGCTTTGGGCGCTCACGTACACGGTCACGCCCCGCCTGGTGATCGACGGCGGCTTCGAGGGCGGATTGACCTCCGGCGGCCCGCACCGCCATGTTTTTGCCGGCGTCACTTATTCGATCGCGAACCTGTATCCGGGCTGGCGGCGTCGGGCGCACGCGGCGGACGCCGGCGCGAAGCCTTAGAATCGGCCCAGATTTCCACCGTTTTCATACGCCGTTTCTTCTGGCATAATTGGTCGTGCACCCCATCTGCACAAAAATCCAAAGACAATTTAGGGTGAGGAAGCGATGTCGGCAAAGTACATCTTTGTGACTGGCGGCGTAGTGTCTTCTCTGGGCAAGGGCCTGGCGGCGGCTTCAATCGGATGCCTGCTGGAAAGCCGCGGCCTGCGCGTCAACATCATGAAGTTCGATCCTTATTTAAACGTCGATCCGGGGACCATGTCGCCGTTTCAGCATGGCGAAGTTTTCGTGACCGATGACGGCGCCGAGACCGATCTCGACCTCGGCCACTACGAGCGCTACACCCACGCCAAGTTGTCGCGCGATAACAACTGGACCACGGGACGCATTTACGAGCAGATCATCGCCAAGGAGCGGCGCGGCGACTACCTCGGCAAGACGGTCCAGGTGATCCCGCACGTCACCAACGAGATTAAAGCCGCCATGAAGAAGGTCGCGCAGGATGTGGACGTGGCGATCGTCGAGATTGGCGGCACGGTGGGCGACATCGAGTCGCTGCCGTTTATGGAAGCCATCCGCCAGATGCGCCAGGAGTTGGGCCGCGAGAACACGGTGTTTGTACACGTGACCCTGGTGCCGTTTATTGCTGCGGCGCAGGAATTGAAGACCAAGCCGACGCAGCACTCGGTAAAAGAGCTGCTGAGCATCGGAATTCAGCCGGACATTTTACTGTGCCGCACCGACCGCTTCCTGTCGAAAGACATCAAGTCGAAAATTGCGCTCTTCTGCAACGTAGAAGAAGAAGCGGTCATCACCGCGAAAGACGTGGCGTCTATTTACGAGGTTCCGCTCGTGTTCGCGCATGAGAATGTTGACACGCTGGCGCTGCGGTATCTGCGGATTGAGGCGAAAGACCGCGATCTGAAGCACTGGGAGGATATCGTTCACCGGGTTTACAACCCGAAGGCTGATGTCACGATCGGCATTGTCGGCAAGTACGTGGAGTATGAGGATTCGTACAAGTCGCTGAAAGAAGCGCTGGTGCATGGCGCCCTGGCGCACAACCTGAAACTGCAAGTGAACTGGATTGAAGCCGAAGGGCTGGAGACCGGTGACCGGACATACGAAGAGCAGCTTGCGGAGTACGACGGGATCCTGGTGCCGGGAGGATTTGGCAAGCGCGGCATTGAAGGCATGCTGATTGCAATCCGCTATGCGCGCGAGAAGAAAGTTCCGTACTTTGGGATTTGCCTGGGAATGCAGACGGCGTGCATCGAGTTTGCCAGAAACGTTTGCGGATTGCAGGAGGCGAATTCGAGCGAGTTCGATCCAGCAACGCCGCACCGGGTTATTTACAAGTTGCGCGAGTTGCGCGGCGTGGAAGAACTAGGCGGCACGATGCGGCTGGGCGCGTGGACGTGCAAGATCGAGCCGGGCACGCTGGCGCACAAGATCTATGGGGAAGTGGAGATCAGCGAGCGGCATCGGCATCGTTATGAATTCAATCGCGAGTATGAGGAGACGCTGACGGCGGGCGGGCTGAAGATTTCGGGGTCGACTCCGGACGGGACATACGTGGAGATGGTGGAGTTGCCAGACCATCCGCATTTTATTGGCTGCCAGTTCCATCCCGAATTCAAATCGAAGCCTTTGGAGCCGCATCCAATGTTCAAGAGCTTTGTTGGCGCAGCCTACGAGCACGGGTTGAAGCGCCGGACGGAAAAAGAAACTGCGGCAGTAGAGATGTTTCACCGCCCGGAAAAAGTCGGCAGAAGATAAATCTCACCACGAAGGTGCACTAAGACCTTCGTGATCCTTCGTGGCCTTTGTGGTTCATGAGCTTTTCATTCCAAGTCGAAGGCGTTCACGTTGGTTCGGGCAATCTGTTTCTGATTGCGGGGCCGTGCGTGATCGAGAGCGAGAAGCATGCCATCTTCATGGCGGAAGTGATCAAGGGCGTCACGCGCTCGCTGAACTTCCCTTTCATCTTTAAAGCTTCTTACGATAAAGCCAACCGGACATCGGTTCGCAGTTTCCGCGGGCCGGGGCTGGCGGAAGGCCTGCGCATCCTGAAAAAAGTGAAAGAAGAAGTTCACGTGCCGGTGCTGACCGATGTGCATGAGACCGGGGACGTCGGAAAAGTTTCCGAAGTCGCCGATGTGCTGCAGATCCCGGCGTTCTTGTGCCGGCAAACGGATCTGATTGTAGCCGCCGCGATGAGCGAGCGGGTGGTGAACATCAAGAAAGGCCAGTTCGTCTCGCCTTGGGATATGAAACATGCCGTTGAAAAATGCCGGACTGCGGGAAACGACCGCGTGTTCGTGACCGAGCGCGGATCGAGTTTCGGCTACAACAACCTGGTGGTCGACATGCGGTCGCTGGCTATTATGCGAAAGTTTGCACCCGTCGTGTTCGACGCGACCCACTCGGTGCAGCTCCCATCTTCGACGCACGGGGACGAGGATGGCGGCGCCGTGAGCGGCGGCCAACCCGAGTTCATTCCAGTGCTGGCGCGCGCCGCGGTCGCAGCAGGCGTGGACGGCGCGTTCATGGAAGTTCACGACAATCCCAAGGAAGCCAAGTCGGACGGGGCGAACGCGCTCGTGTCGACGAAGTTGCGCGAAGTTCTGAAAGAGATGCAAGCGGTGCATGCGGCGGTGGAGAAGTCGCACGCCACGCCCTAAACCTCCGCAAGGACATCCGCCGCAAATCTATGTAAACACAACCCCATCTTCGCACCACCTGCCCGATCACTTCCGTAACGTCCCCCTCTTCTCGTTCGCGGAATATCCTGAAGGCTGTCCCTCCCACCGGGATCCCAACGCCACAAGTCGCTCTTAGGGAGGCCGTCCTGCGTCTGGACGAGGTCTGAGAAATGTCGAATAAGATTGGGCGTTTCGAGATACTTAGCGAACTCGCGCACTCCGATCGGAGTGTGGTCTACAAAGCTACCGACACGGAAGACAGCCAGACCGTGGCGCTGAAAGCTGTCCGCGTGGAAACGCTGGGCGAAAATTCCGCCGACCTGGTGAAGGCCGTGCTCGAAGAGGCGGAAGCCGCCAAGGTCCTGAACAGCCACAATATTGCCGCGCTCAAGAGCGCCAGCGAAGCCGACGGCCACATCTGCGGCTCGATGGAGTACGTGCAGGGCAATGCCATCGCTACCATGCTGGCCCGCAAGGAAGGCTTCTCCATCTGGGACCTGCAGGACATCGCGCGCCAGGCCTGCCAGGGACTCGACCATGCGCATGTAAAGAAAGTTTTCCATTACAGCCTGGAGCCGGCCAAGATCATGGTGCAGTGGGACGGCATCGTGAAGATCCTGAGTTTCGGTATGTCGAAGCTGGCGGCGCGCCACGCGAATGCCAGCGGACCGGCAGCGGACGTTCTGCACTACATGTCGCCGGAGCAATTGCGAGGTGAAACCGTCGATGCGCGCTCGAACATCTTCAGCCTGGGCGCCATCCTGTACGAAATGGTGACTGAGCGCAAAGCGTTCGACGGCGACGACGCTGACCAGGTTCGGCAGGCAATTCAGGAATCGTCACCCACGCCCGTCGATCAGGTGAATCGCAAGATCCATCCCGCGCTCAGCGCAGTAATTATGAAGGCGCTATGCAAGTCGCCGGACGAGCGTTACCAGTCCGGACAGGACTTGGTGAACGATCTTGAACGATGCAAGGAAAATCCGGCGAAGGCGACGGTAGGAAGCAAACCTGCAGCAGCGGTTGCGCCGAAGATCGCCAAACCGGCAGCTCCGAAAGTTGCGCCACCTGCCAAAGCCGCGGCTGCCGCCGCTGGTGCCGAGCAGTTCACGGTTGCCCCCGCGAAGGGGTTCTCGCAAGAGCAGGCCAACATGTCCACGGTGGCGATGGAGGAGCCTGAGGTCAAAGCGCCAAAGATCAACGTCGATCCCATGATGGACGAAGGGGAGAAAGGCGGAGCCAAGGGGCCGAGCTTCTCCGAAATTTCCGAGTTGCCGCCGCTGAAAGAAGTCTACGTCGCGCCAGGGCCGGCAGCGTCTGAAGAAGAGCAAGCGCCCCAGAGCGTTTCGCAAGCGAGTCCGGCAACCATCCACAAGACCGCGCCTGAAAAGCCGAAAGTCCAGCCACGCGAAGTGGCGAAGAAAGCGGTCACGGAAATCAAGAAGACTCCGCCGCACATGTTTGTGTATTCGATCGCAGGCGCGGCGGCCGTCATCCTGCTGGTGGTTGCAGGAATCGCGTATCACATTCACTCCGGCGATTCGGACGATGACTCGGTTGCGCAACCAGCCCCTACTGCAGCGGCGCAACAGCCTGCACCTGCCCCAGCGCCAGCGGCGGCTGCGCAGCCCGCGACAACAACTGCAGCTTCGACTCCGACAGAGATCACGCCGGCACCTCCGATAGAAGAGGCTCCAGCAGTTTCGGTAACGCCGAAGGTCGACAACAAAGCTCACGGCAAAAAGAAGGGCAAGGCGATCCCTACGGCGCCGGCAATCGTCGCTGGGCAGTTGGAAGTGGATTCCACTCCAGCTGGCGCGCAGATTCAGGTGGACGGCCAGAGCATGGGGATCACGCCGTTCAACCTGGCGCAACTGAACCCAGGGCAGCACACGGTGGCGATCAGCAAGCCGGGATTCGCACCCGAGACTCGTACGGTGAACGTCGCTTCGGGCAGCCACTCCATGATCAGCGTGCAGTTATCTTCGTTGACAGCGACACTGGCGGCCAACAGCAACCCTGCGGGCGCTTCGGTGTGGATCGACGGAAAAGACAGCGGCAAGATTACTCCGGCACAGATCGCAATCGACAAGGCTGGGGCGCATACCCTGACATTTAAAAAGCAGGGCTACCTGGATGAAAGCGCCAGCGTGAACCTGCAAATTGGCCAGACGACACATGTCTCGCCGGAACTCCGCGCTCTGGGGCAAACCGACGAGATCCGCATTGGCGGCGGTAAGTTCAAGAAGATTTTCGGCGGGTCAGACACGGCTGGGATGGGCTCGGTCAGCGTGAAGACCCAGCCCAAAGGCGCGCAGGTGGCGGTCAACAATCGTATCGTCGACAAAATGTCGCCGGTCGACTTTTACCTGAATCCCGGCAACTATGTGATCGACATTACCGCGTCGGGATTTAAAGCCGTGCACAAAGTCGTTACCGTCGAGAAGAACGGCAAAGTGGTGATCGAAGAAAGCCTGGATCGGGAATAGAAAACCGGCTCTCGGCTCTTGGCTCTTGGCTCTAGGATTTGGGCTCGCTTCATAAAGCGGGCCCTTTTCATTTCTGTTATCTCGCGACGTAGCGCCGGCGTCCCGCCGGCTGTGGCGGAGGCATCTTGCCTCCGCATTTTTTCCATATGTCATCCCGGCGGAGTGAGGCGAAGGCCGAACGCAGTCGAGAGACCTGCTGTTGGGTGCAGCCCGAAACAGCAGGTTCCCTTCGGCAGGCTCAGGGCAGGCTCTCCATTCGAATGACCTCCATTAATTAATGTTAGACTTTGAAGTTTTCTCAGGAGAGTTCTCATGAATATTCAAACCGTGGGAGTGGTAGGCGCGGGCACGATGGGTAACGGTATCGCCCACGTCTTTGCCCGCAATGGATTCAAAGTGATTCTGTGCGAAGTGGAGCAGCGCTTTCTCGATCGCGGGCTGGAAACCATCGGCAAGAATCTCGATCGAGAAGTTGCTAAGAACAAGATTTCCGCGGCGGACAAGACCGCGACCTTGGGGAGGATCGAAGGCGTTCTAGATCGCGGTAAGCTGGCAGGCTGCGATTTCGTCGTCGAAGCAGCGACGGAGAAGTTCGAGATCAAGACGCAAATTTTTCGCGATCTCGACAAGGTCTGCCGGCCGGAGATCATTCTGGCGTCGAATACCTCGTCAATTTCGATTACCAAGCTGGCGGCGCTGACCAAGCGGCCGGAAAAAGTTATCGGCATGCACTTCTTCAACCCCGTGCCGGTGATGAAGCTGGTCGAAGTGATTCGCGGGCTGGCCACCACCGACGAGACCTTTCAGGCCGTGCGCGACCTGGCCGTCAAGCTGGAGAAAACGCCGGTCGAAGTCAACGACGCGCCGGGATTCGTTTCCAACCGCGTGCTGATGCCGCTGATCAACGAAGCGATTTATACGGTGATGGAAGGCGTGGCCACGCCGGAAGCGGTCGATGAAGTTTTCAAGCTGGGCATGGCGCATCCCATGGGCCCGCTGACGCTGGCGGATTTCATTGGGCTGGACGTGTGCCTCGACATCATGCGCGTGATGCTCGACGGCCTCGGCGACCCCAAGTACCGGCCCTGCCCGCTGCTGATCAAGATGGTGGACGCAGGCTGGCTGGGAAGAAAGAGTGGGAGGGGGTTCTATAAGTATTAGCCATGGGACTATTCCAAAGGTATGCCCCCGCCGCAAGGCGAGTGGTTTTCTTCGCGCGCGAGGCGGCGCTTAGGCTCGGCGCGGACAAGATCAATTCGGAACATGTTCTGTTGGGACTGTTGGTGGAAAACGACTCAATCGCCAACACCTCTTTTAGGCTACAAGAGCTATTTTCGGAGGAGGCGATCCAGCAATCGACTATTACGAATTCCCGGTCGCCGAAAGATCTCCCCCTAGCGGATGACGGGAAAAGGATACTAGCGTATTCAGCCGAGGAGGCAGCCCGATTGGGTGAATATTGGATCGACTCCGACCATCTGGTGCTAGGCATTTTGCGAGAAAGGGATTGTCATGCTGCAATTCGCCTGAACGATGCGGGCCTGACTATCGACCTGGCACGGGAAATCGTTACTCGTAACCGCAATACAAGGCCACCGTATGGCTCTGTTCCGCTTCTATGGCCTCTGGAGAAGCCGATAAACCGGATCGGTAAGCTGAATGGACTAATCTACTTGCTTACGATACTTACTTTGGTAGAAATTCTCGGACAAAAATATTGTGCGGCGGCGCGTTAATAAGTTTTCATGGGTCTGAGCAGTGAAAGCGCGGAGGATCTTACAAGTACAGCGTGATCCCGGCGGGCTACATGGCGAAGCGCGTCGCAAAGAGACCGGAGTGGCTCGACGCGCCGCAGGTCGTCGATCTCTATTCGGTGATCGGGTGTAATTCAGAAAACTTCGCTGACTACATTCCGTGTTGGAAACACAATGCCCGGTGATTATGAGAGAGTCTCTGATCTTTGGTGCTTTCGGTCTGCTATTCCCGGTTGTTCTGATAGGAAAGGCATGGCGTCGATATGATACAAGTGCGAGAAGAGTGCTTATTGTCCCGGCCCTGAGCGTGACCTTGCTCTTGGTTGCTATTCCGCACGGCCTAAGGTGGATTCTGCTTGGCCCCGATTACAGCAACCGTCTGTACCTAACAATTGGAGCGAACGTGGTGTTGGCCTTCGCTTCAGCAATCTATTCGGGATTCAAGAGGAGATGGATGGCTCTGGTAGCATCAGCGTTTCTTGCGCTCGCTTGGTTTTGGGTTGGTGCCATCAATTCCGTTGCGTGATCCTTGCTGGATCTGCTGACGTAAGGTCTCGATTACACTCTAATATCCCCCACTTAGCCGTTCCGCCCTCCTTGCGGCTGCAATCGTCGGGTAAAATTGCTTCCCGTGCCTACTTACATCTCTTTGCTGCGCGGCATCAACGTCGGCGGGCGCAACAGCGTCCCGATGGAAAAGCTGCGCGCGCTTTGTGAGGGCGTCGGTTGCGAGCAGGTGAAGACGTTTATCCAGAGCGGCAATGTGGTATTCAAAGCGGCGAAGTGCGATCCCGGCACTTTGTCGGCAAAGATTGAGAAGAAAATCGTCGCGGAGTTCGGGTTTCCGGTGGCGGTGGTCACGAGGACTGCGGCGGAGTTGGGCAAGGTGATCGAGGCGAATCCGTTTCGCAAGGAATGTCGTGCCGAACCGGCGAAGGTGCACGTGGCCTTTCTGTCTGAGCGGCCTGCGGCGGAGGCCGCTAAGGCGTTAATGACTAAAACCAGCGATGACGAACAGGCGCGCTGCTCCGGGCGCGAAGTTTATCTTTATTATCGCAACGGCATGGGTACGGCCAAGATGACCGGCGCGGTGATTGAACGCGTCGTCGGAGTGAAAGCCACCGCGCGCAACTGGAACACCGTGACCAGGCTGCATGAGATGGCGGAAAACCTTTAACCACAGAGGGCACTGAGAACTCAGAGGATTCAAGGCTTTCACCACGAAGGACACAAAGCATCACTAAGAAAAGCCAAAATGTAGGAATGGCCGCGGGCGACAAATGGGTTTACTTTCTGGGAGCCGCGCTCGGCATTTGCGCCGGCATCCTCGATGTCAAGGCTGGCGATCTGCTCCTGACGGCTCTGTTTGTCCTGAGCTGCACGATCCTGCTGGCCATCCTGCGTCCTGAGAGGCCGTGGCGCTGGACCGTCACCGTCGCCATCTTTGTGCCGATCGTTCAGTTGCTGGCTTATTTTCTTCTGACCCAGAAGCCGTATCGCGCGCAGATCTACGAATCTTTTCTCGGCTTCCTGACCGGCATCGCCGGCGCGTACGGCGGATCGGTCGTCAGGAAAGCAGCGGAAGAGTTGTTTAAAAGCTAGCTATCGGCTATTAGCTCTCAGCCATCAGCTAAGAGCCCGAGGCTGAAAGCTGATAGCTAAGAGCTGACAGCTTTTCCCCGCACCAAAGTCTCGGCTACCTAAAAAGTTATCGCGCTTCCACAATCGAAACGAGTATCCTGCGGGCATGGCAGTGTCGGTGTCGGTGCTGGCGAGTGGGAGCCGGGGAAATTGCGCGATGGTGCAGAGTTCGGCTACGCGCATCCTCGTCGACGCCGGACTCTCTTGCCGCGAAACCTTCAAGCGCTTGAAGTCTGCCGGCGAAGATCCGCGTTCGCTGTCGGCAATCGTCATTACCCACGAGCATTCCGACCACGTCAACGGGCTTCTCGTGCTCGCCAAAAAGTTGCAGATTCCCATCTTCATGACCGGAGCCACGCATCAGGCATGGTCGCGCGCGGTGCGCGATGCGGTCGGCGAGCGTCCTCAGATTTCACAGCTCGAATTGTTCTCCGCCGGACGGCGCCTCCAGATCGGCGACATCGAAATCATGCCATTCACCATTCCACACGACGCCGCCGATCCCGTCGGCTTCACCTTTCGCGCGGAAGGGGTCAAAGTCGCCTTTGCCACCGATCTCGGCTATGTTCCGGCCAGCATTTGCGATCACCTGCGCTCTTGCGACGTGCTGCTGCTCGAATCGAACCACGACGTTGAGATGCTGCGCGTAGGTCCCTATCCGTGGTCGGTGAAGCAGCGCGTTGCCAGCCGCGTGGGCCACCTGTCGAATGCCGCACTCGCCCAATTCCTGCACAAAGACTATGATGGAAGTGCAGCCTACATCGTATTGGCGCACCTTTCCGAGCACAATAACCATCCTGAAGTCGCGAGGTTAGCGGCGGAAAAGGCGCTGGGCGACCGGCAGGGTCACCTGTGGGGTAACCAGGTGATGCTGGCGGCCCAGTCGGAAGTAATGCAACCAATCAGGTTGTAGGCAGATCAGTATAAATATGAGTCAGTGTGTTGATCCCGTCGTAGGCAAAATCCTGGCGGGGTGGCGCTACGATATTTCTGGCCTGGCGCCGGAGATGCGCGGAGATTACGAAGAGCACTTCGTTGCCTGCGAACACTGCCGCAGCCGGCAACGCCTGCATCGCACCATCGATATCTCTCTCATCGTTTTGGCTTCAGTTTCTGCCGCAGTTTTCCTCCTGGCCTTCGGCATCATTTATCACTTTGGCCCACGGCACGCCCTGTGGCTTGAACTGGCTGCACTGGCCGGCTTCGCGCTGTCAGCGCTGATCTGGCTGGCAGTAGCGGTGGCAACACCCGCTCCAACCGTGATGGTCGACGCTGCCATCATCGGCGCGCGTCACGTTCACGATCACCTGCCTCCTGAGATTCGCGAACGCCTGCCGGAAGAGTTGCGGCTGAAGATCACTGGATCGTAGCTCGGCAAACCAGTAATATCGTTGCGCGGTAAAACCTGATCCCGCGTGTCTGCAACCCGTCTCATCATTCTCGCCTGCGTTTTCTTTTTCACCAGCATGATCAGCGTGGTGACGGGAAGCACTTCGCTCATCACCGTCCCCGCGATGATCGCTCTGGGGATCGAGGCCCATGTCGCGGTCGCTACCAACATGCTGGCGCTGATCTTCATGAGCGCCGGGGGATCGTTGCCCTTCCTTAGGAGTGGGACTGTCGATCGCAGATACTTGCCTCTGTCCATCCTGCTGACGGTGGTTGGTTCGATTCTGGGAGCGTTCTTCCTGCTTGAAACATCTACCCGGAGCCTGCAACTCGTGGTGGGGATCGCCATGATTTTCGTTGCTGGGCTCATGTTGTGGAGACACCCAGACGCTTCCCATCCAAGCAATGGCGTTTCGCGGGCTTTCATTGTCTCGGGATACCTCGCCACGTTTCTGCTGGCAATTTACGGTGGGTTCTTCAGCGGCGGTTATGTCACCTTGCTGACGGCGACTTTCGTTGCATTTTTTGGGATGACCTTTCACCAGGGTGTTGCCACCACCAAAGTCATCAACGTGTTTTCGTCAGCTGTGGCGACGGCTGTGTTCTTGTGGCGGGGATTGGTCGACATGCGGCTCGGCGTCGTACTGGGAATTGTTATGTTTTTTGGAGCAATCCTTGGCGGCCGGGCGGCGTTGCGATTGAGCGCAATCTGGCTGAGACGGGTGTTCCTCGCCGCGGTGTTCGCCCTGGCTGCCAAAATGCTTCTTGCCCTTCCCAATTGAGATTTCGCTTGACTCCGGATCACGCTCCGAGGTCTAGACTACGTTCGTGGGGACAAATCAGCCGGCATCATTGCACTCGAGCCAGTTGGCGAAACTCGCCGGCATCAGCCCCGATACTCTGCGTCTGTATGAACGCAAAGGGTTGCTGGCGAGACCTCCACGCGCACCCAATGGATACCGCTGCTACTCGCCAGAATCGTTGCAGCGAGTGCGATTGATCCGCGCAGCCCTTGCCATAGGATTTACTCTCAACGAACTGGCGGAAGTATTTCGCGTGCGCGATGGCCACGGCCGCCCATGCGCCAGAGTTCGGCAGTTAGCGGCAGAGAAGTTGCAGAACCTCGAACTGCAGATTCGCGAACTGGGAGTTCTGCGCACAGAACTTCGCGATGTGCTCAAGGAGTGGGATCGAGCACTCAGCAAAACACCGAAAGATAAGCGTGCGGGATTGCTGGAATTACTCGCGGCAAAAGCCCAGGGCAGGAAGGCAAGCCTGGCGCTGGAAGTGTATTCATCATTGTCGGGTCGGACCAGGGAGAAACGAAAATGATGAACAAGATTAACGTGTGTGCGGTGCTATGCCTAGGGCTCGTGCTGGTCGCGCCTCGCGTTGGGGCACAGTCACAAACCAAGGGGCAGCATTGCCCAATGGATGCCAATCGGGCCGACAAGGGCATGGGCTTTTCGCAGGAGAAAACGACGCATCACTTTGCTCTGACTCCGCACGGCGGGGAAATCAGCGTCACAGCCAAAGATGCGGCGGATAGCGAGAGCCGTGAGCAGATTCGCATGCACTTGTCTCACATTGCTCACGCGTTTGCTGCAGGAGACTTCGACATTCCAATGTTTGTGCATGATCAAACGCCGCCGGGTGTGCCGGTCATGAAAAAAAAAAGGACAAGATTCAGTATCGCTACGAAGAGTCGGGGAACGGCGGCAAGGTGGTGATTGCAACTGAAGATGGTCAGGCACTCGCCGCGATCCATGAATTTCTCGCCTTCCAGATCCGCGAACACAAGACGGGGGACACCGTCGAGGTGCACTGAGGCGACCAACTCTAAACTATTGTCATTCCGAGTGAAGCCGAGGAATCTGTTTTTCTCTGCCGCGAAAAAGCAGGTTTCTCGACTTCACACGCTCGCCCGGGGGCGATCGTGTTCCGCTCGAAATGACAAAGTTATTGGGAACTTCGGTTGAAATCTTGGCAGTGGCCTCACTTAATTGAGCCACTTCCGATGAATCTTCCCTTCCCCTCGCGCATCTTCTTTTTTAACGTATGATGGTTTTCTGACATGCGTTTTGCCGGTTTCACTTTGCTGATAATGCTGGCTTGCGGAAGCGCGCTGGGCGCGTTTGCAATCGTGCATCATGCAAGCGACCCAGGGCGCTCTGGCTGTCGCCACAGCAGCCCCGCATCGGATCAGCAACCCACTTGCTGCCAGGCGGGACATCTTGGCCCAATTTTGTTGTTGAGCAGTTCTCATCCGACTCCGGCAATCGGTATCTCGGTCAAAAATACCTCGCAACGACTGATCTCGCCGGACACGTTTGTTGACACTTCCCGCGTTCTGCTCTTTCGAAGTCCACCAGGCATCCTCGCCCTGCGTATCTGATCCTGCGGTTCGCTTCTCACAAGAAACCGATTTGCAGGAGGATGGTTTTGTCTCACAGATTTCTGCATTGCACAGTATTCGCGCTGATCTCATGCGTGGCGTGGGCTCAGGACATGGGTTCGTACCCCGCCGATCAGAAAATGGCTGAAATGCCGGGGATGAATGCCCCGAGCATTTCCCTGCCGTCGCCGCACGCTTCGTCGGGAACGGGTTGGCAGCCCGCCTCGGTGCCGGAGCGCGCCTGGATGACTTCGCGCGGCGGTTGGGGCCTGATGGCGCATGGCCAGCTTTTTCTGACTTATAACCAGCAGGGCGGCCCGCGCGGCGAAGGCAAAGCCGAGTCGGTCAACTACCTGATGCTGATGGAGCAGCACCGGCTGTGGAAAGGCACCATTCTGTTTCGGCAGATGTTTTCCGCCGAGTCGCTGACGTCGCCGCATCCCGGCTTCCCGGAGCTTTTTCAAACCGGCGAGACGTATCACGGCCGGCCGCTGGTCGACCATCAGCATCCGCACAATGTTTTTGCCGAGTTGGCGGTGCTTTACACAGTTCCGATCGATCGCAAAATCTCCTGGCTATTCTATGGCGGACCTTCGGCCGAGCCGGCCTTAGGCCCGGTGACGTACCTTCATCGCGAGTCGGCGTCGGAGAATCCGGCCGCACCGCTAAGCCACCATCTGCAGGACTCGACCCATGCCAGCTTTGGCGTGGTCACCACCGGATTTGTCATCGATCGTTTCAAGATCGAAGGCTCGGCGTTCAATGGACGCGAGCCCAACGAAGAACGCTGGAGCATCCAGGCTGCGTCGCTCGATTCCTGGTCCGTTCGCGGAAGCGTTGCTCCCAACGCGAACTGGACGGCGCAATACAGCTACGGAATGCTGGTGCATCCCGAGGCGCTCGAGCCGGGAGATCAGCGGCGGCAAACCGCTTCCATCGAATACAACCGTCCATTGTCTGGCGACGGTTTCTTGCAACACGGCAATTGGGCGACGTCGCTGATCTGGGGGCGGGTGCAGAAGGAGTTCGAGACTTTCCCGCTGAATAGTTACCTGCTGGAATCGACGCTGAACTTTCGCGAGCGCAATTACGCCTACACGCGCATTGAACTGGTCGACAAGGACGAGCTCTTCCCCGATGCGCTCGTCCATCCTTCTTACCGCATCGGCGCCTACACCTTCGGAGGCGTGCGCGACCTGATCCACAGCCACGATTGGCAGGTGGGATTGGGAGCTGACGTGACATTCTACTCGAAGCCGGCAGTCCTCGACGTGGCGTACGGTGAAAATCCGGTATCGCTGCACGCTTTTCTGCGAGTCCGGCCGGGAAACATGGGGCACATGCACTAGCCGCGTTGCCGAATCAGATGCAGGCCGGCAATTTTCTTTTCAGAAACCCTCCGGCCCGGCTGACAATAAATTATGGATGCCGCAGTAAAGCTGATCCGCACCATTCGCCTCGTCTTCATCGCGAGCGTTTTTCTCTACGCCATTATTGGCGAGGCCGTTGGACGCGAGGCCGCGCCTTATCCCAACGTAACCACGTATTTCGGCATTGCCTTGATGGCGGTGATCACGATGATCATGATCACCGTGCTGCGCAGGATTTTCGTAGTGCCCGCCGAGGCCCTGCTGGCGAAGAATCCCGACGATAGCGCGGCGCTGATGCGCTGGCGAACCGGCTACATTATTACTTACGGCCTGAGTGAAACCGTGGCGTTGTACGGATTTGCGTTGCGCTTCCTGGGCTTCACACTCTCGCAGGTCGTGACGTTTTACGTGGTCAGCCTGATCCTGCTGATGTTCTTCGGAGTCCAGCGGCCGTCGAACGCGATCGGATGATCGTCGACTCAGTCCAGAATTTTCTTCCGCGATGCAGACCGCTCAACGCACCCCGCTAATCTCGATCATGCTGAGGCCGGCATACGCATATCGAGCACTGGCCGCGCTTCGTGTCGAAAGAAAATGGGGTGCGGTTCGCGGGCCTTTGCTGCTTCTTTTCTGGCTGGGATGCAGCCTTTCGCTAATCACGTCACAGCGTTTGGGCTTGCGGTTGGTCGCGGCGGGAATGATCAATCTGAGTTTCGTGCCGCTGGTGGAGATCTTCGCGCTCTTCGTGGTATGGCGCGGCGTGCGGCCTATTTCTTTCTCTCGCGCCGTAGATTTATTTTTCCTGGGACACGGGCCGTGGATGATAGGAATGCTCGGTTATGCGGCGATCTGGACGCTGTTTGCGCCGGTCCATGCCATGGCGATTACTGCCACGCGGCATATCGCGCCAATTCTGCTGGTAGCGGCGTTGTGGTCGGGATACATTGACTACTGCTTTTTTCGCTACGTCTTTAATCGAAGTCGAGCGCGGGCCGGGGCCGACCTTATCCTTGAGCGCGCCATTGCCTGGGGATTGGGAATGATTATCTACGGGGGAGGAGTTCTCCCCTCGCAGATGTCGGGGATGCTGCGCTCATGAACCTGTCACGATTCATTTCGGCGGCGTTGCTGGCTGTAGCGATCGTCACTGGCACAGCATCCGATTTTCCCAGTGCCAACCCGCCGCTGATTTTGGGCGGATATCGCGTGCTTGAAGCCGACTTCCACGTACATAACTTCCCCTTTAATTACACCGCGCTTGCGCCCTGGGATCTGGTGCTCGAGGCACGCCGCCAGCACCTGGACGTGATCGCGATTACCGCGCACAACCGCGTTTGGCCAAGCAAAGTTGGAGTGTGGTTTTCTGCGCTGGTGGGAGGGCCGACGGTCCTCACCGGCGAAGAAGTGGTTTCTCCGCGTTACCACCTCCTCGGCATTGGAATCGATAGCACTGTCGATTGGCATCAGAGCGCGGCCAGTGCGATTGACGATATTCATCGACAAGGCGGTGTCGCAATCGCGGCCCATCCGGGACTGATTTTCTGGCCGGGCTACGACGATACTGCCGTGAGCCGCCTCGACGGTTCCGAGGTTCTGCATCCCGTCATCTACGCGTCGCCGCGAAGTTATAAACCGTTTCAGCAGTTTTACAGCCGGGCTCACGCCGCGGCCATCGGCGATTCGGATTATCACGGGCTGTGGCCGATGGGACTGTGCCGCACCTACGTCTTCGCCAAGAACGATTCTCCGGCCGCAATCCTTGATGCCATTCGCGCACGGCGAACGGTTGTTTACGACCGTAACAACCGAGCCTACGGTGATCCGGAACTGATTCAACTGACCGAGCACGATCAGCGATTTGCAGACCTTCGGCGCGAGGCGGACAACCCAGATCTGAGCTGGATGGTCCGCGTTAGCGGAATATGCGGAGTGCTGGGGTTGGTGGCACTGCTGTTCCTTTGATGGTGCCCAGGTCCCGCGCCCGTTTTGTGGGCGCTGACCTGGGGCATGTTCATCCATCACAGAACAACCAAGCGTCCTCTAATACGCTCGTTTCATGCCGCGAGGCCTGCATCGTTTCCACCAGTCTGGGCAGTCTCACTTCATAACATTCAGTTGCTACCACCGTCAGCCGAAATTCAGCTCTGAACCCATTTACGACATGTTCATAGACTGCCTGGAGCAAATGCGCCGCCACTTTTCACTTTGTGTTTACGGATATGTAGTAATGCCCGAACACGTCCACTTGCTGATCAGCGAACCGCCCACCGGCACTATCGCCGACGCCATGCGCTTCCTGAAATTAACGTTTACAAAACGATTGCGGGCAATTCAAGCTAGTGATGGCCCGTTCTGGCAGAAGCGATACTACGATCGCAACGTTCGAGACGCTGATGAATTTTCTATCAAGTTGCGATACCTCCACCGCAACCCGGTGAAGCGAGGTTTAGTTGGCAGTCCGGACGAGTGGAAGTGGAGCAGTTACCGACACTATGCGTTGCGTGAGATTGGAACTGTCGAGATTGAATCGGAGTGGACGGCGCGAGATCGTGAGACGGCGGAATGCGGGGGCCCTTCCCGGGCATTTCTCGCACCTGTGTAGCCCCAGGTCAGCGCCCAAATAACGGGCGCGGGACCTGGGGCACCAAACTGACATCTTTCGTTGCAAACTTACGCTTTGATGTGGCAACTGGCCAGGCCGCGCTTCTCCAGATATTGCTGGTGATAATCCTCCGCCTCGAAGAACTGCACCTCCGGAACAATCTGGGTCACCACCGGCTTGCTGAAGCGATGTGACTTCTCCAGCTCGTCTTTTGAAGCCCGTGCGGTTTTCTCCTGCTCCGGCGTGGTGCAGAAGATCGCGGTGCGATACTGCGTGCCCCAGTCGGGGCCCTGGCGATTGAGCTGGGTCGGGTCGTGGTTCTCCCAGAAAGTTTCCAGCAGCTTGTCGTAGGAAATCTTCGCCGGGTCGTACGTGACTTCCACCGCCTCGGCGTGGCCGGTACGGTCGGTGCAGACCTCTTTATAGGTCGGATTCTCGGTGTTGCCGCCGGTATAGCCAACCCGCGTCGAGACCACGCCCGGCAACTGACGAAATGTAGCTTCCACGCCCCAGAAACAGCCTGCCGCAAAGATTGCTTTTTCCATGAAGATCGCTCCCTAAGGTTTCGATTGTATTGGATGTTCTAAGGTGCGGAAAAGTGACAAGCCTTCGCAGACGCGGCGCGTGTAAGAGCAACCTGCAACGCGGCTTTTGGCCTCTATAGAGCGGTTCCCGGCCACCATTAATTTATTCTCCAAAACCGGCTCGAGGCTCTCGTGATTCGTGTAAGTTCCGCCCAGCAATTTCGGCTCGCCTGTTTAACTCTTTCCGTCTTTATTCTTGCAAGTCTGGCTTACGGCCAGGCGACGGTTTCTCTGACCCCCGGCGGCGGTCCGCCCACTAGCAACGTCGAAGTGTCGGGCAGCGGTTACACGCCTTACGCCCAGATCAATATTTATTTCGATGTGAAGCAGCAGGGTCTGGCCATCGCCGATGGGACCGGATCGTTTTCCAATGTGAAGATCGAGGCGCCAAGAACCGCGGCACCCGGCAAGCACTGGGTGAGCGCGGTGCAGCAGGAGGGGCTCACCGGTGCGCAGGCTCCTTTCTGGGTGCACACCGATTGGAACCAGCTGGGATTCGATCCCGCGCACACGCAGAACAACATCTACGAAAACCAACTCAACCGTCGAACCGTGAAGCAGCTGAAACTCGACTGGAGTTACCCCTCGGCGAGTGGATCGCCGATCGTGGTGAAGGACCAGATTTACTTCGGATCCGGCAACTCGGTTTACGCACTCGGCGGGTCTAACGGTAACCTCTTATGGCAATACACGTCAGGAGGCACGGTGGCCAGTCCGCCGGCGTTTGCGCAAGGCTCGGTGTTCTTCGGCTCGGGCGACTTCAACATTTACGCGCTCAACGCAAAGAGCGGGACCCTCGAATGGAAGTACGCGACGGGAAGTTACGTGGTCTCGTCTCCGCTGGTGGTGAACGGCGTGGTATACGTGGCGTCGGATGACAACGATGTTTACGCGCTGAATGAGAGTGACGGAACGTTGCTGTGGAAATACGCAACCACAGCGCCGGTGCAATTTGCGCCGTCGTTCTCGAATGGAGTGGTGTATGTTCCTTCATCCGATGGAACCATTTACGCTCTGAATGCAGCCGACGGAAGTCTGGACTGGAAGTTCATGACCACGCCGACCAACAACTCTTCGACACCGAGCGTGGCGAATGGCGTGGTATATGTCGCCTCGGCGGATGCCAATATCTATGCGCTGAATGCCAGCAACGGAACGTTACTGTGGAAGACGCCGGTGCAAGCGCCTGCGGATGGCTCAACCGCGGCCGTCGCCGATGGCATGGTGTTCGTGGGATCGGGCGATGCCGGAATCTTTTATGCGCTCAGCGCAAACACCGGCTCGGTGCGCTGGAAGTTCAAGTCCACAGGAGCGCCGGTCTACTCGGCATCGGCGGTGGCAAACGGGGTGGTGTACGTCGGATCAGGCGACCAGAACTTTTACGCACTCGACACCAGTTCCGGAGCCGTCCTCTGGAAGTACACCACGGCAGGATATTTTCCCTCCGCAGCGGTCACCAATGGCAGGGTGTACCTCTCCGGCGACAAGTTCTACGTCTTCAAACTTCCCGGAGAGGACGCCGCTCCGAAAGCGCCGGGGCTAGGGACTTTAGGCTCTGGTACGGCAGTTCGAGGCGGCACGACAACGAGTTAGGCCGTTTTCGTTGACGCGCTGCCCATCTCGCCATAAACTTTGTAGGCGGCCTTCCTCGGGCCGCCTTGAGGTTCTGTGATTCCAGCCGAATTCAGCCAACTTCGCCGAGCAGCGCTGGTCTGCGCCTTCGCGCTGCTGCTGGTCCCGATGGCTCTCGCGGCGGGAACCGCCTTCACGCCTCAAACTCGGCTCGGATACACCGTCGGCGATCAGTGGGAGCCGGCGATCGCTGCCGACGGCTTTGGACACGTCTACGTTCTCTATCCTCAATATGGACAGGTGCCGGACTGCGATCACTGTCCGCTGCCTTCAATGACGCTCGTGGTCAGCGACGACAACGGTGTTACCTGGCAAGCGCCCCATGCGCTTACTCCCTACCTAACCGGCCAATTCGATCCGCAAATTGTGGTCGATCCGGTGGACCATCGAACCGTATATGCGGCGTGGCTGCAGAACGGCAACACCGACGCGATCGTTGCCCGGTCGGTTGATTTCGGGCAAAGCTGGTCCATCGTGATTGCGGACCGCGACGAAGAAGATGCCGACAAGCCGGCGCTCACCGTGCGCGGCCAGGATGTCTATCTCGCGTTCAATCGCGAAAACGGCATGCGTGTGGCTGCCTCGCACGATGGCGGATTAACTTTCAGCACCGTGCACGTGAACGACTCCGTTCCGCTGGTGCGCGCATTGGCGGGCGGAGCCACGATCGACGCGCAGCGGAACGCTTACGTGGCATGGGCGGGATACACGCGCCGCGATGGAGTCAAAGGACGCGTCCATCTTTATATCAGCAAGTCGTCCTATGGCGGCAAAGTCTGGACCACCACGTTGATGGACACCTCGGGCGCGCCTCCGGATTGCTCGTCGTATCGATGCGAACGGGGATTTCTCGGAGCGCAGATCACTTTGGCTTCAGACGCGGGTGGTACGCTCTATGCGCTGTGGAACTCGGCGAAGAACGACAAAGCGCCCGAGAGAATTTATTTTTCGTCGTCGACCTCGGCGGGTGAAACCTGGTCGACCAAAGTTGATGTCTCCCGGGCTGCGCCTGGCGTCGAACATGGCTTCCCGGCCCTGGTGGCCGGAGCCGCGGATGACGTTCGCATCGCCTGGATGGACACCCGCAACAGTCCCTACTGGAACACCTGGTATCGCAACTCGACCAACGGCGGCGCCACGTGGAGCGCTGAAACCAGGCTCTCGGGATATGTTCCCGGCTTCCGTTACATCCGCACCAAGGGCTTCAGTTTTCCCTTTGGCGATTACTTTGAAGCCGCAATTGACAGCGAGGGCCACACCCAGGCGGTCTGGGGCGAAGGCTTGAATTTCCGCTCCCCGGGCTCGATCTGGTACAGCCGCGGCCGGTAGTTTCCTCCTAATCCATTGTCATTTCGAGCGAAGCAAGATCGTCGCAGACGATCTAGCGAAGTCGAGAAACCTGCTTTTGTGGGCAGCGATCGAGTTGCAGACGCTGTGAAGCAGATTGCACATCCGCACCAAACGCTTGCTTAGAGGCGAGCGTCTGGTAGAAGCCAGGCCACTTGCGGCGAGTAAACAATGCTGACATGATGCCCTTGCGCTCGATCAGCCTCCCCGGTGAGGCCCGCCGACCCACCCTCGGCGGGTTTCCTAACAAGACCTCCTCAACCGGCCGACACGAACAGCCGATTTTCCCTCACAACCCAAGTTCAGTGCTGCCTCCTGCACTGCTTGATTTGACCTCTCGCTAGCGAAATCGCAAAATACTTGGCAGTCTGAAGGCAATATTAGAGGCGACCCTATGAATCCGCGATTATTTATCAAGATTTTGGGAATAGCTTTCCTTTCCTCTGCCGTCATTACAACTCCGGCGGCTGCGTTCCAAGAGCGCACCTATAACTTCGTATCCAAGCGTCATGGCTTCAACCCATGGGGCGGGTTGATATCCGACACAACAGGCAACGTTTATGGAACGACTATTTCTGGCGGTACGGGGAAGCTTGACAATGTTTGCCCCGAGGGCTGCGGTGTCGCTTTTGAACTAAGCCCTAGCCCCAAGGGCGCCAAGGAAACCGTGTTGCACAATTTTTGCTCGGCCCCAAGTTGCGCGGACGGTGCCCTTCCTTACGCGGGTTTGATCTTCGACTCCGTCGGAAATCTGTACGGCACTGCGGCCAATGGAGGCTTGACCGACCACTGTGGACAAGGGTGCGGCGTTGCTTTCGAACTGACGCGAAACCCCGACGGTACATGGTCGGAATCCATCTTGTACAGCTTTAGCGGGCTAGAAGATGGGAGTATCCCAGTGGGAGGACTGATCTCCGATTCGTCTGGGAATCTGTACGGAACGACGGCTTATGGGGGAGCGTAAGGTGCAGGTGTAGTCTTCGAACTCACTCCGGTTGTAGGCGGATGGAACGAGAAGGTCCTTTATTCCTTCACTGGAGAAGCAGACGGCTCGAATCCCTCGGCGGGATTGGTTTTTGATTCTGCAGGTAATCTCTACGGTAGTGCCAGCGGGATTAACTCGAACAGCGCAGGCGTCGTCTTCGAACTTAGCCCTGCGTTCGAAGTGTGGACTGAAACTGTGTTGTATTCCTTCACCGGTGGGTCTGACGGGCAGCACCCGGAATCAGATCTGGTTTTTGATACTGCTGGCAATCTCTACGGGAGTACTTTTAGCGGAGGAATGCAGGACCAAAGATGTCCGTACGAGGTTGGATGTGGCGTGATATTCGAACTTACCCCCGCCGCGGGCGGCTGGGGCCAGACAGTTATTCACGCATTCACCGGCGGGAGCGACGGTGCCTATCCATCGGGAAAGCTGACGTTCGACAGCGAAAACAACATCTATGGCACGACCATATATGGTGGCAAATATCGAGATGGCGTAGCGTTTCGGTTGAGTTCTGCGGATGGTGGTGACTGGCAAGAAAAATCTTTCTCGCTTTCGGTGAGTAATGGAAGTCATCCTCGGGGCGGTCTAATCTTGGACACTGCAGGAAATGTGTACGGAACGGCCAGCCAAGGTGGTTTTAACGGGAATGGGACAGTCTTTGTTTTAACGCCATAGCACATTGGCTCACTGCTCTACGTTAAGTCCTCCGGTTAATTCCGCAAGTCGTTCCACCTTGTGGTCCACGCACCAGGTCCGGAGCTCGTCAACAATCTTTTCTGTCGCGCAAGGATCCCAATAGCTGGCCGTGCCGATCTGCACCGCAGTAGCTCCGGCGAGCATGAATTCAATGATGTCGACCGCGGTCGAAATGCCTCCCATGCCGATGATGGGAATCTTCACCGCCTTGGCCGCGTCATAGACCATCCGCAAGGCGATCGGCTTGATGGCTGGGCCCGACAACCCCGCGGTGATATTGGCAATGCGTGGCTTGCGGGTTTCCGCGTCGATGGCCATGGCCACGAAGGTATTGACCAGTGAGATTGCGTCGGCTCCGGCTTCCTCTGCCACGCGCGCCATCTGGGCGATGCTGGTAACGTTCGGTGACAGCTTCACGATCAGCGGCCGCTTGGAATTGTGCCGCGCAGTGGCAACCACTTCGTCGAGCGAGCGCGGATCGCTGCCGAACTGCAGGCCGCCGTGGGCGGTATTCGGGCATGAGACGTTCAATTCATACGCGGCAATACCTTCGCCTTCATTGAGAATCTGGATGGTCGATTCGTAATCTTCGCGCGTATATCCGAAAACATTGGCAATCGGAACGATGTTTTTCAACTCGCGCAGCTTGGGCAGCTTCTCATCAATAAAGGCCCGAGCCCCAATGTTCTGCAGGCCAATCGCGTTCAACATGCCGGCGGGCGTCTCATAAAGGCGAGGCGGAGGATTGCCCGCCATCGGTTCCTTCGAAAGCCCCTTGACCACGAAGCCGCCCAGCTTATCGAGGTGCACGATGTCCTCGAACTCGATGCCGTAACCGAAAGTTCCGCTGGCGGCGATGACGGGATTTTTGAGTTCGATCCCGGCAACCGTCACAGCCATGTCGGGATTGCGCGAGTTGTTGGAGTTACTCATCGCGGATGTAGTGTACCGCGTAAGCCAGTCCTCCGCGACCTTGTGCGCCAGATTAACAACACCACACTTAGGTCACCGTGAGGCGCCGCATGGCTATGTTAGTCTGATTTTTTCAGCCTAATCTGCGCATGAGGTCTTCCCATTGACGTTTCGTCGAGGTCATCAGCTTGCTTTTGTAACCGCAATTTCATTGCTCGGCGCCGGCTGGCTCTTTGCCGACGGCACCCGCACCTGGGAACAGTCGAAGTTCGATGAGCTGATTAAAGGGACGGTGCATGG
>Ga0335069_10002132_pt1 | contig 30827 bp, 27 predicted proteins | sample Lox_Sample_11_FD_206714 | JGI IMG/M metagenome (GOLD analysis project Ga0335069, IMG submission 206714) | Soil microbial communities from Loxahatchee National Wildlife Refuge, Florida, United States - Lox_Sample_1.1 | ecosystem: Environmental > Terrestrial > Soil > Wetlands | place: USA...
CTTGCCCAAGTTCCAGATTTGGGCGACTTCGTTGCTGGGATGAAGATTTTGCTAAAGCCGGAAGGTGTTTTGACGATGGAGTTTCCGCACCTGTTGAAACTCATGGATGAGAACCAATTTGACACGATTTACCACGAGCACTTCTCTTATTTCTCGTTCCTCACAGCGCAAAAGATCTTCGAAGCCCATGGGCTCGAGTTGTTTGACGTTGAAGAGCTCACGACTCACGGCGGATCGCTACGTATCTTTGGGAGGCACGCAGAGGACGGTTCCAAACCGATTACTCAGCGTGCACGACAATTAGCTGATCGAGAACACGGGGCCGGGCTAACAAATCTCGATACATATCACTCGTTTTCGGAGAAAGTTAAGAGAACCAAGCGCGAACTCTTGCGCTGTCTGATACGAGCGAAGGACGAAGGAAAGTCAATCGTCGGCTATGGTGCACCGGGGAAAGGAAACACACTCCTGAACTATTGTGGCGTCGGAAGGGATCTGCTCGACTACACGGTTGATCGTAATCCCTACAAGCAGGGTCGATTCACACCGGGTGCTCACATTCCAATCTATGCTCCCGATAAAATCCGCGAAACCCGCCCCGATTATGTGCTGATCCTTCCATGGAACTTGAAGCAGGAGATTATGCAACAGATCTCGTTTATCCGCGAGTGGGGCGGCAAGTTCATTGTTCCAATTCCCGAGGCAGCAATTCTTGACTAGGCAGCAGACTGTGCGAGAACCAGACAGTCGGCCCTTCATGGTGAGGGTAATTCTATGAAAGTAGTACTTTTTTGCGGCGGACTAGGCATGAGGATTAGAGAGGCCGGGGAAGCCACCCCGAAGCCGATGGTCCATGTGGGTGATCGCCCGATATTGTGGCATGTAATGAAATACTATGCTCATTTTGGCCACAAAGATTTCATTCTCTGTCTTGGATATCGCGCAGATGTTATCAAGAACTATTTTGTAAACTACAGTGAGCTTGTGTCCAACGATTTCGTGTTGCTCAACGGTGGCCGAGACGTGAGGGTCTTTAACCGTGACATCGACGACTGGACAATAACCTTTGTGGATACGGGCGCTAATGCGAATATTGGGCAGAGATTGAAGGCCGTGCAGAAGTACCTTGATGGTGATGACGTCTTCCTCGCAAACTACAGCGACAACCTGACGGACTTTCATCTTCCAGACTTGATCAATGCGTTCCACGAACAGAACAAAACAGCGGCATTTCTTTGCGTTCGGCCAAGTTTGAGTTGTCACCACGTGTCAATGAATGGCGGAGGTCTGGTTGAGGATATAAAGGCGATGGGCGATTCCGACATCTGGATCAATGGTGGGTACTTTGTCTTCAGACGGTCGATTCTTGACTACATCCACGCCGGCGAGGAACTCGTGCAGGAACCATTCCGGAGACTCATCGCTGCCAAACAACTAATGGGGCATCCCTATAATGGGTTCTGGAAGAGCATGGACACGTTCAAGGAAAAGCAGGAGCTCGACGAGTTGTGCAATCGTGAACTTGCGCCCTGGCAATTGTGGAAACGACAGGGAAACTGTCAAGGGATTGTCAGGGCGAACTTCTCTTCCCAATGGAATGCCCGATGATAATCGATAGGCCAACTAGAGATTCAGGGCTACTCCGATGAGCCCCGTGAGCGAGATGAAAACATCGACCAGAGCCACCACACTCGACAAACGCTCGAATCTCATGTTTGTCATTCTCGTGGGGTGCGCAATGACCGCCGGTGTGTCGCTACGGTGGATTGGATTGAGTGCACGGAGCTTCTGGTTCGACGAGGGATATTCGCTTTGGATCTCAAGGCTTTCCGTTCGGGAGATCTGGCAGGTCTTGCCGATGGACACATCTTCACCTCTATATTACGTGCTGCTCCACTACTGGATGAAGTGCTTTGGAGGCACAGAGTACTCGATCCGGGCACTCTCAGCTTTTTTCGGAACTATTTCAATCGCTCTATTCTATTTGCTGGCGCGCAAGATCCTGGTTGACAGATGGCCGGTCGGACTCGCGGTGACGATCTACGCGGTCTCCTCTCTCCAGATATGGTATGCACAGGAAGCACGTTGCTATGCAGTACTAGTGTTCTTGTCCTTGGCCAGCATTTATTGTCTGTTACATTGGCTTGAGGCGTGCACTTTATTTCGTACATGTTTCTTAGTTCTACTCATAACAGCGAGTTTGTATACGCATAACATGGCGCTTTCTTATCTGCCTGGCTTATTGGCAATGTGGTTGATCTACCCGGCGGAGATAAACCGGCGTGAACGGCTGAAGGGGGCGTCGCTTGTATTTGCTTCTGTACTGATCTTGTACCTGCCTTGGCTGCCGACTCTTCATGGACAGCTACAACGGGTGCACGGAAATTTTTGGCTGACAAGGCCCGGGGCGCGCGATCTGATTGGAAGCCTCTGTCTGCTGTCAGGGTTTGATACGCGGACTCTTCAAGGGATATTCCGGGGTGGATTTCACGCGTCGCGATTATTCGGCTTTTGGACGTGGGGTCCTGCGGTTCTATTAATTTTTCTTGGGTGCTTGTTTGGAGGCCTATACAACGTTCGCGCCGAGGATCGCCGAAAAATCGCCGCGCTATTGTCATATTCCCTTATCCCTCTTTTTGTGGTCTTTATTGCAAGTTATATATTTAGTCCGATATATACGGATCGAGTGTTCTTAGGGTCTTGTGCAGTGCTGCCAATCTTGTATTGTGCTCCGGTTGCCCTTCAAGGGGGCAACTATAAAAGAGGTTTTCAGGTTGTCGCACTGCTGGTGCTATTCGTAACCGCCGTCTCCTCTTTCGGCTATCTTCGAAACCATCAAAAAGAAGACTGGCGGGGAGTGACGGAGTACCTGCTGAAGGTGCCCGAAAAGCGGCGACTTTCCGTGATAGTGCCAGATATGGCGCAAGTATTAGTTCAGTATTATGCAACTGGATTGTTCAAGTCTTATCCATCAATAGCGGTGACCGGACTCTTGACAAGATTCGAGCCTCCCGATCCAGACTTGGAGGTTCGGACTCTCAAGCCTATTGATGAAAACGCGGATGTGCTCCTTGCTCTGTCGCAAGTGATTGCGTCGACCCAGTCCAACGAGGTTGACGTAGTCGTGCAACCCGGCACTTTGCCAGCCCTGATCAATCCTACGCTGCAGTATTTGACTGTTCACTGCGGGCGGGTAGACATTGTCGAATTTTATGGGCTGGAGGTGAGGCGATGTTACCTGAAAAGGACATCACAGCAATGAGTGCGAGGACCCTACACCATCTACCTTCCATCTCGACCCCGCGGGAGCAGATTCCGGCTCTGACGGATCGAGCAACAGTGTCGCCCTTATGGAAGAGCACATATTGCGCTTCTATTTCCTGGCAGGTGCGGCAGTGAATTATTAAGTATCGAGAGCGAGCAATTGTCGATTTTGTTGTCGTGTTTTTCATTGGTTGAAAGTCAAGCGATGTTGCCTGAGAAGATCGGAGTGAGTAAGGAAGACCCAAGACTGATTTCTCTGCAGCTTTGACCTTGCGATGGTCCATTTCCATCTTCACTGTCCTCCAGCAGCGGCGTGACCGGTCGTGGAGTGTATTGCGGCTATCACGCTGGACTAGTTTTCATTTGCTGCCCCTGGGTCAATCTCTGTACACCATCCGTCCGAAGCATCTGGCGATGCGGCTTCGCGATAGGAGTTGGGTGCCGTCTTAGTCGTCATCTGCTCGTCTAAATGTGCCGTGTTATCAGCATGTTAGGAGTCGTCGCAACTTTTGTCTGGAACGGCTGTTTCGGGGCGAGCCTGGAGATGAACCTTCGTGTGTGGACTTTGTGATCTCGCCCATGCAGGATAGCAGCTAATAATCCATTGTGACGAAATAAAAATGCATGTTTTACCGTATAGCACTTGTTCTATTTATCATATTGGTAAGCAGTTTTGTGATTGGTCAGTGCACAAATACTAGCTACGGCAGCGGTGCGACATGCGTGGAAGGCGCTGGCAGTGGCGGAAGCTACACGAACCAATCCAGCAATTCTGTCTCATTCACGCCCATGGCGACCCACGCTATCGTAATTGCTGCGTATCAGTGTTGGACAAGCGACTGCCTCAGCACGGGTACTACTACGCTATCCCTTGGAGCGACGGTTAATGGAGTCATCGACGACCCAGAACCATGTTTCATAAAATCACCGCGGAGTCCATTTACTCTCTTAGAGACGGGCGCTCAACATTTGCAGCAGTACATGTGGTTCTGTCCCAGCATCCCATCTGGTATAAGCACCTTCACTGTCTATTGCATGGCGGCTGATGGGGTTACTCATGTGAGTTCGTGCAACTACATCACACTCACAGTGACGGAATGGACAGGACTAACGACTGACACTACGTCGCCTTTCGACACCGATGGAGGCGCGGCCAGTACAATGCAGCAGACCACAGCTACAGTCTCTACCGCGACAACGACGAATTATACGGACGATCTGATCTACACTTTCTTCGACAATACCCAGGATGATTACGCCTGCGCCGTGTCTCCCTCCGTCACAGTGCTGCAGTTTTTCCGGGGTAACATAAATACCGGTTATATTGCGAGTTCTGGAGGCAGTGTCCAAAAAGTGCAGGTAACATGGGACAACTCTTGCCCCGGCGCCGATAACACGCAGGACGACTGGTACGGTACGGTCGCTGCTATTAAAACAAGCGCCAGTGTGCCTTTGGTTCTACCACCTACGAACCTGAAAGCTGTTGTTCACTGATAGTTGTGCAGGCTAGTTTCCAGCTCTCTCACTACTGGCAGATCTGATCGCGACTATCGAGCCATACCAGTCATCATTGTCGGACCAGGTGGTGGTTGAGGTCTGCGGGCCAGGTGTAGCGACTACCGCGGCCGTGTCGATATTCCCCGGGAAAAATTGGAGAGCAATGTGATAGGGGGGCTGCGGCGTCATGGTAAGATCGCGGGTGTTATCCATGAAGGTGTATAGAAGTTCGTTGGTGTAGCGTGTAGGTGTTGACGTCGAAAGGTTTGCCTTCGCCTCCTGCACAGAGCTACAGCCGCCCCCATCGGCATCGAATACATCCGACGTGGCCAAACCGGTCCACTCAGTTATAGTCAGCGTGATGTAGGTGCAGCCACGTTCCACACTGCACCTTGCAGTAAAACTGGTGATGCCATCCGGAATATTGGGACAGACCCATATGTATTCCTGAAGTTTTTGTGTCCCAGCGCTGGTCTCGTTGAGGGCAAAGGGTGAGTGTGGTGAAGCGATCATGCATGGTTCCGGATCATGTATGTTGTCGCTGATAGCAAGAGTCGTTGCCGGTATTTTCTGGCAGTCCTTGTCGGCACACGTGTAGGCCGCAGCAATCACAGCATGCCCTTTGGTCGGTCGATAGAAAACGGTTCTGGAGGTCATGTTGACTTCGTTGCCTCCGTCGCCTGCTCCACTGACGCAAGTGACCCCGTGGCCGTAATCCGTGTTTGAGCAATGTTCATGACGATGTGGAGAGTGTTTCTTGTGCAGAAAGAATGCTACTGTTACGGCCAATAGCGAGACAACAGCGACAAGAAACAGTCGACGCATGATCGATCCTCTAGGGCATTAGTATTCTTGGGAAGTCTACTCGAGCTTGCCAGACAATAGTAGATTGGAGAAGTGATCAATTATGCGCGTGTTGCTCACCGGTCATAAAGGTTATATAGGCGCTGTGGCTGGACCGCTTTTTCGTGCAGCGGGCCATGATGTTGTGGGTCTTGATAGCGATCTCTATGCAGGGTGCAACTTCGGGGAGCTGGAGGAGATTCCGGAAGTCCGGAAGGATCTTCGCGACATCACTCTTGGTGACTTACAGGGGTCTGAGGCGGTCGTGCATCTGGCGGCGCTGTCGAACGATCCGCTAGGCAACCTCGATTCTCAGCTCACCTACGACATTAATCATATCGCCTCAGTACGGCTCGCAAGACTGGCAAAAGAAGCCGGCGTGAAGCGCTTTGTTTTCTCGTCCTCTTGCAGCACATACGGAGCCGCGGGTGATGACTTTTTGGACGAAGAAGCGACATTGAATCCGGTAACGCCATACGGCGAATCGAAAGTGCTGGTCGAGCGCGACATCCGGAAGTTGGCTGATGCGAACTTCACGCCGACGTATATGCGAAATGCTACGGCATATGGAGCTTCGCCGCGTTTACGACTGGACATTGTTCTCAATGACCTCGTGGCATCGGCCTATACGACGGGCCGGATTCTCATCAAGAGCGATGGCACGCCCTGGCGTCCGATCACGCACATTCGCGATATCATCGCAGCAATGTTGGCAGTGTTGGAATCTCCCCGTGATGCCGTTCACAATCAGACGTTCAATGTCGGCCGTACTGATGAAAATTATCGAGTCCGTGAACTAGCGGAGCTCGTGGCTGGTACGATTCCCGGCAGCCGTATCGAGTACGCTCCAGGTGGGGGGCCTGATAAGCGTTGTTATCGTGTATCCTGCGAAAAGATTCGGTGTTATGTGCCGAATTTCAAGCCGCAGTGGACAGCGCGGGAGGGTGTCAAGGAACTTTACAAGGCTTTTCAAACGAGCGGTCTGACTAAGGCCGACATCGACGGCGGTCGGTACATCAGAATCTCCCAGATTAATAGCATGCAGCAGGCAGGCGGGTTGGACGAGTCTCTACGCTGGCGCGAGGGAGCATTAGTCTAAACGATTTTGTTTGGCAGAGCACAGAGTATGTTAGCACAAGACTTATCTCAGCTTAAAGCCGATCGCGAGAATAGCGAACGGTCACAGCCACGTAATCGGTTGTGGATCTGGCTGATTATCTTCGTGATCGTCAGTTTCGGGCTACGTCTAGCGGCATGGGCCCACTACCAACCGGGTTCCATTGAATCGGAGGGCGCTGAGTACGCCCGAATAGCACAAAACCTGAGAAATGGCGTTGGTTATGTTGGCTTGGTTACTCCCGGGGTACAGCTCAACTTTAACCCGCTGTTCCCGCTCTTGATCGCTGGAACGTCGTTCCTTACCAGGAATTACGAGTTAGCTGCTCGTGTGGTTGCGCTCGCGATGGGCACATTACTGCCACTGCCCGTGTTTGGCGTAGCTTCCAAGGTTTTCGATCGTCGGGTAGGATACGTTGCGGCCGCGTTGACCTTGCTTCATCCGTTGCTGGTTAATCTGTCCTTTAGCGCGTTCTCCGAGGGGCCGTACACCACTTTATTTGTGTGTGCAACGTACATCACGATTCTGGCCTTGGATGACGTATCACCGAGGATGTGGGTGCTCGTAGGAGGAATGTTCGGCCTGGCGTGGCTGGTCCGCGCGGAAGCTACCGTTGCGCTCGCGATTTCGGTTCTTTTTGCGTTAATGGCTACAGAGGGGAATTGGAGAGTCCGATGCAGGCGAGCGATGTATGCGATCGTGATGTTTCTAGTTTGTGCTTTACCAGTTGTCATCTTCATCTATAGATCAACCGGTGAATTGCGGCTCGAAGTGAAGAGCCAGATATTTTTTTACACGGGCGCTCGTATTTTGGCAGCTGAGAAACATCCGGGCATCGAGTATGTGTCTCCCGGAAGGGAACACGAGATTCCTTCGCCAGAACCAAACGTAGACTCTTGGCAGCGGTGGCAGGACAAGTGGGCATTTTATGGAATAGCCACAAGTGGAAAAGGGATGGGGTTTCCTCTTCGGCAGCACGTTGAGATCGTCAAAGAAACAAACATGCCAGTAAAAGACGAACTCCTGCTGGTCGCGAAGGGAACAAGGCAGAATGCTCCAGTGCTGCTTCAAAGGTTGGCATCGGACTGGATCGGAGCCCCGCTCCTCCCGGCGCTAGCTCTTCTAGGCGCACTCCGCCGTCCGTGGCAAGGGAAGCGCGCGAAGGCCCAGTGGTTCCTGCTCTTCGTTGGGGCTGCCCCAGTCGCGGCGACATTTTTTGCCCTTTGGAGTGAGACGCGGTACTACTTCGTGCTGGTTCCTTTGATGTTAGTTTGGGCCGCCAATGGTCTTGTTGAAATGGGCCTGTGGGCCGAAGCCTCCGTTGTATCACCACTTCGGCAGCGGGGGAGTATGCGAAGGCTAGCGCAATACGCTATTCCCAGCTTCTTCGGAATCGTTATGATCGTGAGCCCATTCAAAGCTGTCAGAAGGCTTCCTCTATTCGAGGACAGCGCAGCTTCTACAAGACCCGATAAAGAACTGGGCGCTTGGATTGCCCGTCAGCAGCCCTATCCCGTGAAGATTGTCGATTTGTCTATTCCCTTAGCGTTCCACGCGGATGCGCAGTTTACGTATTTTCCCTACTGCGATACTGACGAGGCACTGCGATATCTGGACCATGCGAAGGTTGATTACGTGATCCTCCGTCGTGACGAGAAGTTCACGAAATATTATGAAGACTGGCTGGAGCATGGGCTCCCAGAAACACGGTCGACGGCCGTAGACGTCTCCTTCATTGATGGCGGCGGCAAGTATCGGGTGTACCGATGGCACTGGAAGACTTCCAGCTCTGAGCCTGCCGAAGCCTCAGATCGCCCATCGCACGGCTGAAGCTTTAAGTCTGTTCGCTCAAGCTGTAGTAGAACTATATGATACCAATGACATATTTACCCAATACCTCAGCTTGGCCTGAGTAGTTTGTGCCTAGGAGAGCACTCTGACAAGTGAAACGATGTGGAACAAAGATACTTTGGCTAAGGGGAACAGTGCCATGCGCGGGAATAAGACTGCAGTGCTATTCATGGCAGGTGGCATACTGGAAGTCGAGGCGCAATGGAGTCGTGGCGAGAAGCTTACAAAGTAGTTTTCCGCAAGCATCAACCTAGTTCCCACCAAGTCTAAAACTATACTCTAGCTGGTACAGAAAGCGATACCAATACCTCATGATCCGATTAAACTTCAACGCTATGCCAGGGCGAGCTCTTAGGATTTTGTGCCTTGGAGCCCATTCTGATGACATCGAGATAGGTTGTGGGGGCACTATCCTCCACTTGAGAGAACAGCATCCGAATTGCGCATTTGAGTGGGTAGTTTTTAGTGCTGCAGGAGTCCGGGAGGCAGAGGCACTGAGGGGAGCGGAGTCGTTTGCTGGTCTCACGCGAGAGCGCGTTGCGCTAAGAAAGTTCCGTGATGGTTTCATGCCGTTTGAAGGAGCGGAAGTAAAGGCAGTATTCGAAGAGCTAAAAAGCGCGATATCGCCAGACCTGATCTTTACGCACAATCGTGACGATGTACACCAGGATCATCGGTTGATCGCAGAACTTACCTGGCAGACGTTCCGCGACCATTTAATACTGGAATATGAAATCCCAAAATATGATGGTGACATAGGTCGTCCTAATGTGTACGTTCCTCTCAAGCCCGAACTAGGGCAGACAAAGGCCCAGTGGATATTCGAGACTTTCGAATCACAACGTACCAAGCGTTGGTTTCAAGAGAGAACATTTCTCTCGCTCATGCGGTTGCGCGGGATGGAGTGCAATGCTCCAAGTGGAATAGGTGAGGCGTTCTATTGTCGTAAGATAACGCTCTGAAAGAGGGCACGATTTCGTGAGCATAAAGTGAAAGATCTTAAGCAAAAAGCACTACGTGGTGGTTTCGCCAAGGTTTGCGCGCAAGGGACGGGCTTCGTAGTCCGCATCGGTTCATTGATGATTATGGCCCGCCTTCTCGATCCCCGGGATTTCGGACTCGTTGGGATGGTGACCGCCGTGGTTGGTGTTTTTAACGTACTCCGAGATTTTGGGCTATCAGCGGCGGCAGTCCAGCGAGCGGTCGTTACAAAAGACCAAGTGTCGACGCTTTTCTGGATTAACCTGTTAGTTGGGGGCGGTCTTGGATTGCTGTCATTGGCAATCGCGCCACTGATTGCGCTCTTCTATCACGAACCTCGATTGGTTGCCGTTACAGCCGCATTGGCCACCGGATTTCTCTTCAATGGAGCGGGAGTACAGCATTCGGCTATTCTCGAGCGTCAGATGCGCTTTGCTATGTTATCAGCAATTGACATCCTCTCTCTGTTGACAAGCACAATTATTGGGATTGCCATGGCTATTCACGGCTTTGGATATTGGTCGCTTGTCGCCACGGCGACCGTGACGCCTCTTACTTATACGTTGTGTGTATGGCTGGCAACGGCGTGGATCCCGGGAATGCCTCGTCGTGGAGTTGGTATGCGCTCCATGATGCGCTTTGGTGGAACCCTGACACTCAACAGCCTTGTTATGTACATCACCACCAATTTTGACAAGGTTCTGTTGGGTCGCTTTTTGGGTTCAGATGCAGTTGGGATCTATGGGAGGGCGTACCAACTCGTAAATATTCCGACTGACAACCTCAATTCCGCAACCAGCGGAGTAGCCTTCGCAGCGCTATCTCGCCTTAAGGACGATCCAGCACGATTCAAAAGCTATTTTCTTAAAGGCTATACTCTTGTCCTTTCACTCACGGTGCCTATAACCGTGGCATGTGCTCTCTTTGGCGGCGAAATGATCGCCATTTTCTTGGGCCCCAAGTGGATTAGCGCGATCCCCATCTTTCGGGTGCTCACAGCGACCACTTTAGCATTTTCGATAATAAACCCATTGGGATGGCTACTCATGTCGTTGGGGTTAGTTGGACGCGGCCTGCGTATGGCTTTGGTTCTAGCGCCAGTCATGATCGCCGGCTATTTAGTGGGGCTACCTTATGGACCGAAGGGCGTGGCTTTTGCATACTCGACAATGATGATGCTATGCGTGCTACCCCTCATTATGTGGGCTGTGCGCGATACCGTTATTTCAGTGCGGGACGTAGTTGCCGTCGCATGTCGTCCGTTGCTTTCTGGCTGCATGGCGGCAGGAGTCGGTGCGGGAGTGCACATATTTCTTAAGGTCGACTTTCCGCCGCTACCCAGACTTGTCTTGGGGGTTACGCTGGTTCTTGCCGTCTACCTTTGGATGCTCTTGTTTGCATTGGGACAGAAGAGATTCTATCTGGATGCATTTCAAGAGTTTAAGCGATCAAGCTCGGTCGACACCGCGCTGGTGGCCTCCGCCTAGTTGTGCCCGCGGCCCAGATGAGTTCTAAGCGGCTGAATGCTAGTAGGTAAGGGTGAAGCTGATGGCCAAACGTCGCGAGTAATCACGCATTTCTAATGTATTGGATTGGTAAACCGGAAAGAACGAGCTCACAGCTTTTCTCGCCATCTAGAGGCAACGCGGTTCTAGTGAGGCTGCCAAACGAGTTAGATGAAATCAAAAGCAAAGAGCGCTCGTTCATGGGAGGTAATCCAAGAACGAAACAGGTCCCGGTCGTTGTACCTACGGGGTTATGATGAATAAGACCATGCTACAACATTATCGATGCCCTGACGCATATGGGCGGTTTGTGGCTAAGGGACCTACTTCGGGCAAAAGAAACTTTTTTTGCTTTGGTAAGGAGGCGACGTGCTATGGAGCTTATGTTGGTGAGGGAGGGTCCGATGACCCTGAAGGTACATTGCACGATGCATTGAGAGACGTTGAGGTAAAGTGCGGGTCTGCTATGCTTCCGTTTGATCCTTCAGAAGTCATCGAAAATCTGCGTTGCGAGAAGTATTTCGGTGGGTGGCGAAAAAACAGATTCTTGTCGGCATTGACTGAAATGTATTATTTGCTGCGGCCAATTCTTCCGCTCGTAACACGCAGGCACTTACAGAAAATATATCTCCGTGGTTGGGAGAAGATTGTGTTTCCGCGATGGCCCGTCGATACTTCCGTAGATAGTCTGCTGCAACAGTTGTTGCTGCTTTCGATTCGATCCGCCGGAGTCGAGCAGATACCGTTTATCTGGTTTTGGCCGGCCGGCGCCCCCAGTTGCGCCATCATGACGCACGATGTCGAGACGGAAGAGGGACGAGATTATTCGCCCGCGTTGATGAACATCGATGAATCTTTCGGCATCAAGGCGTCATTTCAAGTGGTTCCGGAAGAACGATATCGGGTGGATGAGAAATTCCTCTCGTTGATTCGGAGCCGGGGATTCGAGGTCGTTGTCCACGACCTCAATCATGATGGACATTTGTATAAGTCAAGAGAGCAATTCCTAAAGCGGGCCGCCAAGATTAATGCGTACGGAAGAGAATATAGGGCAGTCGGCTTCCGCGCTGGAGTGTTGTATCGGCAACAAGATTGGTATGACGAGCTGGACTTTGAGTATGACATGTCGGTCCCTAATGTTGCGCATCTCGATCCGCAGCGAGGTGGTTGCTGCACTGTTATGCCCTACTTCATAGGGGATATTCTTGAATTGCCTGTGACTACGACCCAAGACTACACGCTCTTCAACATTCTGAACAACTATTCAACCAATCTCTGGGAACAACAAATTCAGATCATAATGAGAAAGCACGGTTTGATGAGTTTTATCGTTCACCCAGACTACATCACAAAAACGCGTGAGCGCGGGGTCTTCATGACCTTGCTAGATCGCTTGGCCTGTTTGAGAGAACGCGAACGATTGTGGATCACAACACCTGGGGAAGTGAATCGATGGTGGCGGCAGCGCATGAAGATGAGTTTGGTCCAGGATGCAAGTGGATGGAAGATTGAAGGAGAAGGCAATGAACGTGCAGTCCTTGCATATGCAAGGGAAAGGAACGGAAAGTTGGAGGTCACTCTTGAGAGGGATAGCCAGTCAAAGAACGGTGAAGTCGTCCACACCAGATAGCACTAGCAGGTGACAGGTTATGTTGGTAAGAACGCACAGTAAGCTGTAGCTTCCGCATCTGCTATGTTCGAGATATTGATAATGGACGTCAACTTCGTATGCGTATAACATTGCACCGGTGCCTTATTAGACTCTGGATCGTGGCTCCGTAAAGATTTGTGGATACCTGAAAATCGCAATCCCGGAGATGTGTGCGGTGCGCTTTAACTCTACTCAATGTTCGGAACAAATCATCCAAAAAATGAGCTTTCTGCGAAACCCTGACAGAGGCGAAGCGGAGTTATCAGAGCCAGTAATGCGCTAGTCCGAAGATAACCACTTAAGCCTCCACTTCTGCTCCAAGTCATTCTCAGGCAAAAATCGGTCTTGTTACGGTGAAATTCTACGAGGTTGACCCGTGCGGAGACAGTCGTTGGGAACGATTCCTACAGCGTCATCCTGATGCTTCAATCTTTCACACATCTGCATGGTTGGAAGCCCTGCGTCGGACCTATTCGTACCAGCCGGTTGTTTTCTCAACTTCGGCGTCGGGCAAGGAATTGGAAAGTGGGCAAGTGTTTTGCCGCATTAATAGCTGGTTAACAGGGCGTCGACTTGTCTCTGTCCCTTTTTCCGATCACGCCGCACTATTAATCAATCAAGCCTACGACTTGGACTCACTATTACTGCACCTTCAGAATCGCGTAGAGGAGAGAGACTGTAAGTACGTTGAGATTCGGCCTTTGGTCACTGATCGGTCTTATGCGCCATTCCGGGAGAGCGGCATGTACTACTTGCATCGACTGCTTCTAGATAGTGACCTTAGCTCCATATTTCGGAAGTTCCATAAGAGCTGTGTGCAACGGAAGATTAGACGGGCGATTCGTGAGCGTCTCGAGTATACGGAAGGACGTTCGGAACGGCTTATCCAACACTTCCATCAACTGCTGCGCCTGACACAGCGCCGCCATCGCTTGCCACCGCAGCCAATCTCATGGTTCCGGAACTTGGCGGACTGCCTCGGGGAAGACCTAAAGGTCAGGGTCGCTTCGAAAGATGGGCGCCCAATAGCGGCAATGATAACTCTCTCCTACAAACAGACGATGATCTACAAGTACGGTTGCTCCGATGCGCGGTTCCACAATCTTGGCGGGATGAGTGTTCTTTTTTGGAAAACAATCCAGGAAGCGAAGAGCCGGGGGTTCAAGGAACTGGATATGGGGCGTTGTGATCTCGATAGCCCTGGTCTCGGGAAGTTCAAAGAACATTGGGGAGCAGAACGAATGATCCTCAAATATCAGAGATATCCAGCTTCAGCGTTGTCAAGGTCAACCCAATGGGAGCTTATGGCAGCGAAGAAGATCTTTTCTCTTACACCCACGAATACGTTGGCGACCGTGGGGCGTCTTCTCTATAGGCACGTTGGTTAGATAAGCAGAGTGTAAGGTGCCACCTGCATGTGAGTTGTTTTGGAGACTGTGCTGTAATGCCACACTAAACCTAGGGGGTAGGGATGCGTATTGGATTTAAATTCCGGAGCCCGGGGAGTTCGCTAGCGGTGAACATGGGCAAACCGACACATTGTCAGATCGAGGCCGCAATTATTGGCGCCGGCCCTTACGGCCTGTCGGCTGCTGCCCACATGAAATCGCTTGGCCGGGATGTATGCGTTTTTGGTGAGCCCATGGAATTCTGGGCGAACAAGATGCCAAAGGGGATGTTGCTGCGCTCCCCACGGGTGGCCTCGAACATCTCAGACCCTAATCACGCGTATTCGCTTGAAGCATACGAAGCGTCAATCCAAATACCCGCCGCCGCCCCGCTTCCTCTGTCCACCTTCGTCGAATATGGGCGGTGGTTTCGCCACCACTTGGGATCTGCGGTGGATTCAAGGAAGGTCTCGCGCGTGGAGCAGAACTCGGGGGTCTTTCGGATTACAACCGAGGATGGGGAGACGGTTCGCGCGTCACGCGTTATCGTGGCGACCGGAATTGGTCCATTCAGAAAGACGCCGGCAGTCTTTAATGATCTGCCACGGAAGCAGGTCTCCCATTGCTACGAGGGACGGGACGTTGAGCGGTTCGCGGGTAGGCGGGTAGCTGTGATCGGCGCGGGCCAGAGCAGCCTTGAATCCGCAGCTCTTCTCCATGAGGCTGGAGCTGATGTTGAGATTATCGCAAGAGAAGAATCATTGCGCTGGATCGGCAAGCATAAATGGTTGCATCAAATGGGGCCTATTTCGCGAATGCTCTATTCCTCACACGATGTCGGGCCGGTTGGCATCAGCCGTCTCGTCGCTTACCCGAGGTTGGTTTCTTGCATACCCCTAAAGATCCGCGACAAGATCCGGACACGAGCGGTGAAACCTGGGGGGTCGCAGTGGCTTCCTGCTCGCTTGAAGGCAGTGAAAGTTACAACGGGCCAATCCGTTACGAAAGCCAGGGCCGTCGGCGACGAGGTCGCGCTCACTCTCAGTGACGGTAGCGAGCGGCGTACTGATCATGTTCTATGCGGGACGGGGTACCGGGTGGATATTTCACGTTATGACTTCCTGCCCGGAGAACTGTCAGGCCGAGTAGAGCAATTTGACGGCTATCCGAAATTGTCCCGAGGCTTTTCAAGCTCGGTTCCAGGCCTTCACTTCATTGGAGCGACGGCTGCCCGTAGCTTCGGCCCGCTCCTTTATTTCGTAGCGGGTACAGAGTTTGCGTCTCGCCATCTGACAGCTCAACTCTGCAAGTAGCTCCTGAGAATCGAGCCCCTCTATGAATCAATCAACTACGGGTGTGGTTGTTGTCGGCGGCGAACATCCAGGTCTGGGTATCGCCCGGAGCCTAGGTCGAAGGGGTGTGCCGGTTTGCGTGATCGACGACCTATACTGCATCTCCAAGTTCTCCCGTTATGCAACGCACGTCGTGCACGTTCCAGATTTGCGCGACGAACGTCGCACTGTCGATAGCCTTTTGGACGTGGGAAGGGAATACGGGCTTAAAGAGTGGGTTCTATATCCAACCAGGGACGAGACTGTTGCTGCTATCGCGCGCCATCGCGAGAGGCTGGCAGAAATATACCGGGTGACAACTCCTGGCTGGGAATGCGTGCAATGGATGTGGAACAAGAAGCATACGTATGACCGTGCCGCGCAACTCGGGATGCCCATACCACGCACATTCAATCCTCGCACCGAAAAAGAGCTAGAGGACCTGTATCCTTATCTGCCGCTTGCGATAAAACCGGCAGTAAAGGAAAACTTCTTCTACGCTACCGGTGCCAAGGCGTGGCGAGCGGAAACACCGGATCAACTGAGATATTTGTTCCAACAGGCTTCTCTTCAGATAAGCCTTGAGGAGATTTTGATTCAGGAGATTATTCCCGGTGACGGCCAGCGTCAGTATTCGTACTGCGCATTTTTTCGGGATGGTCATGCTCATAGTACTTTGATGGCCAAGCGTATCCGGCAGCACCCACGCGAATTTGGAAGGGCGGCTACCTACGTCGAAACAATCGAGCATCCTGAGATCGAGGAGCTGTCACTGCGATTCTTGAGGTCAATTCACTACTATGGCCTCGTGGAAGTCGAATTCAAACAAGATCCTCGCGACGGCCAATTCAAACTTCTGGACGTTAATGCCCGGGCGTGGGGCTTTCACAGTCTCGGCCGACCTGCCGGAGTAGATTTCCCGTATATCTTGTTTGCCGATCAGTTCGGCAAACTCCCCGAGCCTCGCAAGGCCCCTGCGGGGGTGGGTTGGCTTCGAGCTATCACGGATGTACCCACGGTTATGTCTGACCTTTGGGATCGTGAATTCAATCTCCGTTCCTACTTGAGGTCCATCCGCCATACGCGAACGGAGTCGGTGTTTGCTTTTGACGATCCCTTACCATTTTTTGCAGAGTTTGCCATGCTGCCTTACTTGGTGGCGAAGAAGTACGTCGTGAAATCCTCCAAGGGACCTGAAGCTCAAGCATCTAAGGTTCCCCGAACCGGGGCTCCGCCCACGACTGAACCGGTGGAGTAAAGCCTTAAAGTTCAACATGGGGAGAATGTTCAACGGAAAAAGAACTTAACAACAGCCTCCAGAATAAAGGTTCGGTCGCTCTCAACCTGGATGTGTCATGACACTGCCATCTCTTCTTAGCCGCTTACTTCATAAGCTAGCATTCGTATGTCCCGGCGGTGGTAGCGTGAGACCTTGGTTGCACCGCATGCGCGGTGCTGAGATAGGCAAGAACGTTTGGATTGCACAGCTCGTCTACCTGGATGAACTTCATCCGGATAACGTGACGATTGGCGACAACTGCACGATTGGTCTCCGAACATCCATCTTCGCGCATTTCTATTGGGGTCCGAGAAGAGCAAAAGGCAATGGCAAGGTGGTGATTGAAAAAGATGTGTTCATCGGTCCTCACTGTGTGATTCTACCGAATGTACATATCGGCGAGGGCGCGGTAATCCGCGCTGGCACCGTGGTCGCCCGGAACGTTCCCGCTCACGCTTTCTGGGGCGCCCCTGCAGCAGAATTTCTCGGCACAGCCACTGTCCCATTGACCTCAGAACACACGTACGAGGAATTCATTCGTGGTCTGGCGCCACGCCTTCCCGCTACGCCGCTTGCTGGCCGCGCCGCTAAGCATTCTTAGTGTTGCAATTATTCCTCGTGAGTCGGTTTCGCCGTGTTGACAGGTCAAGCTTCTCAATCCATGCACTACAAGCCGTTTTCTGACACGGATATTCACCTACCCGAGCTCGCGCTCGGAACATGGAGGTACTCGGGTGGTGTTGAGCCACTTCTTGCCGGAATAGAACTAGGATCGACTTTCATTGATACTGCCGAGTCATATGGCTCAGAAGAAGTTGCTGGCTCCGCCATTCAGGGAATTCGTAGCCAGGTTTTTCTCGCTTCGAAAGTGTCACCCAGGCACTTCCGCAGACAAGATGTAATTCGCGCAGCTGAGGGTAGTTTGAAGCGCCTGAAGACCGACTACATAGACCTGTACCAACTCCATTGGCCGAATTACACGGTACCCATCGCCGAAACCATGGCGGCTATGGAAGATCTGGTTGCGATGGGCAAAATACGATTCATCGGTGTCAGCAACTTCTCTGCAAGGGAGATTGAAAAAGCCCAGGCGAGTCTCACTAGGGCAAGAATAGTTTCAAACCAAGTTCGTTATAGCCTAATAGAGCGCACGATCGAAGGTGAGCTGATGCAGTATTGCGAAAGCAAGGGAATCACAATCCTCGCCTTCAGCCCGCTCGCCAGCGGTCTTGAGAATATTCGACAATTTGATCGTGATGACATACTAGGCGCGGTCGCAACAACGGCAGGGAAGACTCCAGCACAAGTAGCGCTGAATTGGTGTACGTCCCGCTCCCCGGTCATCGCAATTTTCAAGGCTGACAAGCTCGAACACGTTAAGGAGAACTGCGGCGGATCCGGATGGAGGCTCGAGCCAAGCCAGATTACAGCTCTCAACCGAATTCCGTTTCGCCGCCGTGGAAGGGTCGAAAAATTGGCACGTCGCGTAGCCCGCTATACCTTACAAAAATTCAACCGAAACTTGTGAATTCCTCCTGCCAGAACGCAAAATACATAAACCTAAGGGAACAGCACCATGGATGAAGTAGCGCAGAAAATCAGGACATTTGTGATCGATAACCTCCTCTTTGGACAGGGAGGAGACTCATTTTCGAATGACGATTCGTTCCTGGAAAAGCGGTTGATCGATTCAATGGGAGTGCTGGCGCTCGTCGAATTTGTGGCAGAAAAGTTTGAGATCCCGGTTGCCGATTCGGAGATCGTGCCCGAGAACTGGGACTCGGTGAACCTGATTGCCCGTTTCGTCCAGGCCAAACTGGGCTCAGTTGCATCGTGAGCAACAAGGAAAGTCGGTCGGAGAAAAGCTAATGATGGAAACAATTCCGGTCTTTTCCGAAAAGGTGTTGGACATTGACGCCGAGGCGGTCACTTGCGCGATTGCGGAATCAGTCAGGCAGACCGTATTTGGCCGGCTCCGGCGCCGAGGTGCGGTGGTGGGCTTATCAGGTGGAATCGACAGCAGCGTCTCGGCGGCGTTGTGCGTCAAAGCCCTAGGTAAAGACCGTGTTCTCGGAATTATGATGCCAGAGGATGAGTCGTCGGAAGAGAGCCTAGACCTCGGGAGGCAGTTGGCGGACGCGATTGGCATCGAGTATGTGACCGAGCACATTGGACCTACTCTAAAAGCGCTCGGATGCTATGAGCGAAGGGATAATGCGATTCGCAAGATTATTCCGGAATACGGGGCAGGGTGGAAGAGCAAGATTGTGCTTCCTGACCTGGTCAAGAGTTCAAATTACGCACTTTATTCTGTGGTTGCCCAATCACCAACGGGAGAGACTTACCGGGTTAGACTCAACTCAGAGTCCTATCTGGGTGTCGTAGCCGCCACCAATTTCAAGCAACGCACGCGAAAGATGATGGAATATTTCCACGCCGATCGGCTTTGGTACGCGGTGGCAGGAACGCCAAACCGCTTGGAGTATGCACAAGGATTTTTCGTAAAGAACGGCGACGGCGCCGCCGACTTCAAGCCGATTGCCCATCTCTACAAATCTCAGGTCATGCAACTTGGAAGTTACCTGGGCGTGCCAGATGCGATTCTGCGGCGTTCACCTACAACAGACACCTATTCCATGGAACAGTCTCAAGAAGAGTTTTATTTTGCACTTCCTCTGAAGACGATGGACCTATGCCTTTATGCGAGGAACCATAATGTGCCCTCCTCATCTGTAGCTGAGGGAACAGGTTTATCGGTAGAACAGGTCGGCCGAATCTACGACATGATCGATTCGAAACTGAACTCCACTCGATATCTTCATTTAGGGCCGCAGTTGGTCGAAAAGATAGAGGAAGTCGACGCGTCAGTTCACGATTGAGCTGTCATGTGTGGCATTGCGGGTATCGTTAACTCGAAGCAAGCTCCAGTAGAACCCCAACTCCTGTGGCGGATGATCTCGACGCTGAACCATCGCGGGCCCGATGATCGCGGTGTGTTTGCGGAACACAACGTCGGTCTAGCGCATGCCCGTCTGAGCATCATTGATTTGGCTGGCGGTCACCAGCCGATGTCCATTGAAAACGGTTCGTTGTGGATAACCTTCAATGGAGAGATATTTAACTACATCGAACTTCGTGAGCAGCTTGAGCGAAAAGGGCACCGCTTCACGACCAAGTCCGACACTGAAGTCATCCTTCGCATGTATTTGGAAAAGGGCGAAGAATGTACTCGGTACTTTAACGGCCAGTGGGCTTTTGCCATATGGGATAAGCGTGAGCAAAAGCTCCTCCTATCGCGAGATCGCTACGGCGTGCGGCCCCTTTTCTACACGACAGCGGGTGGTGATTTCGTCTTCGCCTCGGAGATCAAGGCTCTTCTGGCACATCCTGCCGTCCACGGCGAGATAGATCTGCAAGCGTTGGATCAGATCTTTACCTTTTGGGTCACTATACCGCCGCGGACCGCTTTCAAGAATGTTTTGCAGTTGCCTCCCGGACATTCCCTGGTCTTACAAAATGGCGTCACAAGGGTCCGTCCCTATTGGGAGCAGGATTATGCTGTCGCCGATGAACACACGCCGGAATCGCCACAGAAGAAGGCGGAAGAGCTTCTTGCGCTCATGGAGGATGCTGCGCGAATCCGTCTTCGCTCGGACGTTCCGGTAGGAGCCTACCTGAGCGGGGGAATCGACTCAGCCTTCACGACGGCAATGATTGCCAGACATGCACCAGATCGGCTTCGAACATTTTCCGTAACGTTCGACGAAGCAGACCTTGATGAGAGCGGGTACCAACAGGAAGTGAGCAATTTCTTGAGCACTGATCATTCCGAGATACGGTGTTCTGCAAAACAGATCGGTGCGGCTCTCCCCGATGTCATCCGGCACACGGAGCAGCCAATACTTAGAACAGCTCCCGTTCCGATGTACTTGCTTTCTCGATTGGTCCGACAAAGTGGATTCAAAGTCGTCTTGACCGGGGAAGGCGCGGATGAAGTTTTCGGTGGCTACGACATCTTCAAAGAGGCAAAAATCCGCCGGTTCTGGGCGAAGGACGTCAATTCCAAGAGACGACCAATACTTTTGCGTCGCCTCTACCCATATATGAACAGTATTCAGCAGCAGCCCGCTGCATACTTAAGGAGCTTCTTCGGCGTCCAGAACGACAATCTTGGAGATCCGCTATTCTCACATCTCCCGCGCTGGGAACTCACCTCCAGGACGAAGGCTTTTTTTTCCAATGAAGTAAGAGATGAATTGCGCAGCGTTAATAGCATCTCCGAAATGCGCTGTGGATTGCCCAAAGCTTTCGGGGGCTGGTCCGATTTTTGTCAGGCGCAGTACTTGGAAACTAAGTTCCTCCTGCCCGGCTACATCTTGTCCTCACAAGGGGACCGTGTTGCAATGGCACATTCGGTAGAGGCGCGATATCCATTTCTTGACGATAGAATCTGCGAATTTGCCAGCAAGCTTTCGCCTACGCTGAAAATGCGGGTCCTCAAGGAAAAATTCCTCTTGAAGGAAGCGGCGCGAGGCAACGTTCCTGCTTCCGTGCTGAGTCGTGCGAAGCAGCCGTATCGCGCTCCTGACGGAGACAGCCTTTTCGGCAAGAACGCACCTGACTACGTCCATGACCTGCTCAACCCGGATGCGATTAAGAAAGCCGGCATTTTCGAGCCCGAGGCCGTGACAAGGCTGGTGGCTAAGTTTGAGTCTGGCGGCATGACAAGCACGAGAGACAACATGGCTCTCGTGGGCATCGTGTCTACTCAATTGCTGATCCATCATTTCCTTCAGCCGAGTCGCACTCAGAAAACAACTTTCGTGCCGATAGGCGCGTAGAGTTTTCCAGTGGAAACATCACCCAAAAATGTCGCAGAGTATTTGCTAGACGGCAAAGCCGCCAGCCGCGTAGCTCTTGCGACCTTGGAGGCTACCTACACGTACGGGGACTTGCGCACAGCGGCAACGGACGTGGCAGCATATCTGCTTAAAAGCGGCGCGCAAAAGGGAGATCGAGCGCTTCTCGTCAGCGAGAACGGATTTTTCTGGGCCGTAGCCTATCTGGGTATACTCAAGGCCGGCTTGGTCTGTGTGCCGTTGCCTCCAACTATTTCGGCGCATGGTTTAGATCGGATTCTTGCGAGCACTGAGGCCCGCATAGCATTTCTTCAAAGCGACTTTGCCCAAAAGCGCAAGGAACAGCTTGGGCAGATCGCTCTTATTACCGATAAAACCCTTTCCGATATCAACGACTTGCCGCAAGCCATCGACCTTAAGCGACTGCAAGAGAGTGTCCGTCAATTTTCGTCGAAACTGGCCCCGGCAAAGACTATAGCGACAGACTTGGCTGCGCTCATGTTCACGTCAGGTTCGACGGGTACTCCGCACGGTGTGATGATTTCGCACGGAAACATAACCGCGAACACTGAATCGATCGTCGAATGTCTGAAGCTCACCGACTCAGACCGCATCATGACGGTTCTGCCTTTTCACTATTGCTTTGGTGCATCTCTCCTACACACACACTTAAGGGTTGGCGGGAGCTTGGTACTCGATCATCGATTCATGTACCCAGAGGCAGTTTTGCAACGTATGGCAGAAACTGAATGCACGGGGTTCGCCGGTGTGCCAGCGCATTTTCAAACATTACTGAGAAAGTCGAGCTTAGGGAGAAGGTCGTTTCCATGCTTGCGTTATGTGCAACAAGCGGGTGGGCAACTCGCTCCAGTGTTCATTCGCGAGCTCAAACAGGCGCTGCCCGGTACCGAGATATTCATTATGTATGGCCAAACGGAGGCAACGGCGAGACTTTCCTATTTGCCACCAGAGATGGTTGAAACTAAACCCGGTTCGGTGGGGAAAGGGATACCCGGAGTCAACCTCCAAGTGGTTGGGGAAGATGGTGCCCAAGTCCACCCGGGTCAGATCGGTGAGATTGTGGCTGAAGGCAAGAACATCGCTTTAGGTTACTGGAATGAACAGACTGAATCGGCGGCGACATTTCTTAACGGAAACCTTCGCACCGGTGATCTTGCGACGCTCGACGAAGATGGTTTCATTTATATCGTCGATCGGGCACGGGACTTTCTCAAGTGTGGGGGAGAGAGGGTCAGTTGCCGTCAGGTAGAAAATCAAATGCAAGAATTCGAATGCTTGCTAGAGGCAGCTGTCGTTGGTGTTCCGGACGGAAAATGGGGCGAAGCGGTAAAGGCATTTCTCGTGACGCGAAGGCCAGGTTGTCCCTCATTCGACGAATGCTTCGAAAGGTTCTGTAAAGAACGCCTGGTCCCTAAGTTACGACCTAAGGAGACTGTGATCCTGAGTTCGTTGCCAAAGAATAGCTCCGGTAAAGTGATCAAGCGAAACTTGAAAGATCCAGCACCCGGAAAACGGTCCGTTAAAAGGTACGATTGAAGATGAAGCCGACGGTGAAAATTACCGCAGGGTGAAAATCACGTTATCTTCATTCGATTGAGTGCAGCATTGCCGATGGGGCCTTCGAGGCTCTCCATGCGCCATATATTTCGCATCACTACTCTTGTTGCACGATGCTCCTTCCGACTGGGGCAAATACATAATCGCCGCGAAATTCTTCGAAGCAAGGCCGAGAAGTGTAATGTGCGAAAGAGATTGTCATTCAATGGATCACTCGCAAGGAATCGGGATAATGACGCGCCGATTTGAGGCGTCAATGCGGGCGAAGAGAAATAAGAAGTGCATAGTTTTGCACATATTAAAGTGAATGTTGCGCTTTTCCCGCTAAATCCGTTGACACTCGGCTAGATTCATAGCAGACTCGAATAGCTGATGGAGCGCTCCCAGCATTCTCCGATGTTGATCCCCTGAGCGAGTCCTTGGCCGACCCAGAGATATTTCCCCCTTTGGGATGAAGTGGGATCCCCAGAATTCTCGATTGTGAAGGATAGCAGGGATGTGCCGCGGCGTTTCCGCCCAGGTCAGCTTTTTAGTGCCCACGGATGGCAAATATAGAGCGAACAGGAGAGTTATGAATCCAGGTTATCGAAGAGTGGTGGTGATGATCGCGATTGTCATCATGACGATCGCTTTGAGTGTCTCAATCGCATCGGCTCAGAACTGTCCGTCTTCCCCTAAATATCTTCCGGATTTCAGCTCCAACCAAAATTGCCTGACGTTGAACGGCATCAACTACGACTCTGCGTCCGCACTGTACCCAGGTTTCTACCCGGCCGTCCCACCTCCGCCTTCGGGAGTTGCAAACGTGCTGCGGCTTACTCCCAATCAGGGAGCTTGGGCTGGGTCGGCTTGGTACACCAATCAGCAGCCTGTAGGCACTTCGTTCTCCACGACGTTCACTTTTCAGTTGACGGGAGCCAACGGAGTTCTCTGTGGAGATGTTCCTTGCCCGGGAGACGGAATTGCGTTCTTGATTCAAAACTCCACGACCAGCGCCCTCGGTCCTGAAGCTTGTGGGATCGGATTCGGGTCCAGTGCGTTTTGTCTGCCCACGTCTGGTCCTCAAACGGGCATTCCAAACAGTTTGGCGGTGGAATTCAACACGTTTTATAACTCCGGCGTCGATCCGAGTAACAGCAACGTCGCGATCCAAAACTGCGGCGGAACCGGAGCAAACAGTGTAGATCCGAGTTGCCGTCTCGCAGTCAATGATCTTACCCAACTTCCGAATCCGATCAATTTGGCTGACGGTAATGTTCACACCGTGGCTATCACTTACTCCGGCCCTGGCTCTACTCTGCTCGACGTCATCCTCGATAACATAGATCTTTTCCCAGCTACTCCTTCGAATCCCACAGGCGGTGTGAAATTCGATCTGACCACGATTGGCCTAACTAACGGCAATGCCTGGGTGGGTTTCACGGGCTCCACGTATGCCGCCGACGACAACCAAGACATCTTGAACTGGACCTTCCAACCGGGTGCAGAGACGGCTCAGATCAATCAGAACACAGAAACCGATCTTACCTTCCCGAACCAAGCTGGAACGAACGTTTACAACTACAACGCCCAGCTGACGTCTCCATACGCCGAGCCTGTCGTAACCATTCAGCCAATCTTGTTGACACAGAACGCATGCAATGCGCTTGTCGACAAAAACTTTTGGCCTGCTCAATGCTTTGTTTACGAAAACGCTCAAAATACCGGGATCGATTCCGCTGTGATGTTCGAGCTGACCTGCCCCAACTCTCCGGGCGGCATTTGCAACGACAATCAGAGCTTCTTCGCTACACTCGGTACTGACTTCACTTTCCAGTTCAGCGACAACCCGTTCCTCATCTATCCGGGAATCATCGGCATCTTTAATCCGTTCCCGGGTTGGCTCAAGGGCGCTGGTCCCGATCCTCTACACCCGTGCACGCCGCCCTCAAAGGGTCCGCTCTTCCAGAGCAACCAGATCACCTCGTTCTCTGTGACGGGAGATCCTGGCGGAAAGACGAAGGGTGGAAGCGGTGGTACTGGTTCATGCTGGGTTGCCACTTACGATACGCCTGGAGAGAATCTGCCGGGAGTGACGATCACGTCGCCCAAGCCCACCACTTACAGTAAGGGTCAGAGCGTCACCGCAGTTTACGCTTGCAACAATCCATCTACTTCGAAGCCTCTGTCCAGCCCTGTGGGTCCGTACCTGACCGCAGCGGTTTGCTCACAGCTTTCGGGCACGCAGACTTCTTGCACGCAGGGTAGTAATGGCCTCTCCTGTACCGGAACCGTCGACACCTCAACGAGGGGATTGCACCTATTCACCGTTGTCGGAGACGATTCGGGCGGCAACCAGAATGCAAATGTAGTTATCTACAACGTGAAGTGAGGACCTGAAGAATATTTGAGGCTGAGTTCTCACACACAGAAGCAAAGGGGTGCCACAAATGTGGCACCCCTTTTTTGTTGAGTGCTGAGGTAAACGCAACATGGCTTAGAAGAAGACTCGTTTCCCGTGAGCGTGGCGGTGGCAGTCTGCACAGAGCGTGATCAAGTTTGCCAAGTCATCGTTCCCGGATTGACTCCGAAATTGGATGTGATGGACTTCCAGCCTCTCCATGGCGCCACATGCTTGGCATCGCCAGCCATCGCGCTCCAATACTCTCCGATGTAATTTTCGATAGGTATCAGGCGAAAGCCGAAGGCGCGGTCGCTTCGGACGGATGGTTCTCACGAGACCTTCTCCCGAACATGTGCCAGAAACGCCTGTTGCTGTGGTTTCGGCAAGAATCGGTAGTAGCGTGCAACCGAAGTCAACAAAACGTTGGGATTTTCACCGTCGAGGTTTGCACCCGCCAGAAAGTCGGCGCAGATCATCTCAAGGCAATAACCGCGCGACTTGTCCGAACCGAGCATCCGCGCCGCGGTCTCGATTGCCTGCTCAATAACGGGAACCTGGCTTTTATAGATCTTGAAGTAGATCAGTTCGGATGCTTCTTCTTCCTTTCCCGTCAGTTCCTTCTCTACCTCCCGCTTAAACTCTTCCTTCGGCATCTCCTGTGCCTTGTGCAACCAGGTTGCACAATCGAACCGCTGACCGTCCCTCCTTGCCACTTTTGCCAGTTCAAGGCCCTTCGTCCACCCGACGTGCTTGAGCTCGCGCCGGGCCTGCGGCGGCAAGTGCTCGTGGATGGACATCAGGTAGTACGCCTTCCTCCGCGATTCTGGGAAACGCCGCTCCAGAAAGTCATCGAAGGACGCCAGCTTCTCGATCCGCCAGTACTGTCCCGCCCGGACCTCGCACAGATAACGCCCGAGCTCCACGAATCGGGTGTCCCGCTCCGCCTCGTTCCGCTTCTCCCAAGCGAGAATCTCGTCGATCTTCGATAGAACGAAGACGGCGCGCCGGCGATCGAGTTTCGGGAGCATCGGTGGGTACCTAGTACGCAAGTTCGTCAAACAGACCAAGGTCAACTCCCGGATTGCGGACGAGGCTCGTTGCTACAAGATCGCGCTTGTCGAGGCAGAGGCTTACGAAAGGACAGGTCGTACACGGATTCTGGGGAAAGCGAATTCCGCTATGGGGGAGAAAAAGCCCTGACTCAATCCGGCGGACAGTGTCATCGACTAGGCTGGCAAACTCCTGGCGTTGTTCCTCGGTGATTGTGGCGCGGAGATATTGGACTTCGACGAGACGTTTACGAACAAAGACAACCTGAGCGACTTCGTCGATGCCGGTCATCCAGGAGTAGCAGATCAGTTGCGGATCGAGTGCGGAAAGGCCGGAGGGTTCCTCCGGATAGCGGGCCGAGGTTGTCTTCCATTCGAGGACGCAGGGAGCGCCGTCTAGTTCGCCGATCGCGTCGACGTAGGCGATGAAGTTATTCCCCGATGGCAAAGAGCGGTTGAACTGAACCTGCTGGCTGGATTTTGGGTTCGGCACGTGGACACGGCCGTCCTGAACGAAGCGCTCAAGCAGTTGGGTGCCCTGTTGCAGCATGCGTTCCCAGTTGTCATTGCCCGAGTAGCTGAGTTCCATGTCCTTGCATGGTGCCCACTGCTCGAAGAGCGCGACAGCCGGGTCTTCGTGTCGGAAGAGAGCCGCCACGGCCTGCTCAAAGGCACGTCCGAACAGCATGGCTGCACGGGTGTCTTTTTCCTGCCACCCATCGAGATAGCGATGGCGGTATTTGCGCGGGCAGGTGAGGTATTGGCTGACTTGAGTGTAGGAGTAGGTCATCATCTCACCTCTCTCGTCAGCTGACTCGTCGCGCTGTGATGCAATCCGGATGACAGTTCTTCCCATTGACTGGCCGGCGCGAACCCGTCGAGATTGACTAGCGAGATGCCATTCACGACCGTATGGCTGATCTTGACCACACCACGCAGCCCAGGCAGACACTTCTCGTCGATCTGCTCGCTGGCAAGCATTTCTGGGTCGTACAGGAAATCACGGAGAAACCAGCCCAGCTTCCACATTGATTTCTGTGTGCAGTAGAGCCTTCCGACGACGGACCGGTGGGCAAGGACGCTCGGCTCCAGGATCGAAAGGCGAAGGAAATAGAACGGTTTCTGAGCATGCCAGCGGAACTGTGCACCATCGACGCGGACTAGGAAGATTCCGTCCGGAACTTCGGGGCGAGAATCGCGAGTAGCTTCGGCGAGGCCAGGAACTTGGCGTTTCATGCAACCACCTCCTGGTTTGGGCGGGCGTAGCTGTTGAGCTGGCAGAGAAGGGCATTGCGATCCTTCTCGGCCCAGTCGGCGAGTGATTGGACGAAGGCTTCAACCTGCTCGCGGGTGGCATCGCGAAGGGTCTTTGTGCCGCAAAAGTCGACGGCGTACGCCTTGACGAGTTCTGGATCGAGTTTGTGCTGGCGGATGATCTGGCAAAGGCGATCACGAACCTTCGGCCCGCTGCCGTTTCCGTTGGAGTGCCCATCGCCGTTTGAGTTCTGAGGGGGGAGTTTCTCAACGGGGGAGGGAATCGAGCCGATTTCCTCGACGGAGCAGATACCGATGCCATAGGCCTTGCGTAGGGCGCGATTGACGGCGCGGGTCTCGGCGACGCGCATCTCGGCGCCGCGGACGAGGGATGAGACATTCGAGGGATTGGCGTCCCCATAACCGACAAAACCTCGACAGGTGCGGGATTTGTAGACGGTAGCCTCGAACGCCCAACGTTGTACAGAAGGATCGGAAAATGTCGGCACCGGCCGCACATTGATTCCGACGCACCGATTTCGGCGTGCTAGACCCAACAACCCATTGTGGGTTACGTACCATCGTCCATCGAGAAGTAGCAGTTCCCCGGAAGCGACTGAGAGCATGTATTCGCTGGTGAGATCCTTTAAGATGCGCAATGCGGTAGGTGAAATTGTTCCCCACAACTGCGTGGCAATTCTCTTGTTGCGTTGAAACGTGGCCAATCTTCTCGTCATTTTCATTTCCTCCTGGAACAACAAACAGAATCTGGGACCCAAGTCATCAATTGCCAACCGTCAGAAGCCAAGGTAGAAATAAGCGGGGGAATGCTGTGTCTTAGCGTTCGACGTATATTCCATATGGAATATTCTAATGGGAATATATCCAGAACTCAAGAGAAATGCCTCACCGAAACAGGCCAAAACCCGATCTAAGGGAAATCGGCTCGAGAATTCGAGGATTACGAGGAGACATGCGACAGGAGGACCTCGCGTCGCAACTTGGTGTCAGTCAAGGTCAGCTCTCAAAAATCGAGAGGGGGCAAATTGCTCCGACCCTTGAAATCCTTCTGGGCATGGCGACCAAGTTCGGCAAGAGTCTCGATTGGATCGTCACAGGCGATGGCAGCTAGTGGACAGCTTGAAACGGATCGCAACTCTGACCTGAGACGGCCCTGGGCAAACCAGGGGTTACTTCCATACCTACCCACTGATTACGCCGGTCGGTCGCGATAAGACCCTTGAAGTTCGTATTTTGTTCGCCTATACTGATTGCTATGCGGCAATGGTTCCCGCGCTCCTTTGGTCTTCGGCCCGCCTCCAGCGCTGGTTGCAACCAGCGTGGACGCCGTGATCAGCCCTGGTCCTTTGGCGGAGCGGGGCGCTGAGGACCGGGTTTGTGCATCCGAGGGTGCACGTAGAAGACAACCCAATTCCAATGCTGCTCAGTGATAAGGATCTGGATCGTTTGCTCTTTTCTAATATGACCATGGTATAATGACCATGATCGAGGACAAACATGAAGAAAATGGCGGCGGGCGCGTTCAAGATCCATTGTCTTTCAGTCATGGATGAAGTTCAGGCCAAGCGCGAAACAATCGTTATCACGAAGCGGGGGAAGCCAGTTGCAAAGCTCATTCCCGCCGACCAAGACGCAGACGACATCTATGATTTTCTTGCCGGCAAGGGAGCCATAACGGGAGATGTCGTGTCGCCTGTCATTTCTCCCGACGAGTGGGGAAACCTCCAATGATCTTGGTCGATACCCATGTCGTTCTTTGGCTGGCGTTTGACCAGGCTCAGCTCTCTAAGAACGCTAAGGCGGCGATTGACAATGCGCGGCAGGAGGGGGATGGGTTGGCCATCTCTGATATCACTCTGCTCGAGTTGGCCACGCTTGCCAGCAAGCGACGAATCCGCCTGCAAATCAGTCTTGAGTCCTTTTTAGGTGAAGTCGAAGCTCGATTCAGGGTCCTGCCGATCAGCGGCCGCGCCTGTGTTAGGGCTCTGGGACTTCCTTCTGGCTATCCTAATGATCCTGCGGACCGCATTATTGGAGCCACGGCATTGGTCGAGGGGCTGCCTTTGGTGACGGCTGACCGCGCGATTCGACAGACGCGAGCTTTCCGCACGATTTGGTGAAGGCCAGAACAGGAAGGAGTTCGCTTTTCAGCTCTAGCAGAGGGAAAAATTACGTTATTCCAAGCCGTGAGCTTGCCGAGGACAGTCTGCGCAGAGCGTGATCAAATTTGCCACTTCTATGGCGACCTAATGCATGCAGCCTAGCTTCTTGATATTCGCCTAGAATTCGTGCGTGAGGCGATGCGCGGATCTCGTTTCGTATTCGCGTTTGCTCGCGGCCTGGCCGCAGCCGATACGATTTCCATCTCGGCGCCGGTTGGTGGGGGAGGAGGGCACAGAGGCCTAGATTCGTGCAACCAGGTTGCACCGTGTATCCATCCGCGGCCGGCGAATCGGACCGGGGAGAATGACTCGCCGCGAGGAGGGAACGGGAGAGTGCTAGAGCGCCGTAATTAAGTAGGAAACAGATGAAGAGAGCTTAAATTTGTTGCGCCTGCATGGGCTGGGCGCGCGAGGACGTGCACGTGAAGTTGAGTTCGAGTTCACGGCTGTGCATGCTGAATCTGACGCGCGTGGGCAGAAGAGCAGACTTGAGTTGACTGAGCGTGAGCTTCACGTCAAAGTGCGCGACGTGCCTCATGATGATGATGCGGCTCGGGGGCGCTGGCGTGCATAGAGAGAGTGCCGGTGAGACACGAACCCAAAAGTCCACCGCAGAGCGAAGGCAGCGTGAGCTCGATGCCAGGACGTGCTGACTCTACATTAACCTGCAGTCCCCAATGCCAGCGGCCTTGGCAGATTCCTTTCGAGAATTTTTCACCCTCAATTTAATTCCCGTTTTCAGTTAATATGTGTGATGCATTTTGGCTCAGGGTTTAAGGTAAACCCATGCATTTCAAGGGACTTGACCTCAATC
>Ga0335069_10002134_pt1 | contig 30783 bp, 38 predicted proteins | sample Lox_Sample_11_FD_206714 | JGI IMG/M metagenome (GOLD analysis project Ga0335069, IMG submission 206714) | Soil microbial communities from Loxahatchee National Wildlife Refuge, Florida, United States - Lox_Sample_1.1 | ecosystem: Environmental > Terrestrial > Soil > Wetlands | place: USA...
AAATCCGCTGCAACTAAGCTCGTTAGGCCAATCAGCCTGCGGCGCTACTGGCGGCGGCTACCCCGGGCCAATCACCAGCCGATCCGCCCATTAGCACGAGGTCAGCGCCGATTCTGCTACGCTACCTGGATCCCCCTTCCGAGCGCGAATCGCAGCGCCGATGCTGATCGTGCAGCCACGGGAGGATCCCTGATCGCCCGGTGCTCCGCAGAAAAAGGAGCTGAACGATGTCGAACGCACAGTACCTCACGCCTGACGAGGTGTCCGAGCGTTACCGGGGAGAGATCTCACCCGGCACGCTCCGCAACTGGCGAGCCATGCGGATTGGTCCTTCGTACGTGAAGGTCGGGAAGGGCGTCCTCTACCCAGTGACTGAGCTTGAAGCCTGGGATAAGAAGAATGTCGTGCAGTGCCGCGCTACGCGGTGATCGAGCGGTGCTCATAGGGGTGGGGACGGTACCCACCGTTTCGGCCGCCAAATGCCGCCCCCACTCCCCGCCCCCTGCATCGGGCGCGGATGAATAAAATCCCAACTGATATCAATCACTTGCCGCTTCGTGCTCGGCTCCTGCACAACCATCCCTCCGGCGATCCTCAGCCGTCCGGCGCCGACGTGGACATGACGCGCCAGATCGTGCGGGCGCTGGATGCGCTCAAGATCGCCGTGCACGACCATCTGGTGGTGGGCCGCGAGGGCGTGGCCAGCTTCAAGGCGTTGGGGCGGATTTAGCTGACGCCTAGTCGGCGGCGTCCTTCGGCTGATCGGCGCCGTAGTACTGCACGCCGATCTCGATCGCCGGGCGGCCGGTCTCGCGGCGATGGCGGTTGGTGTCGCGCAGGGAATAGACGCAGCCGCAGTATTCCTGCTGGTAGAAGGCCTCGCGCTTGGAGATCTCGATCATCCGCGCCGCGCCGCCGCCCTTGCGCCAGTTGAAGTCCCAATAGCTCAGGCCCTCGTAGGGCTTGGCCGCGCGCGCCCCGCAGTCGTTGATCTGGGCCATGTTCTTCCAGCGCGAGATGCCGAGCGAACTGGTCATGACCGGAAAGCCGTGCTCGTGGGCGTAGAGCGCCGTGCGCTCGAAGCGCATGTCGAAGCACATGGTGCAGCGGGCGCCGCGCTCGGGCTCCCACTCCATGCCCTTGGCGCGGGCGAACCAGTTGTCGGTGTCGTAGTCGGCGTCGACGAACGGCACATTATGCTTTTCGGCGAAGCGCACGTTCTCGTCCTTGCGCAGAAGGTATTCGCGCTCGGGGTGGATGTTGGGGTTATAGAAGAAGATCGTGTAGTCGATGCCCGAGGCCAGCATGGCCTCCATCACCTCGCCCGAACAGGGCGCGCAGCACGAATGCAGCAGCACCTTGGTCTGGCCGCCGGGGGGCTTCAGCACGGGGCGGGTCGTGTCATCGCTCATCGGCTCGCCATAGCATAAGGCCGCGGGGAATCGAACCGGGCGCGCGGCGCGCTACCCGGGATCAGGCGTCGGCCTTGGCCAGCCGTTCCCACTCCAGGAATTCCGGCTGTTCCAGCAGGAGCGCGCCGTAGGCTCCGCAGCGGCCGTCGTCGCCGTAGTCGGTCAGGGGCGTGCAATAGGTGCGAAAGCGCGTGGCCACGGGGGTGAAGTAGGCGTCGGCGATCGACCAGGCGCCCAGCAGGAACGGGCCGCCCGAAACGTCCAGCAGCCGGGTCCACAGCCGCACCATCTTGCGCACGTCGCCGGCCGTGGCCTCGGTCAGATCGAGCAAGGCCGGGGTTGCGGTCAAATCCATCGGGCACTCGCCGCGCAGCGAGGGAAAGCCCGAATGCATCTGGCCCACGGCCGCCCGGCCCAGAGCGCGCCGATGCAGGTCGTGCGGCCACAGGCCCGCCTCGGGAAAGCAGTCGTGCAGATATTCGCAGATGGCCACGGAATCCCACACCGTCACGCCCCCGTCGATCAGCACCGGGCATTGGCCCGAGGGCGCGTAGGGCGCGAGCTTGGCGGCGGTGTCGGGCGAGCGCAGGGCGATCAGGGTTTCGCTGAACGGCTGGCCCATCCGCCGCAGCACCAGCCATGGCCGCATGGACCAAGTCGACCACCTGCGCGTCCCGATCACCAGTTCCATCGCGGCCATTCCCTTGCCCGTTGAAAGCGACAGGCAACACGCCCCGCTGCGCGTGACAAGCGGGCCTGTGACGCAAAACGCCTAGGGCAAAGGCCGGTTCAGCGCGGCGGGGGCGGAGGCGGCGCGGCGCCCGGCGGACAGGCCGGCGGCGGCGGAGGGGGCGGCGGCGGCGGCGCCTTGGTCGCGCAATCGACCTGACGCCATTGTAGCGCGCCCGGCGAGACCATCCGCTGATGGGTGCGGGTCTCGTAGGCCGGCGGAGCGTCGACGCGCACCGTGTGCGGTCCGCGCACCAGCACCTTGTAGCGCTGCACGCCGTACTGGGCGGGGATCTGATCGATCACCACGTGCTCGGGCTGGTCGATCACCTGGCGGGTGACCTGCTGCGTCACGGCCGGGATCGGCGTCTGCACCACGCGGCCGGGCTCGCGCACCACCTGGCGAGTGACCACGCCGTATTCGGCCGGCACCTCGACCAGGCACACCACCTCGCCGGTGGGCTGCAGTTGGCCGCCGGGCGGGATCACGCCATCCGGGCCGACGAAGGTGCGCCGCCATTCGGTGTGGGCGGGCCGGGTGACCACCTGTTCGGTGACCGTCTCATAGACCGGCGGAATCTGTTCGACGTGGACGCTGGCGGCCTGGACCACCACCGTCTCGGTCACGGTGCGATAGGTGGCCGGGATCACATGACGCACGGTGCGCGCCGGGGCGATCAGCACCGACTTCTCGCGCCACTCGTACTGGGCCGGGACATAGCGCGTCTCGTGGCGGCCCGGCGCGGTCATCACCTGCTCGGAATAGCTCTCATAGACCGGCGCGCTGCGCACCTGGGCGTAGCACTGGCCGGGCTGGGCGGCGGCGGGGTATCCGCCCGGCGGAGGCGGCGGCGCGTGCGGCGCGCCCGGGCAATCGGGGCGTCCGGCAATGGCGGGGCAGCCGCCGACCAATTGAACGCGTCCGTCGCCGTGATCGTCGGCCCGGCTGGCGGGCGCAAGCGCGAGGCAAGCAAGGCTAGCGGCGGCGAACAGAAGATGTCTGGTCATAGTGTAAAGCTCCGTCGGGGCGATCTTACTTCGCCCGAGCCCTGCACGCTTGGCCTATTCACCCCAGACGGGTGCGGATTCCTCCCGGGCGAGAAACGACCCCGTGCTTGACACCCCGCCCTGCCCCGGCCATCTGCCCCTGCCGACCTCAAGACCGGTCCAGGAGAGCCCGCCGATGATCCCCCGCTACGCCCGGCCCGAAGCCGCCGACATCTGGTCGCCGCAAACCAAATACCGGATCTGGTTCGAGATCGAGGCCCACGCCGCCGACGCCATGGCCGACCTGGGCGTGGTGCCCAAATCGGCCGCCGCGGAAATCTGGGCCAAGGGCAAGGACGCGGTGTTCGACTCCGACCGGATTGACGAGATCGAACGGGTGGTCAAGCACGACGTGATCGCCTTCCTGACCCATGTGGCCGAGATCGTCGGGCCCGAGGCGCGCTTTCTGCACCAGGGCATGACCTCGTCGGACGTGCTCGACACCTGCCTGGCGGTGCAGCTCAAGCGTTCGGCCGACCTGTTGATCGCGGGCGTCGACCGGGTGCTGGCGGCGCTCAAGACCCGCGCCCTGGAGCATAAGTACACGCCCACCGTGGGCCGCAGCCACGGCATCCACGCCGAGCCCACCACCTTTGGCCTGAAGCTGGCCGGCCACTACGCCGCCTTCGTGCGCGGCCGCGCGCGCCTGGTCGCCGCGCGCGAGGACATCGCCACCTGCGCCATCTCCGGCGCGGTCGGCACCTTCGCCAATATCGATCCGCGCGTGGAGGCCTACGTGGCCGCCAAGATGGGGCTGGCTGTCGAGCCGGTCTCGACCCAGGTGATCCCGCGCGACCGGCACGCGGCCTTCTTCGCCGCCCTGGCGGTGGTCGCCGCCTCGATCGAGAACCTGGCGACCGAGGTGCGCCACCTGCAGCGCACCGAGGTGCTGGAGGCGGAGGAATTCTTCGATGTGGGCCAGAAGGGCTCGTCGGCCATGCCGCACAAGCGCAACCCCGTGCTGACCGAAAACCTGACCGGCCTGGCGCGCCTGGTGCGCTCGGCGGTGGTTCCGGCGCTGGAAGATGTAGCGCTGTGGCACGAGCGCGACATCAGCCACTCGTCGGTGGAACGCGGCATCGGGCCCGACGCCACCGTCCACCTGGATTTCGCCCTGAACCGCATGGCGGGGGTGATGGAGCGCCTGCTGATCTATCCCGAGAACATGCAGAAAAACCTCGACCGCCTGGGCGGCCTGGTCCACTCGCAGCGGGTGCTGCTGGCCCTGACGCAAAAGGGCATGGCGCGCGAGGCGGCCTATTCGGCGGTGCAACGCAACGCGATGAAGGTGTGGCGCGGCGAAGGTCGGTTCCTGGACTTCCTCAAGGCCGATCCCGAGGTCAACGCGCACATGGCCGACGCCGAACTGGAGGCCCTGTTCGACCTGGGCTACCACACCAAGAACGTGGACTTCGTGTTTGAGCGGGTGTTCGGGGCGTAGCCGAAAAAGAGCTGAACCACCAAGGTCACGAAGGACAAGAAGGATGCGGCGCTGACTTCGCGAACTTCGTGGTTGGATGCCGTTCGAGGCTGCGCGGCCTTGAGCCTCAGCCCGCCTTGAGCTGCTCGCGGGCGATGGCCAGGAATTCGTCCATCTTGGAGCGCACCTCGCCCTCGGTCACCTTCAGGCCAGAGGCCGACAGGTCCTTGGCAACCTTGCGCAGGACGTCCTCGTCGCCGGGCAGATCGACCTCGGACTTGACCACGGCGCTGGCGTAGTCGTCGCGGTGGTCGCCCTCCAGGCCCATCAGGCCGGCGGCCCACAGGCCCAGCTGGCGATTGCGGCGGGCCTGGGCCTTGAAATCCATATCCTGGTCGTGCGCGAACTTACTCTCGAAACCCAGCTCGCGATCGTCGAAGGTGGTCATGTCTGCCCCAAGTGAACTCTCGCGCTGCATTATAGCGCCGGACGCCCGCCCGCAATGCGCCGATTAGCCCTGGCGGCGCGACGAGCGCTGTCGGCGATGTGGTCGCACCCCGCGATTTGCGCCGCGCGGCCCATTCCTTTACTGTGCCTGAGGTCTTATCCCAGATAAGCCCCGAGTCGGATGGCGCGCGCGGATCGGTCGCGCGCGTTTTGCATTTGTCCGGCCACTCTGACGGGAAGCGCTTCCATGACCCGCCGCAAGAAGATTTACGAGGGCAAGGCCAAGATCCTCTATGAGGGGCCTGAGCCAGGCACGCTGATTCAATACTTCAAGGACGACGCCACCGCCTTCAACGCGCAGAAAAAAGCTGTGCTCGAGGGCAAGGGCGTGATCAACAACCGCATCTCCGAATATGTGATGACGCGGCTGAACACGATCGGCGTGATGAACCACTTCATCAAGCGCCTGAACCTGCGCGAGCAGCTGATCCGCGAAGTGGAGATCATCCCGCTGGAGGTGGTGTGCCGCAACATCGTGGCCGGCTCGCTGTCCACGCGCTTCGGCCTGCCCGAGGGCCAGCCCCTGCCCCGCTCGATCATCGAGTTCTACTTCAAGGACGACAAGCTGGGCGATCCGCTGGTGACCGAGGAGCACATCACCTGCTTCAACTGGGCCACCACCCAGGAGATCGACGACATCCTGGCCATGACCCTGCGGGTCAACGACTTCCTGCTGGGCATGTTCAACGCCGTCGGCATCACCCTGGTCGATTTCAAGATCGAATATGGCCGGGTGTGGGAGGGCGAGTTCTCGCGCGTGATCCTGGCCGATGAGATCAGCCCCGACAGCTGCCGCCTGTGGGACTCGACCACCAACGAAAAGCTCGACAAGGACCGCTTCCGCCGCGACCTGGGCAATGTGATCGAGAGCTACACCGAAGTGGCGCGCCGCCTGGGAATCATGAAGGACATGCCGCGCGTGATCGAAGGCGGCGCCGCGTAAGGACTGAGCCGAGCATGAAGACCAAGGTGCATGTCTATCTGAAGCCCGGCGTGCTTGACGTTCAGGGCAAGGCCATCGAGGGCGCTTTGCACGGCCTGGGCTGGGGCGATGTAGCCAATGTGCGGGTGGGCAAGACCATCGAGTTCGAGGTGGCCGGAAACGACCGCGCCAAGGCCGAGGCCGAGGCCAAGGCCATGGCCGAGACCCTGCTGGCCAACACCGTGATCGAGTCCTTCCGCGTCGAGGTGGTCTGACCGCGATGAAGGCCGCCGTCGTCGTTTTCCCCGGCTCCAATTGCGACCGCGATTGCGCCGTGGGCATCGAGCGCTCCACCGGCGCTTCGGTCGATATGGTGTGGCACCAGGCGACCACCCTGCCCGAGGGCCTGGACCTGATCGTGCTGCCGGGCGGTTTTTCCTATGGCGATTATCTGCGGTGCGGGGCCATGGCCGCCCAGTCGCCGGTGATGCGCGCGGTGGTCCAAGCCGCCAACGACGGGGTGGCCGTGATCGGCATCTGCAACGGGTTTCAAATCCTGTGCGAGGCCGGTCTGCTGCCGGGCGCCCTGCTGCGCAACCGGGCGCTGAAGTACATCTGCAAGGACGTGGACCTGGACGTGGTCAACGCCAACACGCGCTTCACCTCCGGCTTTGGCGGCCAGCGCCAGGCGCGCATGACGGTGGGCAACGGCGAAGGCAACTTCTTCGCCGACGAGGCGACGCTGGAGCGCCTGGAGGGCGAAGGCCAGGTGGTGTTCCGCTACCGCGACAACCCCAATGGCTCGGCGCGCGACATCGCCGGCATCGTCAACGCTCAGGGCAATGTGCTGGGCATGATGCCGCACCCGGACCGGGCCTTCGAGCCCGAGCTCGGCTCGGCCGACGGGGCGACCCTGTTCCGCAGCGTGATGGGCCTTTAGGGCCGGGGCCGGTTCGGATCGAGCCCGATGCGGGCGATGGCGGCGGTGTGGCTCGCGCCATGCGACCAATCGGTCATCTGATGCAGATGGATCAGCAGCGCGGCCGTCACCAGGGACGCGACGACCAGCACCGCCAGGGTGATGCCGGAACTCCCTCTGTTGTCAGCCATATGCGCCTCCAACGTCACGGAGCTGGTAGGGTCCGCCCCGCGCCCGGCGGCGTCAAATGAAACGAAATTTGCCCAGGCTGTCCTCGCCCCCCTGGCCTCGGCTGTTGGGCAATCCCTTGCCATGCGGGCCGACCTGGGCTTGAGAAGAGCCATGAATCCCAAAGTCACAGCCTGCCGCACGGTTCTCGCGGCTCTCGCCCTGGGCCTGGCGCCGCCCGCCCTGGCGTTCGCCCAGAGCCCGACGTCGGCGAACCAGCCGCTGCCCTGCGCGGCGCAGGCCCAGTCGCGCACCGGAGGCGTGATGGAGATCGTCGCCGCCGCGCCAGGCCAGCCCCCCGGACCGCAACTGGTGTGGCAGCCGGTGGCCACCGGCCCAGGCGTGACATTGTGGATCACCTATCCCGCCAGCGCCCTGGCGCGGATGGACGAGCCCAATGGCGTCCTGATCCGCTTCCACACGCCCGCGAACGTCAACCTGGACACGCTGTCGGTCGCGGTGAAGGCCGGGAACGGCCGCGCCTGGCGCTTTGACGGCAAGACGATCACCGCCGGCCCCAACAACACCGGCCAGGTGGCGTTCGGCCTGGACTGGCCTTATGGCCGCGGCGTGATCTCGGCGGTGGCCGAATCCGAACCGCTGACCGTGTCGGTCGAGGGCGACGACTCGACCCTGGCCAAGGAGAGCTTCGTGCTGTCCAACATCGACGCCCGCGACAGCCTGCTGGCGCAGACCCGGACCCGGTTCCAGGCGCTCGGCGCGGCGGCCTGTTCCACAGCGCCCTGAGGCCGTGCGCCCATAGGTGAGACGCCCTGACGCGGGACGCCTTTGCTCCTGACAGCGGGGCTTGAATCCGCTAACTCGGCCCCATGACCGCGACCTCGCACAAGACCGCCGCCGAACTGGCCCGCGAATACGGGCTGAAGGATGAAGAATACGCGCTGATCCTCGCGCGCCTGGGTCGCGAGCCCAGTCCGGTGGAACTGGGCGTGTTCTCGGTCATGTGGAGCGAGCACTGCTCGTACAAGTCGTCCAAGAAGCACCTGGGCAAGTTCCCGACCACCGGCCCGCGGGTGATCTGCGGCCCCGGCGAGAACGCCGGCGTGGTTGACATCGGCGAGGGGCCGGATGGCCGGAAACTGGCCGTGGTGTTCAAGATGGAGAGCCACAACCACCCCTCCTACATCGAGCCCTATCAGGGCGCGGCCACGGGCGTGGGCGGCATCATGCGCGACGTGTTCACCATGGGCGCGCGACCCATCGCTCTGCTCAACGCCCTGCGCTTCGGCGACCCAAGCCATCCCAAGACCCGGCGGCTGGTCGAGGGCGTGGTGGCCGGCATCGGCGGCTATGGCAATTGCGTGGGCGTGCCGACCGTGGGCGGCGAGACCAATTTCCATGCGGGCTACAACGGCAATATCCTGGTCAACGCCATGTGCGTGGGCCTGGCCGACGCCGACAAGATCTTCTACTCGGCCGCCCCGGCGCCGGGCCTGCCCGTGGTCTATTTCGGCTCCAAGACCGGCCGCGACGGCATCCACGGCGCCACCATGGCCTCGGCCGAGTTCGACGAGGATTCCGACGAAAAGCGTCCCACCGTGCAGGTCGGCGACCCCTTCGCCGAGAAGCTGCTGATCGAGGCGACGCTGGAGCTCATGGCCTCGGGCGCCGTGGCGGCGATCCAGGACATGGGCGCGGCGGGCCTGACCTCGTCGTCGGTCGAAATGGCCGGCAAGGGCGGGGTGGGCATCGAACTGGACCTTGACGCTGTGCCCCAGCGCGAAGAGGGCATGACCGCCTACGAGATGATGCTGTCGGAAAGCCAGGAGCGCATGCTGGCGATCCTGAAGCCAGGCCGCGAGGCGGACGGCCAGCGCATCTTCGCCAAGTGGGGCCTGGATGCGGCGACCATCGGCTGGACCACCGACACCGGCCGCATGGTGCTGAAGCACCAGGGCGTGGTGGTGGCCGATGTGCCGCTGGCCCCGCTGTTCGACGACGCCCCGCTGTACGACCGGCCGCATACGCCTGCCGCCAAGCCCCGTCATCTGGGTCTGGACGGGTCCCTCGCGCCCAGCGACTACGAAGCGGCGGTGCTGACGCTGATGTCCTGCCCCGACATGGCGTCCAAGCGCTGGCTGTGGGAGCAGTACGACCGGCACGTGATGGCGGACACCCTGGCCGACTCCGCCACCGGGGCGGACGCCGGGCTGGTGCGCATCCACGGCACGCGCAAGGCCCTGGCGGTCACGTCCGACTGCACCCCCCGCTACGTCCAGGCCGATCCCTACGAGGGCGGCAAGCAGGCGGTGGCCGAGGCTTGGCGCAACCTGATCGCGGTGGGCGCCCTGCCCCTGGCCATCACCGACAATCTCAACTTCGGCAATCCCGAACGGCCCGAGATCATGGGCCAGATCGTCGGCGCCATCGAAGGCATGGCCGAGGCGTGCCGCGCCCTGGACTTCCCGGTCGTGTCGGGCAACGTCTCGCTCTACAACGAGACCAACGGCGCGGCCATTCCGCCGACCCCCACCGTCGGCGCCGTCGGCCTGATCGACGACTATGACCGCCGCGCCGGTTTCGGCGGGATGACAAGCGGCGACGTGCTGCTTCTGATCGGCGAGACGCGCGGCGAACTGGGCGCCAGCCTGTACCTGCGCGAGGTGCTGGGCCGCGAGGACGGCGCGCCGCCGCCGGTCGACCTGGCCGCCGAGCGCCGCAACGGCGCCTTCGTGCGCGGTCTGATCGCTTCTGGACGGTGCAGCGTGGCGCACGACCTGTCGGACGGCGGCCTGATCGCCGCCGCAGCAGAGATGGCCCTGGCCTCGGGCGTGGGCGTGGTGCTGAACGAGGACACGGGCCTGCCGCTGCACGCGGCGCTGTTCGGCGAGGATCAGGCGCGCTACCTGCTGGCGGTGAAGCGCGACGCCGTGTCGCAGATCGTGCACGACGCCGCGGCGGCGGGCGTGGTCGCCGATAAAATCGGCCTAGCCGGGGGTCTAGCCCTGGCCGTGCAAGGCGTTCTATCGCTGTCGCTGGACCGCCTGAGGACGGCTCACGAGGGCTGGCTGCCGGCTTTCATGGCCCGGGCGTAGGCGCTTCTTAAGGTTTACAGTCGATAACCAAATCAGCTGTTCATGCCAGGATTCCGTCCATGCCCATGACCTCCGCCCAGATCGAGTCCGATCTTCGCGAGGCTTTTCCCGACGCCGAAATCGCGATCGAGGACCTGGCGGGCGATGGGGATCATTATCGCGCGCGCATTGTGTCGAGTGCGTTCGCGGGTTTGCCTCGGGTGCGCCAGCACCAACTCGTGTACCAGGCGATGAAGGGCAAGGTCGGCGGCGAACTGCACGCCTTGGCGCTTGAAACGTCGGCCCCGCCGACCTGACATGCGCTACCGCCCCCTCGCGCATCGGGCCATGGCGGTTTCGGCCATCTCGCTGAAGCTTGATGACCGTTTCGCGCGGAGCGCGGGCCAATGGTCGGAGCTGGTGCTGGCGGGCCTCAGCTGCGGCATCAACTGTTTCGAGGTCGCCGGCCGCAATCCGGCCCTGGTCGATGGCGTGAGCCAGGCGTTGCGCACGGTCGAGCGGCGGCTGCTGTTCGTCGCCTGGCGGTTTGGACCCTCGGTGATGCCCTCGGCCTATGCCCGAGAGGCCTTTTCGCCCGTGGCCCTGGAGGGCCTGGCCAAGGCGGTGATCGCGCGTACTGGCCTGGCCTATCTCGATCTCGTGCAGTTGGACGACCCCGGACCGCAGGACCTGAGGCCCGAGGGCCTGAAGATGCTGCGGCAACTGAAAACCCAGGGCCTGGTGCAGAACATCGGCGTCGCCGGCCAGGGTGAATCGATGGACGCTTATATTTCCACCGGGGCATTTGAGGTGCTGACCCTGCCCTTCAGCATGCTTTCGGGCTCGCTCGAGCGGCGACGGCTGCGGGCGGCGGAGGAGCGAAACATGTCCGTGCTGGGCACCTCGCCCTATCCGGAGGCGATGCTGACCGTGTCGCAGGCAGCGCCGCGGCGGCTATTGCTGGGTTGGAACGCCAAGGCTGAGACGCCCAACGCCCAGCCCTACCGCTTTCTCAACACCACGCCGCAATGGACGGCCGAGGAACTGGCCGTCGCCTATGCGCTGACCGAGCCATCCCTGGCCACCGTGCAGGTGGAAGCGCGCGATGTGGGCCATCTGCAGGCCCTGGCCGCCGTGGCTGAGCGCGAACTGCCGTCCAGCCTGCCCGCACAGATCGAGATGGCGCGCTTTTCCACCTTGGGGCAGGACGCGCGGCGCGCTTGACCCGGAACGGGTTGACCCAGGGCCCAAGGCTCCCTAGCTGAGGGGACGACATTGATGCGAGGCCCGCCGTGACCGACCCCGTCCGCGAATTCATCGAAAAGACCGTCGCCGACTATCCCGTGGTGCTGTTCATGAAGGGCGTGCCCGACAGCCCGCAGTGCGGCTTCTCCAACGCCGTGGTGCAGATCCTCGACCATCTGGAGGTCGAATACGTCGGCGTGAACGTCCTGCAGGACGAGGCCCTGCGCCAAGGCATCAAGGAATTCTCCAGTTGGCCCACCATTCCCCAGCTCTATGTGAAGGGCGAGTTCGTCGGCGGCTGCGATATCGTGCGCGAGATGTTCGAGAGCGGCGAACTGAAGAGCTTCATGGCCGATAAGGGCGTGGCCGCCGAAGCGGCCGCCCACTAGGGCCGGCGCTCGCCCCTGCATCGCGGGGATTTCACGGCGCGCCTACCAGCGGGTTGCCCAGGACGAACGGCGCGCCCGCCCTCAGATCCAGATCGGCATAGCTATAGGTCAGGTCCATGTGGCCTGGGCCGGTGGGCGAGCACGCCCCCTGCCGGCGGGGCGCGATCAGCAGCATGATCTGTCCGGGCGTCTTGAGCATGGCCACCGTGTAGTCCGCTTTGGTGGCGCAGGCGCTCACCGGCAGGCGAAAGGTCACGCCGTCGGCGTCCACGCGCACGCCATTGATCGGCATGGGGGCCTGCGCCCACGCGGGCGCGGCGAGCACGGCGGCAGTGGCGATGGCCTGGAAGATCGCCTGGAGGATCGTTTGAGCGCGCCTCATCGGGGCTCCAAAATGCAAAAAGGGCCCGGTTTCCCGGACCCTTCGCATAGCTCGAATTCGGCGTCCGATTAAGACGCGTAGAATTCGACGACCAGGTTCGGCTCCATCTTCACCGGATACGGCACTTCGGCCAGATCGGGGGCGCGGACGAAGGTGACCGCCAGATGCTTGGCGTCGACCTGCAGATATTCGGGCGTCTCACGCTCCGCCGACTGGATGGCTTCGAGCACCAGGGCCATGTTGCGCGAGCGCTCGCGCACTTGCACCACGTCGCCCACGCGCACGCGGAACGAGGCGATGTTGACGCGCTTGCCGTTGACCAGGACGTGGCCGTGGTTGACGAACTGGCGCGCGGCGAACGGGGTCGGGGCGAACTTGGCGCGGTAAACCACCGCGTCCAAACGGCTTTCCAGCAGCGCGATCAGGTTCTCGGAGGTATTGCCCTTGCGGCGGGCGGCCTCGTCGTAGGTGCGGCGGAACTGCTTTTCGGTCAGGTTGCCGTAGTAGCCCTTGAGCTTTTGCTTGGCGCGCAGCTGCAGGCCGAAATCCGACACCTTGGACTTGCGGCGCTGGCCGTGCTGGCCGGGGCCGTATTGGCGCTGGTTGATAGGCGACTTGGGGCGGCCCCAAATGTTCTCGCCCATACGCCGGTCAATCTTGTACTTCGCCGAGTGGCGCTTCGACATGGATATTCTCTTTTCAATCGACGCGGTCCGGCCCCTCCCCATCTGGAGCGGCGATTGCAACGGCGGCCTCGCGTCATCCGTCATAGATTTCCTCGCCCCTGATGCGGGTCAGGGACGGGAAAGGCGGGTGTATGGCCGCGGCGGCCGGCAAAGTCAACGGCGCCGCGCGGCCTGACCTAGGCGGTGAGGCTGAAGACGGCGCCGGGCTGATAGGGCGCGGACGCCGAGGCGCCCGGGAGCGATGGGGGGTTGGCGCCGGTCTGGCTCAAGCCGCCGCCGAAGGTGACCGACGGCTGGGACTGGAAACCGCCGGCGGAAGTGGCCGCGTCGGCCCCGCCGGTCTTGTCCACGCTCGATTGCGTGGCGTTGAGGTCGGGATGAGCCGGGTTCTTGCCTTGCTCGGCCAGGGCCACGTCGCAGGACGACAGGCAGACATAGCCGTTGACGACTTCCATCATGGCGCCAGTCCTCCGCTCACCGTCAGGATAGGCGGCCAAGACTAAGACTTCGTTAGGATTCGGGGGCGCCGCCCGAGTCCACATCCGGCGCCGCGTCCGAGCCCCGCGTTTGCGCCAGCTTGGCCAGAACCCGGCCGCGCCCCTTGCTCAGGGCCGTGACCACGCCGCGCAGGGTGCGCACCTCCTGCTCGTTGAGCAGGGCGCGGGCGAAGATGGCGCGCAGGTTGCGCACCATCGAGGGGCGCTTCTCGGGCGGGTGGAAGAAGCCTGCGGCCTCCAACTCGCCTTCCAGATGGCCGTAGAGGCCGTCGAGCATGGCCTGGTCGGCCGGCGGCGCGCCCTCGCGAAAGGCGGGCGGCGGGCGATCCGCCGCGGCGGTGCGCCACTCATAGGCGTTGATCGCCACCGCCTGGGCCAGGTTGAGCGAGCGGAAGCGCGGATCGATCGGGATGGTGACGATGGCCTGGCACAGGGCGATGTCCTGGGTTTCCAGCCCCGCGCGCTCGCCCCCGAACAGCAGACCGCTGTTCAGTCCTTCGCTGGCGGCCACGTGCAGCTGGGCGGCGGCCTCGCGCGGGGTCCAGATCGGCAGCACCACCTCGCGCGGGCGGGCGGTGGTGGCGTAAAGCCGGTGCAGGTCGGCGCAGGCGTCCTCCAGCCGATCGAACACCCGCGCGCCGTCCAGCGGCCAGTCGGCGCCGGAAGCCGAGGCCCAGGCCCGCTCCTGGGGCCAGCCGTCGCGCGGACGCACCAGGCGCAGGTCCGCCAGGCCGAAATTAGCCATGACGCGCGCCACCGCGCCGATGTTCTCGGCCAGCTGCGGTTCATTCAAAATGACGCAAGGGGCGCCCGCACTCTCGCTCATTGACAGATTTTCCAGCGCCAAAGTCTTTCCCAGGCGTCATGTGGTTTCCCCACGCCGCGCAACCGTCTATAGCACCGTCGCTGCGCCGCCGAGGGTCCTGTGAGCCCTTAGGCGAGACTGCGCCCTCAACGCCGCCCCGCTCGGGACCTCTGGAGCCGCTCTGCCGATGTCGAAAATCAAAGTCGCGAACCCCGTCGTCGATATCGATGGCGACGAGATGACCCGGATCATCTGGAAGCTGATCAAGGACAAGTTGATCTTCCCGTTCCTGGACCTGCCGCTCGAGTACTACGACCTGGGCATCGAGAAGCGCGACGAGACCAACGACCAGATCACCATCGACGCGGCCAAGGCGACGCTGAAGTACGGCGTGGCCGTGAAGTGCGCCACCATCACCCCCGACGAAGCGCGGGTGAAGGAATTCGGCCTGAAGGAAATGTGGAAGTCGCCCAACGGCACCATCCGCAACATCCTGGGCGGCGTGATCTTCCGCGAGCCGATCATCTGCAAGAACGTGCCGCGGCTGGTGCCGGGCTGGACCCAGCCGATCGTGGTCGGGCGCCACGCTTACGGCGACCAATACCGCGCCACCGATTTCCTGGTGCCCGGCAAGGGCAAGCTCACCATCAAGTGGGAAGGCGAAAGCGGCGAAGTGATCGAACGCGAAGTGTTCGAATTCCCCGGCGCCGGCATCAGCCTGTCCATGTACAACCTGGACCAGTCGATCCTCGACTTCGCCCACGCCTCGTTCGCGTACAGCCTGATGCGCGGCTATCCGCTGTATCTGTCGACCAAAAACACCATCCTCAAGCGCTACGACGGCCGCTTCAAGGACATCTTCCAGGAAGTGTACGAGACCGAATACGCCGAAAAGTTCAAGGCCGCGGGCCTGACCTACGAGCACCGCCTGATCGACGACATGGTCGCGGCGGCGCTGAAGTGGTCGGGCGGCTATGTGTGGGCGTGCAAAAACTACGACGGCGATGTGCAGTCCGACATCGTGGCTCAGGGCTTCGGCTCGCTCGGCCTGATGACCTCGGTGCTGATGACGCCGGACGGCAAGACCATGGAGGCCGAGGCCGCCCACGGCACCGTCACCCGCCACTTCCGCCAGCACCAGCGCGGCGAGTCGACCTCGACCAATTCGATCGCCTCGATCTTCGCCTGGACGCGCGGTCTGACGCACCGGGCCAAGCTTGACGGCAACGAGGCCCTGGCCAAGTTCGCCGCGACCCTGGAACGGGTCACGATCGACACGGTCGAGACCGGCGACATGACCAAGGACCTGGCGCTGCTGGTCGGCGCCCACCAGGGCTGGCTGTCGACGGAAGGCTTCCTCGACAAGGTGGCTTCGAACCTCGAAGCGGCCATGGGCTAACCTTCCGGGCCGGGCTCTCCGCCTCGCGGAGGGCCCGCGCCCGACTGGCCCTTACCGTCCTTCGGGATGGATCTTGTGCAGGGCGGCCAGAACCTCGTCCTGCTGGGGATGGCCCGCGGCCTTCTCCCACTCGCCGATCGCCAGATCGAAACCACGTACATACTCGGCCTGGGTGATCAGGCCCTTGTCGAGCAGCACGCGGGCGAAGCCGTCGGCCAGGGCCAGGGCGGCCTGCCCCAGAACGCCCGGGCGCACGAAGTGGTTGTCCATGGGGCGCTCCTGCACGGCCAAGCGTCGATCGACGCGCGGACCTATAGGCAAAGCCGACCGCCGCCGCGCGCCAGAAAAACTTCAGGCGCGATCAGGCCCCGGACGCGCTCAGCCCAGCGCCGCCTTGATCGCCTTCAGCCCCTCTTCGGCCGCCGCGGCGTCGGGCGCGCCGCCCTGGGCGAAGTCGGGCTTGCCGCCCGCGCCCTGCCCGCCCATGGCGATCACGCCCGCGCGGGCCAGATCGGCGGCGTTGAACCGGCCGGCCAGATCGGCGGTGATGGCCACGGTCAGGGCCGCCTTGCCGTCCGCGGTGCCGACCAGAGCCACCACGCCCGAACCGACCTGCTTCTTGAACTCCTCGGCCACGCCGCGCAGTTCCTTGCCGCCCACGCCGTCGAGCACCCGGGCGATGAGCTTGACGCCGCCGATCTCCTCGATCGCCGCGGCCGCGCCGCCGCCGCCCACGGCCAGTTGGCGCTTGGCGTCCGCCAGAGCCTTTTCCAGCGCGCGCCGTTCGGCCTGCAGGGCCTCGACCCGGCCGGCGACCTCGGCCACGGGGACCTTGAACTGCTCGGCCAGGCCCTTGGCGACGCCGGCCTGGTCGAGCAGGTAACGGCGCGCGGCCTCGCCGGTCAGGGCCTCGATGCGGCGTACGCCCGCGGCCACCCCGCTCTCGGACACGATCTTGAACAGGGCGATGTCGCCGGTGCGCGCCACGTGGGTGCCCCCGCACAGCTCCACCGAATAGTCGCCCTGGCCGTCCAGGGCGTGACCGAGCGCCAGCACGCGCACGCTCTCGCCGTACTTCTCGCCGAACAGGGCCACGGCGCCCGCCTCGATCGCCGCCTCGGGCGACATGACGCGGGTGGTGGCCGGGACGTTCTGACGGATCACCGCGTTGACCTCGGTCTCGATGCGGTCGAGTTCGTCGGCGGTCAGCGGGCCGCCATGGCTGAAGTCGAAGCGCATGCGCTCGCCGTCGACCATTTGGCCCTTCTGTGCGACGTGCGGGCCCAGCACGTGGCGCAGGGCCGCGTGCGCCAGGTGCGCGGCGGAATGGTTGGCGCGGGTCTTCTGCCGGCGTTCGGCGTCGACCTGCAGACTGATGCGGTCGCCCTCGGCCAACTTGCCCTCGGCGATCTGGACCGTGTGGGCGAAGAGTTCGCCGGCCTGCTTCTGGACGTCGCGCACCACGCCGCGGCCGCCGGGCCATTCAGCCAGGCCCCGATCGCCAGCCTGGCCGCCGCTCTCGGCGTAGAACGGCGTGCGATCGAACAGGATCTCAACCACATCGCCCTCGCCGGCGCTGTCGACCACCTGGCCGTCCTTGACGATCGCCAGGGTCTCGCCCACGCCGTCGACAAGGTCGTAGCCGATGAACTCGGTCGGCCCCAGGCGGTCGCGCAGGGCCAGCCATTCGGCGGTCTGCGCCTTCTGGCCCGAGCCCGCCCAGTTCTGCCGCGCCATGCCGCGCTGGCGCTCCATCGCCGTGTCAAAGCCTTCCGCGTCCACGGTCATCTGGCGTGACCGCAGGGCGTCCTGGGTCAGGTCCAGGGGGAAGCCATAGGTGTCGTGCAGCAGGAAGGCGGTCTCGCCCGGCAGGACGCCGCCGGGGCCGAGCTGGCCGGTCGCCTCGTCGAGGATGGCCATGCCGCGCCCGAGCGTGCGGCGGAAGCGCTCCTCCTCCTGGCGAAGGGTCTCCACGATCATCGGCTGGGCCCGGACCAGCTCGGGATAGGCCGCGCCCATCTCCGCCACCAGGGTGGGAGCCAACCGGTGCATCAGGGGCTCGGCCGCGCCCAGGCGATAGGCCTTGGCCATGGCCCGGCGCATGATCCGGCGCAGGACATAGCCGCGCCCTTCGTTGGACGGCGAGACGCCGTCGGCGATCAGGAACGAGGACGAGCGCAGGTGATCGGCGATGGCGCGGTGGGCGGGGCGGGCCTCGCCCTCGGCCTTGACGCCGGTCAGCTCGACCGAGGCGCCGATCAGGGTCTTGAACAGGTCGATATCGTAGTTGTCGTGCACGCCTTGCAGCACGGCGGCGATACGCTCCAGGCCCATGCCGGTGTCGATCGACTTCTTGGGCAGTTCGCCGACGATCACATTGGCGTCCTGCTCGTACTGCATGAACACCAGGTTCCAGATCTCGACGAAGCGGTCGCCGTCCTCGTCGGGCGAGCCGGGCGGGCCGCCCGGGATGTGCGCGCCGTGATCGTAGAAAATCTCCGAGCAGGGGCCGCACGGACCGTTGTCGCCCATGGCCCAGAAGTTGTCCTTGGTCGGGATGCGGATGATGCGCTGCTCAGGCAGGCCCGCGATCTTCTTCCACAGGTCGAAGGCTTCGTCGTCGGTATGGTAGACCGTGACGGTCAGGCGGTCCTTGGGGATGGCCCAGTCGCGGGTGATCAGGGTCCAGGCGTGCTCGATCGCCTGTTCCTTGAAGTAGTCGCCGAACGAGAAATTGCCCAGCATCTCGAAGAAGGTGTGGTGGCGAGCGGTGTAGCCGACGTTGTCCAGGTCGTTGTGCTTGCCCCCGGCGCGCACGCACTTCTGCGAGGAGGCCGCGCGTGGGGCGAAGGCGGTCTCCGCACCGGTGAAGATGTTCTTGAACGGCACCATGCCGGCGTTGACGAACAACAGCGTCGGGTCGCTCTGCGGCACCAGGGGCGCGGAGGGGACGACGACGTGTCCCTCCCCGGCGAAATAGCTGAGAAAGGCGCTGCGGATTTCGTTCAAGCTCGGCATGAGCACTCCGGACGTGGACCCCTTCCAGGCGCGCGAAAATCGCACTCGCCCGAATATGGTTCAGCGCCTCCCTTAGCCAAGGCCGACGCGCTTGCCAAAGGAAAGCCGACGCCGGGCCGGCCGAAAGCCGCGCCTGCCTTGCCGCGGGCCGGACGCGCGGCCCAAAAGAAGAGGCGCCCGGTGTGCGAAACCGGGCGCCTGGCGGCGAGATCGCGCGGGTGCGCGGGCGACGGTTGCGGGGTGAAGCCCGCGCCGCGACCTTGCCGGAACCTGAATGGAACTAGGCGTCGTCCTCGGCGGAGGGGCCGACCAGCAGCTCCTCGACGATGATCCCGGCGTTCTTGCGCACCGCCTGTTCGATCTCGGCGGCCATGTCGGGGTTGGCCTTGAGAAATTCGCGGGCGTTGTCGCGGCCCTGGCCGATGCGCTGACTGTTGTAGGAGAACCATGAGCCCGACTTCTCGACCACGCCGGCCTTGACGCCCAGGTCGATGATCTCGCCCAGCTTGGAGATGCCCTGACCGTACATGATGTCGAACTCGACCTCGCGGAACGGCGGGGCGACCTTGTTCTTGACCACCTTGACCCGAACGTTGTTGCCGATGATCTCGTCGCGCACCTTGACCGAGCCGGTGCGGCGGATGTCCAGGCGCACCGAGGCGTAGAACTTCAGCGCGTTGCCGCCGGTGGTGGTCTCGGGGCTGCCGTACATCACGCCGATCTTCATGCGGATCTGGTTGATGAAGATCACCAGGGTCTTGGACTTGGAGATGGAAGCGGTCAGCTTGCGCAGCGCCTGACTCATCAGACGGGCCTGCAGGCCGGGCAGGCTGTCGCCCATCTCGCCCTCGATCTCGGCCTTGGGCGTGAGGGCGGCCACCGAATCGATGATCACGATGTCCACAGCGCCCGAGCGCACCAGGGTGTCGCAGATTTCCAGCGCCTGTTCGCCCGTGTCGGGCTGGGACACCAGAAGATCGTCCAGATTGACCTTCAGCTTGTGGGCGTAGCTGGGGTCGAGCGCGTGCTCGGCGTCGATGAAGGCGGCGGTGCCCCCGGCCTTCTGCACCTCGGCCACCACATGCAGGGCCAAGGTGGTCTTGCCCGAGCTTTCCGGCCCGTAGATCTCGACCACCCGCCCGCGCGGCAGGCCGCCGATGCCCAGCGCCAGATCGAGCCCGAGCGAACCGGTCGACACCGACTCGATCTCGACGATCTTGCCCTTGTCGCCCAGCTTCATCACCGAGCCCTTGCCGAAGGCGCGGTCGATCTGCGTGAGAGCGGCCTCCAGGGCGCGCTGCTTGTCTGCGTCTTCTCGTCCCACTAGCCGCAACACCGATTGAGTCATTGAACGCGTCCTTCTTAGCCGATTCTGACCGCGGCCCCTGCCGCATTCGCTCGAAGGCCCCTGCCCCCGCGCCGCCGATGAAGTGAGCGTACATGGTTTGTTCCGGGGCGCAAGTTCTCTTTACGTTCTCAGTGGCGATTGTCGGGGATCACGCAACGGCGTCTAGATCCGGCGCGCGCTGCGGGATCGGGCCGCCGCGGTGGCCCGCCACGATCAAAGCTTCTTGTTGAGGGCGTCCTCGATGGCGCGGGCCTGGTCGAGGTGGGCCTGGATCTGGGGCGCCAGGCGGCCCGCGGCCGCCTTGATCGAGGGCGCGGCGCCGCCCTCGGCATAGGCCGAGGTCAGGCCGAGGGTCTCTTCCTGGGCCTCGATCTGCTGGTCGATGTAGGTCTTGTCGAAGTTGGGGCCCGAGCCCTGGCCCAGTTCGTCAAGCATAGACTGCAGATGGTCGGACATGACCACGGGCGGGGCGATGTCCTGGGCGGACGCCGCGATCGCCTGGGTCATGTCGGCGCGCGAGGCCGCGTAGTCGCGGGCCATCAGGCGGGCGTAGGCCTTGACGTCCGGGTCCGTGGCGCGGCTGGCGGCGATGGCGGCGGTGCGCGTCTCGAACAGTTCGTCGCCGACGACGCTGTCAACGTAGTCCGAGGCGGCCCGGTTGGCGGCGCTGGGCATGATCGCGGCGGGATGGGCGTCGGACACGGCGACCGCCGAGCCTGAAGCGCGATCGCAGGCCGCGAGCAAGACGAGGACGCCGACGACGATCAGGCCCCGTGGGAGGGCCCGGCGCCAGCGCCGGATGGATGTTTTGCGGAGCGTTTGCATGCGGCGATGCGCGGAGGCTGACGCGCCAGAGCGGGCGCCAGCCGTCACGCTAGGGATCAGTAGTAAACGCGGCGATGGTGGCTGATGTAGTAATGGCGCTGGCCGTCCATATAGACGCGGTGGCGGCGGTAGTCGTGCAGGTTCGGGCCGCCGACGACCGCGCCGATGACACCGCCGACGACCGCGCCGGGAGGACCGGCGACGACCGCGCCGCTGCCCGCGCCGATCAGGGCCCCGGAAACCGGCCCGGCTTGCGCGGATGCGCCCATCAGCGTGAGGGCGCCGGCTGTGGCCAGCGCGAGGATGATCTTGTTCATGATGTATTGGCCGTTGGTCCGGGGTCCTGAGACCGTCCGGGGAAAGCGCGTTGAGAACCGCGTCGCCAGATCAACGTGCGGCAAGAACAAACGTTGCCTTGGCGGAGTCGAGGCTTTCACGGATCGCGGCGGAAATCGTACGGGGATGGGCGCGCGGGGCGTGCGACCGGCCGCTTGGCGCTTCCCATTCCAAAGCGATCCGGCAATAGTCCTGTTGAATCGCGCCGGCCCAATGGCGCGTCAGGTCGAGGAAAGCGTGATGAAGTTCTCAGGATTGGCCGCAGCGGCGGTTTTGGCTCTGGCCGCCGCGCCCGCCCTCGCCCAGCCGACCGCCGACGCCCGGGGGCCGATCTTTCACAACGCCCTCGTCGATCTGTCACCCGCCAGCAATGCGCCGCTGATGGTCACCACGCCCGCCTGGGCCTACGGCGGCGACATTCCCTATGAGAACACGCTTTACCGGGGCAACCACTTCCCTGGCCTGTCCTGGACGCCCGGCCCCGCCGGCACCAAGAGCTACGCCGTGATCATGCAGGACACCGGCCACGCGGCCACCGTACTGCACAAGCCGCCGATCCTGCATTGGTCGATCTACAACATTCCGGCCAGCGTCACCGCCCTGCCCGCGGACATGCAACCCACCGCCAATCCGCCCGGCTCCAGCTATGGGCCCAACATGAAGGGCGCCGCCCAGCCCTACATGGGTCCGCGGCCGCCCCCGGGTTCGCGGCGCGTCTACCACCTGCAGGTGTTCGCGCTCGACACCGTGATCGCCACTGACCCTGGCGCGAGCCTGGACGCCCTGCTCGGTGCGATGAAGGGCCATGTCCTGGCGTCGGGCGAGGTGACCGGCCTTGGATCGTTCGATCCGACCGCCAAGCCGTGGCAGCCGCCCGCCCATCCGAACGACGATCTTTAGGACACCGGTTCGGACCCCAGCGAAGGCCAGGGTCTGACGACGAATGTCGTACGGCGCGCGGGCGCCGGGTCGGCAGACTTCTTTATCCAGAGATGAGCGCCAGCGCGGACGCCCCCGACCCGGGGGCGGCCTCATGGAGGCGCTTGGCTGGTCAGGCCGGCTTGGCGTGCGCCCTGACGGCGCGCTGTCGGACGTCCCTCCCCCACGGTCACTGTCCCATCACCCAAGCGGTCGGACCACGGCGATGGCTTGACGCCTCGCGCTGCTATTCCTCGATCTGCATCGCGGCCCAAAGCGGCCCGGCGAAAACTCACTGCGCAGACGATTCCAGGGCATGAAGGTTAATTATAGTAAACGTATAATTAACCACGCTTCATTCACGTCGATTTAACTCACTCCCTGCAATTGTTCACTCGACGTCGCCTGCATGCGTCCGCCTTTCGGCGGTCAAATGGGCGGAACGTTCCTGGGAATAATTCCCAACCGCGCCAAAAGGCGCGGGAGCTACCTTAGAAAAGGACTACCCCAATGAGCTATAGCGTCAATACGAACGCCGGCGCCCTCGTCGCCCTGCAAAACCTGTCGATGACCCAGGCGGCGTTGCAGAAGACCCAAAACATCATCTCCACCGGCAAGACCGTCAACACCGCCCAAGACAACGGCGCCGTGTGGTCGATCGCCAACACCATGTCGGGCCGGATCTCGGCGCTGGATTCCGTTACCCAGTCGCTGAACCGCGCCACTTCGACCGCGGACGTGGCTATGTCGGCCGGCCAACAGGTCTCCGACCTGCTGACGCAGCTGAAGTCCAAGGCCCTGGCCGCTTCGGACACCTCGCTGGACGCCACCAGCCGCGCCTCGATGAACCAGGACTTCAAGTCGCTGCTCGGTCAGATCACGACGATCATCAACAACGCGTCGTTCAACGGGACCAACATCCTGAACTCGACCGCGACCAACATCTACGCCCTGGCGAGCGACACGGGCACCAAGCTGACCGTGCAGGCTCAGAACCTGTCGCTCGGCGGTACGATCCTGACCATCGCCGCCGCCGCCTCGTTCGCGACCGCCGCGGCCGCGAGCGCCTATGTGACGACGCTGAACACCGACATCACCAACCTGAACAGCGCTCTGGCCACCATCGGCACCGGCGCCACGGCCGTCGCCAACCAGCTCAAGTTCGTCCAAGGCCTGCAATCCACCCTGCAGACCGGCGTCTCGAACCTGGTCGACGCGGACATGGCTTCGGAAAGCGCGCAACTGCAGGCTCTGCAAACCAAGCAGCAGCTCGGCATCCAGGCGCTGTCGATCGCCAACCAGTCCACCACCTCTTTGCTGAGCCTGTTCCGTTAATCACGGACGCGGCGGCGCCGGGGCCACCCCCCGCCGCCGCGGCGCCGTAGGGTCTGACAGGTGCATCCATGAGTCAGATATCGCCGATACCCAGCAACCTGGTGGCGCCCGCCGCGCCGGAGTCTGCGACCGGCTCGCTCGCCAATACCGTGACGGCTCCGGCCGCCGCGCCGTCGTCCGTGACGACGCCGCCCAAGACCAGCCCCGCGCCCGCCGCCAACCCCACGCCCGATCAGCGCCTGCTGATCCAGGAGACGGGGGAATTGGGCGTGCTCGTCTACACCGTGGTCGACCGGGCGTCCGGCACGGTCATCAACCAGATCCCCTACAAACAGGTCGAAGAGCTTGGCGCGCAGGACAAGTACGCGTCGGGCCAGGTGATCAGCACCACGGCCTGAACAAGGTCCTTGTGGCCCGAGAGCCTGACGATCAGGCCTTGTTGCCGCCCCATCCTTGAGCGATGCCATAGGCGTCGGTTCGCTTGGATGGAGATTCCCATGACGCGGCTTATTATCGTCGCGTGCGCCGCGGCCGCCCTGCCGTTCCAGTCGCTGGCCGCCGAGACCTCGCCGATCCTGCCAGGTTATTGGGAAAGCACCGACACGGTCACCTCGCCGATCCAGCAGAGCAAGACCTCGCGCAAGTGCATCACGGCGGACCAGATCGAGTCCTACCTGACCGGGCCCGTCAACAACCACTACCGCTGCCGCTACAACGACCGAAAGCTGGACGGGCATAATTTCAGCATGACCGGCGATTGCGTCGACTCCAGCGGCATACCGGCCAAGGTGGCGATCGAGGGCGTCTACACCCCGACCAGCTTCACCATGAACGGCCGCATCCGCATCGTGATCGGGGGGCTGGGCATTCCGGTCAGCGCCTCGACCGACGCGCACCGCATCAGCGCCGAATGCCCGCCGCCGGGCGCGCCCCCCGCGCCCGCGCCCGATGCGCCGTCCGCGCCGGGGCCGTCGGATTCGGCGCCGCCCCCCGCGCCCTAAGCCGCCAGCTGCTGCTTGACCCGTTCGGCCAGGATCTTGATGTCGAGCGGCTTGGGCAGGAAGGTCACGCCAGTCTCGCCTTCGAGCAGGTCGGAGAACTCGGCCTCGGCATAGCCGGAGATGAACATCACCGGCGCCTCGCCCAGGAACTTGCGCGCCTTCTTCAGCAGGGTCGGCCCATCCAGGCCCGGCATGATCACGTCGGAGATCAGAAGATCGATCTTGCCGGCGTATTCCTCGGCCAGGACCAGGGCTTCCTCGCCGTCGGCCGCCTCAATCACCTCATAGCCGCGCGCGCGCAGCAGCCGCGCCGCCACCCCGCGCACCGCGTCCTCGTCCTCGACGAACAGGATGCGGCCGGCGCCCGACAGGTCGCGCGCGGCGGGCCGGGCCTTAGGCGCCTCGACCACGGGCGCGGCGAGCGCCCCGGCCACCGGCTCGTGCACGGGCAGGAAGATGCGGAACGCGGCGCCTTCGCCCGGCGCGCTCTGCACGTGAATCCAGCCGTCGGCCTGCTTGACGATGCCATAGACCGTGGCCAGGCCCAGCCCGGTGCCCTCGCCCACCGCCTTGGTGGTGAAGAACGGCTCGAAGATCTTGGCCTGGATGTCCGGGCTCATGCCCGGCCCCGTGTCGGCCACCTCGATCAGGGCGCAGCCCGCGGCCGGGGCCGCGCCATAGCCGAGCGCCATGGCTTCCGCCTGCGACACCCGGGCGGTGCGGATGCGCACCAGGCCGGGGACGTCGCGCCCCTGGCTGCGCATGGCGTCACGGGCGTTGACGGCCAGGTTCATCACGGCGGTTTCGAGCTGACTCTTGTCGGCGCGCACCAGAGGCAGGTTGCGGCCGTACTCGGTCTCCAGCTTGACGTCCTCGCGCAGCAGGCGGCGCAGCAGCACCTCGAACTCGCTGATCAGTTCGCCCAGGTCGAGGATCTCGCGCTGCACGGTCTGCTTGCGCGAGAAGGCCAGGAGCTTGCGCACCAGGTCGGCCGCGCGCACCCCGGTCTGACGGATCTCGTTGAGCCCCTCGTAGGACGGGTCGCCCACCGGGTGACGGAGCAGCAGCTCGTCCAGGCGCAGCTGGATCGCGGTGAGCAGGTTGTTGAAGTCGTGGGCCACCCCGCCCGCCAGCTGGCCGATGGCCTGCATCTTCTGCGACTGCGCCAGTTGCAGCTCGAGCTGCTTCTGCTCGGACACATCGACCAGATAGGCCAGGGTGCGGCCCTGCAGCCGGGTCAGGTGCAGTTGGGCCGTGCGCGGCGGATCGAGCGCCAGCTTGACCTCGACGGCGCCCGGACGGACGGCCTGGATGCGGGCGAGCACCTCCGCGCGGCTGGCGGGCTCGAACAGCGGGCCGAGGGTCGCGCCCTCGCGCGCCCGGCCCTGGCTGATGCGCTCCAGGGCGGGGTTGACGCCCAGGATCAGCGACTCGAAAGGATCCTCGCCGTCGAGCACCGCCGCGCCGAAGGGCGCAGCCTCGGCCAGGGGATCGAGCCGCGCCGCGTGGGCCGCGGCGGACCGGGGCAAGCTGTCCCGCACTTCCGGCGCGGGCGCGGCCTGAGCCGGCGCGCTGAGCCGCACCAGGAGGCTGCGCTCGTCCAGGCGCGAGACGCTGACGCGCCACTCCTGTCCGCCCAGGGTCAAGGCCGCCAGGGCCGTCCGATCGGCGCGCGAGGCCTTGAGCGCGGCGAACAGCGCCGCCCCGCCGTTGGACCTGCCGAGCCGGCGCATAGCGCCCGGGATGGCCCGCCAGGCGGCGTTGGCGCTCATGGGCCGCCCATCCATCGACAACAGGGCGCTGGGCTCGGACAAGGCGTCCAGCCACTGCGCCGCCTCCAGGCCGACGCCCGCGGGCGGCTGGCGGAACACCAGCAGGGCCAGGAACGCCACCCCGGCGATGCCGAGCAGCAGCAGCGCGGCCGCGCCCATCACCGGGCCGGCGGTGGCCATGGGATAGAGGGCGGCCATGATCGCCGCCAGGAAACAGGCGGCGCCCGCCAGCATCAGCGGATCGGGGCCGCGGCGCGGCGTTGACGGATCGCGTCCCTTGACCGGTTCGCTCATGACCACCCTTCGGCTGGAGCCCTGTGGCCCGCTCGCGAATCAATATCCGAGGATAGCGCTAAACCCGCGCCCGGCGCGCGCCCCGGCGGCCCACGCCGAGGATGAAGCCGATGATCTTGGCGACCGCCTGATAGTGTTCGGGCGGAATGACCTGGTCCATCTCGACTGTGGCGTAGAGGGCGCGCGCCAGGGGCGGATCCTCGATCACCGGCACATTGTGCTTCTCGGCCACCTCGCGGATCTTGAGCGCCAGGCTGTCCACGCCCTTGGCCACGCACACCGGCGCGGGCGCCTCGCTGGTGTCGTAGCGCAGGGCCACGGCGAAGTGCGTCGGGTTGGCGATGATCACGGTGGCCTTGGGCACCTTCTGCATCATGCGCCGCTTGGCCCGCTGGAGGCGGATCTGCCTCAGGCGCGCCTTGACGTGGGGATCGCCTTCCGACTGGCGCAGCTCTTCCTTGATGTCCTCGCGGCTCATGCGCATGCGCGCCATGAAGCGCTGCCGCTGGAGCACCCAGTCGGCGATGGCCCCGACGCCCAGAACGCCCAGCACCGAAAAGAATAGCGCCTTGAGCGCGTCGACCATGAACGGACCCATGGCCATCGGATCGAGCAGGCTGAGGTTCGCCATCTGATCCAGCCGGGGCTTAAGCGCCAGGTAGCACACCACCGCGATCAGCAGCACCTTGGCCAGGGACTTGGCGAACTGAATCCAGCCGTCCAGGCCGAACAGCCGCTTGAACCCGCCCAGGGGATTGACCTTGTCGGTGCTCGGGGCAAGCTTTCCCGGCGCCCAGATGAAGCCCGTCTGGATGATATTGCCGGCCGCCCCCGCCACGCCCGCCGCGACCATCACCGTGATCAGGAACGGCCAGGCCGCCCCGGCCGCCATCTTGGCCACGCCGACCGCCCCGCCGTGATCTAGTTGGAACGAGTCCGGATGGGCCACGAACGGCAGGAGCGCGGTGACCATGTTGCGCGCCATGGCCCCGCCGCTGATGGCCAGCACCGCGACAGCGGCGCTCATCGCGGCCCAGGGCGGCAGGTCGGGGCTCTTGGCCACGTCGCCCTGTCGGCGCGCCTCGTCCAGCCTTCGCTGTGTCGGCTCTTCGGTTTTCGACTGCTGGTCGCTGTCTTCGGCCATCGCGCGCGCCTAGGTGAACATGCGCACGAACGCCTGGTAGTGATCGAGCCACACCAGGCCGATCGCGCCCAGGCTGAGGGCGAACAGCGACAGGCCGAACAGCACGTGCAGCGGCGTGGCCACGAAGAAGACCTGGAATTGCGGCATCATCCGGCCGACCAGGCCGATGGCCACGTTGAACACCACCGAGAACACCACCACCGGCGCCGCCAGTTGCAGCCCCAGGGCGAAGGCCTGGCTGAAGGTGCGCACGGCCACCGTGGCCGCGTCCATCAGGGGCACGGCCTTGACCGGCTGGAACAGCGAATAGGACCGGGCGATGGCGCCCAGGAACAGGTGGTCCAGGTCGGTGGCGAAGATCAGTGCGATGCCCATCATGCTGAGGAAGCTGGACACGCTGGAGCCGGACTGGGCCTCCAGCGGATTGGCGGTCTGGGCGAAGGACAGGGTGGTCTGGATCGAGATGGTCTCGCCGCACACGGCCAGGGCCATGGTCATCATCTGCAACAGCAGGCCCAGCATGATGCCGATGAACAGTTCCTTGATCACCTGACCGGCCATCACGCCCAGGGCGCCCGGCAAGGGGGGCAGGTAGGGCCCCGCGATCGGGCCCAGACACAGGGCCAGAAGGAAGGCGAACGACGCGCGCGCCATCATCGGCACGGTCTGCTCGCCCAGCGCCGGCATGAGCATGACCATGGCCGCCACGCGCATGAAGATCAGGCCCGTGTGGTAGATGTCACCCGGCAGCGCGAAGGGCGACACGCCGCTAAAGCCCGGCGATGCGGGTGGCGATCTGGGTCATGAACGACGACATCAGCGCCCCCATGATCGGCAGGAACACCAAGAGGGCCAGGAACACCGCCAGGATCTTGGGCGCGGCCACCAGGGTGGCTTCCTGAATCTGGGTCAAGGCCTGCAGAAAGCCGATCACCACCCCGACCACCAAGCCAACCAGCATGATCGGCGCGCACAGCTGGATGGTCAGCCAGATCGCCGACCGACCGATATCGAGAACTTCCGGCCCGCTCATTTCGACTCCCGCCCGCGCCGGCCACGGCGGCAGGCGCGCAAGGTTAACGACAGATGCGAGGGTGCACGGATTCGCGCATTAGATCGTCATGGCCATGATCTCCTTGTAGGCGGAGATCACTTCGTCGCGCACCGCGAGCACGGTCTGCAGCGTGGTCTGAGCCGACGAGATGGCCGTGACCACATCGACCAACTGGGCCTTGCCCTGTACCTGGGCCGACATCTGCGATTCAGCCGTGCGCGATGACTTGACCGCTTCGTCGATCGCCCCCTGAACCATGTGGGCGAAGTCCTGCCCGGGCGGCGGGGCGGAGGCGGACGCGCCTGCGGCGGCCGAGGCGAGCGGACTGGCCTGGGATTGAACCGCGGCGTAGGCCTTGGCGGCGATCAAGGGCGAGATCATCGCTCAGCCCTCACTTCTTGAGCAGGTCGATGGTCGACGCCTGGATCGCTCGGGCGGTCTCGACCACGCTAAGGTTGGCCTCGTAGGCGCGCTGGGCTTCGCGCATGTCGAGCGACTCGATCAGGGGATCGACGTTGGGCATCTTCACGTAGCCCTTGGCGTCGGCCGCCGGATTGCCCGGCTGGTATTCGTTGCGGAACGGCGTCTTGTCGGGACTGATGCGGGTCACATGCACGCCCTTGGCGCCGGCCTGCACGGTCATGGTCTCGAAGATCGGCACCTGCCGCCGGTAGGGGTCGCCGCTGGGGTCCTTGGCTGTGGAATCGGCATTGGCCAGGTTCTCGGCGATGATGCGCATGCGCGCTTCCTGGGCGCGCAGGGCCGAGGCCGCGATGACCTGGGTGACGTCGGTCGGTGGGTTCACATCCGCCATGGCTCAACCTCCTCGCCGATCAGCCCTTGCCCGGCTCTTGGGCGGCCATCTGCAGAAAGCCCATAGCCTTCTGATAGATGCCCACAGCGATGTCGTAGTCCGACCGTGTGGTGTTCATCTTGGTCATTTCCTGTTCCAGCACGACCTGGTTGCCGTCGAGCTGGGCCTCGTCGTCTGGCGCCCTGACCGGAGCGAAGGCGCTGGAGTTGTCCTGCCCCTTGAGCGCGATCCGCGCGCCGCCCGAGTCCCCGCCCCCCGCCGCCGGTTGGGGCTGGGCCAAGGCCAGCTTGCCCCCGCCCGCGCCGGTCTTGCTGGCTGTGAAGGGCTTGAGGTCCTGCGGCACGAAGCCCGGCGTCGAGGCGTTGGCCACGTTCTGGGCGATCACCTGCTGACGCTGGTTAAGATAGCCCATCTTGCCCTTGAGCATCGCGAACAGCGGGATGGATTCGATATCCATGGTCGGCTCCGACTCCTGCGGCGATCCAGCGGCCGTTTGGACGGCCTTCCGGCATGCGCATCGGAAAGGGTGAACGAATAGGGTTAACGAGACCTTTCGGCGCACCCCCGCCGGGTTAACGGACCCGACGCGAATCTGGCTATGAACGGCCCATGGGCCTGGTTCAGATCCTCAGCATGCTCGCGGCCCTCGCCGCGACGCTCGGCTTGTTCGGCCTGGCGGTGTGGGCGTTCCGCCGGTTCGTCCCGCAGGGCTTCATTCCCCTCGCCCCGCCCACCCGGCGACGCCTGGCGATCGTGGAAAGCCTGATGCTCGACACCCAGCGCCGCCTGGTGCTGGTGCGACTGGACGACCAGGAGCGCCTGATCCTGCTGGGCGAAGGCCAACTGCTGTCCGCCGCGCCCGCCCCGCAGGAGTCGTCATGATGCGCTGGTTGTCCGCCTGGATGTCCGGCTGGCTGGGGGGCTTGCACAAGGAAGACCTGCGCCACGCCGCGGTGATGTCGGCGATCAGCGCCCTGGGCATGGGCCTGTTCCCTGCCGTGGCGGCGGCCCAGGCGCTCAACGTCAACCTGGGCGACGGCGCGGGCCTGACCGACCGGGTGGTGCAGTTGGTCGGTCTGCTGACGGTGCTGTCCCTGGCCCCCTCGATCGTGATCATGACCACCTCATTCGTGCGCATCGTGGTGGTGCTGTCGCTGCTGCGCACGGCCATGGGGCTGCAGCAGAGCCCGCCCAATTCGGTGCTGATCTCGCTCGCCTTGTTCCTGTCGGCCATCGTCATGGCCCCCACCTGGCAGGCGTCCTACGACCAGGGGATCAAGCCCCTGCTCGATCACAAGATGG
>Ga0335069_10002135_pt1 | contig 30783 bp, 27 predicted proteins | sample Lox_Sample_11_FD_206714 | JGI IMG/M metagenome (GOLD analysis project Ga0335069, IMG submission 206714) | Soil microbial communities from Loxahatchee National Wildlife Refuge, Florida, United States - Lox_Sample_1.1 | ecosystem: Environmental > Terrestrial > Soil > Wetlands | place: USA...
TCATCTCTGTGTTCGTGTATCTCTGTGGGGAAGCGGATCGTCGCAATTTTGCTTCTCACCTGCGCCGCGGCATTCGCGCAGCCGCCTCGGGCACTGATCGCCGTGTTCGCGCATCCCGATGACGAAACATTTGTCGGCCCGGTGCTGGCGCGTTACGCGCGTGAAGGGGCCAAAGTCTACCTGGCAATCGCGACCAAGGGTGAGAAAGGAACCAATGACCGCGCCGGCATACCGGCCGGCGACCGTCTGGCGCAGGTCCGGCGCGAGGAAGCAACTTGTGCGTGTCGCGAACTCGGGATTGAGTCGCCTATTTTCTTCGAATTGAACGACGGCGAACTGGGGGCGATGACCAATCCGCTGGGAAAGAACGTACAGTCCGTCGCGGACAAGCTACAGTCGCTGATCGACAAAGTGAACCCTCAGGTGATCGTAACGTGGGGCCCGGAAGGCGGCTACGGACATCCTGACCACCGTCTTGTATCGGACGCGGTGACACAAGTGATCCAGGCGAACAAGAGCGATGTGAAGTTGTTCTATGCGGGCATGACGCCCGAACAAGTCAAGGCGGTCGATACGTTCTGGGGAAGCGTAGGATTCTTCTGGCACGGGAGCGACCCGTCGTATCTCCCCGTGCGGATCGTGGTCACGAAGGCAGACATGGCGGCTTATCATCGAGCGCTCGAATGCCATAAGTCGCAGTTCTCGGCTGACGAGATGCAGAAGCTCGAAAAGGCACTGGATACGGCCTGGAGCGATGGCGTGCGGTTCCGGCCCTGGTTCGGAAGTCAGGAGTCGACTGATCTTTTCAGGTAACACGATTGGCATGGCGAACATTAAGTCCAGATCGCGGTCTTCATTGTGGATCAAGGGCGGCCACGTGATCGACCCGGCCGCGCGCATCGACGCGCCTATGGACGTCCTGCTAGAGGACGGGCGCGTTGCCGAGATCGCGCCGCCACACAAGATCAAGGGCGCCGACGAAAAATTCGACGCCCGCGGTCTCATGGTCGCCCCGGGCTTCATCGATCTGCACGTTCATCTGCGCGAACCCGGACAGGGATACAAGGAAACAATAGCGACGGGTACTGCGGCAGCAGCCGCAGGCGGATTCACTTCCGTATGCACCATGCCGAACACGGCGCCGGTCGTGGACTCCGCGGAGTGGGTGCGGTGGCTGCGCCAACCTGAGCGGGGCGCGGTCGTCAACATTTTTCCTATTGCTGCGGCCACGGTGGCCAGCAAGGGCGCAACGCTTACGGATTTTCGCGCTTTGCAGGCTGCCGGAGCCACTGCCGTCACCGACGATGGCAAGCCGATCCTGGACGATGTCGTGATGCGGGCGGCCCTGGTGCTGGCCGGAGAGCTGAATTTTCCCGTGGTGCAGCACGCCGAAGATACGCGGATGACGGAAAACTGCTCGATGCATTCGGGCGCGCGTTCGTTCCGGCTTGGGCTGCGCGGCATGACCGCAGCCGCCGAAGCAAACGTTGTCGAACGGGATGTGCAACTGGCCATGCAAATTCCCAGCGCGCGCCTGCATGTTGCCCATCTATCGACCGCGGACGCGCTGAAGCCAGTCCGCCGCGGCAAACGCGCCAGAACGCGCGTCACCTGCGAAGTCACGCCACATCATTTTTCCCTGACGGATGACGATGTGCGCGAATACGACAGCCGCTACAAGATGAATCCACCGCTACGCTCGGCATCGGACCTGGAGGCCATTCTCGTGGCGCTTGCCGATGGCACCGTGGACGCAATCGCCACCGACCACGCGCCGCATGCCTCGCACGAGAAAGAGATGGAGTTTGAGCGGGCCGCGTTTGGCATCACCGGGCTGGAAACGGCCTTGGGGCTCGCCATTACGAAGCTTCACAAAGAAAAGCGTATTCCGCTGACGCGCATTGTCGAGCTGTTCACTGCCGGGCCGGTGCGTTGCTTCGACCTTCGCGGGCGGGGATCGCTGGGCCGCGGGTCCATCGCCGACGTCACGATCTTCGATCCCAAGAAGAAATGGACCTTCGAGGCCGCGGGCTCTCTCTCCAAATCGAGGAACACGCCCTTTGACGGCTGGCAGCTGACGGGGAAAGTTGTCGCGACGATCGTGGGCGGGAAGATTGTGTATCGGGCCTGAAGCGAAGTCGATGACCCACTTGTGGTCTCGAGGCCAGTGAGGCCGTTACTTGAACTCCACCGTCACAAACCTCGCCACCGCGGTCCCCGTATTCGTCAGCGTGTGCGTGTAGCCTCCCGGCAGCCACTTCACATCGCCGGACTTGAACTTCCCGGGCATGGGGCCCATGCCATCAACATCGCTGCGGATGTTGAGATCGCTGACTGCGACCAGCAGATGCGGGCCATCGTGATGATGACTGGGGACGGTCGCTCCCGACTCAAGTTCGTTCATCGCCACGCGAGCGCCATCACGGACGAACAGGATCTTGATCTTGCCGCCTGGGAACTCGCGATCGCCGCCCTCCATTGGCCATGGTGAGGGTGCAGTCCGGGTCTTCTCGTCTTCCATCAATTCGATGGTCACATTGCGAAAAGGCTGATCGGAGAGGTTGTGCGCGATGTGGGCAAAGTTGCCGGGAGTAAAGCGCGTTTCGCCGTCCGCGAGATTCAGTTCCGCCGGCGCCTTGCCTGCAACTTCGTTCGAGACGTGGCTGTCGCCGAGCGTGACGAAAAGATAGTCGTGGCGATGACGGTGCATCAGCGTCGAAGTGTGCGCCGCGACCTCTACTTTGAAGACACGGATGTGCTCGTTCTCGATGGCGAAATGATGCGACGGCTCGGCGGTGATCTCGACCTCGGGTGCCGCCGCAATGGCGGCCGCCCAAGACAAGATCAGAAAGGAAAGAACAGCAGGGCGTTTCATGCCGGCGGATTGTAGCACTGGAGCGCGTCCCTGCGGACATCTCCGCCGGCACAGGCCGAGGCTTATGACGTCTTGATCAGCGGATTCCCCGGCGAAGCCTGCTCCAGACGATGGAGCTTGGCGGAAAGGCGATCTTTGTCAGCGCCGGAGGCGGCGGCCAGGCGCTTGCGCAGTTTTGCGACTTTTTCATTGCGGGTACGGCGCCGGCGAATTTCCGGACGTCGGCTGGGTGCAGACATAATAGGCTCCTCGCTTGTATGGAGTGATCGGTCCACCGGCAAGCGCAGGGGCGAACCGGCAGCGAATTCATGATTATAGAGGCGCAATCACAACCAAGGCAAAGTCCGGGCCGTTATTTATGCGGACGCGACTCCGGCGGCACCAGTCCGGCGACGCGGTAGTAGACCACCAGCTGCCCGTAGTGCTCACCCGAGTGCTCGAGCAGTCCCCATGCCATATCTGAGACACGGACTTGTTGATTGGCGAAAGGATCCACTACCAGGTCGCTCATTCCCTTGTCGCCTCTGGCCTTGATTGCTGCCTCGCCGCCTGCAAACGCCTTTTTCACGAAGGCCACCACGTCGGCCTTCGTTTTATAGTCCGAGCGCTTCGGATCTTCTCCCGCAGGCGGCTTCTGTCCCATCACCGGGTTGGTGAAATAATAGGTCGCTCCCGCCGCATGCAGCAGTTGTTCGGCAAAGCTACGCTGCGCCGGATTTGGCTTGAAATCGTATTTGTCTTCGGGGAAATCCTCGGCCATGGCGATCAGCCTGCGAGAGACATCGTTCCAGGCATCCAGCAAGGCCTGCGACGGCCCGACGGCAGGTTTCGGCGCCGCGTCTTTCTTTGCTTCCTGCGCACACATTGGCAGGGCAATCGCAATCATTACAACGACAGCACGACACACGATATTTCGCATTGGGGATCCTCCTGGCCCGCGTGAGAGTTAGGTCCTCGCAATTTTCTGCGTGCACTACTCTATCTCGAATCCCCGCCTTCCACGCAACCGCAAATGCGCGGATGCGGGGATGTCGATTTAGCTGCGCTTGACATCGGCTCTCGCCGACCCTAAGGTCTTGCTTCGGAGAATCGCCCCTTATCAGAGGATGGCAAACAATTGACAGCAGGGGGTTGTATGTTCTGTCGATCCGCAGACTGGATGTTGCTGCTCGGGATTTTGCTCGCAGCTCCGCTTTCCGCCCAACAGAGCCGCGGCGTTGCGGTATGGCCGACGCAGGGCTGGCCCAAAACCACACCGGCAAGCGCGGGGTTGGATGAAAAGTCGCTGGCGGCCTTCGATTCTGATCTGCGGAACGGAAGATACAAGTATGTCGACAGCTTTGAGGCTTACCGCTGCGGGAAGCAGGTCTATCAGGGCAAGTATTCCCACAACTACGCGCAGATTTACGGCAAAGAGGCGAAGACCCGTGGCCCGCTGAACGCGCGCCTCACCGGTCCTTACAACTATTTCGATCCAGCCTGGCACCCGTACTATCACGGCACTGAGCTGCACAGTATGCAATCGATCACCAAGACTGTGAGTTCGGTCATCCTGGGCGTGGCTGTCACGCGCGGGGACTTCAAGGCGAGTCTCGACACGCCGATCCTGAAGTTCTTCGACATTTCCAAAGTGAAGAATGTCGACGATCGGAAACGTCGCATCACGCTGCGGCATGTGCTCACCATGACCACCGGCCTCGACTGGAACGAGGAAGTTGCTTACGACGATCCCAAGAACGATTCCAGCCTGATGGAAGCCGCCGACGATTGGGTGCAATACGTCATCGAGCGCCCAATGGCGCAAGAGCCAGGGAAGGTTTTCAACTACAGCAGCGGCGTGTCGGAATTGCTCGCCTACATTTTTCAGAAAGAAACGGGACAGGACATCGAGAAGTACGGTGAGAAGCATCTGTTTCAGCCACTGGGGATGGATCACTACTGGAAGCGCACGCCACTCGGAGTGGTGGATACGGAAGGCGGCCTTTATTTGCGCGGTTCAGATCTTGCCAAGATCGGCTACCTCTTTGTTCATGACGGCATGTGGGAAGGCAAACAGATCGTGTCTCTGGACTGGGTGAAGCAATCTGTCGCCCGGATTGTCGACGCAGAAGAAGGTTTCAAGTACGGTTTCAAATGGTGGATCTTGCCGGCGAATCCACCTCACAGCGATGTCTGGATGGGTATGGGGTTCGGAGGGCAGCGGCTGATCGTTGTCCCCGACAAGGATCTGATCGCCGTCTTCACCGGTTGGACGATCCTGGATGAGCCTGCCCCGCCTTCTGAACTAGTCGACCGGATTCTCCACGCCGTACGGACCGAGCGGTGCAATGCGTCATCCCCGGCGCATCCATAGCAGTTGGGGCAGAGCCCGGCTGGCCCCGTTGACGATGTGGCGGGCGATTATGAGAGAAACGTTAATTCTCCCGTGACGGAAGGCATCTTCCGCCGTTTTCCTGTAAAGTATTAGCCTTCCTGTCGGGGTGGGCAGCTTCCGATTCGTCCGTTATGTCCGTCATCGAATACGATCTCGTCGTGATTGGCAGCGGTCCTGCCGGGCAAAAAGGCGCAATTTGTGCCGCCAAGCTGCGCAAGAACGTTGCCATCATCGACCGGCAGAAGACCATCGGCGGCGTTTGCGTCCACACCGGCACCATCCCCAGCAAGATGCTGCGCGAAGCCATCCTGTATTTGAGCGGCTTCCGGCAACGCTCTTTTTACGGGCGCGGTTACGTGGTCAAAGACCGCATTAGCATGACCGACCTCATCTCGCGCGCGCAGACGGTCATGAACCGTGAAGTGGATGTGATCAAGTCGCAGCTGCGGCGCAACTATGTAACTTCGTTCGAAGGCGACGCGCAGTTTCGGGATCCGCATACCATCGAAGTTCACAACGAAGACGGCGTGCAACTGATCCACGGAAAACACATTCTGATCGCCTGCGGCACGCGCCCGGCACACAGTGACGACATCCCGATCGATGGCAAGCGTATCTTCGACTCCGATCAGGTGCATTGCCTGGAAGAAATTCCGCGCGAGCTGATCGTCGTGGGCGCGGGCATCATCGGCATCGAGTATGCGTCGATGTTCGCCACGCTGGGCGTCAAGGTCACGCTGCTCGATTTGCGGCCGACGCTGCTGGAATTCGTCGATCGCGAAATCATCGAGAGCCTCTGCTTCCAGTTGCGGCAGATTGGAACCGTCTTTCGGCTGGGCGAAAAAGTCGTGCAGGTGGGAGTCGATCAGGAGCGCGACCGCGTTTTTGCCAAGCTGGAGAGCGGCAAGATGGTGCGCGGACAAGCGCTGCTCTACACCATCGGGCGGCAGGCAAACAGCGACAGCCTCAACCTCGCTGCCGCGGGCCTCAATGCTGACGACCGGGGCAAGATTGCCGTCAACGAACACTTCCAGACTTCCGTTCCTCACATCTACGCGGCCGGCGACGTGATCGGCTTTCCCGCGCTCGCGTCCACTTCCATGGAGCAAGGCCGCCTCGCCAGTTGCCACATGTTCGACAAGCCCAGCAAGATGGTGTCGAACCTGATTCCTTACGGAATCTATGCCATCCCGGAAATCTCGATGGTCGGAGCGACGGAAGAAGAACTGACGAAGAAGAAAGCGCCGTATGAAATCGGTCTGGCTCGTTACTCGGAACTCGCCAAAGGACAAATGCTCGGCGACGAGCAGGGCTTGCTGAAGATCCTTTTCGATCCGGACTCGCTCAAACTTCTGGGTGTGCACATCATCGGAGATCGCGCGGCTGAAATTGTCCACATTGGCCAGGCGGTGCTGGCGATGGGCGCTACTATCGAATACTTCCGTGATACGGTGTTCAACTATCCCACCTTGGCGGAAGCCTACAAAGTTGCGGCGTTAGACGGGCTAAATAAGATCTAGCGGTGAGTTCCCCAATCATGGAAGGGTATACACTATACATGTCTTCGCAGCTGATCTCCCTGGTTGGCTGAGGATCATCGTGAAGAAGTATTCCCCGGCTTTGGGGGAAGACGTGTCAAAGCTTTCGTCCGCCGTTGTTACGTCTCGCGCGATCTATAAGTCAGCCCTAACTGCAGTTCTATTCTCGTTGGCATGTTCCGTGATGGAATGCCAGCAAGATGTGCTTCGCTTACGACGCATCACCGACGAAGCCGATAGCTGCGTGCTGTTGCAGCGGGATGGACGATATCATCTGGAGCGCGTGGGCCACGACAAAGCCTTCATCGCTGAAGGCATCCTTCCCAGCCAGAGTTTGAAGGGAATCGAGGCTGTACTAAACAATGACGAGTTGGGAAGTCTGAGCCAGGACAGCATTCCCATTCGCATTGTCGCCTCCAGTCGCGATCAGCTGGACGTTCGCATCGCGCGGAAAAATGGCTGGCAGAAGCTTCTATTTCCCGATGCTGAGTCCAGGGAGCCATTTGGGAAGTCACTCCATCCGCTCCTGCAGTGGCTTAGTGCCTTGCCGGGAAAGGATGCGTTACAGCTGAGGGAGGTCGAAGGAAAGACCAACTGTCTGCGGCCACGTTCCAGCGACATTCGACTGTCGACACGCGCATTGGACGAAGCTGCCGTGCCCATCACGGCTTCTCAATCTCCGGTGAGTCCGTATCTGATGCGAATTGTCATGGACCGGCTGGGTGGCGGCGAAGCCAAACGCACATGCGCGATCGTATATCCCAACGGTTTCTACCGCCTGGAGAAGAGCCGCCAGGCTCACTACGATAAGGGCTTCTATCAACCTGACATTGTCACCGAGGGATTACGAGGAAAAATCAAGGCGGACGTTTTCGAACAATTTCTGGATGCGGCTGCCATCACGGAATTGCGCCGCCTCCTCGATAGTCCGGATCTGACCGTTGCCCATCCTTCCGGCCTGCCAGCCGGCGGCCGCTCCACGGATTCTGAAGTCACCTTCGTCCTGATTCCGCGGGGACGCGATGTCCAGCGATTAACATTCACGAACTACTACGTGACGGTCGACCGGCGACCTCTCCTGACCGCCGGAGGAGGTTCCGACACTCGGCACATGGATAGCGCTGCCGGGGTACTCATCCCTCTGCAAAAATGGGTGAAAGAGAATGTCGAGTCGCGCAAGGCGGCACGGCTGAACCAGGCAGTCGGAAACAACTGCGTTGCCTCACCGAATCAAGACGTCCCCAGCGAAATCAGCAGTGAACTGGCGCAGGTCGTGCCATCCGACCTTGATTCAGCTCCAGCAGAGGAGGACCAACCAATCCCCAGTGGAGCGCAGGCTGGCGGGTCCTCGCCGGCACCCGGTTCCCCGACTGCTCCGACGAATCTCGCCGGACAAAAGACCGCAGAGAGTGAACCGGCTATTTCGCTGCGCGTGACAACTCGCATGGTGCTCGTGGACGTGATCGCCACTGACAAAGACGGCAAGCCGATCAGGGATCTTCATCACGGGGATTTTGAGGTTCTGGAGGAAGGACGGCCGCAGGAGATCAAGTTCTTTTCTTATACCGCGAACGAATCGGTGCGCAATGAGAAAAGGCCGACGGCGACGTTGCCGCCGAACGTCTACTCCAACCGTCCGGATTCCAGCCGGCCAGCGGGGCCGCTGGTTCTGATCTTGTTGGACGGCGTGAATACGGCCGGCCTTGATCAGGCATATGCCCGTCGGCAGTTGCTGGACTATGTCCGCACTCTGAAATCGGATCAGCAAGTCGCAATCGTTGCGCTCACGAGCGACCTGCTCCTGTTGCAGGACTTTACGACGGATCCACAAGTTCTGAAGGCTGCACTCGAAAAGTACAGAGCGAGCGACTCAACTCTGCTAGCCAGGGGTGTACCAGCCCAGATCAGCCCACAAATGGCCGAGCTCCTGGCTTGGAGAGCCCCAGCCCTTCTGTCAAACCTGAAACGAATGAATCAGGAGGCTGCGGTTAACAGTACCGATGACCGCGTTCGGGTCACCATTGCGGCACTGCAGGCCCTTGCGCGGGCCATGATCGGGTATCCCGGGCGTAAGAATCTCATCTGGGTATCCTCCGGGTTTCCTCTATCGCTTCAGTTGGGCGGCAAGAACTTTGCTCTGTCACAAACTTACGCCGGCGACTTGGCGGAAGCATCGAAGCTGTTGTCGCAAGCGCAAGTTTCGGTCTATCCCGTAGATGCCCGTGGACTGATCGCGAATCTTCAGCAACCGCCGGGTTCTCCAGGCAGTAAGAATCCTTTCGACGATGACCCCCCAGGCTCTCAGATCGTGCCCACGGTGGAATCCCTGAGTGATGGCAGTTATGGCTCCGAGGAACTGACACGTATTGCTCCTCTGGTCACTGAGTCCCACATGGCCATGCAGCAAATCGCGCAGGACACTGGCGGCCGCGCATTCTACGATGCCAACAACCTTTCAGCGGCAGTTGCAAGGGGCGTAGCGGACGGGAACTCGTACTACACACTCGGCTACTACCCGCAGAACAAGGACTGGGACGGGAAGTTCAGGAAGATTGCGATCAAGACAGAAAGGAAAGACATTCGGTTGCGGAATCGCTCCGGATACTACGCACTGGACTCAGCTCATGCGAAAGGGCCGGCCGGTCCACGACCGGAACAAGAACGGGTGAAGGAATTGTTACGGGTAGTCGGTGATCCGCTGCCAGCTACGGGAGTGACCTTTTCAGCGCAGGTGATCCCTCCCGGAGGGGGAGAGACGTCGAGCTATGTGGAGTTCCTGGTGGACGCGAATACGCTCTCCTGGACAGCGACCGGGGATCACTACGCATGCAACTTGGATTACGCCGTGTTCACGGTCGTCCCGAACGGACGTGTCTCCTGGACCACGCTAAAGACAGTGCAAACCACGATTCCGGCTTCGACCTACAATACCGTTGGACGCCAGCGATTGAAATTCCGCATGCCGATTGCTTGGGCGTCGAAACAGGAGAGTCTGCGACTTGCCGTGCGCGACAATGGCACGGGTCTTGTCGGTACACTCGGGATCCCGATCTCCCCGAACTGATGCAGACCGACATGATACGTCCTCGGCAGTCATCGCACTGACCCGAAATCCGCTTCCCGTCCTGCAGGATTCAACAAATGAGTGCCGTCACGAAACGGAGGGGGAGGGTCATCTCACTCCTCCCCCTGCGCCCACCTGGCCCGCACTAAGCCGCGATACGCGCGGCTTCCGGCTGGTATTCCACCGCGAGAATGCGGAAGCGCCGAATGCCAGACGGGACACGCCACTCCACGGTGGTGCCAGCGCTGTAGCCAAGTAACCCCGTGCCGATCGGAGCAAGCACGGAGATGCGATTTTTCGCCACGTCGGCGTTGCTTGGAAAAACAATCTGATAGGTATGCTCGCGGCCATCATTCAGGTCTCGTACCCGCACCCGGGAGTTCATCGTGACCACGTTATGCCCCACCTGGCCGGGCTGCACAATGGTGGCTCGTTCCAATTCCCGTTCGAGGGCATCGAGATGCTGCGCGTCCCGCTGCAGGAAGGTCTTCGATGAGTCGATGAGACTCCGCAAGCGCTCGTAGTCAGGTTTCGTAATCACGATATTCTTGGCATTCATGATCGTCCCCCCTTGCTACAGGTGAATGTCGGGGGCCTGTGCCCCATCTGATAACTGGTTAACATGCCCGCGAAGTCAGGCTGCTGTGCGAACCGACTCGCGACCGACTCTGGCATCGCGGTAACGCTCCAGTTCGCGTCCGAACAACCGGCCGATTCTTCCGGTTGCGCGGTCGACGGCCGTGAACAGATCGGGATCGCTTTCCTCAACGGCAACACGCCCGAATGGCATGACTTCCGTGCTGATGCGGCACCGGCTTGTGGCAGGGCTGTCGGAGCTGATTCGGACCGTGACCTGCCCCACGCGGCCGCCAAACCGGCTGAGAGCAAAATGCAGCCTGCGTTCGACGTACTGCTGGAGTGCCTGAGCAAGGTCGGCATCGTTGACGTGCGTTGAGACTTGCATCATTTCCTCCTCCATGTTGCCTGTGTTTGACCTCAATGTACGGAGAATAGAATGTTAATAAAAGTATATAAATTCGAGGATTCTGGTAACATTTTGTTAACAACTTATGGAATGGCTGAATTACCACCACCTGCTCTACTTCTGGACTGTTGTCCGGGCCGGCAGCATTCAGAAAGCCAGCCAGGAACTGACCGTGTCGCCGCCGGCGATCAGCACGCAATTGAGGCTGCTGGAGGATCAGCTCGGGGAGAAACTCTTCACGCGTTCCGGGCGCCGGCTCACGCTGACGGAGACAGGCAGAACCGTCTTCAGCTATGCCGAAGACATTTTCAGCCTGGGGCGCGAATTGATGGATGTGGTTCACAATCGTCCCATCGGGCGACCCTTCCGGCTGGACGTTGGCATCGTGGACGTGATGCCGAAAGTCGTCGTGCAGACTCTGCTGGCGCCGGCATTGCGTCTGCGCGAGCCCGTTCGCATCGTGTGCCGGGAAGCGAGCGCCGATCAGTTGCTCGGGCGCCTCGCAAGCAATGAGTTGGATGTCGTCCTGTCGGATTCGCCGCTCGATCCGACATTGAAAATCCGGGCGTACAGTCACCTGCTGGGCGAGTGCGGCGTGATTTTCGTGGCGGCTCAGCGGGTGGCACGGCGCTATCGCCAGAAGTTTCCGCAATCGCTGAACGGCGCGCCGATGCTTCTGCCCACCGACAATACGGCTCTGCGCAGGAACCTGGATTTCTGGTTTGAGTCGAATGGAATCCGGCCGCTCGTTGTCGGCGAATTCGAGGACTACGCGCTCTTGCGGGCCTTCGGAGAAACCGGAGCGGGCGTATTTCCTCTGCCGTCGGTGGTCGAAGTCCAGGTGCGCAAGCAGAAAGGGCTGAGAACGATCGGGACAATCAGCGAAGTGCGAACCCATTTTTACGCGATCAGCGCCGAGCGGAAACTGCAACATCCTGCGGTGCTCGCCATTCGCAATGCCGCCCGGAAGGAATTGTCCAGTTCACCGTAGGGCGTCGGTTCGCGCCGGGCGGATCCACCAAGCTGCGGTTGGCGGGCGAACAACCACCCACGATTCCTGGTCATAAGTGAGTGGAATGGGGATGTTACGTCAATCGCTTTATTGCTTCCATTGCTCGTTCTCGACTAATGTAAGGGGCATGCGCGCCCGCCCGGGTCATGCCCTGATCGCCACATTGTTGACTGTTTCTCTCGGCGTATCGGCACAATCGCCTACGGAGTCGCAGTTTCTCCTTAGGTTGAAATACGTAAAAAGTGACTTGCCGACACGGATGTCGACGACGTGTATTGCCGTATATCCAAGTGGCCGATTCCACTTGGAGCAGCGGGGAGATTGGCCTCAATCCAGCGCCCAAGTCTATGAAGACTCTCTTCCAGAGGGTGACCTTCAATCCCTGCGCACGATCATCGATGACCCCGAGCTTAAGGATCTCAATGGAATTGAAAGCGGCGTAGTGACCTTCAGACAAGGGGAGCACGGCGAAGTGGTTTGGGCACTCATCTCGAGGGGAGAAGCCACTCAAAAGGTACTCTTCTATTCTCAAACAGGCACACCTGAACGATCCTCTAAGGCCCTTCCAAAGCCAGTGGCGAGGTTGGTGAGTTGGAGCGCTGCGACGACCAAAGCACTCAATACCCGCAAGGTGCGCCCACTCAAGAATGTCAAACCAGTGATGTGCTGGCTGTCTAACTGACGATTCAAGCTCCACCGGAGCTCAGAACCACTCCTGCGCTTGATTGCCGCTTGGATTCTTGAGAGTTTCCTTGAATCGAGTCATGAGAGCCGCCTGCAGGGTCTTGCTCCACGTAACGATTGCGATCCGGCGTTTACAGCAACTATTGTCTTCACCCCAGCGATCGACAGGACAGCATGCTCCATCTCTTCTTGCTCTTTACCTTCCGAATACTGCGCGGCGAAAGTCTCAGGCGGCTGCCTTGGCTTTTGCTATAGTCCGAACAGATTTGGGGGCCTCGATCCATTCATTCCAACGCGCCGGTATGAGCCACACCAAGGCCGGTTCGCCGATGGAGCTGACACCATGAAGTGGACCGTCACGTTGATCGTTCTCCTCGCTGCCCTACCCCTATTCGGGCAAAGCGACTCCGACGACGCCGTTCAAGCCAAGATCATCGCCCTCGAGAAAGCCTGGAACCAGGCCTACAAACTGGGCGACGGCAAAGCTCTCGGCGGGCTGCTCGATGATGGTATCGTCCTCATCGAAGACGACGGTTCGATGAAGACCAAAGGCGCATTTCTGGCGAGCCTGAAGTCGGCCACCGCCAATGAGGAGCAGGTCGCACCCGAGTCACTGACGGTCCGCGTCTTTGGAAAAACTGCGATTGCCGTCGGCGTCTTCGCCGCCAAGGGCACCAAGGGAGGCAAGCCGTACGTGCGTCGTGAGCGCTTCGTCGATACCTGGATTCTGAAAAATGGAAACTGGGTGTGCGTCGCCACCAACGCGACTCCCATGACGCACTGAGGAACCCACGAGCGGCCATTAACGTGAAAACGACCGGCCTGACTCCGACACTCTGGACGGAAGACATTCCAGCGACCATTTCCTTCTACCGCGATCTCGGCTTCCAATGCACCGCGCACATGGCGGAGTGGGCAAGCCTGGAGCGCGATGGCGTAGAGGTCATGGTCTCCGCCCCAAACCGGCACGAGCCCTATGACCGCCCACAATTCACCGGGTCCTTCTATTTTCGCGTTGAGGATGTCGATGGCTGGTGGAAACGTTTGAAGGACAAGGCCGCGGTCGTCTATCCCGTCGAGAACTTTGATTACGGCATGCGCGAGTTCGCCATCCGCGACAACAACGGATACATCCTGCAGTTCGGCAGCGAAGTCGGGTAGAAATCCGGTTTTGAAAGTCTCCCCGCGTCACCCGATGTGGCGGAGGCCCTTGACGATCTCGGTATTGGCTGCCGTATAGGACGGAATCACACCGCTGAGAAATCCAACCAGCGCAGCCACGGAAAGAGATACGCCGAACGTTGCCCCAGTCACGCGCACGGCGCCGAGCAACCCGCTCAACTGCGGGGCGTTAGCGATCATGCGAACCAGGCCGGCAGCCGCCAGCGCTCCGAGCATGCCTCCCGTCACCGCCAGCGCGATACTTTCACCCACCAGCAGTGTCAACACGAGCCGCCGCGTGAAGCCGAGCGCTTTCAGCACGGCCACTTCCCGCGTCCGCTCGCGTACGGACATCGCCATCGTATTCGCGCTGACCAGCAAGATCGCGAAAACCACTGCCGAGCAAATGCCCAGAATGAAAGCTTTCACGTTGCCGAGGGTTGCGATGAAGTCGAGAGCAAAGGCCTTTTCGGTCTCTGTTTTCGTCGGTTGCGGGGAGTTGCGGAATTTGGCATCGATCGCTTGCGCGATCTGCGTGACGTTTTGCGGCGAGTCCACCATGATGGCGTAAAAGCCCGTCTGGCCGCGGAACCAGGAAACCGATTCTTCCAGGTAGCGCTGGTCGAAGAAGAGCGTGTCGGAGGGAGCGGGAGCCGTGTAGATGGCACGAATCGTGAGTTCGAGATTCACCGGGAAAATACCACCTTGAATAAAGACACGGTCCCCGAGTTTCCAGCCGTACTTCTTCGCCAATCTCGCATCGACCATGCATCCGGCGCGGTCGCGCGTCCAGGCCTGCAATTGCTCGTCGGGAACATGATTCTCGGGATAGGCCTGGAGGATGGCTTCGGGATCGGTGGCAAACTGGGCGAAGGCATTCTCCGGCTTGTCATTCATGTACAGCCCGCCGAACCAGGTCATCGGCGCGACTGCGGTCACTCCAGGAACGGCGCGAATCTGCTGGCGGTAGGCGCTGGGCAGGAAATTGGCCAGCGAAACCCTGTGCCGCAGCAGGAGGCGCTGCGTCGACTGCGCCGTTCCCTGGTCGATGTAGAAGGCCCGCCAGATGGTCATCATTAGCGTCAGCAAGAGAAGAGAGAACGCGATGCTGAGCATGGTCAGCGCGCTGCGCCGCACGTTCCGCAGTGCGTTCTTGCGCACGAACCCAGCGAGGGTCATGAAACCATCATGCGAGATTGCCCGCCGAAACCGCAGTGACCTGTGGCACGTGCGGGGGTGAGGTGGACATACGACAAGACTCCGTTCGTCGGAGCTTTGCGAAGTCGGTGGTCACACGGAACTGAGATCACTTCTGCAATCTGAGTTCTGACTTCTGCAATTCCTGTGCACTCACTGTGCAAATTGCGGCTGCGCAATTTTGGGCGGCCTTCGGCAGACACCGGCAGTGTCACGAACTCCGCGCTGGGTGTACTGCTTGCGAAGCGGTTTCAAGCTCTTCTTCATGCGAAGCGGTTCGTGAAAATTTACGGCAGAGAATTGCACCGTTGCACTGTTCTTCTGTAATTGACCCGTGCGCTGTGGACGCGTACGCTCACTTCACTTCGCACCTCAATACCAGCTCCGCGCGGCCGCGATCGGCCGCAACAATTTTGCGCGCTGTGCATCGCCAAGCCCGGAAATCAGCAACTGGAAACTCGCGACCCGTTACCCGCTACTCGAACGCCCTCCCCCGAGGGATGAGGATTTATGAACGTGCAACAGCCTTGGACCGTCTACCGCACGCGCTTTGTCGTGCGTGCCCGCCAGCTCACCGAACCTCTTGTGTTTACCGACGCGCTGGGCCGCGAACATTCCGGCCAGGCCGGCGATTACCTGATGGAAACCTCGCAGGGTTTCCGCATCACCCCGCAAGCACTTTTCGAAGACATTTATGTGCCGCTGGAGGACAAGCAGGCCGTGGCGCACGTGACCCGCGGGATGCCAGGCGGACATCTCGCTCGTTCCATGGGAACGGAAGGCGCTACGGGTAGCGTCTCGGCCGACCGCCGGGTCCTGGCTTGGAGCGGCTCCGAGGCAACGCATCTCGGTCAGATTGGGCGGCTCACAGCTCGGGGCTCGTAACGACCATCTGGTTTCTCATCCGATACCTTTGGCACTTTTGGGCCACAATAGGTTGAGGTATTCTCTTGACAGACACAACAGGCGGGAGTACTTTAAGCATCCCATAGCAAATTTTCAGACTCCGGTCGAACGGAGCCAGGACCAGAAAACAGGGGCGATCCGAAGTCGAGGTGACTCCGAATCTTTCCATGCGGAGCGCCGTCCCTCCCGAACGGACGGCATTAGCGGTGACTTCCCCCGGCCTGGCATGGACCAGGCATCCCCTCGGGGGATTCATCGACAGGAAACGAGCCGGAGACGCTGAGTCTCCGGCCAGCTTTGCGAGCGCTGCCAGGAGCCCCCAATGGAAGGTTTGATTCAACTGGTGACAGAGTCTCTAGCCCGCCACGGCATACAACCCGCAACCGGTGAGCCCCAGACAACCGAATCTACCGGTCCGGCCGAGGCCTCCCTGCCCGCGACGCTCCCGGAACACAATTACCGCAAGACGTCAGAAGTCGCTCTCGCTCCCTGAAGCCGATTTTCGGCAGGGAACGGGAATGTTCCTCTGCTGTTGCCGGTGCCCGCCTCAAGCCCGCGCCGGTTGTGATCCTTGAAAAACCTGATTGACGCCTCCGGGCTCGGAATTCGAGGAGCCGGCGGGCGACATGTGAAAGCCCGACACGTAAGTGCCGGGGATCGAGGCATTTGGATACAAGTCCCATGGGGACGGCGCCGCCAACCATGAAGATCATAGGCAGTACCGCCATCATCTAAGTAAGGAGAAAGACATGCCCGAAGTGCGCGAACAAGTCAAAAGAACAGAATCCGCGTCGACCACCACGAAGAAGGCTGCTGGCCTCAGCTTCCGCCGCTTCTTCACCAAGCCCGGCGTCTCCCCCTACGACGAAATCGAGTGGGAACTCCGCACAGCTCAGATCACTGACTCGCACGGCGGAGTGATCTTCGAGCAGAAGGACGTCGAGGTCCCTAAAGACTGGTCGATGACGGCGACCAACATCGTCGCCTCGAAATATCTGCACGGACGCATGGGTACCGACGAGCGTGAGACCGGTGTGCGCCAGCTTGTCAGCCGCGTCGCCGAGACCATTCGTGACTGGGGTATGAAGGACGGCTACTTCCGCACTCCCGAAGATGCGGCCACCTTCCACGACGAACTCGCGCACCTTCTCCTTCGCCAGTACGCTGCGTTCAACTCACCGGTATGGTTCAACGTTGGCTGCGACCGCATCGAGCCGAATTCCGACGGCACCAACTGGCACTGGAATAAAACGACGCAGCAGGTGGAATTTGGCGTCACCGGATACACGCGCCCGCAGTGCTCGGCCTGCTTCATCAATTCCGTAAAGGACTCGCTCGACTCCATCCTTACGCTCGCAAAGACCGAGGGCATGCTCTTCAAGTGGGGATCCGGCACCGGCACGAATCTTTCTCCGCTGCGCTCTTCGACCGAATGCCTGAGCGGCGGCGGCACCGCCTCGGGTCCGCTCAGCTTCATGAAAGGGTTCGACGCCTTTGCCGGCGTGATCAAGTCCGGCGGCAAGACGCGCCGCGCCGCCAAGATGGTCATCCTCAACGTCGACCATCCTGACATCATCGAGTTCATCGAGTGCAAGCAGAAAGAGGAAGCCAAGGCGCACGCACTCGTCGCCATGGGATACGACGGTTCGCATCCCGACTCCGACGCCTACAGCTCCATTTTCTTTCAGAACGCGAACAACAGCGTGCGCGTCACTGACGACTTCATGGTCGCCTCCGTTCGCGACACTGAGTTCTCCACACGCGCCATCGTCGACGGCCGCGTCATCCACACTTACAAAGCCAAAGACATTCTCACTCGCATCGCCGACGCCACTTGGCACTGCGGCGATCCCGGCATGCAGTACGACACCACCATCAACCGCTGGCACACTTCGAAGAACACCGCCCGCATCAATGCCTCGAACCCGTGCAGCGAGTACATGTTCCTCGACGATTCCGCCTGCAACCTCGCCAGCCTGAACCTGCTGAAGTTTGCGCCCAACGGCACGTTCGACGTCGAAGCCTATCGCCACGCGGTCGACATCACCATCACCGCGCAGGAAATTCTCGTCGACAACGCCGGCTATCCAACCGAAATGATCGGCAAGAACTCGCACGACTATCGTCCGCTGGGACTGGGCTATGCCAACCTGGGCGCGCTTCTCATGGCGGCCGGCCTGCCCTACGACTCCGACGCCGGACGTGACTACGCCGCTTGTGTCACCGCCATCATGTGTGGCGAAGCGTATCTGCAGTCGAGCCGAGTCGCGGAACTTTGCGAGCCGCTCGCCCCGGCGACCGAAACCGTGCAGACTCGCCTCGGCGTAACGAAGGCCGACGCGATGCCCGGTTCCGCCTGCCCCGGCTACTACCTGAACCGCGAGCCGTTCCTGGACGTCATCCGCATGCATCGCGCGAGCGTCAACAACATCGGCGTGAGGAACGGCAATAACCATGTTGGGACGGGCGCCTCAGCGGTCCATGAGCGAAGCTCCGCTCAGATCACCGACCTGATCGAAGCCTCCAAGCAAACCTGGGACGAAGCTCTCGCCCACGGCGAAAAGTTCGGCTACCGCAACTCGCAAGTGACAGTCCTTGCCCCGACCGGAACGATCGGCTTCATGATGGATTGCGACACCACCGGCATTGAGCCGGACCTGGCGCTGGTGAAGTACAAGAAGCTGGTCGGCGGCGGCATGATCAAGATCGTGAACAACACCGTGCCCAGCGCGCTGTTCAAGCTCGGCTACACGCACGAGCAGACCGACGCCATCGTCTCCTACATCGACGCGACCGGTACCATCGAAGGCGCGCCGCACATTAAAGAAGACCATCTCGCCGTGTTCGATTGCTCGTTCAAGCCGGCCAAGGGCACGCGGTCGATCCACTACATGGGACACCTGAAGATGATGGCCGCCGCGCAGCCGTTCATCTCGGGCGCGATCTCAAAGACCGTCAACCTGCCGAACTCGGCCAGCGTCGAAGACATCATGGAAGCCTACGTCCAGGCCTGGAAGCTGGGCGTGAAGGCGGTGGCGATCTATCGCGACGGCTGCAAGCAGTCGCAGCCGCTGAGTGCCGCAGGAACGAAGACAGCGTCGGCCGGCAACCAGGCGGCGGTCGCGGCACCCGCTCCCGCGCAGCCCGAAGAAGATCTCAATGCTCCGCCACGCGCCGTGCGCCACAAGCTGAAAGAAGAGCGCGCTTCGATTACGCACAAGTTCAACATCGCCGGGCACGAAGGCTACATCACTGTCGGCCTCTATCCGAACGGCGATCCCGGCGAACTCTTCATCAAGATGGCGAAGGAAGGCTCGACCGTTTCGGGCCTGATGGACAGCTTTGCGCTGGCCGTTTCCCTCGCCTTGCAGCACGGCGTACAGATGAAGACGTTGTGCGACAAGTTCGCGCACACGCGCTTCGAGCCCAGCGGCTGGTCGACCAATCCGGACATTGGCTTCGCCAAGTCGATCATGGACTACATTTTCCGCTGGCTGCAGCTGCGCTTCCTCAGCGGACAGCAGCAGCTGCTGTTCGAGAACCTGCGTCCGAAGTCGCTGAACGGTTCGACCATGCCGGAGGTGAGCCCAGACCTCGACGGCTCTGCGGAATCCCGACCAACGAACGACCAGCGACTGACGACCGGCAGCATTCACGCTGCCGACGCCTTGTCCGGCATCGTCGATCTCGGAGACGCTCCCTCATGCAGCTTCTGCGGCTCGATCATGACGCGCAACGGAAGCTGCTACCGCTGCATGAGCTGCGGAAGCACGAGCGGGTGCTCATAAGAGCCACCAAAGTGGTGTCGTAGAAGAACGTAGTTAGCTAGGCTAGAACATTGACGTACCGCGAGGGGGGGCACGCCGGGCTGAAGCCCGGCTCTTCCACCAAAACCATCCCGAACGTTCGTGCCACTGTGGAAGGGCGGCCCTTTCAGGGCCGCGTTACGGATACCGGGGCTGAAGCCCCCATCTTAATTTTGACTCTTAACGCGGCGCTAAAGCGCCGCTCTTCCACCAAAACCCTCACATCAATACCCCTCACAAACGTTTGCGCCACCGTGGAAGAGCGGCCCTTCAGGGCCGCGTCCCGTTCGCCTCATATTTAGGCCTTTAGGCCCTGGTGTTGTCGTCGGCTGAAGCTCTCCTCAAATGTCGATCGTTTGACGCCGGGCTCAAGCCCGGCTCTTCCACCAACACCACATCCGAAATGAGCGCTCAAGGCCAGCTCTTCCACCAAGACCTGAGAAAATAATTGAACATTCTTGACGTGATACCCCTCACATCTTCATCCGCGCTATCGAACTACGATGCGCGAAATGGACCGCACGTTCTTCATCACCGCTGTGACCGCGCAACGGAGAACCCTCTTCCAGCGCGACGAAGCTGCGGATCTGTTCGTGGACGTGCTACTTCACTGTCGCGGCCAGTGCAAATACCTGCTCCACGAATTCGTGGTGATGCCCGATCACTCTCATGTGCTGATCACGCCAGCGTATGAAATCTCGCTGGAACGGGCGGTGCAGCTGATCAAGGGAGGGTTCTCGTATCGGCTAAAGTCGGACCTGCCAGTGTGGCAGGCAAGTTTCACGAATCATCGAGTTCACGATGACGTCGATTTTGAGCGGCATCGCGAATACATCTGGATGAATCCGGTACGGGCGGGATTGGTGGCCAAAGCCGAGGATTATCCGTATTCGTCCGGGAGTGGAAGATTTGTGCTCGACCCAATGCCGCCGGGGCTAAAGCCCGTTTCGATTACCGCCTGAACGCCGGGCTGAAGCCCGGCTCTTCCACCAAAACCAGGTGTCGGGTGTCAGGAAAACCTTGACCCGTGGGCTGCGTGCAAGATCGGCTCCTCCTCAAACCCCATTTTCAACCGGATATCCCCACGCCCCGCCTTCGGCATCCCACCATCGGGCCTGCTCGTTCTGCCGTTCTTCCAAAATCCGTAAGAGGAGCTGCTATGTTCGGTTCCGGTCTTGCGTCTGCCGCATCCGTGCTGTTTGTCCTGAGCTTCTCTCCGACTTCCACGCTCCCTCCGATCACACCAACGGAGATGCCGCTGTCCCAAACAACATCTACCCCCAGTGCTCATCCAGCGCAGGATCAATCTGCCCGCGAGAAGTCGACTTCCCCGCCCCCGGCATCTCCCGCAGCCCAGCAGGACGATCCGCTGAAGCGGCCCCTGCCGTCGAAAAAGAAAAGGTCCGGCAAGGACGCGATGTCGAAGGTGGAATCGGCATACAAACACTGGCCGGAAGAGGTGCAGTGGATCATCACTGACGAGGAGCGGCAAGCCTTCCAATTGCTGAGTAACGACGAAGAGCGGGAACACTTCGTCGAGATCTTCTGGCAGCATCGCGATCCCACGCCCGACACGGTGGAAAACGAATTCCGCGATGAATACTTTCGGCGCGTCGTGTATGCCAACGAGCGGTTCAGCGCCGGGATCCCGGGCGCGAAGACCGACCGTGGGCGGATCTACATCGTGTATGGGCCGCCGGACGAGATCGAAGCCCATCCCTCGGGCGGCCAGTATGAATACCCGGCAAGCCAGGGTGGAGGCTCGACGACAACCTATCCCTTCGAGACCTGGCGCTACCGCTACCTTGAAGATATCGGGTCGGACATCGTGATCGAGTTCGTGGACACGTGCATGTGCGGCGACTATCACATGACGATGGATCCCAACGAGAAGGATGCGCTGGCGCATGTTCCATCGGGACAGCAACGGCTGCAGAAGTTCTCGAAAGACAACAGCAAGATATTTGACGACCTCGATCGCTTCGCTCGCTTGAACCGGCCGCCGAAGTTCAGGGAATTACAGGAAATCGTCAACACCAGGATCAACTATCACACCATGCCGTTTGAGGTGGTCGCCAACTACGTGAAAGCAACCAGCAACATCACGCTTGTTCCCGTCACGCTCCAGATCAAGAACCAGGACATGACCTACACGAACGAGAATGGAGTCGCGCGTGGACAGGTCAATATCTATGGGCAAGTGACGACGATCGGCGGACGGATTGCCCAGACGTTTGAAGACACCGTGCAGATGGATGTGCCCCAGGGCTTTCTGCCGAACATGCTGGACAAGTCCTCGGTCTACGGCAAATCGCTGCCGCTGGCGCCGGGACGGTACCTGCTGGAAATCGTCGTAAGGGACCTGCACAGCGACCATGTCGGCACATGGCGCCAGAGCCTGGAAGTGCCGAACTTCGACGAAGAGTTGTCTGCGTCGTCGGTGATTCTTGCCGACAAGATGGAACGTGTACCGGCAAAAGACATGGGCCACGGTCCGTTTGTAATCGGGGACACGCTGGTGCGGCCACGGGTTCCCGACATGATGTCGAAGGCTGCAGTTTTCAGGCGCGGAGAGAAGCTCAACGTCTGGATGCAGATCTACAACCTGGCAGTGGACGAGAAGAGCGGCCGGTCGGATGCGAACGTCGAGTTCGATGTTGTGCAGGAGGGGACGCAGAAGACGGTCCTGCACGCGACGCAACCCGCGGACACGAGGCCGGGCGGTCAGTTAACGCTCGAAAAGACGCTCTCCGCCAGTGAGCTGGCACCGGGTGTCTATCGGTTGAAAGTGCATGTGCGGGACCAGATCGCAAAACAGGGAGTCGATCCCGAAGCCATATTCGCGATCGAGTAGCAGGTATTTCCTGGTCCGGTGCGGCCCTCGAAACATGAGGCTGGCGCCCAACGCTTACTCGGGTCACCAAAGTACTCTATACAGACTTAGCGCCAACTTATAGATAATGGTTTGGACCGAGGGGTCACGGGGTGTCCGTGACCCTTTCGTTTTGCAGGTGCGATTTATGGAAGTTTGCTCCAGGAGGATTTATGAAATTCCGCGTATGCGCGCCGATCTTCGTGCTAGGGATTACCAGTCTCGCGGCGGCCCAAGCGATCAATCCGGCCGACGAGAAACCGCGCGTTTTCGTCACCGACAGCCAGTCCTGGGAAATCAGCGGCGGCGGCGGGGGCACGAGCGAAGGTTTCGGGGGAGGCACACGCGGCGGCGCGCGTCCGCAGACGGCGGAAATCATCAAGACGTTTGGTGAGCGGTGCCCACAGGCAATCGTGAACAACAAGAAAGAGAAGGCCGACTACATCGTGCTGCTCGATCACGAGGGCGGAAAGGGCATCATCCGCCGCGACAACAAAGTGGCCGTGTTCAATAAAGACGGCGACTCGATCGTGAGCCACTCGACGGCGTCGCTGGGCAATGCCGTGAAAGACGCGTGCGAGGCGATCGTGAAAGATTGGCCCAGGTCCGCAGCCCGGCTGCGCGCTCCGGAAGCCGCGCCTGCGGCGGCTCCGACGGCAACTCCCGCTTCGGCAGTAGCGGAAGCTCCAGCCGTGAACCGGATTTCCGTCTCTTCCAACCCGCAGGGCGCGGACATTGAGATTGACGGCAGCTTCGTCGGGAACACGCCTTCAGTGGTGGAAGTAGCGGCGGGCGAACATGAGATCGCGATCAAGAAAGCCGGATACCAGACCTGGCAGCGGAAGATGAAGATCATGAGCGGGAATATCAACGTGTCCGCGGAGCTGGAGAAGGCACAGTGAGAGCTGCCTGCCTTGGTCTCGGTATGTTTACCAGGGAGTAGATCATCCAGACAGTAACCGGGGAAGCACCGCGACTTGTGATCGAGGTCACGGTTTATAGATCGAGAGAGCCGCTAAGATCGCGACACTAACATCTCCAGAAAGGGCTTACCTATGCGCCATGTCTTCACAAAGAGTCTTGCCATGTTTCTTTCCTTCTCTCTGCTGGCCTACGGGCAGGGCAACACGTTCACGCGAGTGCGTTACAACGGCGGTTCAGTGGCGTCGAAGGTTGATCCGAAGGACTGGAACAACAAGATGATTGTGACGTCGGACGCAATCACGCTGGAATTCAAAGACGGTCAGAAACTGGTGATCGCGCCGAAGTCGGTGATGTCACTGAGTTATGGGCAGGAAGCACACCGACGCGTGGGCACGATGGTGGCTTTGGCGATCCTGGTCGCTCCGGTGGCGCTGTTTGGACTGTTCCACAAGACGCGGCTGCACTACATCGGTATTCAGTACGCGACGCCCGACACAAAGAATGCGGGCATCCTGCTACAGGGCGACAAGGACAATTACCGGGCGATGCTCGTGGCCCTGCAGGGCGTGACCGGCGTTCCGGTGTCGGTTGGCGAAAAAGAACGTGGATTCATTCCAGTGGGCGTGACGACGTCAGTGACGAAGGAATCGGAAGGGACAAAGCCGGCCGAGAAGACAGCTGCGGCGAGTCCGGCAGAGAAACCAGCAACGAAAGAGACAGCTCCGGCGGCGGAGACTGCTGCTGCGACCGCGACGAGCGCGGCGCCGGCGGTTGCAGCCCCCACGGACGCGACTGGTACGGTCAGCGTGACGAGCACTCCAGATGCAGCCGAGGTGTACGTCGATGGTTCGTTCTATGGGAATAGTCCGGTAACGCTGAAGATGAAGCCGGGCAAACACACTATCAGCGTCAAGATGTCGGGATACAAGGAGTGGTCGCGGGAGATCACCACTGACGCGGGCAGCGAGGCACACCTGGCGGCCACGCTAGAGAAGGCAGAGTAAGGGCCTTACTTCTTCACGAACCCGTCATCCTCCCAGATGTGGCCACACTGGTCACAGGTCCAGCGAAATCGTGTGCGCGGGCCGGACGATCCGCCGGTGAGGGTCTCGAAAACGATTTCCGCCGATTCGCATCTGGGGCAGCGCACCGGAAGCTCTTCCCATTCCTTTAACTCTTCCGGTTCCGGTGGCGGCTGGTCGAATGGTTCGTAACTCTGCAAGGCCTGTCCGGCCCACGTCCAGCCGACCTGCATGACCTGCACGCTCACGCCGGCCGCCAGATTCGACGTCACGGCGTCGACGTTGGTGGCTTTCTCCGGTCCCATGAAAAATGGGATCCCGGCGCGGTCGAGGAGGTATTGAACCTGACGGGCATCGCGCAGGCCCCAGACCTTGCAGAGTTCGACCAGCTTACGTTCTTCGGCGTAGGGGTCGTCTTCGACGGAAGCGCTGGGCGGCTCGATCTCCGCGGATGGTTCCTTTCCTGATACGGCAGGCAGGTTTGCGGGTGCAGGGGCGGCGGAGCCAGCCTCGGGTTCGAGTTTCAGGCCGCGGCTGCGCATCTCGCTGCCCAGCGCCTGCAGGGCATAGTCGGCCAGACCGAAACTTTCCCGCGCCAGCTGTAACAGTTCTTCGGCCGTCATCCGGCGATAGTGTTCGGCGATGCGGAGCATTTCTCCGGCAGGATTGACGGCGTCCATGGTGGCCACACATGATACTCCGAGATGGAGGATTTCCAGGCGATGGTCCTCACGAAGCATTGCAGAAGTGTGCTGCTGGTGGCGTTGACGCTGGCTGCCTTGTGGGCGCGAGCGCAGCAAAGTTCGGCGGGCACACAGGTCGTGGTGCTGGGGACGGGAACGCCGCTTGCGGATCCCGAGCGGTCGGGCCCGGCGATTGCCATCGTCGTGAACGGCGCGGCGTACCTGGTGGATTGTGGTCCGGGAGTGGTGCGCCGAGCTGCGGCAGCCGAGAAGAACGGCATCCAGGCGCTGGCAGTCGACAAATTGAAGATCGTGTTCATCACGCATCTGCACTCCGATCACACACTCGGATATCCGGACCTGATCTTTTCACCGTGGGTGCTCGATCGGGCGGAGCCGCTGGAGGCGTATGGTCCGCCGGGGTTGAAGAAGATGACCGAGCACATCGGGAAAGCCTGGGCGGAGGACGTGAAGCTGAGGCTGGGCGGGCTGGAAGAGGCGAACACGACCGGTTACAAGGTGAACGTGCACGAGATTCGGCTTGCCGGTGACACGCGGACAGGAGTGTCCGCGCTACGCGAAATCTATCGCGACGCGAATGTCACGGTGTCGGCCTTCCCGGTGAGGCATGGCGCATGGAAGTACGCATATGGATATCGGTTCGACACCAAGGACCGGCGGATTGTGATCTCGGGCGACACCGCTCCGACGGACGAAGTCGTGAAAGCGTGCGATGGTTGCGACGTGCTGCTGCATGAAGTGTTCAATCCGTTGCGGAAGAAGATCGTCGAGAATAAAACCAAGCAACAGTATTTCAAGGAGTTCCACACGTCACCAGAGGAGCTGGGAGAGATTGCGCGACGGGCGCGTCCGAAGCTGCTGGTGCTGGTTCACCAGGTGATGGGAGAGAGGCCGGAAGAGGAACTGGTGGAGCAGGTGCGGAAGTACTATTCGGGCGCGTTCGTGTCGGCGAAAGATTTGGGAGTGTATTGAATTGCAGATTGCAGAAGGCTGATTGCAGAAGTAGCTCTCAGCTGCAAGCTCTCAGCAATGGTAAGGACTTTTCATCACGAGGCGCTGGCTGGATGGGGGCAGCAAGAGCCCAGTTCTTCTGAGAACTGAGAACCGTCAGTTTGCCGGCTTCGCTTCCGTTGTCTTCGGCTTCGCTAGCGAGCGCGTGTAGTTCACCAGGTCCCAGAGCTGCTCGGTCTTGACGCGATTGCCCTCGGCGGGCATGTCGCCGCGTCCAGTCTTGATCACGTAGAAAACTTCGCCGTCGGTGCGGTCTTTGAGTGCAGCCGGATCGCTGAGGTCGGGGAGTTTCAAGTCCTGCGCGACAGCGGTCTTGCCATCGCCGGTGGCGCCATGGCAGCTGGCGCACTCGTAGCTGTAGATCTTCTTGCCGGACTCAAGGGACTCAGGCGTCGGCTTGACCGGATTGGGCTGGCGAGCGTCGGCGACGGGAACCGGATGATAGGCGGTTTTAGGTGCGGGCTTGGTGGCCTGGGTCACAGCCAAGACGGCGGCAAAGAGCAGAAGCAAAACCAGCGTGGGATTGCGCATAACGGCCTCCCCGCAGACGGTGAATACATCTTTACCAAGATTGTATTCCCGGAGTGCAACAGGGCGGACAGGAATGTCCGCCCCACACAGGCTTCAGCTACTTTCTGCTGGCAGCGTAGCGCTTGTTAATTTCGTCCCAGTTGACGACGTTCCACCAGGCCTGCAGATATTCGGGACGACGGTTGTTGTATTTCAGGTAATAGGCGTGCTCCCAGACGTCGTTGCCGAAAATCGGATAGAGGCCCTGGGAAAGGGGGCTGTCCTGGTTAGGGGTGGAGATGATTTTGACTTCGCCCTTGGAATCGCCCGCAAGCCAGACCCATCCGCTGCCGAACTGGCCGACGCCGGCGGCGTTGAATTTTTCCTGAAAGGTTTTGAAGTCGCCGAAGGTTTTCTTGATCACGTCGGCAATGGGGCCGATTGGGTCGCCTCCGCCTTTGGGCTTCATGATCTGCCAGAACATGGTGTGGTTGACGTGACCTCCGCCGTTGTTGCGGACCGCGCCGCGAATGTCTTCAGGGACGGCGTTGAGGTCGCGGATGAGATCTTCGGCTTTCTTGGCGTGCAGTTCGGGATGCTTATCGAGGGCCGCGTTCAGGTTCTTGACGTAGGCAGCGTGGTGCATGTCGTGATGCAGGTGCATCGTTTTTTCGTCGATCGTCGGTTCGAGGGCCGTGTAGTCATACGGCAACGGGGGTAGTTCGTGCGCCATTCAGTTCCTCCAAAGAATAAGGGATGTCAGAGTAGTCCGGAAAGATTCAGATGCGACAGACGAATGAAAGGCCGTTCCCCATCGCTATATTTGTAACATTTCCAGCGGGATTGGGGCTCCGTCGGCAGGGAGCAACGACCAATCCGATGGCAACGAGAGCCGGACGGTTTGGCCTTTATAATTCTTGGCTACAGGTTTTGAGACGAGCCATCGGGAGGATTCTTGAAGGTTCTATTACTGGAGAACATCAGCGGCGTCGCCGTGACGCAATTTACGGAAGGGGGCTATCAGGTCGAAGCACTGAAAGGCGCGCTGGACGAGAAGGAACTGGTTGCCAAGGTGCGCGGGTGTTCGATTCTGGGCGTGCGGTCGAAGACGCGGATTACGCCGGCTGTGCTGGAGGCCGCGCCGGAACTGGTGTCGGTGGGCGCGTTCTGCATTGGCGTGGACAAGATTGACCGTAACGCGTGCAGCGATCGCGGCATTGCGGTGTTCAACGATCCGCACTCGAACAGCCGGTCGGTCGCAGAACTGGCAATGGGAGAAATCATCCTGCTGGTGCGGCGCGTGTTTGAATTGAGCACGCTGATGCATCGCGGGACGTGGAATAAATCGTCGGCCGGGTCGCATGAGGTGCGAGGCCTGACACTGGGAATCGTCGGGTACGGCAAGATCGGATCGCAGGTTTCTGACCTTGCCGAAGCGATGGGCATGCGCGTGGTCTTCAACGACATCGCGCATGTGCTGGCGCGCGGGAACGCGCGGCCGGTGAGTTTCCGCGAACTGCTGCAGACGGCCGACGTCATCACCCTGCACGTGGACGGCAAGGCGCAGAACCGAGACCTGTTCGGCGAGGAAGAATTCCAACGGATGAAAGACGGCGCATGCCTGGTCAATCTGAGCCGCGGGTTCGTGATCGATCATGACGCGCTGGCGAAGCACCTGAAGAGCGGCAAGGTGGCTGGCGCGGCGGTTGACGTGTTCCCACAGGAACCGGAGACGGGCGGAGAATTCAAGAGCGCGTTGCAGGGGCTGCCGAACGTGATTTTGACGCCACATGTCGGCGGGAGCACGGAAGAAGCACAGCAGAACATCGGGCAATTCGTCTCGGCGCGCATGGTGGACTATGTCGCGAGCGGCAATTCGCTGCTCAGCGTGAACCTGCCGCATTGCCATTTGGACTACGAGCCGGGATCGCACCGGCTGATGCACATCCATCACAACGTGCCCGGCATTCTGCGGGCGATCAACGACATTCTGGCGGACCAGGGGATCAATATCGAGCGGCAGGTGCTGGATACGCGCGGGACGATCGGCTATGCGATCTATGACATCAATCGTCCTTGCGACGAAAAGCTGACGAAACAACTGCGGGCCGTGCCACACACGATACGGGTGAGAACGGCAGGGAGCTAGTTCGGCAGATTGAAGACTGCAGAAGTGAAGAATCAGTTGCCGGGGACCAAGAGCGTCCCCATTTTACGCGGGTTGCTTCAATGAAGTTTGGACGTGTCACGACACAGCTGGTATTAGGCCCCGTTCCTCTCGATGAAGATGATTTCCGGCAATTGAAGAGGGCGAAAGTAACTGCTGTCGTCAGTCTGCAAACGGAAGAAGACGAGACCGACGGTGGGGAAAATGAACGCAGCCTGGCGGAAGCCTGCGGGATGAAGTTCGTCTCCGCGCCAGTGATGGATTTTGACAAGCTGGAGCTGATCCGAAAGTTGCCCGCGTGCGTGGATGAGGTCGAGCGCCTCATCGTCGGCGGCGATGTTGTGTATCTGCATTGCACGGCGGGTGTAAATAGGTCGCCGACGGTGGCGGTTGCCTATCTCCACCGGAAGCTGCAGTGGCCACTGGAGAAGGCCCTCGACCACGTACAGAAATGCCGGCGATGCGTCCCGGATGGGGACGCGATCCGGAGGGCAGGCAGGGGGGCAGCACCATGACCACAAAGCGCGAAAATCAACGATTTGTTTGAAGTCGCGGCCGCACGAGCGAATCGTTGTCAGCTACCGAGTTTTAGTTCACGAACCGCATCGCCCGCCCCACTCAGATCCGCCAGTCTCATTTCGGAATACTTGCGAGAGAGGATCACGCCGGGCGCGCCCGCGTGGAACGCGGCGGTGACCGCCGCCTTTACACTTTGCGGCGTGGACTTACTGTTCTGGGACTCGGTAGGGATGTCGATATCAATGCCAGGCCAGATCAGAGTCCGGGTGCCGGCAACGCCTTCGAGCGCGCGTTTGGTCTCACGGAAGACGTAATCGGGAGAGAGTCCGGTTTGCGGGATCTGGTCGTAATCACCTTCCCTGAAGCCCATCACGGCGTAGTTGAAATCGAGCAGAGCCTGCCGGGAGAGATCGGCGTAAAGGGTCGAGCCGACATTGTCGGCATAAAGCGCCATGCGCTCGCCGCCACAGTTGTTGTACATCACGACCTTGATGAAATCCGAATAGTTCGAGAGTTCGTGCAGGTCCTGCTCGGCGCGGTAAATCGGATTAAAAGAGTTGTTGTGCCAGATATGCCAGCCGACGGGAAGCTCCGGTTTGGCGGTTTTCACTGTTTTGTAAATGGCAGCATAGGTTTCGCGAAGGCTGTCGGTCCAGAGCATTTCCCAGGCGGCGAGTTCCGGGTAGCGCAAGAGCAGACGCCAGAATTGGACGAAGTATCCATCGACGGGACGGTGCCCGTCGCGTGCTGAGCGGACGAACTTCTCGAGTTCCAGAAATCCTTGCCGGGTGCGGTCCGCGTTAATGCCGCCTTCCTTGGCCTTGTTCCGGCAGAATTGGCAGAAGCACGTTACCTGTCCCGGGTCTACCGGCGGCATGTCATGGGTCAATCCCAGGCTGTCGCACAACGCGCCCTGGCGTTCCGATCCCCACATAATTCCGTCGATGTCGTAGGAACGGGAGTAGTCCTCAACAAGACCGGTCAAGAAATTCCGGTAGTCGGGATTGTTGACACAGAGCGTTTCTGCATTCCGTCCGTGCAGGTCGCGCTCCTGCAGTTTCTCGATGTTCGGCAGGTCGGTGCGAAAGACGTCCTCAAGCCAGCAGATGACTCTCATGCCGCGCTTCTTGGCGGCGGGGATGACTTCGGCCAGGATGTCGAGAGTGCCGTGGTCGGGAGCGCGCGTGTCCTTGAGAACTGTGTTCTTGTAGTACTGCGGATGAGGCGTAGCAAAGTTTCCGCCGTGAAAATTGAGGTCGTACTCCTGCTTGCCGTGATCCGGCAAGGGCTGGCCTGGGATCTGCCTGCCAGCGATCCCTCGACCGTAGGTGAAAACCGCCAGAAACAGCGTGTTCACGCAAGCGCGTTCCTGAAGCACGTCGAGAACTCTCTCGGTCCCTTCATCGACAAACGAGACTGCGCCAACCTGGATGCCGATCATTTTGGTAGACG
>Ga0335069_10002136_pt1 | contig 30773 bp, 22 predicted proteins | sample Lox_Sample_11_FD_206714 | JGI IMG/M metagenome (GOLD analysis project Ga0335069, IMG submission 206714) | Soil microbial communities from Loxahatchee National Wildlife Refuge, Florida, United States - Lox_Sample_1.1 | ecosystem: Environmental > Terrestrial > Soil > Wetlands | place: USA...
TTGCAGGATGGCGACGCAGGTGCCTTCGGTTCCGACCAGCGAGCGCGCGATGTTGTAGCGGCCGTCTTCGCCGGGAATCAGTTGGTCGAGGTTGTATCCCGACACGCGGCGCGGGATGTTGGGAAATCGTTTTTTGATCTCGTCGGCGTTACGGTTGCGGAGCGAGAGCAGCTTGGCGTAGATTTCGCCTTCGCGGCCATCGGCGCTGATTTTGCGTTGCGCTTCTTCGTCAGTGGTCCAGCCGACATGGAGGCGCGTGCCGTCGTAGAGCAGGACTTCCATCTCCTCAGTGTTGTCGACGGCCTTGCCGCCCATTTGCGCGTGCGCACCGCAGGAGTTGTTGCCGAGCATACCTCCGAAGACGCAGCGGCTGTGGGTGGCGGGCTGGGCAGACCAGGTGAGATTGTATGGGCGCGCGGCGTCGACGACCTGGTCGCAGATCACGCCGGGCTGAACGACGGCGTAGCTCTGCTGCGGGTTGAGCTCGAGAATCTTGTTCAGGTACTTCGACCAGTCGATAACGATGGCGTTATTGCAGGTCTGGCCAGCAAGAGCCGTTCCGCCGCCGCGAGAAACAATGGGCGCACCGTAACGACGGCAGGCTTCGAAGGTGGCGGCCACGTCCTCGTAAGACTTGGGCACAACCACGCCAAGCGGGATCTGCTGGTAGTTCGAGGCGTCGACGGAGTAAAGCATGAGCGAGCCGCGATCGAAGCGGACTTCCCCCTGGACGCTCGTCCGGAGCTGCGCTTCGAGGGCATGGACATCAACATCGGGGTGGCGCCAATTGGCGGGGCGGATCTGGATGGAGCGGCGAAGCTGTTCGTCTTCGTTATTCACCACGTGGATGATGGGCAGTTTGCTGGCGGACATGTCGCTCCTTTCAGGCGGCGTAGCGCTCGGCGTCAGCGCGTTTGAGTTCGAGCCCGAGTCCGGGCCGGGAAAGATCGGGATAGAGCTTGCCGTTACGAGGTTGGGGAACTCCGTCAAAGAGCATGTTCTCGATACGGACGTGGTCGTGGAAGTACTCGGCGTTACGAAACGGAATGGCGGCGCAGCCGACCGGGACGTGCAGCGTGGGCGCACAGTGCGCCGAGAGCGGCAGATGGTGAGCCTCGCAGAGGGAAACGGCTTGGAGAAACCCGGTGTAGCCGGCGCAGCGGGTCGCGTCGGCTTGCAGGACATCGACAGCGCCGGCGTCGAGCATGCGACGGAAGTACCAGGAGTCGTATCCGTATTCGCCGGCGGCGATGTCGATACCGGCGGGGGCGCGGTCGCGAATGAGTCGAAGACCGTCGAGGTCGTCGGCGGAGACCGGCTCCTCGAACCAGCTCACGCCAGAGTCGATGAACGACTCGGCTTGCGCGAGCGCCTGTTTGCGACTGTAAGCGCCATTGGCATCGACGAACAGTTCCGCGCTGCCGATGGCATCGCGGGCGATCCAGACACGCTCGATGTCGGCTTCCGCGTCACGGCCGATTTTCATCTTCACGCGCGGGATTCCCTGCTCGATCCAACCGCGGAGCTGATCGGCGAGTTGCTGGTTGGAGTACGAGGTGAAGCCACCGCTGCCGTAGAGGTCCATTCCGTCGCGGACCTGACCGAACAGCTTGGCTAGCGGAAGATCCAGCAGTTTGGCCTTGAGGTCCCAGAGCGCGGTATCGACGGCGGAGATGGCCATTGAGGAGATTCCCGGGCGGCCGAGGTTGCGGATGCTGTGGACCATCTTCGACCAGGAGCTGCTCACGTCGAGAGCGTTCATGCCTTTCACGACGTCGGCAAGCTTGGAGCGGACCAGTTCGGCGGTGGAAGTGTCGGCGTAGGTGTAACCGATACCGGCTTTGCCTCCAGCTTGGGCGTGGACCAACACCATCGTGGTCTGGTTCCACTCGTAGGTGCCGTCGGATTCGGGAAAATCGGTGGGTATGGTGAAGACGGAGACGTCAAGCCGGGTGATGGGGGCTGAATCGGGCATGCCTGTGGAAGTGGGATGCGGGGTTTGCAGGAGGGGTGCGCCGGTATATCGTGAAACGATGCTTTGCGGTGGACCGTGGACACTGGACGGTGTACCGTGAGTTCTCGGTAATGAAGAACTGGTGCTTTCCCGCAGGCGCGTAGGATTCCCGCCGTGTGGGCGTGAGCTGCTCTGCAAGAGAAGAGGATCAAAGCAAAAGGCGCAGCCGGAGCTGCGCCTCGCGAGAGAACGAAAAGCAGTTAGTGTCCGGGCACGCCCATCACGTGACGGCTGCTGTAGTCCACCAGGGTCAGACCGAAGAAGATGAGCAGCCAGAACAAACCTGCGACGAAGACGACCGTACTGAGGATGTAGTTTTCGTACTTCAGGTGCATGAAGAAGAGCAGCACGAGGGTGGCCTTGATGGCAGCGATGAACAGGGCCACCACGGTATTCAGCTCACGACCCATAGGGACCGTCGAGAGAAATGCGGTGAGCACCATCAGCGCCATGAGGGCGATGAAGGTCAAGACATAAACTCGAATTGGCAGAACGTGTTCCGACATGTTTTTTCCTAAGCGTGCTTATTCGCGATCAGGTAGAGCAAGGGATAAAGGAAAATCCAGACCAGATCGACGAAGTGCCAGTACAGACCACTTATGTGAACCGGGTTGTGATACTCGGCGGTGTATTTTCCCTGCCAGGCCCAGAGTCCAATGAGGGCGAGTAACACGATGCCGATGGTGACGTGCAGCGCGTGCAGGCCGGTCATCACGAAGTACAGATAGAAGAACAATTGCAATTCATGCGGCGCGGGTCGCGTGGTGCCGTCGGGATTCTCGACCTGGTTGTAATGCCACCAGGGCCCGGGAACCGTGCCTTCCTTGTAGTGGTTGTGGTACTCGACCGCCTTGATGCCAAGAAAGCCGATGCCGCAGAGAACGGTAAGGAAGAGCAGCAGAGCGGTGATCTTGGTCATTCCGCGCTGGGCGTAGTGCACAGAGAGAGCGACAAAGAAGGAACTGGTCAACAGGATGACGGTGTTGATGGTTCCAAGCCAGAACTCCATGTGCTGGCTGCCCATTTCCCAAACGTCGGGGTGGGCGGTGCGATAGACGAGATACGCCGTGAAGAGGCCGCCGAAAAACATGATTTCGGTGACCAGGAAGATCCACATGCCCAGCGTGGTGGACTGGCGCTGCTGCTCCATGGTGGCGAAGTGGTGCTGGAGCGAGTGCTGGGCTACCGCTTCGGTGGTGCTAGCTGACAACGGGGACCTCCTTCGGCATCTGTTCGTAGTCGTAAGCTTCCCAGGTCACGACGGGAGTTTCCTCGAAATTGAACGTCGGCGGCGGAGAGGAAGTCTTCCATTCCAGACCCTGCGCGGCCCAGGGATTGTCGCCGGCAATGGCACCGTTGCGCAGCGAAGATAGCAGGTAGATGAGCGGCAACAGATATCCCAATGCCAGGATGGAAGCGCCGGCGGTCGAGAGCACATTGAGCACCTGGTACTCCGGCACGTAAGCGTGGTAACGGCGCGGCATTCCGGCGTAACCGAGAATGAACTGCGGCAGGAAGGTAAGGTTGAATCCGGCGAAGATCAGGAACGCGGCAACCTTGCCCCAAATCTCGGAATACATGCGACCGGTCATTTTCGGCCACCAGAAGTGGATTCCGCCGAGGTATGCCATGACCGCCCCACCCACCATGATGAAGTGGAAGTGCGCCACGACGAAGTAGGTATCGGTGACGTGCGGATCGATACCGAGGCAGGCGAGGAAGAGTCCGGTCATGCCGCCGATGGTGAACAGGCCGATGAAGCCGAGGGCGTAGAGCATCGGCGTGCGCAGCGAGATGTTGCCCTTGTACATGGTCGCGGTCCAGTTGAAGACCTTGATGGCCGAGGGCACGGCGACGAAGTAGCTGAGGAGCGAGAAGACGAGCGCGGCATAAGCGGAGATTCCGGCGACGAACATGTGGTGCGCCCAAACCAGGAAGCCGATGACGGCGATTCCGATCGAAGCCAGGGCGACGAAGGCATAGCCGAAAATGCGCTTGCGCGAGAAACAGGTGATGATCTCGGACATCACCGCCATGCTGGGCAAAATCATGATGTACACGGCGGGATGCGAGTAGAACCAGAACATGTGCTGGAAGAGCACGGGGTCGCCGCCGACCTTGGGATCAAAGATGCCGATGTGCCACACGCGCTCGATCGCGACCAGCGCCAGCGTGATTGCGATGACCGGGGTGCCGAGCACCTGGATGACGGAGGTGGCGTAGTGGCTCCAGCAGAACAGCGGCAGGCGGCTCCAGGTCATTCCGGGAGCGCGCATTCGGTGCAACGTAACAATAAAGTTAAGGCCGGTGAGGATTGACGAAAAGCCATTGATGAAGATGGCAATGCCGGCGAGAAAGACGTTGGTGTTCGAGTACGTGGTGCTGAAGGGCGTGTAGAAGGTCCAGCCGGTATCGACGCCACCGTTGACGATGACATAAATCAACAGGCAGGCGGAGACGATGTAAATGTACCAGCTCAGCAGGTTGATGCGCGGGAAAGCCAGGTCCTTGGCGCCGATCATCATCGGGATCAGGAAATTGCCGAGGGTCGCCGGAATCGAGGGGATCAGGAAGAAGAAGACCATCACGATGCCGTGCATCGAGAACACCTTGTTATAGGTGTCGGCGGTCATCAGGTCGCCCTGGGGAGTCAACAGTTCCAGGCGGATCAGCGTGGCGAAGAAACCGCCGATGAAGAACATCAGCGTGATCGAGATGAGATAGAGGATCGCGATGCGCTTGTGGTCCGTGGTCAGGAGCCACGACTTGATGCCGTAGTTCGTATTGAGGTAATTCTCGCGTTCGACCGGGTTTGCTACTGCCGTGGTGGCCATGGTTACTTCACCTTCGTGTTGCCAGCGCTGGGAGCTTGCGTGCGTCCGGTATGAACAGGAACCGAAGCGGGCGCGGGGGCAGGCTGACCTTGCTGCCGTGGTTGCGACAATGACTTTATGTAAGAAACAAGCGAAAGCAGCTGTTCCTCGTTAACGATGCCGTTGTAGGTCGGCATAATGGGCTTGAATCCGGAAACGACCTTCGAGCCGGGATTGAGAATCGAGTCGCGGAGGTAGTTGTCGTCGGCGGTGACGGTAGAACCGTTATCGAGAGCGACAGGCTTGCCGAAGATGCCGGCAAGATCGGGTCCGCGGCCCTGGGTGTCAGAGCGATGGCAACTGGCGCAGCCCAACTCGTTGAACGTCTTCTCGCCGGACGAGGCCATGGTGCCGGTGTTTGCGTTGCCGGCGAGCCAATCCTGGTATTCGTTCTGTTCCATCACCACGACTTCGCCGATCATCCCCGAGTGCAACGTGCCGCAATATTCAGCGCAGAAGAGGTGGAAGTGACCGGTCTTGGTGGCGTGGAACCACAGGGTCGTGTAGCGGCCGGGTAGCACGTCCTGCTTAATGCGGAACGCCGGCACGTAGAAGCTGTGGATGACATCCTGCGAAATCATGGTCAGGCGAACGTCTTTGCCGATCGGGACGTGGAGGGTATTGATCTCGCGCACGCCTTCGGGATGCTCGAGCTTCCACATCCACTGCTTGCCGACGACATAGATTTCCATGGCGTTGGGCGGCGGTTGCACCGAATGCATGTAGACGGCGGCGCCCCATACGAACATGATCATGAAGATGCCGAAGGGGATGAGCGTCCAGGTGGCTTCCAGAACGTTGGAGCCTTCGATCTGGGTCGCATGGCGGTCGGGTGTTTGCCGGTACTTGTAAGCGAAGAAGATGACCAGGGCAAAGACCAGTAGCGTGAACAAGCCAGTGACGACGATCAGGAAAATGTAGAGCAGGTCGACATTGCCCGATAACGTGGAGGCCTGGCTGGGCCAGAGGGAGAGATCTTTCAGCATTAAGCATGCCCTCCCGAGCCGTCAGCGTTCCGGCTTTTCTGCGGATCCAGGCGGAACATGATGAAGATGAATCCTCCGAGGATGAGAACCGTTAAACCTCCACCGATTTGCAGCGCGCGCGAAATGACGGCGCCGTACTTACCGGTGCGAGGATCGTAGTGGTAGCAATACAAAAGGAGCTGGTCGACTACATTGCCAATCTTCGCCTGCGAAGCCTGCACGATGGCGAAGCGCAAATCCTTGGGTGAGTAGTCAACCCCGTAAAAGTACTGCGCCAGATGCCCATCGGGCGTAAGCACCATGATGGCGGCGGCATGCGCGAACTGCTTGGTGTCGCGGTCCCAGGCGTAGTTGAAACCGACCGCCTTGGTGAGCGCGTCGATGGAAGCCTGATCCCCGGTGAGGAAGTGCCAGCCTTCGTCTCCACCGGGACGCGCATAGCGCTCCACGAAAGTCTTCTTCTTGGCGCGAGCAAGCTCGGGAGTCTCGGTGGGATCGAAACTGACGGTGACGACGTCGTATTCCTTGCCGATGTCGAACTTGAGGGTGGAGAAGACGGCGGCCTCGCCGTTCAAGACCTCACCGCAGAGCATGGGGCACTCGTAGTACACCATGCTGAGAACGACGGGCTTCTTGCCGAAGTAGTCGCCGAGTTTGACTTCGCGGCCCGATTCATCGCGAAACTTCAGATCGAGAGGAACCTGCGTATTCAAATGCTGCTCGATACCTACCCGCTTCAGGATGTCGGGCGGAGGATTCGTGGTCCCGCGCGGACCCGAAAAGACGCTCTGCGCCACCGCGAGAGAAGTCATGGTCGCCGTCATCACGAGCACACCCGCCAACCGTTGCAGGTTCTTGTTGCCTGTCACTGCGTTTCCTTTCTGTTACCTTCCCCACGCAAACCAAAGGGCTGAGCGGGGCGACCCAAAACTACCTGTTGTTCGCGGGACGCACGCCACCGGCCGCGCCGGCGACGGTGTCGTCACCTGATCCGAAATCTGCCACCTGAGGCTGTGCCTGCTGACCAGCTTTGGTCTGTCCAGTTTGTTGCTGTCCGGCCTGCGTTGGCGCCGGACGAGTAGGCAGGCCTTGCGTAGCAATCTGGTCCATCGCTTTATCGATGGGAATATGCGCGATGCCGGCGGACTGATCGACCCAGCCATAGCTATTCAGCCGGCCATTGTCGGCGGAGCGCAGGCGATTCATATCGGCCACGTCGTCGATCTGCAAGGCAGGCTTCGGGAACATGTCCTCGGGAGGTGCGACGGTAAGGTTCGGCGAGGGAGCGACTTGCGGTCCCGCGATCTTAGCCTCAGCCTCATGAACCTTGCGGATGTGGTAGTCGAAGTATCCCCAGACCATGGCGCAGAGCAAGACGCCGGTGATGCCGAGCACAATGAGGAAGACGATGATGGCGCGTGCGCCAAGGTCGCGGTCTTCGTAACTCACCTCGCTGTGCTTGATCTGCTCGAAGTGCAGTTCGCCTTCGTCGTTATGTCCCTTGTTACTCATGATCTTTATCCACCAGTTCCAACAAATGCGGGTCGTAGAGAGGCAGGATCGGACGCGACATGTAACTGCGCACGAAGAGCGCGGCCCAGATTCCCACCATGCCGACCGGAATTACCAAGTCCATCCACATGCCGCTCCAGCCAAAATGCGCCGGGTGATAACTGCCTTCGATGTTCCAGGTGAGGTCCCACCAGCGCATGACCACCAGCCAGCAAGCGACCCAAACCAGTTGCGCCGGATTCTTCTTCAGGCTTGCGGAAAGCAACATCGCGAACGGTACGCAGAAATGGAATAGCGCCAGGAAAAGCGAAGAGAATTGCCATCCGCCGCGGAGGCGATCGAGGTAGAAGCTGATCTCGTCGGGAAGATTGCCGGACCAGATGATCAGCCACTGCGAGAACGCCGTGTAGGCCCAGAGCATGACGAAGGCGAAAAGCAGTTTGCCGTTGTCGTGGAAGACGATCTCGTCCATGAAGGTGCTCATGGGCTCGAACTTCACCATTACGTTCGCCACGATGATGCCTAGGGCAAGGCCGAAGAGTCCCTGCCCGACAATCAGGTTCATGGCCCAGATGGTGGATGGCCACGCGGGGGTCAACGACATGACCCAGTCGATCCCGGCAAAGCTCATCGCGAAGAAATAAACGACGACGGCTACTCCACCGAAACCATTCAGCTTGCTGCCGAGGAAACGGGTATTCGGCGCGTCCTGGATCTTCGAAAAGTGGTCGGTCACGTAGACGAGGATGAAGAACAGGACAAAGTAAAGGATGCCGCGCAAGAGCAGGCCGTTGAAGTTCAGGTAGTCGTGAATCAGGCGCGTAACGTTCTCGTTATGCTGATAATTTTCCGGATGCGCCCAGGGGAAAATCTGCTTCCAACCGATCAGGATCGGGATGAACAGGATGGCGGGATACCAGATGAGACGGCCAGCGGCTTCCCAGATGCGGCGCATCGGCAGGCCCCAGCGGCCACCGGTCATGAACCAGACAAAGACGAAGGCAATCGGCCCCATAGTGAAGCCGACGCACATCATGAAGCCGATCAGGTAGGCGTGGAAAGCCTGGGTCGAGTTCATGACGAACCCGACGATGGCGCCGATCGCACCGAGTGCACCCACGACCATCGCGGTGCCCTGGTACTTCTTGAGCACCGGCGGCGCGGTCACGTTCAAGGTGTCGAGATCTACATTGTGAGTGGTGTGCACTGCTATTTCTTCTCCGTACCTTGTTCTGCCGTGGCTACATTTCTGGAAGCGGCGGCGGTCGCCTGCGCATCGGTCAGCATCTCGGTTCCCGGCGGGACGGCGCTGGCCGGAGCATGCTGGCTAAGCTGCAACACGCGAATGTAGGCGGCGATATTCCAGCGATCGGTTGGCGTAACCTGCGCGGCATAATCGGGCATCTTGCCGTAGCCGTGGCTGATGACGTCGTAAAAGTGGCCGATCGGCGCGTTCAGCAACCGCGGGTCGGTGTACGACGGCGGACGCTGGTATCCGCGCTGCACGATCATGCCGTCGCCCTGACCCGTGTAGTTGTGACAGGGGCTGCAATAGATGTTGAAGCGCTGCTGGCCACGTTCCAGAACTTCCCGGGTGACCGGAAACGGCATCACGTTGCCGGGTTCACCGTTGATTTTGCCGGTGTAGTAATAGGTATCGGCGCGCAAATCGCCGCGTGCGACGGTGCCTTCCACCAGCGGACGAGCCGACCGGTGGTCGCCCCAGAAATCGCTCTCGCGATAGGTCTTCAGCTTGGGCTGAATGTGCATGTCGAGACGGAAGCCGATGCAACCGCTCATGACACCGCTCAGGGCCGCAATTCCGAACGTCGCCAAGATTCGACCTGCTTTTCGATTGACGTTAATAAGGCACCTCCGCAATCGAGGCAGGCGCCAGGCTTTCCAGGAAGGAACGAGTGGCGGTCATATCAAACTTGGGATCGACCGATTCGATGCACAGGAAGAAGCGGTCGCGCGTGGCCGAGGCAAACTCGGGCACATTGAACACGGGGTGGTACGGCATCGGCAGGCCATTCATGGCGAACATGCCGATGCAGGCAGAAAGTCCGCCGAACAGAATCGTTAGCTCGAAGCAAACAATGATGAACGACGGCCACGAATTAAACGGGCGGCCGCCGATATTCAACGGGTACGCGGAGAGGTTGATCCACTCCTGGAGCCCGAGGCCGGTCGCCAGTCCGAGCAGCCCGCCGACGAGGCAAACCAGCGCGACGCGATTCTTCTTGAAGCCGATGGCTTCGGCCAGTCCGTGCACCGGCTGCGGGCTGTAGGCATCCATGTTGCGGTAGCCTTCCGCAAAGGCCTTTTTGGCTGCCACCAGGACGTCGGTCGGCGTCTCAAACTCGGCCATCAGCCCGTAAACCGGGGACGCTATTCTCACTCCGCCGCTCACGAATGCACCTCCACTTTTTCATGGGGTCTAGAGGCAGGCAGCAGATCACGCATTTCGAAGATCGAGATCATGGGTAGTACGCGAATGAACAGCAGGAATGCCGCAAAGAAAAAGCCCAGTGTTCCGATGTAGGTGGCCCAATCCCAGCGAGTGGGGATGTATTCGCCCCAACTGGAGATCAGGAAGTCCTTCTGCAAGCTGATAACGACGATGACGAAACGTTCGAGCCACATCGCGATCAGGATGATGACGGAAACGAAGAACAGAGCCACCGGACTTTTGCGAATCTTCGGCCACCACAGGATGTTCACAAAACCGATGTTGCAGAAGATGAGGCCCCAATAGAACGGAGCGTAGGTGCCGGTCATGCGGTTCCAAAACATGTTGATTTCGTAGCGATTGCCGCCGTACCAGGCGGTAAAGGCTTCAATGATGTAGCCGTAAGAGACGATCAACCCGGTCGCCAGCATGAACTTGGCGCAATTCTCGAGGTGACGGTCGGTAATGAAATCGCGCAGGTTGTAAGCGGCACGAATCGGAATCGCCAGCACCAGCACCATCGCGAAGCCGGAGTAGATAGCGCCAGCGACGAAGTAGGGCGGGAAGATCGTAGTGTGCCATCCGGGTACGATGCCGACAGCGAAGTCGAAGGACACGACCGTGTGCACTGAGAGCACCAGGGGCGTCGAGAGACCGGCGAGCAGCAGGTACGCGGTCTCGTAGCGGCTCCAGTGGCGGGCCGATCCACGCCAGCCCAGCGACAGAACGCCGTACACGAAGCGCGCGACCTTGTTCTTCGCCGAATCGCGCAGCGTTCCCAAGTCAGGCACGAGCCCGGTGTACCAGAAGATTAACGAAATCGTGAAGTAGGTGGAGACCGCGAAGACGTCCCATACCAGCGGGCTACGGAACTGCGGCCAGACTTGCATGGTGTTGGGATACGGGAACAACCAGTATGCCAGCCACGGACGACCGGTGTGCAGCACCGGGAACAAACCCGCGCACATGACGGCGAACAGCGTCATGGCTTCGGCGAAACGGTTGATCGAGTTGCGCCACGACTGCTTCAGCAACAACAGAATGGCGGAGATCAGGGTACCGGCGTGGCCGATACCGATCCACCAGACGAAGTTGACGATGGCGAAGCCCCAGCCGATGGGGATATTGATTCCCCAAATGCCGACGCCCTTGTAGAGCAGGTAGGTGGCTGCGATTGCGAGCAATCCAGCAACGCCCGCCGAGATCACCAGCAGCGCCAGCCATCCCAGCGAGATGCCGTCGGTCAGGACGATGGAGCTGATCTTGTCGGTGATGGTTTCAAAGGTATGCCCGGGCGCCAGCACTGGCACCTGGTGCGACACCGGGGGGACCTGAGTTTCGTCGATGTGGCGCGTCGGGTTCATGACAGATGCTGCTCCGGTTGCGGCGCCGGAATCTCCGGGTTCGGGTTCATGACGGCTGCGAGATACGTAGTACGCGGCCGAGTGTTCAATTCTTCGAGCACTCCGTAATCGCGGCTTTGCGTTTTGAGTTGCGCGACCCGGCTGCCCTCGGTGTTGATGTCGCCGAAGATGATGGCCTGCGTCGGGCACGTCTGCTGACAAGCCGTCAGGATTTCTCCGTCCTTGACGCGGCGGTTATCTTCTTCAGCGAGGATGCGTCCGTTGGTGATGCGCTGTATGCAGTAGGTGCACTTTTCCATCACGCCGCGGCTGCGAATCGTGACTTCAGGATTGCGCACCAGCTTGTACTGGGGGGTGGTCCAATCCTGAAACAGCAGGAAGTTGAAGCGGCGCACCTTGTAAGGACAGTTGTTGGAGCAGTAGCGCGTCCCTACGCAGCGGTTGTACACCATGTCGTTGAGGCCTTCGGTACTGTGCACTGTGGCGCCGACCGGGCAAACCAATTCGCAGGGTGCGTCCTCGCACTGCTGACAAGGAAGCGGCTCGTAATAGGCGCGCGGATTCGAGAGATCGCCCTGGTAGTAGACGTCCACGCGCAGCCAGTGCATGTGGCGGCCGCGCAGGCACTGCTCGTAGCCGACGATGGGGGTGTTGTTCTCTGCCACACAAGCCACGATGCAGGCATTACAGCCGGTGCATCGATTGAGGTCGATGCTCATGCCCCACTTGTATTCCTGGTCGCCGTTCGCGCCTTCACTACCGTACTTGTATCCCGGATACAGCGTCTCGTCGCCCTTGGGCGCTTCGGTTTTCTCATGGGCGAAGTCGGGATTCTTCTTGAAATCGTCGAGGCCGGTGGCGCGAACCATGTTGCCACCATCGATCAACTGTGAGCCCTGCGTGGAAGCCAGTTTGTAGCGCTCGTCGAGACGCGTAACCTTTGCGCCTTGCCCAAAGTAGGGGGAGTCGGAAACCCAACCGTCGTATGCGCTGTAGCCGCGGTCGGTGCCCCACTTTCCGGCATGGTTGCGGCCGTAGCCGAAGTACACGGCGACAGTATCGTCGGGAAGACCAGCCTGCACCCACACGGGGCCTTCGATCTTCTGGCCGCGATATTCGATGCGGGCGATATAAGTGTGCTGGTCGGGAGGGAACCCGAGGTCCTTGGCCATCTTCGGGCCGATCATCACGAAGTTGTCCCATACCACCTTGGTGAGTGGCTTGGGCAATTCCTGAAGCCAGCCATTGTTGCTGAAGCGGCCGTCCCAGAGGCTCGGATCAGGCCGGAAAACCACCTCGACACCCTGCGACTGATTGGCTTGCGCGGCGGGGAAGCCTGCGGACTTAACCTTTACCGTCTTTGGTTGCGAGGCACTGCCATCGATGAATCCGTTGTGGATCGAGAGCCGCCAGAAATCGTCGAAGTTGCCGCCCTTGTTCTGCGATTGCCAATAGCCGCGAACCAAGTCGTAGCCGGACTGATCGGCCTGGCCGTTCAGAGCCGCAACCAATTCGTGCAGGCTGTGGCTGCCGTACAGAGGTGCAATCAGCGGCTGAACGATGCTGGCCTCGCCAGTGACCGCGCGGGCGTCGCTCCATTCTTCGAGATAATGCGTCGCCGAAACGTGCCAGTTACAGAGAAGCGCGGTTTCATCGAGGAACATCCCGTGATGAACCTTGAGCGCAACTTTCTTCAGAGCGTCGGCGAACTTCAGGTCGGCGGGCGCTTCGTAAGCCGGGTTCGGCCCGGCGATGACGAGCAGATCGACCTTGCCAGCGTTCATCTCACCGACGAGTTCCTTAAACGCGGCATTCTGGTCAGCGGTGTTGGCGATGATGGGATCGGCGTAGGTGACGGTCGATCCGATCGCGCCGAGAGCTTCGTTCATCGCGTGCGCGAGAGCGTGAACCACGGGCGGCTGATACTCACCGGCGATCACAACCACGCGGCCTTTGTGGGCCTGGAGATCTTTGGCCACCACGTCGAGCCATTGACCCATCGCGCCGCTCGCCTTGCCGCCACCATTCACTCCCAGGCAGCTCGCGAGATGACGCGCGCAGAGCTCGACTTCGGACGGCTTCACGGGAAGACGATGGTCGGCTTTGAATCCGGTGGTCGTTGCGCCACCTTCGACAACGTACAGGCGATTCAGGCCCTTGGGATTGGCTTTTTCGTCGGCGTCGCGGCGGTTGGCGTAATCCCAGGAGTAAAGTTCGAATCCCGGATATCCCGAGTACAGGAAGTCGGCATCGAGCGAAACGATAACGTCGGCGTTAGCCAGGTTGTAGCGCGTTTCGACCGGCTCGCCAAAAGCCATCTGGGCGCCGGCATACGCCGCGCTGCGATTGACCGGTTCCCACTGCACCCATTTCATCTCCGGATAACGCTGCTGCAGAGACTTGATCTGCGAAGCGAGCGTCGGGGAGTTCACGGTGCGGGTGAGCAGCCGCAGGCCGGCACCGTTGCCCGCCATCTGCGAGGCCAGCGGCGCAGCCAAGCCAGCCAGTACCGCGTCCCAGGGGCGCGCGTTGCCCTGATACGAGTTCACCTGCGAGCGATCGGGATCGTAGAGGTCGAGAACCGACGCCTGCGCGAACAGATCGGTCGCGCCCTTGCTCGCCGGATGCTCGGGATTGCCTTCGATCTTCGTCGGACGACCCTGGTGGCTGCAGGCCAACACCGGATGCGCGCATCCGTTCATCGTGAACGCCGTCGCGTAGTACTGCGGACGTCCGAGCACCATCTCTTCCGGCTGGCGAACGTACGGAACAATCTTCTGAGTCGGCATCTTGGTGCAGCCACTCAGTCCCGCCAGGGCCAGCGAAGCGCTCATCAACTGCAGGAAGTTGCGGCGGGAAACGTTGTCTCCGATCCACTCGGAAGCCTGCCGCGGAAATTCGCGATGCAACAAATCTTCGAATCCCGGAGTCCCGGCCACCTCTTCCAGACTGCGCCAGTACTCGGGACCCTGCGCGGCGGAGAGCTTTTCCTGGACGGTCTTGAGGTCCAGAGAGCCTGATCCGTTGCTGCTTTCGTCTTTCCCGGTTTTCCCGGTTTTAATTTGAATAAGTTCCATCTTGGTGTATTTGCGTGCCCCGGCTACCGGTGGCAGGTATTGCAACTGGTTATGTCGCGCTCGCCGCGCACGTGGTACAGCTTCTGGAGATAAGAGCCCAGCTCCACCTGGTTCGTGAACTGCTTTCCGGCAACCGCGACAGGACGGCCTTTCGTGGGTTGCTGGTAGGTCATGTCGAACACCGATTCGCGCGGACGCAACTCCTTGGCGGTGTCACGATGGCAGTTGAGACAGAACTCCATCTGCATCGAGTACTCGGCATGCATCAGCGGCATCTGGTCGACAGGCCCGTGACACGACTTGCAGCCCACACCCTTGTTGATGTGAATGCTGTGATCGAAATAGACGAAGTCGGGAACGGCGTTGACGCGCGTCCACTGCAACGACCGCCCGGTGCGGAAGCTCTCGCGAACCGGCTCAAGCATCGGCGCGTTGGTCCAGATCTGCGAATGGCAGTTCATGCAGGTCTTGGTGGGCGGGATGCCAGCGAAGTTCGAGACTTCCACCGTGGTGTGGCAGTAACGGCAATCGAGACCGAGTCCGCTGACGTGGTGCTGGTGACTGAAGGGGACCGGCTGCTCGCGATTGACGCCGCGCCAGGAGTAATAAGGAGAGCGCTGCATCTCCGCGAACACCCAAAAGGCGCCCGAGACGACGATCAAGAGGGCGATGATCGAAGCGCGAGCTGCGGTATTGGTGCTGCGATGAAAAAGTTGGGGCATTTACCGAGCCAATCCATCCCTGCAGGCGCGAGACTTTCCAAAGCGAAGCCCCGTCGCCGTTTGAAGCAAGACTTGTTACATGATGAAAGCGTGTTTGTACGTCACGTGTTCGAGTGACCCACATCACCGAAACTCGTGATTGTAACAGGCGCACCGCAATTTGCAATGGCGAGAGTTCCACTTTTTCTCACAAGTTTCCCAAAATGGGATTTTTGTCGTATCACGATATTTCATCTCCCGAAATTCGAGGCAGCAGCACTCGACTTAACCTGCGCGCGGTGAACATGGCGCACGGCCCACGCATCCTAGTGCGCAGGAGCGGAAAATGAACGCATCGGATGTTCTCATCGAGACCCTGATCGAATGGGGAGTGGAGTACGTATTCGGCCTTCCCGGCGACGGCATCAACGGAATCATGGAAGCGCTGCGCGTACGGCAGGAAAAAATCAAGTTCATCCAGGTGCGGCACGAAGAGTCGGCCGCATTCATGGCCTGCGGCTATGCGAAAGTCACCGGAAAACTCGGGGTGTGCCTGGCGACCTCGGGTCCGGGAGCCATTCACCTGCTGAATGGACTGTACGACGCGAAGATGGACGGGAAGCCGGTGCTCGCGATTACAGGCATGCAGTTTTCGGACCTGATTGGCACGCACACGCAGCAGGATGTGGAGGTCGACAAGCTGTTCATGGACGTCGCCCATTACAACGAGCGCGTGATGAACGCGGCGCACATGGAAAACGTGGCGGAGATGGCCTGCCGCACCGCGCTGTCGTACCACTGTGTCACGCATTTGACGGTCCCTGTGGATGTGCAGGAGCAATCGCTCGCCGACGCGGATCGCTCGAAGCGCAACAAGCCCCACCACGTCTCGAACGTGTTCTCGCATTCCGCTCGCGAGCCGAAGGATGCTGATATCCGGCTCGGTGCCGAGTTGCTGAATGCCGGGAAGAAAATCGCGATCCTCGCGGGTCAAGGTGCGCTCGACGCGACTGACGAACTCGAGCAAGTGGCGGAAACTCTGGGAGCCCCGATTGTTAAAGCTCTGCTGGGGAAGGCGTGCGTACCGGATCACAGTCCGTACACCACCGGGCCGATCGGGCTGCTCGGGACCAAGCCGTCTGAAGATACCCTTAAGGGATGCGACACGCTGCTGATCGTGGGGAGCTCGTTCCCTTATATCGAGTTCATGCCGAAACCGGGGCAGGCACGTGCGGTGCAGATTGACGTCGATCCCACCCGCATTGGGCTGCGTTATCCCGCCGAAGTCGGCATTGTGGGCGACAGCAAAAACTCACTACGGGCGCTGATTCCTCACCTGAAGCGCAACGAAGATCGCAGCTTTCTGAAGAAAGCCCAGGAAGGAATGAAAGATTGGTGGGAGTATATGGACCGGCTCGGGGCTGCCAAAGATATGCCGATGAAGCCACAGGTGGTGGCGCAGGAGTTGGGCAAGCGGCTGCGCGACGACGCCATCACGACGTGTGACAGCGGAACGATCGCGACGTGGTGGGCGCGACATATTCCTGCGCGACGCGGACAGAAGCACACGTTGTCGGGAAACCTGGCGACGATGGCTCCGGGACTTCCGTATGCGCTCGGGGCACAGATCGCCTATCCGGACCGTCAGGTGGTGGCGTTTGTCGGCGATGGCGGATTCAGCATGCTGATGGCGGATTTCGTGACTGCGGTGAAATATCGGCTGCCCATTAAAGTGGTGATCATCAAGAACAACTATCTGGGGCAGATCAAGTGGGAGCAGATGGTGTTCCTGGGAAATCCGGAGTTCGCGGTTGACCTGCATCCCATCGATTTTGCGGCGTTCGCGCATGCCTGCGGTGGCGTCGGCTATCACGCGGAGAAGCCGGAGGAGATCGGTGGCATGATGGATCAGTTCCTCAATGCGCCGGGGCCAGCAATTCTCGAAGCGGTGGTCGATCCCAATACCGCGCCGTTACCAGGATCGGTAAAGGCGGAGCAGGCGTTTCACTTTGCGGAGTCGCTGGCGAAGGGAGAAAAGGACGCCTTCGACATCGTGAAGGAAGCCTTCAAAGACAAAGCAAGAGAACTGATTTAGCTGGAACAGCTCGTCACAGCACCGGCTGGGGCGGGTGCGCAAGAACCCGGTTGACGATCACCACCTTCGGGGCCGCCTTTGCGGGTGCTTGTCTGCTTGCTGCTGGTCTTGCAAGTGGAGCTGGGTGCGGTGGTGTAATGAACTGTGGCCCCCGCGCTCCGGGGAAGATGGACTCGACGGGGACAAATGTCCGCGGCAGCGGCGGCCCGGACATCAGCATGGTCGCACGATGACCGGCGAACACCAGGGTGGCCACTTCGAGAACCGCCAGCATCGCCAGTACCCTCTTTACGGAAAAGCTCGCCAAGACTGCCTCCTTGCCCCAAGCGCGGTGGTAGCCCTTGCAGTCGCAAGCGCAAGGCCATGGCAACTGCGGTCGTGAGCCGCGTAAGTTCATGATTTATCGAGGTAATCGCCGAGCGGTTACGGAAGGCGGAGTGCAACGTTTTGCAGCATTGTGCCCGCCGTTTTCAACGTCAGTAGGCGTCAGCTAACCCAGGCCGACCTTGGCGTTGACGACGTCTTCTTCGAGATCGACATGGAGCGCGAAGCCCAGCCGATTGCAGATAGCGCGCATCTCGCGATTGATGCCGAGCATGGTGGAGTGTACCGCTTCGAACTTTTCTTCCTTGGCGATAATCATCAGGCGGCGAACAAGTTCGGTGCCGAGGCCCTGGTGCTGGTAATCGTCGCGGACGAGCACGGCGACTTCCCCTTCCGCGCGACCGTGCAACTTGCTGAGGCGGCCAACGGCGATGATCTGCGGTCCTCCCGTCTTGGGGTCGTTGACTTCGCCGACCAGCGCCATCTCGCGGTCGTAATCGATGAAGCAGATGCGCGTGAGGCGCTCGTGGGCGGTGCGTTGGGTGAGCTTCAGCGGCTGGAAGTAGCGCATATAGACGGTGCGGTCGCTGAGGCGCTCGTGGAAGTCGATCATCAGCGGCTCGTCTTCGGGGCGGATCGGACGAATCGTCACTTCGACCCCATTCTTCATCGTCCACTGGCCGACGTGCTGCTGCGGATACGGGCGCACTGCCGGACGTGGCAGGTCTTCTTCTTTCATCTCTGCGGGATGCAGGAGCACGCGCGCGTCGAGGCCGACCAGCCCTTCTTTAGAGATCAACAGCGGATTGACATCCACTTCCTTGATCCAAGGCTGCTCGGTGATGAGGTGGCTGAAGCGGACGAGCAGGGATTCGAGCGGCTCGATCTGCAGCTCGCCTTTCTGCTCTGACGCGTGCAGTTCGCTGAAGACGCGCGTCTGCTCCATCATGCGGCGCGCCAGCGTGGAGTTCAGCGGAGGCAATGCGAGGGCGCGGTCCTTGAAAACTTCCACCATGCGGCCGCCGCTGCCGAACAGAATCACCGGCCCGAACTGCGAATCGATGCTGCTGCCGACGATCAACTCGATGCCGTCGCGCGTCAGCATGGGCTGAACGGTGACGCCATGGAAATTGCCGGGCCCGACATTGGTCTCGATGGCTTTCTCGATTTCGGCGTAGGCTTTGCGCACGGCTTTTGCGTCGCGCAGATGCAGGCGCACGCCCCCGACTCGCGCTTTGTGGGTCACGGTTTCGGAGTTCACCTTGAGCACGACGGGATAGCCCATCTCCTTCGCGCGCTTCACGGCTTCGTCGGGATCGGCAGCAAGTTTCGTGGGAACGGTAGGAATGCCGTACTGCTCGAGCAATTGCTTGGATTCGAGCTCGGTGAGAAGAGTGCGATTCTCGCTGCGTACGCGGGCGATCATGTCGTTCACGGCAGCGCGATTGATGCCAGCTTCGGAATCGGGGCGCAGAATCGGCGTTTCGTAGAGCCCGCGCAGGTTGTAACTGTAACGGTACATGTAGACGAAAGCGCGGGTCGCGGTATCCGGGAACTGAAAGGTTGGGATACCGGCGCGATTAAGAATTTCGTTGGCGGCGGCGATTTCGGTTCCGCCCATGAAACAGGCGATGATGGGCTTACCGGTTCCATGCGCGTAGGGCTTCAACAGTTCTGCGGTCTGGGTCGGTTCGGTGATTCCCTGCGGAGCCGTGAGCACCAGCACACCATCGCAATTCGCGTCTTTCACAACAATGTCGAGCGCCTTGGCGTAGCGGTCAGGGCCGGCGTCGCCGAGAATGTCCACGGGATTGCCGTGACTCCAGTGCGGCGGGCAGATCGCGTCGAGCGCAGCCATGCTTTCGGGCGTGAGCTTGGCGAGTTTGCCTCCGGCGCTGATGAGGCCATCGGCAGCCAGAACGCCAGGACCACCGGCGTTGGTGAGGATGGCGAGGTTCGGTCCCTTGGGCCGAGGCTGTTTCGATAACGTTTCCGACATGTAGAAGATGTCGGCGATGCTGTTGACGCGCAGCACACCTGTCCGACGAAATGCAGCGTCAAGCACTTCGTCGCTGCCGGTGAGTGCGCCGGTGTGTGACGCCGCGGCGTGGGCGGCTTCTTCGGAGCGTCCGGCCTTGATGACGATGATCGGCTTGGTAAGTGAGACTTCGCGCGCGGCGGAGATGAAGGCGCGCGCGTCGCCGATGGTCTCCATGTAGATGACGATGCTTTGGGTGCGCGGATCATTGCCTAGGTAATCGATGAGGTCTCCCCAACCGACGTCGAGCATTGATCCGACCGAGACAAACGCGCTGAAACCGACCAGTTCGTGCAGGCTCCAGTCGAGAATGGCGGTCATCAACGCGCCGCTCTGACTGATGAAGGCGACGTTGCCCGGACGGGCACTGGTCTGTGAAAAGGTGGCGTTGAGCCCGATCAGCGGATTCATGACGCCGTAGCAGTTGGGTCCGATGACGCGCAGGGGCGTTCCCTTTATGCGGTTGAGGATGTCCTGCTCGAGGGCGGCGCCTGCCGCGCCGTGCTCGCGGAATCCGGACGAGATAATCACCGCCGCTGACACGCCGGCTTCGACACATTCGCTGATGATGCCGGGCACGGTCGCTGCAGGGGTGACGATGACAGCCATGTCAACGGGTTCGGGGACCTCGGCGATGCTGGGGTAGGCCTTGATGCCCAGCACACTGGGGCGATCTTTGTTGACCGGGAACACCGTGCCGCCAAAGGGGCTGCTCAGCAACGCCCAGAGCACCCGGCGGCCCACGCTGCCGGGGCGTTCGGTGGCGCCGATCACGGCAACGCATTTGGGATTGAACACGACTTCCAGCGGATGCCGCTCGGCGCGCAGCACGTCGTGCGCGGGATCGCCGATCGGCTTGGAGCTGCCGGGCTTCAGTTTCGACACCTTCGAAGGGACGCTCATCAGTTTGACACCGTCTTCCATGACCCCCGTCCTCACGAGCAAAGTCTAGTCGCGGAGATCGGGTGAGGAAAACTCGAAAGTCACAAGCCAGTGTGACATTCAAGGGAGCTTAACGCAGCAGGAGTAGCGCGACTTGCAGGAGCTGGTCGGGTTTTCACGAGCGTAAAATTGATCCTATGGCGCTGGCGATTCGCATCCTGATGATGTTGGTTTTGGCTTCTGCGCTGTGGGCGCAACAGGCGCAGCCATCGAATGCGCCAGCTTCCTCCAGTAAATCGCAAAACGGTGATGTCGCCGATCAGCAGCCACAGACGGAGCAGCCGCCCAGCAGCCAGCCGTCGGATCAGCCACCCGAAAAATCGAAGTCGAAGGTGAAGCAGCAACTCGAAGACCTGGCTCCGCAGTGCATTGGCATCACGGGTGGCGCAGGAAAATGCCGGCACGAAAAGGAGAACCCCGCCGACACCAAGAAAGAAGACCAGGAGCGCCAGCTACGTCAGCAGTGCAGCGACGCGGCCAACCAAGCGCAGGCGCAATGTGCCGCACTACGCAAAAGCGATTCCATACACGACACGAAAGTGGGGGACGATTATCTTTCTGACAAGCACTACGTTTCCGCTGTGAATCGCTACTGCCTTGCCCTCAAAGAAGACCCGACGAACGTCACCGCCACGCAGCACCTTGCACAGGCATTGAAGAAATCGGGGAGCAAAGCCACGACATGTGAGCAATTGCCGCAATTCCAGCAGCAGACCGCGAACGATACAAAAGATCGCGAAACACTGAAGTGCGCCCACCCCCCCTGTACCCAATAGCAGCAGCCCCGCAGCTCTCGTCTTCCACAGGTTGTTTTTCGCCGCGCAAACTCATCCTGTCCCCGTCGCATCGCACTTGAGATATCCCATCTGAAGGCAGGAATTCATGAACAACTATTCGCACGAACGTTCCTCGCAACGGAACGGCAGCCATGCCATTCCCCGTTGGGGAGCGCTTCTGGGCGGCAGCGTGCTGGCCGTGTATGGCATCTCGCGCCGCTCGGCATCGGGCGCTGCTCTGGCGGCTGCCGGAGGGCTGCTCGCGTTGGGCAGCTCACGTCTCGCTTCTCATCACCCGTCCGACATTCACGCCGAAGCCAGCTTCACCGTCAACGTTCCTCCGGAAGAGGCGTTCCGCTTCTGGATGAACCTCGAAAATCTGCCGAACTTCATGTCGCACCTGCAGTCGGTGCGAAAGATCGACGACCGGCGATCGGAATGGGCCGCTCGCGGCCCCATGCAGTTGCGCATCAAGTGGACGGCGGAGATTGTCGACCGCCGCGAGAACGAATGGATCGTCTGGCGCTCCGACTCGATGTCGTTCCCCAACAGCGGCTCGGTGCAATTTCGCCGCGCCCCGGGAAATCGCGGCACGGAGGTAACTGCCGCGTTACAGTACCAGCCCCCGGCGGGTGCTGTCGGCAAGGCGTTCGCGCAACTGTTCGGCAAAGATCCTTCGCAGGCGATTTACGAAGATCTCCGCCACTTCAAGCAGTTGATCGAGACTGGCGAGATCGCCACCACCGTCGGCCAGCCCCACGGGCGCCGTTCGAAGATCATCCGTCTCGGACACACCCTTTTTCCCGATGTTCGGCCACGGCCGGTCGAGAGCGTCGGCCGCAAAACCCTTGAGGAGGCCCACGCATCATGAAAGCACTCTGCTGGTATGGAAAAGAAGACGTTCGCGTCGAGAATGTTCCCGACCCGAAAATCCTGAACCCGCACGATGCGATTATTCGCATCACACGCACGGCGATCTGCGGATCGGACCTGCATCTCTACGACGGTTATATCCCCACACTCGAGGCCGGCGACATTCTCGGGCACGAGTTCATGGGCGAAGTGGTCGAGCTCGGACCCGAGGTAAAGAACCTGAAGGTCGGCGATCGCGTGGTGGTTCCGTTCACCATCGCCTGCGGCAAATGCTTCTTCTGCGAGCAGCAACTCTGGTCGCTGTGCGACAACACGAATCCGAATGCTTGGATCGCCGAATCGCTGATGGGCTATTCGCCTTCTGGCTTGTACGGCTATTCGCACATGACGGGCGGGTACGCGGGAGGTCAGGCGCAATACGCGCGTGTTCCGTTCGCCAACATCGGCCCTATCAAGGTTCCCGACGGCATTCCCGACGACAAGGTGCTGTTCCTCAGCGACATCTTCCCTACCGGGTGGATGGCGGCGGAGAACTGCAACATTCATCAGGGGGACGTTGTCGCAATTTGGGGATGCGGACCGGTCGGGCAGTTTGCGATTCGCAGCGCGAAGCTCCTCGGCGCCGAGCGCGTTATTGCAATCGACATGGTTCCCGAGCGACTACGACTCGCCGAAGAAGGTGGCGCGGAAGTGATCAATCGTCACGAGGTCGATAACGTGCTCACCGTGCTTCGCGACATGACCGCGAATCGCGGAGCTGACTCGTGTATCGACGCTGTCGGCCTGGAAGCAAGCGGCCATTCGCTACCGTATGTCTATGACGATCTCAAGCAGAAGATGCGGGTGTCGTTCGATCGTCCGCAGGTGCTGCGCGAAGTCATCATGGCGGTACGAAAGGGCGGCACGGTGTCGGTGCCGGGAGTGTATGGCGGATTCGTGGACAAGATCCCCATGGGCGCGTACATGAACAAGGGAGTTACGATGCGCACCGGCCAGACCCACATGATGCGTTACATGAAGCCGCTGCTCGAACGCATCGAGCAAGGGCAGATCGATCCCAGCGTGGTGATCAGCCATGTGTTGCCGTTGGAAGAAGCGCCGCGCGGATACAAGATGTTCCGCGACAAGCAGGATCATTGCACGAAGGTGGTGCTCGATCCGTGGGCGACAGCGAAAGCGGCGTGATCCGAACAGATGTTCCTAACCTAGGACGGGCTTCCTGGCCCGTCCTTTTCGTTCGCGGCGAACTCTGAGGCAAATTCCCGAAAAGGCACTTTTCCCGCCCGGGTCACCGCTATCTAGGGCTCGGAATGCTAAAATAGCGACTCTTCTCTCAATTAACCTGCGTTAGACGGAACCGACAACCTTGGCAGAGCAACTGGCACCAGAAAAACAGATCACCTACGCCGACGCCGGCGTTGACATCGAGCGCTCGAATCGCGCCAAGCAGCGCATCAAGTACCTCGCCCATCGCACGTTCAACAAGTGCGTGCTGAGTGACATTGGCGGCTTCGGCGGCCTGTTCGCGGTCGATAAGAAGAAGTACACCGACCCGGTGCTGGTCTCGAGCGTTGACGGTGTGGGCACCAAGCTGAAGATCGCCTTCGAGATGAACCTGCACCACACCATCGGTGGCGACCTGGTGAACCACTGCGTTAACGACATCGCGGTGCAGGGCGCCGCACCTATGTTTTTCATGGATTACTTCGCCACCGGCAAGCTTGATCCGGAGGTGGCCGAGCGCGTGGTGAGCGGCATCGCCGATGCCTGCAAGCACAACGGATGTGCACTGATCGGCGGCGAAACTGCCGAAATGCCCGGCTTCTATGGCGGCGGTGAATACGATCTGGCCGGGTTCATCGTGGGCGTGGTGGAGCGGGAGAAGATCATTACGGGCAAACACGTGCAGATCGGGGACGTCCTCGTTGGACTCGCCTCGAATGGCATGCACACCAACGGCTATTCGCTGGCTCGCAAGCTGCTGTTTGAAGTCGCGAAATACTCGCCTGAGTCGTACATCAACGACATCAAGAACAAAGTCGGCAACGAACTGATGCGCACCCATAAGAGCTACTGGCCGGTGCTGCGCCGCCTGTTCGAAGCCGAAGCCGTCACCGCGGTCGCCCACATCACCGGCGGAGGTATAACCGAGAACCTGCCGCGCGTGCTGCCCAAAGGCACCGCGGCGCAGATCACGCTCGGAAGCTGGCCGGTACAGCCGATCTTCAGCCACCTACAGAAGCTGGGTAACATTGGTGACGCCGAAATGCTCCGCACGTTCAACATGGGGATCGGCATGATCCTGGTAGTGCCACCGAAGAAGTTCAAGCGCGTGCAAACAGTGCTCGAACGCGCCGGCGAAAAAGGCTTCACGATCGGACGGATCATCAAGGGCGAGAAGAAAGTCGCGTACAGCTAAGTTCGCGTTCCACTCCATGACGTCTCAGTCCAATGAGTTGATCGGCGGGGTAGAAGACATGCAAGAGATCCAATTATTGCTTGGATTTTGAGTCTGCGAAGAAGCCTCCTGCCATGGCCAACACTGCGGGGTAACACTCCAGCATGTAGCGGGGTTCAGGGTTGGGCATCCACGCCATAAAGGCTGTTCGGAACAGCGCAAAGAAGATGAATAGCGCCGCATAGCGAACCCGTCCCTTCACCAGCGCGATTCCAGCAAGCACCAGATAGAACAGGTTGACTATGCCCAGGGCGAGGGCCTTGGCGAAGTCGCCCGGGTCGTTCCGATAGCGCCACCAGTGCGAGTCGATGGGGAGAGTTTCGGTGCGCGGGCGGAGCCACAGGTCAGCGGCGCGCAGGAACGGCAATTCCACGTAATACTCAAATGGATGTGCCTGGATGCGTTCGCGCGCGAGTTCCGCGAACTTGGCGTCGATGCTGGGATTCATGTTGTTGCCGGAGTCATCGTATTCCGCGAAGGCATCGACGGTGCGTTGCAATTGATCTGCGTTGTCGAAGGCACGCCGGGGGACGTCGTCAACGTCGACCGATGAACCATCCACCTGGAAAAAGACGTCCTCTACCGACGAGTAATCGATCATCCAGGTGCGAACCCAGCGATTGAATCCATGCGGGACATACTCATTCGGCATATTGGCGTAAAACGGCGTTAGCGGCTGGAAGACGTGCATAACTCGCCAGTTGCGGATGGTCCAGGGAATCAGCGGTGCAAGCGCGACGATGGCGGCGAGAAGGCCTCCAACGAACAAGTTACGTCGGAGGGTACCTGGCGCCAGGAACAACTTCACCAAAATGTAGGCGCCGATCACAGCCAGCAGCATGCCGCCATCCGGGCGGAGGAGTATGCCTCCGGCGAGTCCCAATCCGCATAACACCCATGGCCTACGGCGCTGAGGCTCGTCGAGAGCGGCCACGATGGCATCCATCGCCCAGGCGGCGAAGAAGATCGATTGCGTTTCCGTTAGCGCAACAGCGGCGTAGTTGGCGAAGAATGGGCAGAGTGCCGTCAGCACGAAAGCTGCCTTGGCGGCACGTTCCGAGACGATTCGGCGAGCCAAATCGGCGACCAAGAAGCAAGTAACGACGTCGATAGCGATCTGCGCCATCAGGACTGCGTGATAGTGCTCTATCCCAGAGAACCGCCAGATGACCGCCAGGAAAAGCGGGTATCCCGGCATGCGGATGTAGGTGGCTTCAGGCCCGAACTGGCCCGAAAGCCCATAAACGTGGTGCAGAAGCCAGTTTTTCGCGATATCACCGTAAACGAATGAGTCGTCGGTTAGGAGCTTGAACTTAACCAGGAAGACGATACGGAAAGCGAATGCCAGGAGCGTCCATAGTAGAAAAAATCCGCCATGTTCGCGGAGGAACTCTCGTAAACTCCTAAGTCGTGGGGGAGCCTTGGGCATCTAATCTGGATAGATTCTCCCACACCACTTAGTTGCGCAACAGGAGCGCCCCCTTCTGTGAGCCTCGTCGGTTAAGATGGAGGCTGCAATTCTGAATGTCTGCCAAGCCCGTATTCTACGATCCGCTACGCAAGCGCTGGCGCCGGCTTCGCCGGTTGTTCGATGTGCTGGCGGTGTGCCTTACTCTGCTGCTGGTTTTCTTCGTCTATTCGGTACTTAAGGGTTCCAGCTTGCCCAATCTTCTTCTGCCCGAGCAGAAGAAGACCTATCGCTCGCTGAAGGAAAAAGAGCAGCGCCATACCAAAGTACGGTCGGTGGGCCGCCGCAAGACGAATCGTCCAGCATCGCAAATCACCCTGAATAGTGACGAAGGACTTCGCGCCGCGTACTACGTGACTTGGGATGCAGGCAGCTTCGCATCGCTCCGGCAGTACGTTCACCAGATCGATTGGCTCTATCCGGAATGGGTACACGTAGTCTCACCGGACGGCCGCCTGCAAGGTGTGACGGAGCTAAACACGCTGTTTGATGTCATTCAAAACGGCAAAGTGCAGCCCGTAGATACCAAGGTCATGCAGTTGATCCGCTTCGAGAAGGCGGAGACCGAAGTGATGCCGTTGGTGAACAACTTCGATCCGACGAGCGACCAGTGGGTAGACATCTCAGCCATGCTCGACGATCCCGATGTGCGGGCGCACACCAGGCAGCAACTACTGACGTTTCTCGCGAGCGATAACTACAAGGGAATCAACCTCGACTTCGAGAGCATTCCGACCAACTCGCAGCCGGGTTACCGCGCCTTTATTGCCGAGTTGTACCAGGACCTGCACAGTCGCGGACTGAAGCTGCACCTTAGCGTGCCGGTGGCCGATAACGATTACGACTTTGCTTATCTAGCCGCCAACTCCGACGGACTCGTGCTCATGAACTACGACGAGCACTACGGTGGTGGGGACGCGGGGCCGATCGCATCCCAAGAGTGGTTCACCAAGAACCTGATGAACGCGCTCAAGACGGCTCCCAAAGACAAGATCATCTGTGCGATTGGCAGCTATGGATACGACTGGCAAATTGGCGCCAAGAAGACCGGTAAGCCTCCCGAGCGATCGGTGCAGGAAGCATGGCTCGATGCCAGCGATTCGGAATCCGAGATCACGTTCGATCCGGAATCGCTGAACCCTCATTTCGCATATCTTGACGACGACAATCATAAGCACGAAGTCTGGTTCCTGGACGGCGTTACGGTGATGAACGAGATGCGGGCGGCCCGTGCGCTCGGCATCCAGACCTTCGCGTTGTGGCGGTTGGGTTCGGAAGATCGCTCCATGTGGTCCATCTGGGACCAGCCCAGCGCTCCCGATGCTTCTTCGAAGTTACAGCAACTGCTTCCCGGGCAGGATGTGGACCTCGAAGGTCATGGGGAGATCATTCAAATTGCCGGCCGGCCGAGCAAAGGCGAGCGTAGCGTCAAGGAAGACCTAAACTCGAAGCTGATCACGAACGAAACCATCGTGACCTTCCCGAAGCCCTACGTCGTGGATCTCTACGGAGCCAAGGACCCCAAGAAGATCGCGATTACATTTGACGACGGTCCCGATCCCGAGTGGACGCCGAAGATCCTGGATGTGCTGAAAAAGAAGAATGCCAAGGCGACATTTTTCGTCATCGGCATGGAAGGCGAGAAATACCCAGGACTGATGAAGCGGATGTACGACGAAGGCCACGAGATCGGCAATCACACCTTCACACATCCGGACATCAGCAGCATCTCGACTCGCTACATGGAAGCCGAGATGAACCTCACCGAGATGCTGTTCGCGAGCCGGCTGGGCGTGAAGACCATCCTGTTCCGTCCTCCGTACTCAATCGACCAGGAACCCGACACTGCCGACCAGGTTCGCCCGCTCGAGTTCTCACAAGACATGGGCTATCTCACCATCGGCGACAAACTCGATCCTAACGACTGGCGCGACAATCCGCGCAAGTCGCCGAAGGAGATCGAAGACTGGGTGTTCGATCACCTGCCCCCCTGCAAAGGAAGCGATCCGCTTTGCGGCAACATTTTGTTGATGCACGATGGCGGCGGAAACCGCTCGCATACGGTGCAGGCTCTGGGTCCAATTATCGACGGGCTGCGCGAACGCGGTTACGAGATAGTTCCGGTGTCGGAGTTAATCGGAAAAGATCGTGCCGAGGTGATGCCCGAACTCTCGACTAAGGAGCGCTGGTGGGCACGCGTCGATCGGTTGGGGTTTGATATTTTTGGCCTAGTGATGGCCGGTATCGTCTTTGTCTTTTACATTGGCGACCTGCTGATGAGCTTTCGCCTGCTCTCGGTGGGTACGCTGGCCATCTTCGATCGCTGGCGCGGTGCCGTTCGCGACAAGCAGCCGAAACCGGAGTTCACACCTTACGTTGCCGTATTGATACCCGCGTACAACGAAGAGAAGGTTATCGAGCGCACGGTACGCGCGGTGCTGATGTCGCACTATCCGAAGTTCCGCGTGATCGTGATCGACGACGGTTCGAAGGACCAGACGTACAAAGTCGCTACCGAAGCTTTCGCTAATGAGATCGCTGCGGGCAAGGTCGTGGTGCTGACGAAGCAGAATTCCGGCAAAGCCGAAGCGCTGAACTACGGTCTCGAATACGTGCACGAAGAAGTTTTTGTTGGGATCGATGCCGATACGGTGATTGCCCGCGATGCTATCGCTCGGCTGGTGCCGCACTTCCTCGATTCGCGGATCGGTGCAGTCGCAGGAAACGCGAAGGTCGGCAACCGCGTGAACCTGTGGACCCGTTGGCAGGCGCTGGAATACATCACCAGCCAGAATTTCGAGCGGCGTGCCTTAAATGCGCTCGGCGCGGTGAGCGTGGTTCCGGGAGCGATCGGCGCATGGCGGACGTCTGCGGTTCGCGATGCCGGCGGCTACCACCTTGATACCGTCGCCGAAGACGGCGATCTAACCATGGCGCTGCTCGAAAACGGCTATCGCGTGGTTTACGAAGATCGAGCCATCGCCTGGACGGAGGCGCCTATGCACGCCAGTGGACTCATGCGGCAGCGCTTCCGCTGGTCGTTCGGTATCCTGCAGGCAGTGTTCAAGCATCGCGGCGCGTTCGCACGCAAGGGTGCGCTGGGCTGGGTGGCGTTGCCGAACATTGTCATTTTCCAGATCCTGCTGCCGCTGGTGTCGCCGTTCATCGACCTGATGTTCGTCGCCGGCTTGATCACTTACGCGCTGGATAGGAACTTCCATCCGGATACGGCGAACTCCTCCAGCCTGCAAAAGCTGGTGGTATTTTTCGTGGCATTCATGGTGATCGACTTCATCGCCTCGACGATCGCGTTCCTGCTGGAGCGCCGCGAACCGAATGCCAAAGAAGATGTCTGGCTGCTCGCCCACGTTTGGCTGCAGCGTTTCGCGTACCGCCAGTTGTTCTCGGTAGTGCTGGTGAAAACCCTAATACGCGCTATGGAAGGTCGCGCCTTTAACTGGGACAAACTGGAGCGTACGGCAACCGTATCGGAAGCGAAGGTGGGATAACACGCTCGCGTTGTCATTGAGGGCACAGTCGCCCTTGGTGGATTCGAATTGCTGCTATAGTTGAAGTTGTCCTGTGTTCCTGCTTCGCCCACTTCTGGTTCGTCTCCTGCGGCTCGCGGTGCTGTTTGTAGTGCTAGCGGTTCTTGCCGCAGCCACAGGATGCAATCGCGCCTCGAATCTCACCAAGGAAGTCGCTTACGTCAATGCGCCGCAGGTCTTCTTGCGCGATCGACTGGCGCCCATATTCGAGAAGAAAGGCGTCGTAACACTCGGCGAGAAGGTTTATGTGCTGGAGCACAAGCCGCGCTTCTCGCGCGTACGCGACGAACGTGGTGAAGAAGGCTGGATCGCCGATCGTTACCTGATCCCCTCCGAGACCTACGAGCAGTTCGAAAAGCTTGCCACCGAAAACGCGCACCGACCCGTGCAGGCCCGCGGCACGGCTCGCAATCTTCTGAACTTGCACCTCACTCCGGGACGCGACACCGAGCACCTCTTCCAACTGAAGGAAGGCGATAAACTCGACATTCTTGCGCGCGGCCTGGCGGAGAAGCCGGCTCCGCTGCAGCCTGCACCCAAGATCAAGAAAACCGCCGCAGGTGCGAAGGAAGAAAAGGAAGAATCTTCGGGCCCAGCAATGGAAGACTGGTACCTGGTTCGCGGCGGTAACATGCAGCATGTGGGATGGGTGCTGGCCCGGATGGTGGATATCGACATCCCTCTGGAGATCGCCGAGTACGCCGAAGGTCAACGCATCGTTTCCGACTTCGTGTTGAGCGAAGTGCAGGATGGCGACAAGAAAGTTCCGCAGTACCTGGTCATGCTGACCGACAACAAAGATGGCCTGCCGTGGGACTTCAACCAGATTCGCGTATTCACCTGGAACACCAAACGCCATCGTTACGAAACCGCTTATCGGGAGCACAACCTGGTTGGGGTCTTCCCGGTAAGCACCGGTACGGGCGACTTTGGTAAAGAAGGTATGCTGCCGACGTTTACCATCCGCGTGAAGAATGATGACGGAACCACCAGCGACCGCCAGTATCGGATGATTGGGCCCATCGTACGGCGAATCACGACTCCGCAAGAGCAGCAGAAAGAAGCAGCCGAACGAGCAGCCCACCGCGCCAAGGAACCCAAAAGGCACTCCAAGTAGCTACTCTCGTTACGCCTGCTGACAACCGCCTCTTGCCGCTGGCATCCAATCCGATACGGGGTTGAACGATGGCCGAGAAAGTAAGGAAGCTGAATCTCGATCGCGATTACAAGAAATACCTCTATTACATAGACGGAGATGGAAACGTCTGCCAG
>Ga0335069_10002137_pt1 | contig 30770 bp, 25 predicted proteins | sample Lox_Sample_11_FD_206714 | JGI IMG/M metagenome (GOLD analysis project Ga0335069, IMG submission 206714) | Soil microbial communities from Loxahatchee National Wildlife Refuge, Florida, United States - Lox_Sample_1.1 | ecosystem: Environmental > Terrestrial > Soil > Wetlands | place: USA...
TCACTTGGTGGGGAGCACACCAAATCTGTCCTTCCATCCCAAGGTCACTCGCCTATCTTCTGCTTTGGCCGGGCATGGACGCTCACCGTTTCCTCGACGCGCGCCGCATTCCGCCAAAGCCGGCACTCAGCCAGTGGGTCGCTGGAGTACTGAAAACCCTGTTTGGAATTGTGCTGATCTGGATAGTGGCCCACCGCTTCTCCCGTCCGTTGCTTCAGGGATGGACCGGCATGCTCGGACTCATCTTTCTCCTGCACTTCGGCTCGTTTTTTCTTCTTGCGCTCGCCTGGCAAGCGTTGGGTGTCGATGCCGAGCCAATCATGCGCTTTCCTCTGGGCTCTCACTCCCTCGGCGAATTCTGGGGCAAGCGCTGGAACATGGGATTTCGTCAGCTCACCTTCGACCTCGTTTTCAACCCGTTAAGACGGCCTTTCGGACTGCCAACCGCCACCTTCGCTTCATTCGTCGTATCCGGCCTTATTCACGAACTGGTCATCTCGTATCCTGCTCGTGCCGGATATGGTCTCCCCACCCTCTACTTCGGGCTTCAGGGGGCAGGCGTTCTCATAGAGCGTTCGCACCTCGGCAAGACCTTAAGCTTGCGCGACGGTTGGCGTGGTTGGCTGTTCGCCGCGCTCGTGACCGCAGGCCCGGCATTTATATTGTTTCATCCCTGGTTTGTAACGCGCGTGATCATCCCATTTCTTCGCGCGATAGGAGCCTGATGAGTTCTCACGGCCTTCTTAACACCGCACTATGGCTGGCCGGAATCGGTCACTTTCTCATCCTTATCGCGAGTTTTCAGGTTCCCGGCAAACTCGGCTGGAAGGAAGACTTGGCCAAGGTGAGGCCTTTCAATCGCAAGATGCTGTGGGTGCAGAGCAGTTTCACTGTGCTGACCATTATTGCCTTCGGCACTCTAACTCTCCATTTACACAACGAGCTCCTTAGCGGTGACCGGGCTGCCATCGCACTAGCTGCCTTTATCGCGATCTATTGGACGGCACGTATCGGTGTCGACGTTTTGTACTTCTCGCACCAGGACTGGCCCAAAGGCCGAGAGTTTGTTATTGGCCACGTTCTTTTGACGCTGCTGTTCATTTTCCTGGCAAGCACGTTTTGGGCGACCGTGCTTCTGTCCCGCCACTGAACCGCTGCCTCATCGTCACGATTTCGAGTCGTTTCCCCGTTGCCCACATCAATTCCTGATGCCGACCCAAGCCGAAAAAGCTATTCGATTTCGCGCTCTACACGACGGACCCGGTGCCTTCGTTATCCCCAACACCTGGGACGTGCCGTCCTCCCGCCTCTGCGCCGGACTCGGCTTCGAGGCTCTCGCCACCTCAAGTGCCGCCGCTGCCGCCACATACGCCAGAACCGACGGCCGTCTCTCACGCGACCAGGCCCTCAAGCATGCGCGCCTCATCGTCGACGCTACCGACCTCCCAGTCTCTGCCGACCTCGAAAGTGGCTTCGGCGACAAACCCGAAGTCGTTGCCGAGACCGTTCGTCTTGCCGCCGTGGCCGGCCTTTGCGGCTGCACCATTGAGGATTCCACCGGCGACGCAGTTCGTCCTCTGTACGATTTCTCGCTCGCCGTCGAACGTATTGCGGCTGCGGCCGAGGCGGCCCGTGCATTGCCGTTTCCGTTCGTGCTCACCGCGCGCGCCCACAACTTTCTTTATCCGAAACCTAATCTCGACGACACTTTGAAACGCTTGCGGGCTTATGAGAAAGCTGGGGCGGACGTCCTCTTTGCTCCCGGCTTGCCCGATCTCTCCACGGTGAAAACCGTCTGTGCGGCCACCTCGAAGCCCTTCAACTTCATGGTGGGAATCAAAGGAAAGTCATTTTCAGTGACGGAACTTGAGGCCGCCGGCGTTCGCCGCATCAGTCTCGCGACCTCGCTGTATCGCGCAGCCATGACTGGAATGCTCGACGCCGCCCGCGAGGTCAGGGAATCAGGCACGTTCGGCTTCATCGACCACCTCGCCTCAACCGCTGACCTGAACAAAATCATGAAGCTTTGACCTGAAGCCGTGTGCGCGCAGCCGCCCCCGGCTGCGCAAAAAGTGTCGATCTTAGCCTTCCTGATTCGATACACCCATGAAATAAAGCTTTCGTCAGGAGATCGCTATGAACTTCACCCGCTGTCACCTCGCGCCAGTCCTGGTCGCTTCCGTTTTGCTTTTGGCCACCTTCGCGCAGGCCCAAACTCACTCGTACCCAACTATGGCTCCTATCGCGGACTACCAAATGTCTCGTGATGCCGAGATCATGATGGCTCGCACGGCGGCTCCCGATTCCATCTCCCGCGACGCCGAGATCCTCGTCCTGGGATCCAAGGGCTATGAAGTCGCGGCCAAAGGCACCAACGGATTTGTTTGCATGGTCCAGCGCTCGTTTGCCGCAGGAGTGGAGGATCCGGTGTTTTGGAATCCTAAGTTGCGCGCGCCTATCTGTCTGAATCCTGAGGCTGCGCATTCTTATCTGCGGCACCTGACCAAGAAAGCCGAATGGGCCTTGGCGGGACTGACCAAGGAGCAGATCACTACGCGCATCAAGGACGCCCTCGCCGGCAAAGAGTTTCCCGCTTACGAACCAGGTGCCATGGGCTACATGATGTCTAAGGAGCTGTACTTAAGCGACAGCGATCCGCACTGGCATTCGCACCTGATGTTCTTCGTTGCCGCAACTAAGGCTGCCACCTGGGGCGCGAACCTGCCGGGATCACCAGTGCTGGCAGATACGGATGCTCCCGAGCAAAACCACCATTTTCATGGTGCCCGTCGCCAAATGGTCTGACGGCACGCCGGCACCTACGATGGAGTAGCCGACCCGATCTTCTGTCGCGATCGTATTAGCTTTCGGTTTTCGAGGACCCTATCGCTCTTCGGAGATTGCCGTTGGCGTCCCTCAGCCTCTTGGCCGCTTTCTTGGCCGACAGGCTCGCCTTCAGCATCAGGATCGCCACCGGAACGTGAGTGTTCGCAGCCTTGAGTGCAGCAAGCGCCTGTTCACGTTCGACACCAGTCGCTTTCTGGACGATACCGACCCCGCGCTCGACGAGTTTCTCGTTTTTGAGATGAACGTTGACCATCAGGTTGCCGAAGATGTCGCCGAGTCGTGTCATCGCCCCAGTCGTGATCATGTTGCAGACGAGTTTCTGCGCCGTTCCGGCTTTCAGGCGCGTCGAACCCGCAATCACTTCCGGCCCGACGTCAACCTCGATCGGAACCTCAACGACACCCGCGAGCGGCGAACCGGTGTTGCAGACGATACAAGCAGTGCGCGCGCCTTTCTTGCGGGCGTATTCGCAGGCACCGATCGTGTAAGGAGTGCGTCCGCTGGCCGCGATGCCGACAATGACATCTTTCGTTGTGGGTTTGAGTTTGGCGATGTCCTTGCGGCCGAGCTTGGCGGAGTCTTCGTTGGGTTCGACCGCAGCGCCGAGCGCTTTCGATCCGCCGGCGATGATGTAACGAACGGTCTTCGGATCGGTGTTGAACGTCGGCGGACATTCCGAAGCATCGAGCGCGCCGATGCGACCGCTGGTTCCAGCGCCAACGTAGATGAGCCGTCCCTTGCGCCGGATGGCCTCGGCAACAAGGTCGATGACTTTCGCGATCTGCGGAAGGACTTCGGACACAGCTTTGGGAACGCGCGCGTCTTCAGCGTTCATGATGCGAGCGATCTCGAGTGCCGATTTGGTATCGAGATCGACGGAAGCAGTGTTGGACTGTTCGGTTCCGAGTTTGGTGAGATCGGAGGTTCTCATTGATCGCTATTAAATCACGCTTGGTGTAAAGCGTTTAACGCGGGCCGACACAGATACTCGGATGTTTTTCTTTCTCCAAAAAATCCGTGTTCATCTGCGTGAATCCGCGTTCAAGGTTTCTCAAGAGATTCGACCACAGCATCATGGAATCGCGGGCGCACTTGTTTGATCGCCTGGTTTTTCGCGTCAGGCCAGGTTCGATTGGTCAGCAGCACGACCGCCACTTCGCGCTTCGGATCGATCCAAAGCGACGTTCCGGTGTAACCGAGATGGCCGAACGACTGGGGCGAGAAGTACCGGCCGGAACTCGACGGTGGTGTTGGACGATCCCAACCCAGTGAGCGGCTGGTTCCCGTCTGCTGGCGAGTGAATTCGGCGACGGTTTCGGGTTTCAGGATCGGCGATCCGCCACGCAGCCAGCACTGCGCGAAATCCGCAACGTCGGCTGCAGTCGAGAAGATGCCCGCGTGCCCAGCGACACCGCGCATGACCCAGGCGTTCTCGTCGTTCACTTCACCTTGAACGATCTTGTGGCGGAAGTCGCGCTCATCGCGCGTTGGCGGAATGTAGTCACGCCAACCCGCAGGTGGGCAGAAACGCGTGTGCTCGAGTCCGAGCGGATCAAAGATCTCGCGTTGGCAGAACTGATCGAGCGGTTCTCCGGCGAGTCGTTCGAGGATGTCGCCGAGGACCATGAAGCCGATGTCGCTGTACTCGGTGCGAGCGCCCGGATCCGCTTCGAGCGGAGTCGCATAGGCTGCCGCGAGCAGTTCGTCGCGCGTGCTAGAGCGCTCGAACAGGGGAACGTAGGCAGGCAGTCCGGAAGTATGCGTAAGTAACTGGCAAATCGTCACGTCGTAGCGGCGAATGTCATTGGTTCCGAACTGCGGAGCAAGATCGGCGACACAATCGTCGAGCCCGAATTTGCCCCGCTCGTACAGGATCGCCGCGGTTGTTGTGGTCGCGATGACCTTGGAAACAGAAGCGAGATCGAAGATGGTCTCGTTAGTGACGGAAGGAGAGTTGGGATCAAAGGTGAATCGGCCGAAGCTTTGAAGCGCGACGAGTTGACCACGCTGAACGATGGCGATCGATCCGCCCGGAAATGCGCGCTCCGCAATTGCCTGCTCAAGAACGGCGAAAGCGTCGTGGAAACGTTGCTGTGAATCGGCGATAGAGAGTGTGAGCAAGCAGTTGGTATAACACAATTTTGCCGGTGTTTCCGAGAGACGGTATTTGGTCGCTCACTTGTAAATGCGGCGGCCTGTCGGGTACAGTCGCGATTAGCCGGTCCACGAAATGCATCATTTGAAATCGCGATTCTTCCACGCTGTTCTCGTCTTTCTAATTTGCTCGAGCGCCAGCGGTTTGGCCACGGCCCAGAAAAAGCCTGTTTCTGCCGAGATCGATTCCGCGCAGTTTAAGAACGTTGACGCTATCATGAAGGACGCTGTTGCCGAACAGGTTCCGCCCGGCGCGGTGGTCCTGGTCGGCCACAACGGCAAGATTGTCTATCGCAAGGCATTCGGCTTTCGCAGCCTCGAACCCGTTCGCTTGCCAATGACGATTGCCACCGAGTTCGACATGGCCTCGCTGACGAAGTGTTTGGCAACAGCCGTGTCTATAACGCAGTTGTTAGAGCACGGCCAGATACGCCTGAACGACGCGGTTGCGAAGTACCTGCCGGATTTCGCCCAGAATGGCAAAGAGGAAATCACGATCCGGCAGTTGGCGACGCACTATTCCGGACTGCCACCGGATCTCGACCTGAAGCAGTCTTGGCGCGGATACGATACGGCGATTCGCATCGCAATGGCCACGAAGCTCGACAATCCTCCAGGCGCGAAGTTCGTTTACAGCGACATCAACTACATCGTGCTCGGCGAGTTGGTTCACCGCGTTTCCGGAGAGACGCTCGATCAGTACGCTTCAGCGCACATTTATCAGCCGCTGGGAATGACGCACACGACGTTCAATCCTCCGGCGCGCTGGGATGCGAACACCGCCGCGACCGAATACGACGACCGTGGCGTGATGCTGCGCGGAGTGGTGCATGACCCAACGGCGCGGCGCATGGGAGGCGTCGCGGGCCACGCTGGCCTGTTCTCGACCGCCGACGACGTGGCGAAGTTCGCGCAGGCGATGCTCGACGGTGGCAAACCCGTTCTGACTTCGCTTGGTTTGGAGAAGATGACCACGCCGCAGCAACCGCCGACTGGAACAGCGTTGCGCGGCATCGGATGGGATATCGATTCGCCGTTCTCGTCGAATCGCGGCGAGTTGCTGCCGGTTGGATCGTACGGCCACACGGGATTTACCGGCACGTCGTTGTGGATCGATCCGACGACGAACACGTACATCGTTATTCTGGCAAATGGCGTGCATCCGAGGGGAAACAAGCCCGGAGTTGTTTCGCTGCGCGGGCGAGTGGCCGACGCCGTGATCTCGGCACTGAACTTAACTCCCTCGCAGAAGGAAGAAGTGCGGCAACAACGCATCACCGGATACAACGAAGCCGAATCGGCGGCGCGACGTGTGTTAACGCGTAACGGCCAGGTGAAGACCGGGATCGACGTCCTCGAAGAGCATGGCTTCGCTGAGTTAGTCGCGCCGGAAGGACGGAAGCTGCGCGTCGGCGTACTCACCAATCAAACGGGAATGGATTCCGAAGGGCGACGCACGATCGACGTGCTCGCGAAAGCTCCGAATGTCGAACTGAAAGCGATCTTCAGTCCTGAGCATGGGATTTTCGGTGAGGCTGACACAACGAACATCGGCAATTCTCGCGATGCGGCAACTGGCGTGACGGTGTACAGCGTCTATGGCGCAACCGACGCGCAACGGCATCCGCCGATGGACGTGCTGCGGGATCTCGATGCCATTGTCTTCGATATGCAGGATGTCGGCGTGCGTTGCTATACGTATGAAACGACGCTCGGATACTTCCTGGAGTCGGCAGCTAAGGCGGGAATCGGCATTTATGTGCTGGATCGGCCGAACCCAATTAACGGCAACTTTATCCAGGGAGCAATTTCGGACCCAAGCCATTCGAACTTTACCGACTATCACCCGATCCCGATGCGTCACGCGATGACCATCGGCGAACTGGCGCAACTCTTCAACGCCGAACGGCACATCAATGCCAAACTCACCGTGGTGAAGATGGAAGGCTGGCAACGCGGAGACTGGTTCGACTCGACAGGATTGTTGTGGATCAATCCCTCGCCAAACCTGCGCAGCCTGACGGAAGCAACGCTGTATCCAGGTGTCGTACTGGTGGAGGGCACGAACGTTTCGGTTGGTCGCGGAACCGACACTCCCTTCGAGCTCGTTGGCGCACCTTGGATCAAGCCGAAGGATTTTGCGGACTACCTGAACGCGCGGTTAATTCAGGGCGTGCGGTTTGTGCCGGTGACCTTCACTCCCACTACGGCGCTTTACAAGGGTCTCGCGTGCGGAGGAGTAAACATTGTCGTTACAGAACGCAACTTCCTCGATTCCACCGAATTGGGTATGGAACTGGCCTCAGCTTTGGTGAAGCTGTATCCCAATGATTACAAGATCGGGAAAATGGTTGACCTGCTGGGGAATGAGGAAATTGCTAACCGCATCAAGTCGGGAGAGGATCCGCGGCGAATTCAGCAGGACATCCAGGAACAGATTAACGGCTTCGTAGAAGTGAGGAAGAAATATCTGCTCTACTAGTGGCTCGCATGCCAGGCACGAAACTTCTGGGTAGTTTTGGGTTCTATACTGATGCGTTCAGGGCGTAACTTACGCTCTTCAAGCTTCTTTATTGGCTGGTGTTTATGCGGCGAATGATCTCGCTTTTTCTGCTCCTGCCCTTCAGCATGGCTGTTGCGCAGCAACAAAACGTTGAGCCAGCGGCTCCGACTCCATCTTCTGCGAACGGACCAACGGTGGTGGATGGCAAGATCATTGTGCCATCGGGTACGCAGATTCCGCTGGTGCTGAAGCAGGCGATCTCGACCAAGAACGCTCGGGTCGGCGATGCGGTTTATGCCGAGACGAGTTTCCCGATTACGCTGAACGATCGCATCCTGATTCCCGCAGGAACGTATGTGCAGGGCCGCATCACCGATGTGAAACGCGGAGGACGGGTTAAGGGGAAAGCGCAACTGCTCATGCACTTCACCACGCTGGTGTTTCCCACCGGCTACACGGCCATGCTGCCCGGAGCGGTCGAGAACATGCCGGGTGCGGAAAAGACGCACATGAAAGGCGACGAGGGCAAAGTAGAACAGGATTCAAGTAAAGGCAAAGATGCCGCTTCGGTTGCAACGGCCGCGTCGACAGGAGCGATGATTGGCGGCTTGGCCGACCAGAGCGCGAAAGGTGTCGGAATTGGTGCCTTGGCCGGCGGCGTTGCGGGCTTGGGATACGCCTTGCTGACGCGCGGACCGGATGTGATGCTACCGGTGGGTACGTCAGTTCAAATGGTGCTGCAACGGGATTTACAATTGCAAGACGCAAAACTCTCGAGATAGCTAACAACCGAGAGTTTGGAGGGCCGGATCGCTCCGGCCTTTTTCGTTGCGGGCGATGGCTGATGTACACTCCGAGCGATGGCTAGAATCGCCTACCTGGAGTGCACGAAGTGCGGCGAGCACTTCAGTCCGGAGCAGCCGCGCACGGTCTGTACGAAAGATGCCGGCTCGCTGATTGTGCGCTACGAATTGGCTCCGCTGAAGGGCAAGTTCACGCGGGAGTCACTGGCGAGCGGGCCGAAGTCGATGTGGCGCTACGCGCCCGTGCTTCCCGACGTCGAACCTGTCAGCCTGGGCGAAGGCTTCACTCCACTGCTGCCGAGTCGTCACGACGCCAACGTCTACATCAAAGATGAAGGCCTGAATCCGACGGGATCGTTCAAAGCACGCGGCCTGTGCGCGGCAGTCACAATGGCGAAGGCGTATGGGATTCGCAAGCTAGCGATTCCATCGGCAGGAAATGCGGCTGGCGCGCTTGCGGCCTACGCGGCTGCGGCAGCAATCGAAACGCACATCTTCATGCCGAAAGATGTTCCGCAGGCGAACGCGATCGAATGCGAGGCGTTCGGAGCGAAGGTCACGCTGGTCGATGGATTGATTTCCGACTGCGCGCGTATGGTCGGCGAACGCAAGCAGACGGAAGGCTGGTTCGACGTTTCCACACTGAAGGAACCGTTCCGCGTTGAAGGCAAAAAGACGATGGGTTACGAGATCGTCGAGCAACTGGGATGGAAGATGCCGGACGCGGTTATTTATCCGACAGGCGGTGGCGTGGGCATGATCGGGATGTGGAAGGCATTCGAAGAGATGGAGTGCCTGGGATGGATGGGGGGTGAGCGTCCGAAGATGATTTCGGTGCAGGCCTCCGGATGCGCGCCGATCGTCAAGGCGTGGGAAGAGCAGAAGCCCGTGTCGGAGATGTGGCAAGGGGCACAGACGGTCGCATCAGGGTTGCGCGTCCCTAAGGCGTACGCCGACTACATCATTCTCGACATCATAAAGAAGAGTGGCGGGACGGCAGTTTCGGTCACCGACGACGAGATGATGGACGCGGTGTTCGAGTGGGCCGCCGACGAAGGAATCTTCGCAGCACCGGAGGGAGCGGCATCGTTGTTTGCCTATCGCAAACTGCGAGCGAGCGGTTTCCTGAAAGAGAGCGATACGGTGGTGCTGTTCAATACCGGGTCAGGATACAAATACGTGGACGTGATCGCCGAATACATGGGGAAGAGATCGCCGGCGGCGACGGGCGGTTTCGCGAAACCAAAGCCGAGGCTGGTGGGCGGGATCATTACGCCGTTCTGAGATTTTTCGAAAAGCAGATCCCTCGCACGCCGCGCGCGCTCATGGTGACAAACGCGCTCTTTCCGGTGCTCTCGGATGACAAATGACAAAACGCCTTTATTACAACGACACGTTTCTGCATGAGTTCGAAGGTACCGTGACGGATGTCATCACTGGTGACAAGCCGGCGGTGAAGCTCGACGAATCGGCATTTTATCCGACCAGTGGTGGTCAGGTGTTCGATACCGGTGTGCTGCGCGGCGAGTCGGGCGAGGCGCGGGTCGAACAGGTCGAGGAAACGGAAAATGGTGAGGTGCTGCATTACATCAATCCGGCGGACGTGACCAACATCCGGCCAGGAATGAAGGTGCGGGGCACGATCGATACACTTCGACGCCTCGACCACATGCAGCAACATTCTGGACAGCACGTACTGTCGGCGGCCTTCGAGCGGCTGTACAAAATGCAGACGGTTTCGTTCCACATGGGAGCGGAGACGTGCACCATCGACCTCGCAACGAACGGTGTCAGGGACGAGCAACTGAAAAAGGCAGAGGATCTGGCGAATCGAGTTGTGTTTCAGAATCGACCCGTAGGGATTCGATTTGTTGCCCTGGAAGAAGCGAGACAGCTTGGTCTGCGGAAGCTGCCGGATGTCGGAAAAGATGAGCTGCGATTGATCGACATCGCTGACTTTGATTTGTGCGCGTGCGGTGGGACGCATGTGCAATCGACAGCACAGATCGGGATGATCCTGGTGCGGAAGTCTGAGAAGGTGAAGCAGGGGTATCGGGTCGAATTCGTCTGCGGTGAGAGAGCATTGCGAACGGCGCGGCGGGACTTCGAAACCCTGACGCAGGCGGCGGCATTGTATTCGGCGGCGCTGGGCGAGGTTCCGGCAAACATCAAGAAGTCGCTGGAGGAGATCAAGGCGGCGCAGAAACAGCAACACAAACTGCTGGAAGAACTGGCGGAGTTCTGGGCGGAGAAGTTGGTTGGGTCGGCGGAGAACAGCGGGCGATTCAAACTGGTGAAGCAGGTATTTGCGGATCGCGATCTGGCGTTTGTGAAACTGTTGGCGCAGCGCATCGGGAAACGCTCGGGAGCAGTAGCTTTGCTGGGAACGACACAAGGGCAGGCGGCACTCGTGTTCGCCCGATCCAGTGATGTGGATGTCGACGTTTCTGCTTTGATGAAAGACGCGATGTCGGCGAGTGGCGGAAGATGCGGCGGCAGCAAAGATCTGGCGCAGGGCGGGGTGCCGGACCCGAGCAAGGTGGCGGAATTGCTGGACATGGTGGCGGGAAAATTGAAATAAGTGCAGTTCCTCGCAAAGTTCGCGAAGGGGCAAAGAACGGAGATCGCAGAGATCACCGTGCTCCCACCGGCGCTACAATGCTTTAGGAATCCATGGACAAGCTGGTACTCATAACGCTGCTGGTGAAGTTGGGCGTGGCTGCGGCCATCGCCAGCGCACTGGTGCGGTCACGCGAGTACCAGAATCTGTTGTTCACCGAAGAGCGGTCTCTCGCCCAGAAAACCTATCTCGTCCTGTTCACGTGTTTGCCTTTTGCACTGGGCGTGCTGGTGCGGGTGGCGACGCCGAACTTCCTCGCGGCTGACCTGAGCTTTGAAGCGGTCATTCTGATGGGCGTGGTTGGCGGGGAGTTCGCGGGAGTGTTTGCCGGAATTCTGTGTGCTATACCGGCCGTGTTACACGGCGAATATCTGGCGCTGCCGTTCAATATATTTGTGGGATTTGTTGCCGGCTTGTTGCGGAACTATGCCCAGGAACGGGAGATGATCTGGTCATTCTCGCCGTTCGTCGATTTAAGCCTCTACCGCTGGTTCCGCAAAGTTGTGCCGTGGCCCAAGATCGACTGGCAGGTGGCATTTTTTGCGGTGATCGTCGGGCTGGCCGTTCTGCGCTGGGAACTGAACCGGCTGTTCCCAAAGTACATTTTTTCCCTCTACAGCGACAATCCTTGGATCCTGGTTGCGATTTTCCTGACGATCGTTTTCTGTGTCGGGATCCCGCTGAAGATTTGGAATAACGCACGTATTGAGCGCAAGTTGCAAGAGCAGGAGCAATTGCTGCTGCAGGCGCGCATGGAAGCGCTACAGAGCCAGATCAATCCGCACTTCCTGTTCAACACTCTCAACACAATTTCGTCGCTCGTACGCTTCGATCCCGATACGGCGCGCGAGATGATCGTGAAGCTGGCGACGATTTTGCGGCGGCTGATGAGAAAGACCGACGCCTTTGTGCCGCTGCGCGATGAGATCTCGTTCATCGACGATTATCTCGATATCGAGGTGGTGAGGTTCGGCCGCGACAAGCTGAAGGTCATCAAGGATCTCGAGTCTTCATCCCTGGAAATCCTGGTGCCGAGCATGATGCTGCAACCGTTGGTTGAGAATTCGATCAAGCACGGACTCAGCCCGAAGGTGGAAGGTGGATCGATCACGCTGCGCAGTCGCTTGGTACAGGAAAGGCTCTCGATCGAGGTAGAAGACGACGGCGTAGGGATGGCGGGGAACGGTTTTCTGGAGCGGCCTAACGGGATCGGCGGGAGCGGCATCGGAATGGCGAATGTCTCAGAACGCTTGCGCGTACTGTTCGGCGAGACGGCGCGCATGGTGGTTGAGAACAGCCCTTCGGGCGGCACGCTGATTCGCATTTCTTTGCCGGTTTACCAAGCTCACGAAGCAGCGCCGGGAGTCTCAGGTGTACTTCAGGAAGCGCGCTCTAATACCTTGCGGTAGAACTCCTCATATTGCGGGATGATCTTGCTGGCGCAGAAACGCGACTGCGCGCCGACACGCGCGCGGTAAGCAGTATCATGCAACTTCTTCTCGTCGGATAGAAGTTCGATCGCGTACTTGGCCATGGTGTCGACGTCGCCCACGCGAGCCATGAAACCGTTGCGTCCGTGCTCGATCACTTCGGGGAGACCCCCGACGTCGCTGGTGATCGGCACAACGTTGCAAGCCATCGCTTCCAGCGCAGCCAACCCAAATGATTCAAGTTCGCTGGGGAGGAGCATGACATCTGCCAGCGCGAGCTTTTCGTGAACCATGTCCTGCTTGCCGAGGAAGATGACGCGGTCGTGAATGCCCTTGTCCATGGCCAGCCATTCGGCGCGCGAGCGGTCGGGACCATCGCCAATAAGCACTAGCTTCGACGGAACCTGCTTCTGCACGCGGTCGAAGATCTCGATCACATCCCAGACACGCTTCACCGGGCGGAAGTTTGACAAGTGGACGAGTAGCTTTTCGTTATCTTTCGCGAACTCGTGGCGCTTGGAATAAATTTCCGGCGTGCGCTTGTACACGTCGCAGTTCACGAAGTTGTAGATAACTTGGATCTCGTTGCGAGTGTTGAATTCCTGGATGGTTTTATCTTTGAGGTACTTCGAGATCGCGGTAACGCCATCGCTCTGCTCGATCGAAAAGCGTGTGATCGGTAGATAAGAGCGATCGAGTCCGACGAGGGTGATGTCAGTTCCGTGGAGCGTTGTGACAAACGGCAGGCGCCATGAGCCCTTCGGCATGCTGCCGATCATTTGTTTAGCGAGCATGGCGCTCACGGAGTGCGGAATCGCGTAGTGCACATGAAGCAGGTCGAGAGCATAAAACTGCGCCACTTCGGCCATGCGCGTTGCGAGTGCGAGATCGTAAGGCGGGTAATCGAAGAGCGGATAATGCGAGACCTCGACTTCGTGGAAGAAAATGTTCGGCTCTTCGTCGCGCAGGCGAAACGGCTGCGAGTAGGTGATGAAATGGACTTCGTGTCCGCGCTGGGCGAGTTCGAGGCCGAGTTCGGTGGCGACGACGCCGCTGCCGCCGTAGGTCGGATAACAGGTGATGCCGATCTTCATAAGTAAGAAGGACGATGAACGAAGTTCGAAGTGAACGTCACTTCGGTCTCGTTGATTGTACAGGTGACGTTAATTGGATTCTGTGCGGCAGCTTTGGATGCGGCAAAGCTCTAGCTTTTCGCCAGGTCGGCATAGGAAATCAGCTCAACGCCCTGCTTGGCGAGAGCGTTCCGGGAATCTTCCGACGTCAGGACCGCCAGTTCTTGCGCGCGGGATTCGCGCAGCCGCGTGCGAATGGAACTGAGTTCGACGTCAACATAGCCGGGGTGGCAGACGAATTCCCACGTGCCTTCCGGGATCGACCCCGCAATTGCTTCGAAGATGCTCACGTCGAGAGTCCCGGTGCTGATCACGCCAAAGCTACCGTCGGTGGTCACCATTCCGGATTTCGCAACCAGGTCGCGAAATTCGCGATGGTAGCGGCGGAGAATGCGGGTTTCGGCGTAGCGAGTCCAGAGTTTGGGACGGCGCGCCACGTGAGCGATAGCAATCGCCGCAAAGGGGACGAAAGGATTGCGAATCGCGCGCACCCCGCAGCGTTGTGCCGCCCGGATCAGCGCCGAGCAGATCAGCGGAAACATGTGCATGTGCTTGTGCGAATCAACGTGGCTGACGCTCACGCCTGCGTTTTGAATCCGTTGCACTTGAGTGGCGACTTCGGACTCGATTTCGGAGGCATCAAGCTGTTTGCGAAGCGCCGATGTCGCCACGGTTCCGAATCCGGAAGGGAAGTGCCCTGTGTGTCCAACGAGACTGCGTACCCGATCCGCCGGAAGAATAGGCGATCCGTCGACCAGTACCACGTGGCAACCGACGCTCAGGCGGGGTAGGGAATTCGCCAAGTTGACGGCTTCGGCAAATGCCCTGCTGTTTGCCATCAGCGTCGTAGAGGTAACGATCCCGTTCCGGTGCGCCTCGGCGATGGCGCGGTTTACACCCGGGGTGAGCCCGAAGTCGTCGGCATTGACGATGAGGCGGCGCAAGCAAGAACGGTAAACGTGAAACGATAAACGGTAAAGCCCGGCATTTTACTTCGTACTTCGGCCTTCGTCTTTCTTACTTAAGAAGCGACTTCCTGGCGAGAGTCGGCTTGTTCGAGGTAATACTTAATTTTTTCGAGAAGGTCCGGGAAGAGTGCTTCTTTGGACAGGCAGACGTCAACATCGCTTCCCCCGTCGATGGGGCCATAGCCGGTGACGATGATGACTGGGACGTCAGGGTGTTTGTCGTGGACCTTGCGCGCGAGTTCGAGTCCGTTCATGCCTTCCATACGGAAGTCGGTGACCAGCAGATCGAACTTATGTTGATTGAACTTTTCGAGGGCATCCGTGGCACTGTAGGCGGAGACGGCGCGGTATCCCTGCATCTCCAGAATTTCACAGCTTAAGCGCGCCAGTACTTCGTGATCATCGACAAACAGGATGGCTTTCATGGACGCCCTCGGGTAACGGCAGGATGTGGCGCAGCCGGCCGGAGCCGTTGCTCTGTTGTTGGTTTCAAATTGTGCCGAAAGGGATGCCTGAACAGCTCAAGCCGGCCAGATTTCCAGTACTGAAGTTGTTTGATACGGATTTGGGACTGACGCTATACTTAAATGATCGTGTCCGTAATCTGTAAGAATTACGCAGACATGACCGTTGGGGCGGTTAGCTCAGTTGGTTAGAGCGCCTCGCTTACACCGAGGAGGTCGCAGGTTCGAGTCCTGCACCGCCCACCACAATTCTCTGTCGCTCCCGTTCAAGTTTAGACCCCCTTGCATATTGCCTGATTGACAATTACCCTGCGCGACAGCAGATTTGTCTCGTTCAGTTAATTTCTAAGGCAAGGGCGTAGCGCATCTCTACGCTGACGCAGGTTCCCACCCAAGAGGCAGGCGATGAGTTACCGCGAAATCGGGTTGTTGGTCGCGCTCGGCATTCCCATCGTTGGATTCCTGATCGAAAACATCCGGGTGCAAATGCTCCTGCGCGGGTTCCGACGCATGCGGAAGGAACTGAACGCGATCTCAATGGGAATCGCCGGCGATTTTGACCGGGACGGCGATGATTTGCTCATACGGGGGCATTATGCCCAATGGCCGGTGTTGATACGGTTTTCCCGTTCCGAATACGAGGCCGGCATGAGCATCAATATGCCGGTGCCCAGCAAGCTGACATTGTTTTGCTATCCCAATGCGCACGTAGGAGAGGAAGGCCAGGTCGCCCTGCAGGTCAGCGACGCGCGCATGATGTCGCAGTTTCGCCTCACCACCAACAATTCTCCTCTGGAAGTGAGCATGATTCTTTCCAGTCCCGCCGTCCAGGCGGAACTCTCCAAGATCATGGACTCGCAAAGCTACCTCACACTGGAGAATCGCAATCTCGAACTGGCGGAAGCGGTGATTGCGGAAGCGCACCTTGCTGCGCGTGCGTTGAATTGTGTCCATGGGATGGCACGGATTGCTGCCGAAGCCACAGAAGTTCATGGTGGCAGCGGAGTTGTGCCGTCGTCCCCGAAACGGCACACAAATTGGTTTCGCATTGGGTATCTGACGGCTCCGGCGCTTATCCTGTTAGGACTGGGGATCAGCGCGATTCCCAGTCATAAGCCCGTGCCCGTACAAGCTCAGGCAGCGCCCTCGAATCCCGACATCCCGGCGAACCTGGCGGCGCAAATCCCCGACCTGAAGGGATGGCATATCGCCGAGCCATCTGAATTTGACCTGGACGCGACCGCCTGGCTGCAACAGCAAGGAGAGCGTCCCAGCGGGGAGATCGCGACTAATTTCAATGAGCAGAGTCAGGATGCGGTGTACGTGCTGAAAAGACCCGCTGGAACAGCGGGGCCGAATACCAGTCGAGTGATTGTCTTCATCGGGGACCAAAAGCGCTTCGACGCCGAACTGCCGCAGGTCGACGTGATTGGACGGATCAGCAAAGACCGGATCGCCGCGGTGGAATGGCGTGACCGACTTGCCAATATCGCTCCGAACGGCAATGGTGTGATAGTGGTCCAGAGATACCACGACCCCATGGGCGCGCTCGTTATCTTCGTCAGTGGTTCGCGGCTGATATCCGCAGTGCCCAAGGACTTCCATTCCCTCGCTTTACAGTAGTTGGGTCGGCCAGAGTGGTGGGCTGGTAACTACTGAGTGGTTACCTAGTACATCTTCGTGCACCTGTTCGTACTGCCTCAAAATCGCCTAAATGTCCTGTTTTGCTTGTTTTCTGCAGGTACTTGGATTATCTTTCCGGGCATCAACCCCAGGGGAAAAACTGTGCGAAGAGGCCGTAAAGAAGCGGGCTTTACTCTTCTGGAAGCGATGATTGTCATCGCCATCATCCTCATCATGGGGGGAATGGCGATCTTCCAGATCCTCCCGTCGATGAAGGGCGCCAAGTCGCAGACCGCGCTGGAAACGACGATGGGAATTATGCGCCGCTACCACGATGCCGCCGTCAATCAGCGACGCATTTACCAGATCATCTTCACCCAACCGAGATCGATCCAGATCAACGTTGAGGCTTTCGACGCTAACGGTAACATCTCCTGGCAGCCCGTTGAGAACTACGACCTGCCGGTTGAGACACAATTCATTTGTGTGCCCGGGATTCCGAAAGGTGCCACTCCAGATAACCTGGGCCAAGGGTCTAATGCGATTGATTTCATGGTGGATAACGGGGGCGGCTACAACACCGTTGTGTTCCAAAAAGACGGCCGTGCTACTGATACGCTCGGACGACTGAATAACGGGGTTGTTTATATCGCCCGGCCGGGGGACCTGACCTCAAGCAAAGCAGTCTCGGTTTTGGGGGCCACAGGCCGAGTCAAGGGTTGGAGGTTGTTTCCTGGCACGAACGGACCAATTTGGGAGTCATTATGAAGACTTTACGTGTGGTGCAAAAGAGAACTCACGAAAGCGGGTTCAGCCTGATCGAAGCCATGTTCGCGATCGTGATCCTGGGCGTCGGGCTCTGCGCGTTGATGGCGATGTTCGGGAGTGCGGTGTATACGATGCAATACTCGCAGGAGAACCAGATTGCACGTCAGAAAGCGCGTGAGGCCCTGGAAGCCGCTGTCAGCGCCCGCAACGACACGACCATTACCTTTGCGCAGTTGCAAAATACGTCCAACGGCGGGATTTTCAAGGATGGGTTTGCGACGATGTTCCAGGCGGGGTCTAATGGCATACCGGGAACTACCTCCGACACCAGCACGCCGGACTTTTTCCGCCTGCCCGGACCGAGTGGAACCATCACTGGCACGTCACCTCCGGACAAGCTGGTTCCCCTGGACAATTTTCAACGGCAGATCCTGATCACGAACATTTATAACTCCGACGGCACATTGAACACCGATATGCGTAAGATTGCCGTCACGGTGCGAATCTTTGACGCGAGGCGCGGAGCGCACGACTACACCATCACTTCGTACATATCACGATTCAACTAGAGGGAGCATGCATCGCCGTCAGCAAGGGTTCACGATAATTGAGCTGATTGTCGCTATCGCGGTAACTCTGATCATGATGACGGCGGCGATGATGATTTACCAGAGATCGGTCCAGGTCTCGACCACCGTCACCACTCGCGCCGAAATGCAGGCGGAGTTGCGGGCCGCTATCGACCAGATTTCCCTCGATCTAAATCAGGCAGGGTACGGCTTGCCATTGGGAGCGATTCCACTTCCCAGCGCTGCCACAGGGGGCATCGATCCGCGAGTGGGTTGCGACTTCACCAACACGTGCTACATCACAGCACCCCTGAGCAGCGGTGTCGTATACAAAGTGACACCGCTGAATGACGTTGGCCCGAAGACGACAGAACTGACCGACGGTATCGTGATTACATACCTGGAGCCTCTTTCGTCAAACCCGAACGACAAAAATGCCTCGGGAACCGCTCCGAACTGGTCGATTCCGCCGGCAGAGAATCCTGGGCCGCCGCCGGTATATGCAGCGCTGACATCGGACGGAACACAGCTCACGATGCCCACGCCGCTCAATCCACCAATAGACGATCCCGCTGTTGGTCTGGTGATCGGGGATCTCCTGCTGGTGCAAAACGGTAGTCCCAGCCCCGCGCTGGGTGTGGTCACGAGCTTCGATCCCACGACCAACACGGTCAAGTTCGACCCTGCGCTCGATCCTCTGCATATCAATCAACCGACGGCGCCGGTGGGAAATCTCGCAGCCATCGCCGCCGGATCAACGGGACCATTGCTCACCACGGTCTCCCGCATGATGATGGTCACCTATTTCCTGAAGCAGGTTCCGGGGCAGAATGATTACCAGTTGATGCGGCAAGTGGACGCGCGAACGCCCACTCCGGTCGCGGAGCACATCGAGGACCTGAAGTTCACCTACGATGTTTACGATTCGACCAGCAATACGATTAATGCCGGGTCGGCCACTGCCTCGATTGGATCGCCGCCGACCCCAAAGCCGAACCAGATTCGCAAAGTCAACATTACGATCACAGCGCGGTCATCTCGTACAAGTTTGCAGGGTGGGTACGACCGGCTAACGATCACCACTTCCATCAGTCCACGCAATTTGAGCTTCGTCGAGAAATACAACTGAGGTCTGAATGGCGATTAGAGGCAAGTTTCGGATTTCGAGGAGATCGGAATGTGGGATCGCGCTGATCTCGGCCCTGCTGCTGTTGATCCTGCTCTCCGCGCTGGGCGTTGCGTTGCTCTACAAAGTAACGTACGAGACACATTTACAGAAAGCCGATTCCAGCAATAGCGTGGCCTACTACGGCGCCGAAGCTGCAATGGAGAAGATGGTTTCGGATCTCGACACTTTGTATGCCCAACAGGCTTCGCCAAACTGGTGCGACATCGAGAACCTCGCCAGCAATCCTCCAGCCATGACCGATGTTGGAGTGACGTATTCGGAGTACACCATCCCCGGGCCCACACCGTGCAACAACCAGGTCCCTCAGTCCAATACGGCACAGATCACACAGGGACCCAATGCTGGGCTTTACGCTGAGATCGTTCCCCTCGAGCTGCGGGTCACTGCCGATCACGCGTCGGGCAATCAGAGCCCGGAAGAAGTTCGCATGATCCGCAGAGTAAACATCGCCGAGATTCCGGTGTTCCAGTTCGGCGTGTATTCCAGCTCCGATATCAGCTTCTTCGCAGGCCCCAATTTCGATTTCACCGGTCGTGTTCAGACCAATACGAACTTGTTCCTGGCTGAGGGCAACGGCACCACATTGACGTTCCATACGGCAATCCGCGCTGCCGGAGATATCGTTCGAGACCAGCTACCAAATGGCGTTGGTACCTGGAATAACAATTACCAAGGCACGGTTCTGGTTCCCCAGACTGCAGGTGGCTGTGACGGGGCGAAACCGTCGTGCCGCGCGCTGGGTTTGAATCCCACTAATGAGGGAAGCTCCATCAACGGTCCTAGTGCCACTTACGGCGGCACAGGAACCGAAAACTCCTCCTGGACCGGCATCTCCACGGGAACTTATAACGGGATGATCCTGAGCGGGTCGACCGGCGCCCAGCCCTTGCAGATGGCATTCGTGCAGGCGGGGGTCGGGCCCATCGAAATCGTGCGGCGGCCGGCTCCCGGCGAACTCCTGGACACTTCGGTGGGGGAGTCTCGTTTGTTCAATCAGGCGCAGGTCCGCGTGCTTCTGTCCGATGATCCCTCTGAGTTGTCTACGGGTGGTGCATCAGATGCGCAGAACGTTAGGCTTGCTAACATAGGGACCTACGCCAATGGCGTGCCGGTAACTTCCCTTGGCGGCACAAGCACGTACTTCGCCGAGGGCAATACCGCTTCTGGCACCACGGAAGCAAACTGGATTGTCCCCACGCATGAATCGACGCTGACCGTTGATAGCTTTGCCCCCAATATCCCTCCGGCGGGATCGAACAAATGGAACCTGCTCGATGGTTATCTGCGAGTGGAGTATCGGACTACGACCGGGACTTATGTGCCGGTAACGCAAGAATGGTTGCAGCTAGGTTTCGCCCGAGGATTTACCCCACCGACTGCAGCTTCACCCAACACCATTCACCCGAATGCAATTCTCATCTTGCAAGAGTTGGCGGATCGGAATCACAACAACACAATCGACACGGGCACGCCTCCTGAGTTAATCAAGGACTCGGGCACGGGCACCTACTACAGTGGCGCGCAGACCAGGAACAACTGGTACCCGATTAACTTCTACGATGTCCGTGAAGGCGAGTTCCGCGAGAACGCCGCCTATTCGACGACCTGTCGCGTGGGCGGAATCGTGAATGTGATCGAGATCGACGTGAATAATCTGCGCAAGTGGTTGGCTGGAACGATCGGAACCAGCGGAGCCAGCGTAGAGTACACCTCTCAGAATGGTTACATTCTGTACTTTTCCGATCGCCGGGGGATGGTCTCAAACCCTACCAAGGGCTATAAGAACGGAGAGTACGGCTACGAGGATGTGGTTAACGTAGGCACCACAAGCGCCCCTCCCGATAATCAGCTTGAGGCCGGTGAAGATTCCGACCAGAATACCCAATTGGACACGTGGGGAAAGGCGACCCTCGGACTTGGCTTCGGGAGTGGCAATTCGGGGAATCCATATACTGCTGTCAGTTGCGTCAATGTGGCTCGCCCAAACTGGGTTTCGGGTGCGCGTCACGCTGTGCGCTTGGTCGACGGCGCCGTGGGAGAGCTTCCGTCTCGTCTCGATGGGCAGGGCGGAGGCTTTACGCTGGCCAGCGAAAATCCTTCTTATGTGCTGGGCGACTACAACTCCAATAATACGAATGGCTTCACGGATCCTCCTTCAGGATCACCACATGTTTCGGCAGCTGTGATCGCCGATACGGTTACGTTGCTGTCGAACAGCTTTACCGACTACGAATCCCTTCAGTGTCCTGACGATACTCGGCAGAAAACAACCATCCCCGCGTGCCCGGGGCGCCCAGCTTCGCAAACTCACTATCGACTGGCGATTGCGGGCGGAAGAAATCTAAGTTTTTCCCAACCCTCGGGTACTGGTAACGATTTCGGTACAGATGGCGGCGTTCACAACTTTTTGCGTTTTCTCGAGAACTGGAGCAACGTCAACGCCTACTACCTCGGGTCGATGGCGAGCATGTATTACTCGCAATACGCAACGGGAGTTTTCAAGTGCTGCAACATGGTGTATCAACCGCCCATTCGTAATTACGCGTTCGATACGGACTTCCTCAACATGAACAAATTGCCGCCGGGAACGCCCAAGTTCCGCGATGTGGAGAGCGTCGGATATCAGCAGGTATTCTGAAGCTGTGGCGAGACGCGCGAGCTTCGTCAGGAAGAGAACTCGTGGTTTGCCCGTCCCGCTGAGCGCATGTTAGTATTCATAAAGGTTGCTGAACGACAGATGAATTCTGTGTAGAGTCGCTGCGCTACGTTAGTTCCGCAATTTCCATTCTCATCGCAGCTATACCGCGAAAGCGGGGACGTAGTTCAGTTGGTTAGAACGCTGCCCTGTCACGGCAGAGGTCGCGAGTTCGAGTCTCGTCGTCCCCGCCATATTCCTCAACAACATACGAAGAATACGGCGACAGCAACAAAGCACGCAAAGTAACATTAGGCGCTCACCTGTTCTGTTGCTGCCGTGACAGCTTGAATTGGCAGAACCTTTTCCAGTAACCGCTACCTGGTCTCTTGAGCTTTACTTCTTGGGCCGCGACTCCGGCGGCACAAGACCTGCGAGGCGGTAGTACACAACGAGCTGGCCGTAGTGTTCACCGCTGTGTTCAATGATGCCGTATGCGATGTCGAGAACACGCGCTTTCTGATCACCGTACACGACGGTCTGCATCAGGCCTTTTTCGCCTTTCGACTGGATGGCGGCGGCTCCGTCGGCGAAGGATTTTTTGACGAACGCAACGATATCGGCCTTTGTTTTGTACTGGTCGCGCTTCGGATCTTCTGCCGCGGGTGGCTTCTGCCCCGTCGCAGGATTCGTGAAGTAGTAGTTTGAACCCGCCGCGTGCAGCAACTGCTCGGCGAAGCTCCGCTCGGCGGGTGTCGGCTTGAAGTCATATTTGTCCTCGGGGAAGTCCTCCGCCATTGCGATGAGCTTGCGGCCAATCTCATTCCAGGAATCAAGCACGACTTTCACTTCCGGATCGGCAGGTTTGACGGCTGCATCTTTCTTCATCGCGTCCTGGGCATGGGCGGGAAATGCGAATGCCAGCAGGACGATAGCGAGAAAAGGTGTTCTTTTCATTTCTTTCTCCACGATTGAGTTTTGCGAATCAACCTTCAGCTTCTTATTTCGCCTGCCTCAGCCCCCAGTCGGCCAGGAGTGGTGAACGTCCCGTCTGTCCCAAGTTTCCGTGTCCTGGGAAACCGCCATGTCCTGCAATGCTTCGTCGCTGAAGCAATAGAATCCTAGCCGTGCCCGGGAGCCGTCGGACGCGAGGAGGGCAGGCGCACCGAACGGATCGCTCAGAGCATCACCTCGCCGCGCTCGCGTAGAGCGCCCGCTCGAACTCTTCCTCCGCCGCTAGCGCCCCATCGTCGCTGAACGGCAGCGTCTGCATCATTACCACTCCGCAGGTTTTCCCGGAAACATCAATCCAGAAAAATGTGTTGAAGATGCCGTCCCATGCCAGCGACCCCGCCGCGCGCCCGCCTTCCACCGCCCGGCTGTTGATTCCGAATCCCCATCCAAACTTGTCGGGCGAACCCGGCAAGCGAACGGGATTCTTGATCAACTGCGGAATCGTGCTCCGCAACTCCGCGAGCTTCATCTCGCCAATCTGGTTGTGACTCATCTCCGCCACCGTCTCTGCCCGCAGAATCCTCTTGCCGCCGAACATCCCGCCGTTCAGCACCATCCGCTCGAACTTCAAGAAATCACCCGCCGTCGAGTAGAGGCCGCCGCCGCCGCTGAAGAACTTCACCGGCTTCATCGGCTGCGCCGGCGGTTCTACAAAACTTCCATCCGCCTGCCGCAGTTGAAGCGCCACCACCCGCGCCTGCTTTTCCGCTGGAACGTTGAAGAACGTGTCCGTCATCCCCAGCGGCTCGAAGATGTGCCGCCGAAAATATTCCTCCAGCGTCTCCCCGCTCACCTGTTCCACCAGTTCTCCCAGCCAGTCGTAGCTGATTCCATATTCCCAGTGCGTTCCCGGATCGAACATGAGCGGCGCCTTCAGAAACGCGTCGCTATCCCCCGTAATCGCGGGAGCCAGTCCCGCCTCCACGTACTCGTGCAGCCGCACATCGAAAAAGTCGTAGCCAAACCCCGAAGTGTGGGTCAGCAATTGCCGCACCGTCGGCGGCGTCTTCGGTGGCCGCAGCTTCGACTTTTTCGTCGCCGGATCGAATTCCTCGAGCACTTGCACCTTCGCCAGTCCCGGGAGATAGGTCGCCGCGGGCTCGTCCAGCTTCACCCGCCCGCTCTCAATGAGTTGCAGCACCGCCACCGCCGTCACCGCCTTGGTCATCGAAGCGATGTGGAAAATCGAGTCCAGCGTCATCGGAACATCTTTCGTGCTGGCGCGCTTCCCGAACGCCCCTTGGTAAATGACTTCGTCTCCCCGCGACGCCATCGCCACCACGCCCGGTGCCTTCTTCTGCTCCACCGCCTCCCGAAGCACCACGTCGATCGAGTTCCCCGGCTTCGTCCCGCTTCCCGCAGCCAGCGTCAGGATCACCATCCCCGCCAGCGCCGCTGCCGCCAGCAAGCCTCGCCGCACCGCCCCTCGAACCGCCTTCATCCTTTTCATTCCCGCCCTCTCAGATACATTCAGTTGCTCGTGCATGACGATCATCAAAGCTTCAGCTTCTTATTTCGCCTGCCTCAGCCCCGCAACCACTGCGGCAACCTTATCGAGTGTCTCCTTCCAACCCTCCAACTGACCGCTCTCGATTGAGTTCTGCATGGTCTCATTTCCAATAAACGTGAGTTTCGTCTGGCCGTTCCCAATATCCTCAAACAGAACTACGTCGTGCAAACCCTCGAGAGCCTCATGTTCTGTTCCCTCTGGCTCAATCCTGTTTCCTTTCGAGTCGGCAAAGTACATCGACGAAACGATCTTCTCGTGCAGAACAATCTCATGATATTCACCACCATTCCAGCCCTCCTGCCCATCCGGTGTTCTCATGCAAAACAGAAATTTGCCTCCCACGCGAAAATCTATCTGGCAAACGGGCGCAGTAAAACCCTTCGGCCCCCACCACTGCATCACGTATTTCGGGTCTGTCCACGCCTTCCAAACTAACTCGCGTGGGGCATCGAAAACTCTGGTGACAACCATCCGCTCCGTCTCATTCACCGTGTTCTTTGTCATTTCTGACCTCCGCTCTTTTCATTCGCTTCAGAACCACATCCAGCTTGTCGAAACTCTCTTCCCAGAACTGGCGATAGCTGATCGCCCAGTCGCTGACCGTCTTTATAGCCTCTGGCCTGAGCGTGCAGATACTCTCTCGTCCACGCTTCGTCTTGATCACAATCCGCGCCCGCACCAGGTAAGCAATGTGTTTTGAAATCATCTGCTGCGAGAGTGCAAACGGTTCCGTCAAGCCATGCACAGAGGCAGGCCCACGGGAGAGCCGCTCGACCATCGCCCGCCGCGTCGGATCGGCCAACGCCGCAAATGTTGTTCCCAAGTTATCCACAACCATATGGTTGTGTATTGTGAGCCGAATGTCAATGAAATTCTCGGCGATTTCAGATTTCTGTTTCCTGATCTCTGAACCTTGGCGTAATGCTGCCGGTTGAAGGACTTAAGTCAGTGAGACAACTCAAGCGGAAGGAACGCTTTGGCTAGTCTGTGACGCCCGGCACAGCCGCTTTCCTTCGTCCTTCCGCATACTGCCAGGATGTATGGCGACACAACGAGTGTGAGTTCGAATGAAGTCGAACTCAACCAGTTCTCCACCAACCCAGGAAGCATGTTTCGTTCGCGAAGAGTCCAGTGGCTTTTTGCCGTGACCACCTTCCTCAGTGCCTTCCTGCTGTTCCAGGTGCAACTCATTGTCAGCAAATACATCCTTCCGTGGTTCGGTGGATCGTCTGCCGTGTGGTCGACCAGCATGCTGGTTTTCCAGGTATTGTTGCTCGCTGGATATATTTACTCTCACCTTCTTTCGCAGTGCCTGCCAGGGATAGCACAGCGTCGTGTCCACCTTTCATTGCTCGTCGTTGTGTCGCTGTTTGTGCTGGCGCTCCAGATCCATTGGCCATCCGCGATCACGCCCTCCGCCGCATGGAAACCGGAATTCAGTGTCGATCCGGTGCTTCGAGTTGTGCTGATTCTCGTCGCGTCCTGCGGCCTGCCCTTTTTTGCGCTTGCTACCACCGGGCCCCTGCTTCAGCACTGGTATGCGCATCTTGGCAGCGGCGAACGAACCTACAAACTTTATTCCATTTCGAACTTGGGTTCACTCCTCGGGCTTCTTACATTTCCGGTTTTGTTCGAACCGCTGCTGCCTATCAAAGTGCAAGGTTTGCTCTGGTCTCTCCTATTCCTGGTATTCGCAGCGGGATGTGCAGCGTGTTTGCTTGAAGCTCGATTGCACGCCTCTGATGAATGCAAGGAAGAATCAAGTGGCGGCGCGCCCGAGCCGTTGGTCCGGAGACCCGGCGCGTACTCGATGTGGTTTCTTTTGCCTGCCTGTGCCTCGGCCTTGTTGCTTGCTACTACCAACCTCTTGTGCCAGGACGTAACTTCGGTTCCGCTGCTCTGGGTGTTGCCCCTGTCGTTGTACCTGCTTAGCTTCATCCTCTGTTTCGATCACCCTCGCTGGTATCGGCCATCGTTGTTCCATCCGGTGTTCGTCGCGGGTGTCTTTCTGATCTGTGGCGCACTCGTCTACGAAACTGGATTACTTCAACTCTTAACTTTGCCGGTACTGCTTTTTCTGGCGTGCATGATCTGTCATGGGGAACTGGTACGCCTGAAACCGAAAGTCCAACAGCTCACGGCGTTCTACCTGACCGTTTCCGCAGGCGGAGTCGCGGGAGGGATATTTGTCGCATTAATTGCCCCACACATCTTCACGTTCTTCACCGAATTCCAAATTGCGGTTGGAGCAACCATCGTGCTCGCCCTGGCATGTCTTTTCCAAGATCCAGAGTCATGGCTATTTACGCGGAACGCCTGGCTTTCTCTCGCGATTGGTATTGGCCTCATCTTGGCAGCATTCGGAGCCGGGCAGATTTGGCCGGAAGTGCAAAAGCTATTGTGGAGTACAAACTTCTATCCGCTCGCGGGCGTCATCGTGCTTCTTGTTGCGATTGGTGCTTACACTTTTCGGAATGCCTCCGACGGTGTGCTCCATCGTTTTCGTTTTGTGCAGGTGCTGGTGTTCGCGATTGCCGCGCTCGCCATCGCAGTTCTGGTTCGCAGTACCCGACCTCTGCCCGGCTTGTTTTTCAGTGCGCGCAATTTCTACGGGGCCATCCGGGTTTTCAACGTTCCCCGGGGAAGAATGTTGATGCACGGCCACACCATTCATGGCGGCCAGTTCGACGCTCCTTTCGATAGGGAGCCCGCCACCTACTACGGCCGCGAAAGCGGAATCGGTGCCGTAATGACCAATCATCCACACCGGTCCGCAGGCAGCGGCAATCTCCGTGTCGAAATCGTCGGATTGGGATCGGGGACTTTGGCCGCTTACGGAAAGCCTGGAGATTATTTCCGATATTACGAAATCAATCCCAAAGTACTCGAGCTCTCAACCAGACCTCAGCCAGTGTTTACCTACCTTCGTGATTCGCCCGCGCGCGTCGATGTGGCTCTCGGCGATGCCAGGCTCCTTATGGAACGGGAGTCGTTCGCCGGGGAAGATCAGAAATACGATGTCGTGGTCGTTGATGCCTTCAGCGGCGACGCCATTCCCGTTCACCTGCTGACGCGCGAAGCCTTTGAGACCTATTGGCAACACCTGAACGGCAGAAATGGCGTCATCGCCATCCATATCAGCAGCCGGCACGTTAACCTTCTGCCTGTCATCCAGGGAGCCGCAGACTATTTCGGGGCCGATTCGTTGATCTACTACGAAGAGGGGCGGGGACCATTTCTCAGTAATTGCTGGTTCTTGCTGGCGCGCAGCCCCGGAGTCCTTGAGAGTCTTGGGTTGCAGGCGCAACTACCTCCCGGCATCAAAGCGACTCCCACTCATCTCTGGACTGACGATTTCAGCGACATCATCACGCTGATGAAGAAATAGCTGCTTGAAAGAATGGCCACCAATGTGGTGGCCATTAATCAACATCCGCAACACTTAATCTACTTCGTGGCTACAACCGAGCGACGTGACCGGGCATTTCAAGGATCTGCCTGTCGATCGCTACATCACCATTGTCGAAGGCGAAGGAAAGTGGCGCCGAACGAACAAAAACGGGGGAACGGATGTCGTTCCCCCAATCCTCGTAGTCGTTTTTCTTGTTCTTTTTACTGGAAGACAGTCGTGATGTTGTTGGTGTTGTTGGCCTCGTTTGCTTCCGAGAAGTGGCACTGTCGGCAGAACTGCGTGGTCGAAGCCGCCTGCTTCATTCCGACTTTGCCTTGTAGGTTCGGGTTATATGGACCGTTCACGAAGAAGTAGGTCGCATAGTACATGCCACCGCCGTCTGCGGCGATAGGGCTAGAAGCACTGGACGTGTAGACAGTCATCACGTGCTGGTTGTGGCAGGTAGTGCAAAGAACATACGGCTGTCCACTTGGATTGACTCCGTACGGATTAGACCATGCCCCAGGTGCCAGTGCTGGCCAGCCGTAGTTCTGGACGAATTGGTAATACGGAGTACCAGGCGTGACCGTGAAAGAGTTGTTTGCCCAGACCAGTCCGGGAGTGCTGGTGCTGATCGTGGCATTAACGCCTACCGGGTGATCGTTGGTGTAGTTGCCCGAACCAGTTCCATCGTTGCCGAGGAGGGTCGGAATCTTGCCCGATCCGTAAGTGGTGTTTGTTAAGAGACCGATCTGCTGTTCGTACGACCAGTTCTGCATCATGTTGCTGGCCGTAACGTTGCCATCATGGCAACTGAGGCAGAGCAGAATGCCACCGACTTCCTGGCTACCGCTGCTGATGCTCGCGGGCAGAACTTCGACGTACTGACCGTTGTCGCCGAATGCGATGCTCTTGCTGTATAGAGGGCTGGCGTCCTGTCCCCACAGGGCATAGCTGCCCGCATCGGTAGCACTGCCCTTGGGCGCGTGACCCGAGCCGAAGGCCCCGCTATGCGGAGCATGGCAGCCCGCGCATCCGCGGCCTTGATTCTGATGGGCTCCGAGGACGTCAGTCGGCGATGACCAATTCTGCCCCATCATCAAACCGGCGATGGCAAGAACGAAAATTAGGACTAGTATTCCTTTTCTCATATTTCAAGCCTCCAGGTGTTACGCACTGCGACATGGAATTTTGGAGGTTAGGCCCCGGATGTTGCAGAAAGCTGCGTTCATCTCCTCCACGATTACGGAACTTGACCTTGGGTCCTGGAGGGCTGAGGCGAGAATGAGAAAGCGACCATCTAGCCGGCCTCCAGATGGGTGAACAATCCGTGAACTGCGAAGGCAGGCGGTGGGAGAACTGGTGCGGCAGCACCGCCTCCAACTTTCATGAGACAAGTGGCCGACTACAAGAACCTTCAAATGCCAGGAAAGCACTCAAAAATAATGGACGCACTATGCCTGAGGTCGGGAAAGCTGTCGGTGATGGCTGTCACGCCAAGGCGTGCCACCGGTTCGCCTGAGCCCCCAGATAAGAGCAGAGAAAAACATGAATGTTAAATTCAGGAAAATGGTGTAAGTCTCCGGCCTTGAGAACAATGGCCACCCACGGTGGGTGGCCATTGATGACGACTCTGGGAACTAGTTTTCACTGCGTCGTATATGTCGCGAACCCTGTCCCGCTTTGTGAGTAATTGCCTCCCTGTGCCATGGCGCGAATTGTCGTCGTGTCCGCCGTTGATAATGTCACCGTGCAAGGACTCGAACACGATGGCGATCCCGTCGATGGGAATCCGTTCAGTGCGTAATAGATGGTCACCCCGGGGGAGGTGTCCGAGATCGTCACGGACAGAGGCTTGTTGTACGTACCTGATGCTGGTGACAAAGTTGGCGTCGCCGCCTGGATGGTGTAGGTGCCAACCGTGGTCCCACTTTGCGAGAGTCCATTGCCCGTCGCCATCGCCCGCAACGTCGTCGTGCTGGAAATCGAAACCGTACACGGACTCGAGCATGAAGGCGAAGAGGTAGTCGGGAATCCAGTTAGGGAATAGTAGATCGTCACCCCCGGTGTGGAATCGGTTATCGTAATCGTTAATGGCGAAGAGTAAAAAGTGCCCTGAGCCGGTGAAAACACGGGGCTCGCCGCGGTGAACGTGTAACTCGCAACCCCAACATTGCTCGATACGTATCCTCCGCCTGACGCAATGGCCTTGAGCGTGGTCGTAACCGAAATCGTCATCGTGCACGGATTGGCGCAAGGAGTTGACGAGGTTGTAGGGGTTGCGCCATTGGTTGTGTAGTAAAGCGTCGCCGTACTGGCAGAGTCCGATATTGTGACATTCTGCGCCGTTGAGTACGAACCCGTTCCCGGTGAGAACGTGGGCGTGGGCGCCTGAATCGAATAGGTTCCGGTCGAGATAGCGCTGTTCATGTATCCATATCCGGCTGCAATTGCCTTAATCGTCGTGTTCTGTGCCACTGAAATGGGTCCACTGTATTTTGTCGAGCTTGTTGTAGGTGCAGAGCCATCAGTAGTGAAGTACATCGCCAATCCGGCGCTATTGGAAAGGGTCACCGACTGCGGCGAACTGTATGTCGTTGGTATAGGTGAGAACGTCGGCGACGGTGCGGTTGGCAAATTAATCGTGAACGTTGCCATGGCGATGCCGCTGTAAGGAATCCCTGCCTTGCCCGCCATGGCCTTGAACGTGGTGGTCGCCGAAATGGTAATCGGCAACGAGTACACGGGAGAACTCGGTGTGGGCAGCGACCCGTCCATGGTGTAGTAAATCGTCGCGCCGGCCATCGAGTCGCTAATCGTGATCGTCTGTGGCGTGGTATAGGTGCCAGGAGTCGGCGTGAACGTCGGCGTGGGTACTCCCGGGTCCGGCGCGTGCATCACCGAAGCCCAGAACGCCAGTTGCTGCCGCGTGTACGCGTGCGAGCCTGGCATTCCCGGCGGCATGGTCAAGCCGTATGGATTCGTTTTCCCGTCTCCCCCGACGTGGCATTGCCCGCACGCCAGGTCAACATCAAGCCAGGTTGCATTCGGATAAACCGACCCGCTATACGGACTGAACGCAGGTGCCGCATTTGGCGCCGTCACCTTATTGATCCAGAACTGATCGGCGGTCGGGAACGTGAAGTAGT